>Ga0209976_10000349_pt1 | contig 32712 bp, 19 predicted proteins | sample SumtaG_FD_182806 | JGI IMG/M metagenome (GOLD analysis project Ga0209976, IMG submission 182806) | Deep subsurface microbial communities from Indian Ocean to uncover new lineages of life (NeLLi) - Sumatra_00157 metaG (SPAdes) (version 2) | ecosystem: Environmental > Aquatic > Marine > Oceanic >...
GTGTTCTGTACCTTTCTTCCAGGATCCGCCTAGCCCCGCCCAGTTCGCGGAGGCTGTTGAAGTAGCCGAGTACTGTCATATAAGGGTCGGCTGGATTCTGTTTATTCCTATGCCCACCTGCATCGCGATAGGCAAGCTCGGCTGCCCCCATGAGCGCGAGCCAAACCCTACGCATGACTTCCTTTGGATTTCGGCCTTGTGCGGCAATTCCAAGATAGTTACGACCGGGTATTTCTTCGGTCGGCACTATTCTGGCAAAGAAGGAATCACGACGGTCCGGACCCGGGGGTGGAAAGATCTGTGTCAGTGGTCTGGCGAAGAGAGCTTGGATCTGGTCCTGTGCACGCCGCACGGTGGCAGTCGAGGCTACGATCTTGGGACGTACTGCCCGATCATCGATCTCCCGCACACACAACGCCTCTATCCCAGCTTCGTACAGGCCGACCATTGTTCCAAGCGGTCCTGATATAAGGTGCAGCTCATCCTGGATGATGAGATCCGGTGGTGGCAGCGGTTGTGCGAGGCGTTTCCCCTTGCCCGGTTCAGCAGCACCATAGAACCCGGTCGCATCATAGTGATCTGCTCCGCCAAGTAGCGTACCAGATTGTCCAATCCACGGCAGGGCGGCAAACTTATCCACCGTTGCGATCAGAAAAGCCGGGAGCCTGCGATAGAGCGGCTCATCAATAGTGACGATGGGGAGCGCTCGATCGCGAGTGAAGACGCACTCAAAGTTCGCGCAGACGATTCGAAGATCCGTAGGCTGGTCATCGTTGGGGAGCAGCGTGAATGATTCAGGCTTGAAGCGTTCCCCGCACCAGGGACAATTTTCAAGCGGGATCGGAGAAGGCTTTCCTCTCGGGTTGTTCTTGAATTGCCGCACCTTTGCACGTGCTGAGTCCGAGCGTCCATCTCCCTTGCGTCCAAGGATATTGGGAGTGGCAGCCTTCCCTACCCAGAGGCCGATCTCGAAAGGCCATTCTCCGTACCGACCCGGATTATCCGTACGTTCAAGTTCCAGTGCGCATACGAGGCCTGCGGCACGAGCAAGTTGATCAAGAGTAAGGAGCCTCAACGTATAGCGCATGATCACGCTCACACCTGCACCTGCGAGTCCCTTATCACCAGGATGACGCAGCCGCCGTAGCACCATTGCGAAGGATGCCAGGCCAAGATACGCCTCGGTCTTACCACCTCCGGTTGGGAAGAAGAGTAGATCTACCGTCTCACGGTTCGGATCGTTCGGATCGGCGACACCCGGAAGATTCAATAATATAAAGGCGAGCTGGAAAATACGCCAATGTGGTGCATCCAGTTTAAGGCGTTGTTTTAAAGCACGCGCTACTGCCCTGTTTGCCACGCGGAAGGCTTCCAGAGCATCGGGATCCTTTGTCAGGAGTGCTATACCACGTTCTATACGGTCAGCAGCGATCCCTGCGAGACGCAGGAGCTCCTCGGCTGTGTCTCGCCGCGTGTTCTGTAGAGGATCGATGTCTGCATGTCTCGTATCGATCCATTGGTGGTACGCTACCACCAGAGGTTTTAGTGCTGTCTCGGCTGCTGTGCCATCATCGAGTGCCCCCAAGACATCCATCGACAGCTCGACCCCTGGAACGTTCTCGGTCTCGGTTTTCTCTACCTCTGCACTGGGGATCCACGTTGTACGTAGCAGGTAGCACGCAGCGTCCTCCATCTCCCACTGGGCCGAGACGCCATGGCCGGTGGTATACGCGGGTGTGTCCGCATAGTGGAGATCTGCTACCTGTTCGTCCCACTCCTCTGCCAGCATCCCACGAGGGTCAGGTCGAGGCACAAACGGAGAGTCGCCACGTACCTCAATCTCGGCCTGGAAAGCATAAGTGAGGTCGGGATTCTCCTTATCTAGCGTACGATGGTTTACCAGAAAAACCGACACCGAACGTGTGCCAGTAGGGATGAGATCTGCAAGATCCAGTGCTTTGATCTGTCGTTCAAGTACATGGAGTTGGAGGCCGCCGGAGTCGGGAACATTGTATACAACGGGGTGGTCGGCTCCTGCAAGTTCAACCCTGACAATCGCCTCCCGGGGATGACGCTGCCAGATGGGGTCCGTCTTGTCGTCCTCTCCCTTTATGTCTTCCTTTGTGTAGTCACCCCAGCGCACAGTGACGTCAAGAGTGTGTGCCTCCTCCCCCACTAGGAAGCTCAAGCCTATGGACGATGGGAAGAAACCTTTCTTGGCGGACTTGCGTTCTTCATTTGACTCTTCAGCGAGTCCCGCAGACTCGGGGATCTCACCCAGGTCGTCGTCTTCATCGATGTCGGCGCTCATTTCAGGTGGTGTACCGGTAGGGATTAGGAAACCGGCCAGGTACCAGTTTGATGGGCGCCTCCAGCCCGGTAACTGTTCATCGATAAGCGCGTGCCCAACCCAGGGACCAATGAGATCGAGCCTTAGGGCATCGACCAAACGTTCGCGCACCTCAACGGATGTCTTCGGTGCTGTGTCTTCGGTTTTCGTCGTCATGGAAACAAATCCTCACTGTTTGGCGCCTCGGTCGAGTGCTCTGCGGTATCCTCCTAGCTATGCTCTTCCTCTGTTGCGGCGTCTGAGTGGCCCTCAGCTTCCGCACGTTCGGCGTTGAGTTCCAGTAGCCGCGCCAGCACATCATCACGGACCTCATCTGGCCAACGGTAGCGCCAGGGCTTTTTCTTATTGCCCCACTCCTCTTCGTCAATCTGGTAATCAAGCAAGAACTCGCATTCGGTCTTGATATCGCTCCAACCGTAAGCGTCAAGGATGGCACGGTCCATGGCTGCGTGCAGCTCTCTGAGTTTCAGAATCTCCGGGTCGTGTTCGTCGGGATCGTGAAAGCGGTTGCAAGTCTTGGTAAGACCTTCGTTGTTCTTGGTCATGAGCGTAGTGCGAAAGTCGTAGTAGGCTTTGCCAATGACTTCGAGTTTGGCGTTAATTTCCCAACCCTCTGGAAATGGAAAGGTCTCCAAGCAGACTCCAGGGACGTATCGAAGATCGTCCTTGAGGGTTAGCGATACGGCACGAACCCAAGTCTCATGAACGCGAGATTGAAGTACGCATAAAGCACCTCTGAGCTGTGTTGCAAACACCACAAGCGAGTTAGAATAACACCAATCGCTGGGCAGAAAGTAGAAAGCAAATGAGTCGCTGGCGTCTGCAACTGCCAAAACCTGCTTTAGTCTATTTTCTCTTATGGCGGCCTTAAGAGAAACTGCGCGGTGCTCGAACTGCCACCAGTTCTTTCTAGAGACTTCTGGTTTAACCCGTTCTTCCAATAGACTAAGTAGGTCTGGGTAGCGCGCGGCCTCTTCTAGAGATTGATCTTCAAAATCTATAATCCATCGATTTGCAGCAAGATGAACCATGTCGTTCATTTCCTTACCACCTAAATAGGGTTTGATTACTTCGACATATCGAGGATCCTTCTGAAGAAGTACATCCTTCAACGATAGAGGGTTAGTACCAGAACCAGTTTGGGCGAATAAGAAGCCGCGTCCATTTGGCTTGTTTCCATATCCACCAACGAGACCAGCTCGGCCCGTAGTGATAGGAAGTGGTGCTAGATCATTGGTGCCTTGCACGAGATATGCGCTGATACGGTCAACAGTCTGACCGTCAAGAGTGACTCTACCGTTATACTGGCCTTTTGACAGATGGATAATGCTTATAACAACAGCGGCCATTCCAGGCCAAGAGCGTCGACGAACTGCATTGTAGATTACACCATCTAGGCGTGTAAGGATAGGTTCAAGGCTGGAAGCTCTCGTATCACCCTGACGAATCGTCTTCGTCGCGATAAAACCGACTGTTCCCCCAGATCGCAAAGCATTGTATCCTTTCCTAAAGAAGAACGCCACCAGGTCTGTCTTACCCTTTGTGTGTGGGAAAGCCATTCTGAGGTAGTCAGTATAGGTACCCTTCGAAATCCCGCCAAGGGTCACTATACCCGCAAACGGAGGATTGCCAACAACTGCATCGAAGCCTGGGTTTTCACGATCGAACACTTCCGGGAACTCAATTATCCAATGGAACGGTGCAAATGGTGGATCAGCATGCCGCCACTTCTGCAGCCAATCTCGGTATCTCTCAGCCTCGTTGCTCACGACTACATTAGCATACTCGTTGCGCTTAGCCTCTCGCGCTCTATTATTCTCTCCCTCAAAGAAGGCCGCCAGCACCAGATCCCCGAATAACCGCACCTTGCCAAGTTCCAGCTGTGCCTTTTCCCATAGGTCGCGCAAATCCGAATCTGAGACGCTCTCATCCGCCTCGCGGATACTCTGGCGGAGCTCGACCACTTTTGTTATGTGCTCGTGCACCCGCATAGTTTCAAAGCCCGCTTTGAAACGCAGCGCGTCCGGATCCCAGTGAAACGCTTCGATCTGCCTCCGTGAGAGTCCAACCAAGGAATCGCCATGCCGCAGCGCGTGGTTCAGGAAAGTAAGTGCATGGTTCTTCGCTAGCGTTACAAGCCAGAGGGAGACCTTGGCGAGATCTACAGCTACAGGATTGCGATCTATACCGTAGAGGCAGCGCTGGGCGATGAGCCGGCGCGCAAAGATCACTTCGTCCTCATCGGCCGGGATCGTGGGCACCTCGTCGTGGGCGCGCCAAGACTCCACCAGTGCATTGCCAAGCATGCGGCATGTCTCTACCAGGAACGCTCCTGAACCCATGGCCGGATCGCAGACTTTGAGGTCGAGGATCTGCGCAGGCCTGGGTGGTTTTCCATCCGACCCGCGCAACCGCGCGAGGACCGGCTTGAGTGCTGTATGTACGATTGGTTTGGTGAGTGTGCGTGGAGTGTAGTGCGAGCCCGAACGGCGCCGCTCTTCGCTGGGCTGGAGCACCATTGCACCGCTCGGCACAAGATCAGGTGATGCTGCGAGGTCAATTACTGGTAGAAGAGCTGCATGTAAATCTTCGATATTCTCTGACGCCGCCGCGGCCTTCCTGAGCTTGTCGGTAAGCTTGCGTTCGGTTAGCTTTTGGAGCCACTTTGCACGCTCAGCCTCGGGCCGATTGAGAAGATCTTCGAGGTTCACTGCTGTGGGTGCACCCCACTTCTTCGGACTCTTTATCGCCACTGAGAGGCCGATCGCCGTTTCAAGCCGGAAACCCATCATCGTCTCATAAACCGAACCGATTTGCTCCACGTCGAGTGCACGGTAGGAAATGCGTTCGCCGTCCAGAATGAGTATCTTATCTAGCGCTCTATAAATGGTCCCATCAGGAACGAGGGGTGGCTCGATCTTCCCATAGTTATCGGGTGCTCCATCTTTACTGCGACCTTCAAGAAACGGGAAGCGGTCGGGATCGAAGAGAACTCCGTGTCGCTCTGGCAGATGCATCTCTTCAGCCTCGGCTCCGTCGTAAACCATTCGGAAAAGGACCAGCAGCTGGGCCCAGGCACTGTACCGCTGGTCCATTGTGTCGGGGTATAGTGCAGCATCTTCGCGCAACCGGTCGTAGAGCCCCGCCAGGGAATAGTAGCGCAGGAACGTCTCGTTCTCAGGCAACATATCCCGCTCCTCGGCATAGAGCAAAAAGACAAGCCGCAGAATAACAGTGAGTAGCGCGTGGTAGACTTGGTCGGCGTGTTCAGCAAGTGGTTGGCGCAAAAGTTCGCCACTCGAGGCATCATGGGCGGCCTGGAAGCCACGCAGGAGCTCGTAGAGGGCGTGGAGCACCTGTTCGGCAAGACGCTCGCTTACCTCGTTCTGAAATTTGCGGCTATCCTCAAGGAGTGCAGCAAGCCGTTGAGCTCGCGGGAGGCTCAGAAGCCGTGGCTGGCTGAGGAGGAGACGCATGGCAGTGGAAATAGGCCGACCGGCAGTCTGAACCATGTCGGCAACGCGGAAATCAAGCCAGCCTGAGCTTTCTCCGCGAGGCGCCGAAAGTAAACGGAGTGACTGGCCGTTAAATAGTAATCCTGCGTGTACACGGGTTTCACGCAGTAACCGTTCCATCCTACTATGGGCTGAAGCCTCAAGTTGGCCATCGCCGCGGACGATGCGATCAAAGTCGTCCCCCCTCTCAAGGACTTTGATGAGCAGCTGCCACTGAACAGTCCCGTTCTGCGGATCTAGCTCGCGAACAGCGTAGTCCGGGCGGAGGGTTTCGCCGTAATCAGGAAGTGGAACCTCCAGATCGGATGGGATGGGACTCTCGGTTGTGCCGGCATAACCTTTGGGGGAGTAATTCCAACCGAGGACTGATTCCGTGAATGAACGGAAGTCGGGCAAATAAGGTACCGGATCTACTTTTGGATCCCCCTCATGTTCCTCTACGCAGGCACGCAGCAATCGCTGCCCCTCTGAGTCTGTTCGTTCCAGGATTGCTCCCGCGCGTACGAGCGCTGGCGCAGACACCACGAGGCCTGTTGGCCGAACGAAACCGATCCACTCAAGATGTGCCTGGATGGCGGGATCAATCTTCGCCATGACTCAGTTCGTCTCCGGCCAGAGGTAGACGAGTCCCACCGGCTCAACTCGCTGGGCCCGAACCTCGTAGAATTCGCGGATTCGCTGTGGCTCCTGCTCAAGGTCGCGATCAAATAATCCAAGGCGATTCCGCCATGCTTGCATATAGGCTTCGATCTGGCGCTTCTCGTGCTCGTCGAAGTCAAATGTGAGTTGCTTGAATTTTGCCTCGTATTTGGTGAGCTCCTCACGTACGCGTTTACGTTGCCCTTCGAGTATCTCTCGCAGGTCTCTTTCTTCCCGCTCACCGCGCTTCTTCAGTTTCTCGATGACCAATACACCCAGGTCCTCCGCTCGCGACTGGAGCTGGGGCAGGAGTTCTTCTATATCGTGAGGGGCTGCATTAAGGAGCTTCTGCTGAATCGAATCTCCAGGCATATGATGATTCGAGTCACCTAAGGATCGTTCCAGTAGATCTAGTGTCTTAGTTTCTGCTTCCCGTGCATAAATCTGAAGTTTCCCCTTGCGCCGCGAAGGATCAACCCATCTTGCCGTGACCGGTATTAACTCCTCGTGCAAGCGTTCGGCGCGTTGGCCGTATAGCGATACCCGCCCTAGAAGGATAACGCGGGGGATTGAATCAGCAGCCTGCGCAAGGCAAGCCCGCGACAGGTCGTGGTGGATGAATCCCTGCGCCCGAAAGCGAGCTAGCAAGCGCTGAGCGACCCGCTGCTCAAGATGCAGATGCACAGTATCCTCGGTGAGCACACCAGTGTCCTCAAAGACAACCGGCCGAATCGGTGCTTCGCGACGCCAGTCGGCCAGCTTCTGGTTCTGCTTGCGAGGAGCACGAAGTGTGTCAAGAGTTGCAGCCCAGCTTGGGTCGGTTTCCACGCGGCGATCAAGTGGAGGGAACGTCCAGACTCGTCTGCCTTGATCGTCCTCAGTCTCGGCTAACGGCTCAACCCCCAGGAGCTGCAGGGAGCACGAAAGGGCATCGTGGAAGGGTTTCGGTTCGAAGCCTGTCCATGTGCGGGATGCCTCGAGCAATCCTCGGCAGTTCTCGATCTGGGCTTCCAGTTCTTCCTGGCGATCGCGGGATGCTTCGAGCTCTTCCTCAGTGATGCGTTTTCTCTCTGCGTCAAGATCCGCCCCTTCGATCTCCCTCGCCAGTTGCTCGGTTTCATGATGCCGGATGCCATATTTGAGCCTACGCTCGATCTCGTCGTCAATCACCTTCGACAGGCTGCCGAGTTCCTTTTTGATGGTTTCGGTCTTCTTGACGAGTATCTCAAGCACACGATCCTCGACACGCTGGGGAAGCACGAAGTAGTGGCAGCGTACTTCGGAAGCCGGCTGAAGCTTTCGGTCGATGCGCCCGTTACGCTGCTCAATGCGACCGGGATTCCACGGAAGATCGAAGTGGAAAAGGTCTGTGCAGTGTGCCTGGAAGTTTAAGCCCTCACGTGCAGCGTCGGTCGCCAGCAGGATGCGTAGCGGATCCTTGGCAGGATCGGTATTAAAACGGCGCTGGGTCTCCTTGCGCCGGTGACCGCTCACGAGACCATCGATCACCTCAATGCGTTCATCGGCCCGATCGGTGCTCTCTATTGCCTGCTCGAGGATTGTCTTTAAATAACGCTTAGTTCCCTCTCGGTTCTCAGTAAAGATAAGAACGCGGCGGTCGTTCCATTTTGGTGGAACACCCTTGTGCTGCTGACTGAAGGGGGGTAGATCCGGGCATAGATTCTCTCGGATCCAGTCAATAAGGCGACGAGTCTTTGCATCTGGGATGTGTCGGGACGCTTCAGCGATCTCCTGCATCTGATCGAGCAGTGCTTGCTCGCGATGCCAGAAGGCTTCTGCAGTTGCATCTCGGGGGGACTCGTCCTCCGTATTGGAGGTGACAGCCTCGATCTGAGCTGTCTCCTCTGCTTCGAGATCCTCCGGGGTCCACTCACCACGCTCATCTTCTGCATCAGGCGAGGTAGTGAAGAGTTCAGCTTCTTCGTCGCGACCCTTCACCGCTACGGTAACGTCTGTCTGCACCTTCTCCCACTGTCTCACCACGGTCGCTCTATGAACCTTCAGGCTACGTGCGAAGGCTTCAATGGATGAGAGTAGTCGCTGTTGTAAGCCGACTACAAGCAAACCCGCAGTTGCTTGCGTACGCCGTGATGTGCTGGCGAAACGCTCTTCCCTCACTGTGCGGTATTCATCAAGGAGACGAGAAAGTGCGAGCTCGGGAGCATCTTCGGGAAGACCATCGATGGCGAAGCGAACCACGTTCCGTTTGGGAAAACCTCCCTGAATCGAGCGGATATCCTCCTTAAGTCGGCGCACCATTACATCTTCGAGAGCCTTCTTTCCCCTCACTTTCACACCCCGGGTGAAACGGTAGGGATCAAGCAGCTCGAGAAGCGTGGAGAAACTATTCGAATGGCCATTGTGGGGGGTCGCAGAGAGAAACAGACGGTGCTCAAAACGGCCAACCAAATCCCGTATTGCCCGCGTAAACTTGGTTTCTATTCCGTAGCGCCCGCCACTGGAGGGGGCGGCATGGTGTGCCTCGTCTAGGATCAGAAGGCTTCCCGGCAACATCGGTCCGAGCCATTCACGCAACGGATCAGCATAAACAGGATCGATCAGAAGGTTGTGCGAGATAAGGAAGCGACTATGAGTTCGCCATGGATTCACACCGAAGCCGCGCTCGCGTCGCATGCGTGTGAGGTATGCACGATCTAAGACTTCAAATAAGAGACCGAAGCGCTCCTCCAGTTCGGCCTTCCACTGTTCCAGGACTGACGGCGGCACTGCGACTACGATGGTCTTCACTTTCTTGCGTAGGAGTAGTTCCTGTGCAATCAGGCCAGCCTCGATGGTCTTACCGAGACCTGTATCATCGGCTAGGAAGAGGTTTACACGCGGGAGCCGGAGCGCCTTACGCAGCGGCTCCATCTGGTAGGCATCGATTTGTATTCCAGCCCGGAACGGGGACTGGAAAAGGTTTGGGTCTGTCGCAGTAACGCAACCCCACCGGAGTGTATGCATGAATGCCGCAAACTGGCGGGGCGCATCAAAGCCCTTGGTGGCCAGATCTCCCCAACCCTCTTCTTCGAGGATCCGGCGGTCAATCTCGTAGTCCCAAAAGACATCTAGAGTTTGGCCCTGGGCATCATCGTCAGCGCATGCAAGTCGCACAAGTGGAGATCGCCCTGAAGTATCGGGCTCAACAACTTCCTCGACTAGCCAGCGCCTTGATCGAATCTGTACGAGCTCGCCAGGTTCAGGTAGCCGGTCAGGGGCACTTCGATTTATCGTCAATTTTCTGTTTCAGTTAGTAGATGATAATGCTAGTATCAGAAGAAAGTTAGCAGGTATTCGGGCTGTTTCAATCATGATATGTCATGATATTACTGTCATCTCTCCGGCGAAAGAAGATGTTTTCTCGAGTTAGCGGGATATCTCGGAATACTAAAACTGGTTTTAAAACTGAAGATAAAACTACAGTTTCCTCCTGAGTTCCAGCCTAAAATCAGCGGTAATCTTGTGAGTCGACTGAGTTTTCTGGTGAGTTTCTACTCAGTTATGCTGCCCTCGAAGCCCAACGGATTATCCCACAGGGATCCCATTGGGATGAGTCCCATGTGTTTCGAGGAGGATTTTGGGAAATGTGCAGTAATTGAGCAGTTTTTACACGCTACGGTTTAAAAACAGTCCGACCTTTGGACGGGTAGTGGGGCCAAGTATGCAATAAACGAGTGGTTGTAGTGAGAGCATTGGAAAACGGAACAGGCAAGTGTCTTCTGCAGATCAAGTCGAATCAATACCAAGACATCACTACATAAGCATCGCCATAACTACGATGAGCTTGACGGTGGTCGATTCGGAGCCAAGTGAAAATGGCACCTGAACGATCCGGTACTAGCTATCAAACGGTGCTAAATCAAGGTTTTGGAGAGAAGGGTAACAAACTAAATACTTGTGCCACTAAACGCGATGAAACTCCAAAATGGTTTCCTCTCTCATCCTTGATTGCATTTTACCGCCAGCCTTGGCTGAATTTGGAGGGGGCAAATACCGACGATTAGCCTCAATTGGGCGGGTACTTTGTGACGTGAGTGATAACCCGCTGCTGCCGGCGAGACGAATGATGGCTTCAGAGTTTTTAACAAATACACCACCTATGGCAGAGTTGCCCACAACGAATAATGCGCGGCCATTGGACTTGAGAACCCTCGCGCATTCTTCCATAACTTTGCTCATATCCCAAACATAGCGGTTGATCATACCAAGGTACCGATTATCGAGTAAATCTAGATCGGCCATGGATTTCATCGCTTCTTGCATCGCTCCACTTTTTAAAGATTCTTTAGGTACTTCAGTGCCGATATTGCCAGCCCGAAGCGAACGAATCTCCGATATGCTGTGCCCCATCCATACAAGGGAAAGCTTGTGTCCTCGAAGGTAATCAATGGCGTTTAGGTAAGGAGGGGAAGTTATGATCATGTCCACACTCGTTGATTCAATGGGTAGCATCCTAGCGTCGCCGAAGTGAACTTCAGCCGTGGGGGCATCGTTGTTAACTCCCAAAAAGGGGCAATTGTTTGTCACTTTTTCAACAGCTTTTAGAAAAACTGTAAATGGCTGCACCGGAGCGACTTCATATACCCTGTGGGGCCGGCTGTGGGAGATATCCATCGCAAGAGATGCACCTCTTGCTTTAGTAATGATCAAGCGTGAAAACGCACACCAGAGAACCGTTCTCACAGATTGTGATCGAATCCTTGATATGCTTGTGGCTAGTGCGCTCAATTCTCGACGATTTGCCGGATCAAACCAGAAATCGATGAACGTACGTGTCTCGTTGTCCGTGCTCTTGGGATAAGATTCCTCTGACGAAAAACGGTCTCGGAGCATTTTTGCCCGTTCCAAGACAATACCTGCCCGGTGCTTTACTTCGTTTGGATCAGCATCAGCACACCAGACCCGTGCTATGAGAAGAGCAAGCGGATCAGTGTCACAACCGATAGCGTGATGACCTCTTGACTTAGCGCAAACCAACGTGGTCCCCGAGCCAGACATAGGGTCGAGAATACGTAAAGGACTGCCAGTTGTTGGGAGAGCATCCCACACGATTGAGGGAGCCATTCGCGCCGGAAATGGATGAACAGGACGGATATGGGCTTTATGTGTAGCTGAGATCATATATGAACTGCACTCTCACCCTCCTTGGAGGGGGTTCCGACCGCATTTCTGATATCTTGTAATATTAGGTCGGGGCGGCGATTGATTTCTATGCTCTCCTCCCAAGCGTAGACAACCCCTCGAGCCAAAACATGCATCGCTTTACTGAGTTCCTTTATGTCGGCCTTAGATATATCTAAGGGAGGCTCACGATGCATAAGGTCTCTTCGAATTGCTGCGTATTCAACTAGCTCATCAGGTTGTTGCTTTGCAATCTGCCACACCGTCTCCAGTATTTCTCTATATGGTGCATCCTCCGTCTCCTCATCTTCCAGAGAATCAATCCACGTTTTTGATTGATCAGGAGTAATGCATTTCTTGAATAGTTCTTGAATCCGTCTGAGTCCTCCAATTCGTTTCGCAGATGCAATTTTCACCAAACGTGCAAGGTCATCAATGTAAATAAGAGTTATGGTCCTTCCGGTTGCTTTCCGATTGTTTCGGATTGCTCGGACCGAGTTAGAGAGCTCAACGCGCGATGTCGCGAAAGCATTGCCCACGACCACATGATGATCACAATTGTGGTCCTCCATGTGCAGGGCGAGATCTGACACTCCTAGATCTTTAGCGCTAACATACTTTCCACTCTTAGCTTCAATACCTACCTTGTACCGCTGAGGGTTACCATCTTTGTCTGCCGGCAAATAGGCCTCTGCGGTTCCATCAGGGTTGCCGCTCCCACCAATATGGATGACATTATCAAACCCGATCGCCTCGAAGGCGGCACGGCTCTCAATCTCAAGCTCGTGCTCATTATTTCTTGCATCAAGAAGTGCGAGGGCAATCATGCCAGGTGTCCTATGGCGTGAAGACCTGACGAGCAGCCTCAACAATTCCTCGCGTCTGCCAATCACGTCACGGATAATTTTTTCATCTACACCCATCTGATAAAGATGAGCTTCAATCAGGATTTCAGACATTACAAGCATTTCAAGAGGGAGGCTTTGCTGAGGATGAGTAAAAGATCCTTGGAAGGCAGCGAAAAATGGATGAGAGGAATTGATTTGTAACACGCCTTGCTCAACGTCAAAGATTGCCAGTCCACCCTTTGAGTCCAAGGAACTCAATTCTGTGGAGCGGAGCAAACCGTCATCCTCCTCAGATTTTTGCTTCAGCTTCTCAAGGAACTCAGCTTGTGCCTTATCAGAAAGGTTGGTAGGAAAGCGGTAATAAAATGGGGTGGCTTTACGCTCAGCTACCAGACGAGCAAGGGTCAATAATGGCTTAAGCGTCATGCTCCCAGGAGCAGCGGAAATACTGGTAGATATCCGAGCGGCCGGAGTTTTTGCCCGGTCGCGATCTACGAGAATGTTTCGAGCAAGATTGAATCCTGCGCGTAGATAATTTTGGGCGGCCTTATATAGGTCGCCCTGTTGAAAGGACTCGCGAGATGATCTAAGTGCCTCGTCAAGGCTGTCGATGTGAACGACCATTCTAAACCTGCTGAAAGTGCCGTGCCGTAATTTATTTCGCTCGATCCCAAAGCCAGGGTCATCAACGTTCACTTGCCGTCCAAATACATAGACAAAAAATCCGTTGCTCTGTCCGAATTTCTCTTTACCTGCATCAAGTTCATTGTCGAATGTCTCAATATAGCCCGTGATCCGCCCCAGCAATTTTTCATGTAAAACGCCGGACCGATGCATAGAATCTTTTGGCTCGTTTTTGTCCTCACGCGCGATCAATTCTTCCGGGCAAGGAGGTGACATTTGAATGACGTCCTTGCCTAAAACCATTTTTTTAAAGGGGGCGTCCATCACTGGGGACGTAATAGGGTCTCCATCAAGGAAAAGCTTGAAGTCATCACGCTGGGGCATGGCGGTTCTCAAGACCCAGTCGAGGCGACCAATACTGATTTTTTTTCCTAGGTCTTTCAAGTTGGACATTATTGAGACTGTCCACGAATCAGAGGCTTCCTCTCCGAACAGTCGAAGCGCCTTATAGCCCTCCTTGTCTCCTTCAGCCCAATTTTGCACGGCCTTCAGCGCTTGTTTCTCAGTCAGTCTTCTTACTGGTATTTTGATTGTCTCTTCAGTAAAAACCCCCGCGGATTCATCGCCCAATATGCTGGCTAGGTTATTATAGTCCATCGTTGCGGCGTAATATGTGCCATCAACCTTACATATATGAGTGAGTTTTGAAGCCAGCACAAATGTTGACAGCTTGCCAATGCCAAATTTCCCAATGGGCTTTCGTCCAGTGCCCCTTGATCCCTTACGCCTAGAACTGTTGCCAATAATCCAATGTGATCTTAGGGCTTCAACGTTCATCCCCTCCCCGTCATCTACTACGACAATGGTCGCATCAGCATCTCGGAGATCAGCTGAGAGGATTACGTGGACGTTTTCGGCGCCTGCATCGAAAGAGTTTGAGACGAGTTCCTCCACAGCCTTATGGGAGCTAGAATACAGTCCCTCGGAAAATAGTTGGATGATACGGACACTAATCTTGACGTCGATCTGCGCGATTGTATCTCCGGCCTGATCAAATAATTCTTCTGTCGGTGGCTTCATCTCTGCCTGGGCCCCTTACAAGGTTTTATAGTGCTTAAGTTAGCACGTTTTTGATCGTTAAAAGCGGGACTTTCACTCACACTTGTCTATCTACCGTCGCTTCACCATCAAACCAATAGTCAATTCTGCGAAAAGTATAATAGCATAACTTCTCCAAAGCTCACCACTATACTCCTCCAACTCAGGAGATTACAGCCCGATGAACAACGAAACTCAAGACATTTCCCATGGAATGACCTAAGTCTAGGATGCCAAATTCGAGAGTGGCTTACAAGGCCTCAGATCTTTGCCAATATAAGAATTATCCCTATTGATGCCCTTGGCAGACTCTGTATGCTCGTATAATCTCTAGTATTAAAGGGAGGGAGATGAAAAAATCAGAAATGAGCTAAAAGAAACCGCTTACCAAATGAATCTCAATCTCTTAAGTGACGTAAGCGGCTTCAGAATGGCGTATAACGTAATGTTCACTCCCAACTTGTCTATTACTCATTCTTATTGCAGATTTGAAGATGAAAAATCCAGGGGTCCATTGAGCATTCTGGCTACCTTTAATTTATGTGGGAATCTTCGATCCCTCAGTTCCTTGATACCACGAGTAAGCGGCTCCAGATCACCTTGAAAGGATCTCATCTGTTCCTGAGCATCCATCGCAATTCTCGCCCTTTCAAGGGATTCCTCTTGACGCCTGTCAATTTCATGGCTAGGCACCTCGCGATAGACTTTCCAGGTTTGGGTGAATCCGCCATATTCTTGATGCAGTTCAACAGGCATCTCCATCAGCTCGGTAACAAGCATATCATCAAAATAGCCTTGTCTCTCGAATCTTGAGTCTGTAGCTAGCAAGAATGCGTGCTCACGTTTTACTCTAATTTCATATACCTGAGCATCTTTTTGAGCAATGATGTAGCCTCGAATCACCTTGAGACCGTTAGTTTTAGCCCATTCCATTGTCTCATCTATAATCTGTTGTCGCTCAGCTATCTTAGCCTTTAATTGATTTTCCGTATCTCTCAATCTATCCAATTTGCTGGTTGAGTCTATGTATGCTTGCAGCTGATTCTGCATAATCTCCACACTGTCCTTAGGCTCAATATCATATCGGAGCGCCATTGATACTAGGTTTAGTGCTTCTTTCATCCCTTCATCAGGTACCCCTATAGCTACGAGACCAGAAATTGCCTGTTTCAATACAGTCATGTTTTCCTGAGTCTCTGAGTCTGGAGTGTACCCCTTTTTCATTTTCGCTAGAAGGGTATACCTTACCAACCCGCTGCTGAACTCCTCCTCCAATTTAGGTCGTAGGTAATCCCAGCCAGGATTTAGACGTCTTTCAAATAGATAGGTAATGGCCAGCTGCACCTGTTGTATTCTCTCTGAGTTCATATAATTCTTATCGATGTACGTGATAAGCTTTTTCACATTCCCCTTCTCTCCGTAGCGGATGATATCCTGATCATCAACAGAACACCCAACCATGGAGAAAACAAGAATGAGTAGGACGCCAACGGTACCCAAGATGTTGAAATGTTCATTCAATGTTATCTGTTTGCGATAATGATCACTGACTAGAAACGATATAATGTTCCGAGTATTCTTCCTCATGAGAGCGATTCCTTTCTGACTGGAAAGATGAATGAACGATTGAATAGAGATTTAGACGGGAGTAGGATGAAGTAGAGAAAAAGTCCCCCCTGAAGGACTCGAGGTGATTGCGCGAACAAGCACTCACGAGGCATCCACAAGGGACGCATCAGGGGGGAGATAGATCTCCACCCCGAGTTCGCCTTTAGTGGATACCTCTGAGTGTTTTTTGACACCATTTTCGCGGTGCTTGTTCGCGCTAATTCAAGTTAAGAGCTGCCCGATTTATAGGCAAGGATAAGACATGTTGATCTGAGTTCAGGATCTGGATCTAGATCGAGCGCCGTATCGTCCGTAGTCCGTTGAATGGAAGCCCCTCCCTTTGAAGATAAACCGGCTGGACTGGTAGACCCGCTTGGCGGCCCTGCCGCACTGTGGGCAGCTTATTTGCTCCCGGGAATCAGGACAGAGCCGCTCGAAGCGGGTGCTGCATTCCTTGCAGTAGTAGGTATAGATTGGCATGATCACCTCCCGGTTAGAGTAACCCGCTATCGGCGAAACTGAAGAACTCGCCGGCGGCGATGATCAGATGATCCAACAACTGTATCCCCACCGCCTCGCAAGCCTGCTTGATCTTGCGGGTGATCTGCTGGTCATCCCCGGAAGGCCGCACTTCACCTGAAGGGTGATTGTGCCCACAGATGATAGCTGCAGCATTCTTGAGCAGGGCGTACTTGATGATCTCCCGGGGGAAGACCACAGCTTGGGTGAGGGTGCCCTCGAAGACGATCTCCGTGGCGATGAGGGCGTTGCGGCCGTTGAGAAAGAGCACCACGAAGGTCTCACGATCCCGGCCATCCAGGACGGCCTTCAGGTGATCGGCCACCTGAGCGCTGCCGCTGAAAACTTCTCCCACATGCATGGAAAAGCGATCGGCATATGCCGCTCGCAGGTCCTCATCGGAGATTCGACTGAGCAGATGCCTTTCGTTCATACGATCTCCTTTCTAAGCGGCCAGCGCAGGCAAGGTAATGTCAGCTCGTGGCAGCCGGATCTTTGTCGCAGTCTCGTTGAACACTGCCGCCTGGAACTGTCCCAGCTGAGACTCCAATTCCTGCATGCGCTCCTTTAACACGAGGTAGGACTGGACCAGCTTCTGGGGAACCTTGCCCTCCCGGGCCAGGGCTTCGCCGAAGACCTCATCGCTCACGGTTTTCGGGTCCAGGTACCTCTGAAACTCATCGGCCAGCTGTTCCTTGACCACCGCACATTTGCCCTTCAGATGAGCCAGTTCCCGCTTGAGCTGCGTGGCATCCCTGGCAATGTCTTCCATGAAGGGTGTTGCTGAGATTGATTCGATGCCTTGGAAGTCTTCCGACAGTCCGTCCATTCGCACATCCACATCCTCCAGGAACTGAGCGGTATTTTCATCGATAAACAAGTTCATCTTTGAAGAATGGATATCAGTCAATGGAGAATAGTCTGGAATGGCTTTCTGATGGGCCAGGATCGTATCCTGGAACTTCCCGGTGACAACCTCGTCGGTTGCAGCAGCAAACTGGCCTGGTGTGAAAACCTTGATGAGGTGCCGCTTACCGAAAGGATCTCTCTGATCGCGAAAGTTGCGGGACAGTTCCTGACTGTAGAAGAGCACCGGTTGATGGTTCTCGGGATCCCGACATACTCTGAGTCGTGCTGCGGTATAGTTCTTCTCATCATCCACTGCGTCCAGCTTGAAACCTTCGATCTCATCCTCGAGCCTATCACCACGATCAATCACCACGTTCTTGTTCATGGCTCACCTCCTCCTCTGTTATTCGAATGGGCATAAGCAATGTCACTGCCCCGCTGTCCCACTCTTTGCCAACTTCAGTGAACACGGAGGCAGTACCTGGTGCAGTGTACTTCCATCTGACAGTTGGGCTCTGTTGACTGGCCAGGGCCCTTTCAAAGAGGCCCAAGTCGAAACCTATCTTTATACCCTCACCGGATGACTCTGAAATAGGCAAGGGAGCCTCCCACCGGGTGTCCTCTTCAAGGTTATCCACGGTGATCCTGCCATCTCCGTTATCGATATTCCAGATGGACATGTGCGTGGTGCAGGTCACGAAAGGTTTGGCAGCCTTGATCAGGGCCAGGATCTTATCACGGTCCAGTAGAACTTCACCGGAGAACTCCTTGGGCACCACTGACTCAACCTCAGGATACTTCTCATCAATCAGCCGCACGTACATCCTAACATCACCAGGCAGCGAGAAACTCAGGTGCGTATCAGACAATCCGACCTTGGTGTGACCTCTGGCCAATTTGGCCAGCAGGAGTAGCGGCTTGGTGGGTATGATGCCTGAGAGTGGTTTTGCCTTGCCAACATCAAGGCCGTTCTGCATCCTCAGGACATGGCCGTCGGTTGCCGACGCAGCCAACTGCCCATTCTCCTGGGTTATGAATACCCCGGTGAGTGATGCTTTGAGTTCGTCCCGGGAGCAATATCTTGCCTGGGTAGCCAGTACCTGGAAGATGTCCCGGCTCCATTCGCCGGCCGGCTTGAACTTCTCTTTGGGCAGCGCAGGAAATTCATCTGTATCCCTGCCGCTATAGGTGACCTTGTGATCCCCATAACTGATGGTGACCTTACTGTCCTCACCTACGCTTACAAACAGATTCTGGGGACGGGTGGCCAACACCTTCTTGAGAAGTGCAGCTGGGATGGTGTATGCGCGAATCTCGGGCACAGGCATAACAAGCATGGTTTCCAGATCCGTCACCCTGGCTATGCCATCCTGCAGACAGATCTCTTTGAGAATAGGCAATGACGTCCTCCTGTCGATTACTTTCTCCGCCATCGGCAAAAGGCGCTGCAGAGCGCTGAGCATATGTCCTCCTCGATTGTTAGTTGTTAGTCTTCAGGCTGGTCGCCGAAGCGCAGAGTCACCTGGGGGCATTCGCTGTGGAATGGTTTCTTACTGCAATACTGCTCCCCGGTACACCAGCTATCACTGTCCAGGCGTACGGGTTTACCCTTATAGCGGCAGTAAGTATGAAGTTTGTTCTCCCTTAGCAGGTAGTCGGTGTACTTCTTGAAGTACTCTTCGAGAGTAACATTCCTGCCAACCTGTCGCTGGTAATGCAAATAGCCTTCTGCGAGCCTTTTCAACAGATCATCGGCCACCTCCCGGCTCTGAATGGTTTCATACCATTCCGGCAGATAAGGACTGCGCCGCATCAGGCGCTTCACCTCGTCTACGCTTTCCAGTTCCGTGATGGACAGATGGGTTGCGGCTGGCTCACCCGATCTGTGGATGGGTAATGGATTGGAACGATGTTCCTTCTGCTTGAGAGGATCCATGAACAGTCCTGTCGGACTGGCTGAGGGGATTGGGATATTCAAGCTCTGCAGGAAGCCGTTTATTCCCAGCACCAGGTCGTTGAGTAGGTCCAGGGGTTCATCCAAAGGAACCGGTGCTTCTGCCAATGCGACCTGATCTACTTGATAAGGCTCGTCCTTCAGTACCAATTCCACTGCATCCATATCAAGTTCCAGATCCTGGGGTAGTACAAACTGCACCTGTCCTAATAGGTATTTGCCCTGCTTGGAAGAGGTCACCACCGGTATCACATTCTGGCCCTCGGTGAAGCCTTTCGGCCAGAGGATGCGCCATTGCTTGGTCAGTAGCAGTTCAGGATGCTTTACTTTGAGCTCTTCGATCCAATGATTGACCCTGTCCTTGATCCGTTCGGTGATGTGTTTCTTATAGTTCTCGGTCATAACGCCTCCAGTGCTGCTTTTTCACGGCTCTCCTGATCCCGGGTAGAGTACTCATCGAAGATCACTTCAGCATCACCACCACACTCAGAGCACGTAAGAGAGAAGGATGTCTTTCCTTGGTCAGCCAGCTTTTCCTCCAGGGATTCCAGCTGGCGTACGTGCAGGATGCTGATGGTCCCGTCTTCGTCAAACTTGAAAGTAGCACGTACCCAAAGAGGCACTATGAAGGCCTCTTGGTTATCGCAGGAACGGCAGTGTATCTGCATGTCTCTCACGCTCCTTTCTGAGCCACTGAAACTCGTGGCGGTTTAACTTGAGTTCTTCCTCGAGAGTCACATGGTTCTTGGGGGGCGACCATGGCTGATATGGAACACATACTCGTTTACTCCCACAACGCGCGCAAGAGATGTATGCGTTTATATAGCAGCCGCTCTCAGCATCCCACCTGAGTGCATCCATGTCCTGCTTGGTGCAGTAGTCAACAACATCAATCACGCCCATGCGCAGGGTTGTCTCAGAGTCGTCCCAACCATTTTCAAGTGAGTTCTCTACTGCAACGCCATGTGTAGTTGACCTGATGGAGCGGACCATTTCCACATCAACCTCAAAGTGCACGTAGTTACCACATGCCGCGCAGATCAGCCTCATGATGGCCTCTTTCGCATGTCTTCCAGGCAGTGAGCACAGGTGATATCGCAGTAGCGGATGCCACCCCCAACGACTTCCAGTGGCAGAGAAGGAGTATCGGTCTGGATCAAGCCATTCCCATTTACGCGTACCTGATGACAGACCTGCGTGTCCCTGCAGAACAGGTTGCCGTTGTGGTGTGCACACTGCGGTTGCACAATACCTGTGTTCAGGCGTTTCCTGATCATTTCCATAGCTACCTCCTGTGAATGAAAACGGGGCCGATGAAACCTCCACCGACCCCCTTGTGGCGCCATCATCGCCTGTTTATTCGACCACTTTACAGGCGGCAGAAACCTGGTAGCCCAGATCCTGTTTCAGACCTTCCAGGGTAATTCCGTAGTGGCTCATCACCTCGCCAAGCCCATAATCATAATTAGGGCAGCCGCATTCGCAAGTCTCCGTGGTGACCTCACCGTCCTTACTTGTGATGCAGTCCGAGCAGAGGTTGACAAGTTCTTCTTTGTCAATATAGCTGCCGCACCACCAGCAGCCTGGGCAGCCACTGTTCCAGCAGGTGTCCATGACTCTTTCCAGGAGATCGATGTAGTCCGTTTCACCGCAGTTGGCGCAGGATATCCGGGGCTTATCCTCGTAGTAGCCCTTATCGAGCACCTTATGAAGGTTCAAGGCCAGGGCATGGAGGATCTTCTCTGTCGGTACCCTGTCCAGGGATACTTCCAGCCCTTTGGATTGGATCTGCAGGCTGTGCCGCAGTCTCAGGTCAATCATGAATGCAGACGTGTTCCCACAGGCGGGACAGAGCAGGTTGCCGGATATGAATCGACGAACCTCTGGTGGGTAGATCCTAATCTCCCGGGGCATGGTGTTGCTCCAAAACTTCAGAGACTACCTTGGTCAGGGCTGCTAGGGCACCAGCCACCTCAACAGCCACCTGAAACCCTCCTGTCAGGCGTTGACGGCGGCGACTTCGCATCTCCTCCTGCAAACCCGAGGCGATCAGGTAGGTGTTCGAGGCCAGCAGGACCGCGTTCGAAAGCAAACCGGCCAGTTTGGCTGCTGACTGGTTGCTGATGTGAATCTTCAGTGTCTTCTTTAGTGCCATTTCACTCTATCCTCCCGGTTCTGCTGTGTTCCCTGAACATGGATTTCCTCCTCGAAGATTCATAAGTATCTGAACCAACTCCTGAGCTCCTGCAAGCAGCGCATCCTGCCGCCTCAACTTGAGCCGATCGCGGTATGAGACGACTCCCAGCCCGATGGCCATGCAGGTGATCCCCAGGAGTGCGCAGCTTAAAAGCAGACCGGGAATAGTGACTTCCGCAGTCTGCTCCTTAGGCTTCCTAGGAAGCTTCTGGTCCGACATGGATCTTTACTATGCGACCACGGATCAAGCCGGCAATTTGGAGCGCCAAAATAACGCCGCCAAAGATAACTTGCCCGATTGTCGCGACTTTCTGGACTTGAGATGCAGTCATGCTGTTTCTCCTTCTGTAGGTTTAGTGGGTCAGTGAACAGGGGTATAAGGCGCACAGATGCTATCCCGTCGGGTTCGCATCCAGATTTGCCAACGCCTTCTCAACATCTTCATCCAGCACAGCGGCATAAACCTGGGTAGTGGAGACGCTGCTGTGCCCAAGCTGTTTCTGGACCAGCCGCAGGTTGTAGCCGCTGGCCTTGTGCAGCCGGGTGGCATAGGTATGCCGCAGGCAGTGGATGGAGTATCTTTTCGGTAGCCCGGCCCTGGCGGCCCAGCGCTTGAAGGTCTGCTGTATTGCCGAGGGGGTCATACTCGGGTTTCTCTGGGAAGGAAATAGGTAATCGCTGTCGGTTTTGCGGTAGTCCAGGTAGGTCCGGATCAGGTTCTTAAGCCCGGGTGAAAACTGAACAATGCGGTCCTTACCGCCCTTACCGTTACGCACGTGCAACGAGTTCTGTCCCTTCTTCAGAAACAGGTCCTCGACCTTGAGGTTGGACAGCTCCGAGACGCGCAAACCAGTTCCCAGAGCCAGTTCGATGATCAGTCGGTCCCGGACAGCAGCCTGAGCACCCCTGGCTTGGGCCAGTGTTGCGGCGTCACCTAGAATCCGCCTTAGTCTGTGAACATCATCAGGCGCCAGGAACTTCTCGGGACTTACAACCCAAGTAGCCATGAGGTGCCTCCGTTATTGATGAGATTGAGGTAAGAATTGCTTTTTCTTGCTCACCTTTCAAATACGAATTTCTCGAGGAAGATTGTGGCCGATCAGACCCATGCAGGACCATCTGGAGGCTCAATCAAGCTGTTCCGGCATTTGGCAGCCCCAGCCAGGCCGCTATAACAGGGTTGTTCAGGCACTTGAACGCGTAGAACTCTGGATTCTGGGCAAGGATAATACTATCGCAGATTAAGTCGGATCCTCGAGGAAGAAATGCTGGTCGACCAGGCTAATTCCGCGGCATCGCCCCCGTACCCCCTTGCCAAAAGTAGTAAATCGGCCAGGGCTGACCGTCATATGGGGGTCTAGAGCCCTAGACAAATCAAATAAATGCTCACTAGTGAGCCCATGGCCGCAGCGTCTGCAATCACAATTTTCTCCTCGAAGCTCTATCGGCAAAGTGGCATGATTCCCATGTTCATATTACAGCCGATCGCAGGCATCCCCCCCTGTGTAAAATTGTTGTCCGCCAGCAACTGACCCTTTTTTACCCCATCTCCCGTCCTGACAAGGAGTGTACTATGCAAGAATGATCCCCGATTGAGAGGCATACTGAGTGCTCATCATCCGAAGGGTGCGGTGACCTGTCACAATCCAGCCACAGCGGCTTCGTAAGGGATTGTTTATTAGATGCTGACCTCGGGCTCATAGCCCGAAGGCAGCAAGGAAACTGCAGTATTGAGGAAAAACTCCGACGATATTCAGGAGATTATTCGTGCTATTCAGGAGAATACCAACGGTCTCGGGCTATTATTATAGGAGATAACGTAGGTTATGTGAGGGAAATGGCCGAATGTTATCTAGACCTCTCATCTAGCTTCCTTTGGATGATCTCCTGCATCAACTCCTGAAGTACATCTAATACATCAGGCGGGGCACTTGCTTCATCAATCTCGAATCTCTGGAATCCACTTTTAACCAACAGGCCGATCTCATACTGGATTAAATCTGGTAATTGGCTTCTCTCTTTGGAGCTGATTGATGCAAGGCGCGTTGGATTCAGCACTGTCTGTACTTGCTTAGCCAGGGCAGGTGGGAGTTCTTCTGTATCTAACTGCCCCTGGATTTGAATATTTCCAATGCCGCCAGCGGTTTTTATTGAGATCTTCGTTTCTAGAGTACTCCTACCAGTTTCCAGGCACGCCTTGTGAGGATTGCTTCCTTACTACCCGCATTATACAGGTCGCGTGCCTGTTCGATAGTCTCTTCTGCCCAATCCATAAATTTAGCATGGGGATTGTTTATTTTCTGCAGGGTATTATACCAGATATGTCCCGCTTTTTCCCAAGCTTTCCCTCCAAGCATTACGGCTACTAGATAGAAGGCATGGTTTGGGATACCTGAGTTTATATGAACTCCACCATTATCCGACTGTGTCACTACATAGTCATCCATGTGATATGGTTGAGGGTCCTTGCCAATAAGGGAATCATTGTAAGCAGTTCCCGGAGCACGCATTGATCGAAGGGCTTCGCCGTTAATTTCAGCACCCAGTATACCAGCACCGATTAGCCAGTCAGCTTGGGACACTTCCTGATCTTGCTTGTATTGCTTCGTCAGAACACCAAATACATCAGCATAATGTTCGTTCAACGCCCCTGATTGATCCCGATATACTAATCCACCTGAGAATTGCACAACACCATGGGAGAGTTCATGGCCGATAACCGCGAGATCACTCGTTAGTGGATTGAAGATAATCCCATCACCATCACCATAAAGCATCTGCGAACCATTCCAGTATGCATTGTTATGCTTACGACGGTAATGCACGCTTGAAACCAGTTTCATACCCTGCCCATCCAGTGAGTCTCTATTATACTCGTTGAAGTAAAGGTCATAGGTGTCGCCTGCCCCATCGTATGATTCATCAACCTGCTGATCGCCAGACGGCGGAGCTCCCTCCTTCCGGACCAGTTTTCCTGGGAGCGTTGCCTTGCTTTGACAATCGTAAACTTTACGGTCGAGCTGGGGTAGTGCGCCAGTTTCGACCAACGGAGCTGCCATGAAGGCCGTTGGAGGTGCTGCGACCTGCCTTTCTTCTCTGAATTGAATTCCTTCATTGTTGAGCTCGATGGCCATCTCCTTTTGCTTTGAATCCCCCCGCATTTTAATTGCGTCGGTCATATGTGGAGGAATGATACAATGAAGTGGATAGCGTAGATATCTGTCGATGTACTTCATAAGGCACTCCCTCTTAGTTTAAGGCTGGAAACCATGATTGCAGACTCTGCGATATGGCCTTTAAGTGATATAGTGGCAGGTGGCCACTCATCGATACTTCGCTAGCGTCGCCCATCTACTCATTTTAGTTCCCACAACCATACTGATCATAAGCTAGCTACCACGCCTAGACTTACCAAAACCTTTGAATACTGCTACTACTGTCTTCCGAGACGATATTGCCCTTGCACAATGAATATAAATCTCAACTTCGGACAGAAAATTCAACCCACAGAGGATAATGATCTGAGATGCGCCAGGATAACTGATTCTTGGTCAAGCTACGTGACCGCAACGCCACCTTCGTAAAATCGTAATACCCTGAATCCAAGTAATCGAATGAGAGCACCGGTACATTTCCACTTTGACTAAACCAGGCAATCTGGTCATAGAACTTCTCTCTATCAGGATGCAACGGGTCACTGAAGATCGTAGGAGGAACAGTGTGGAGTTTATCAGGGATATGTAGGCCCGTTGAAGTGAATGCGTCATATAACGCATCCCCACGTCTATCAATATTAAAGTCCCCGAGGGAAATAAGGTTATGATCCCAGGCATTGATGCTACTCGCCCAATCAGTTATCCATCGGGCAATAGCCTTCAGCTCAGGTACACGTTCCTGTGCTCTATCGCCATATATCACGTGGAGAGTTACAAGGACAAAGGTTTTATTCCCTGTCTTGAAACTCACGGCATAGGGTGTTCGTGCAAATTGCCGGTCAAGGGCATCAGGAGTGATTTCCGCCAGCCACTCAGGTGGTATCACGAGCTCACACGCCAGTCCTGAAAGATTAACCTTTCGCTTATCGAAAATGAATGCCAACCGCTCCTTATTCCCTGCATCTCCCTTGGTGACATCAGTCAGGATCAATCCCCAGTTATCGCTGAGTATCTTGACCTTAAGCATATGTCGCAAAGCCTTCAGATTGGACCTGACCTCCTGCAGTGCAACGACATCAAAACGTGAGATGATCTCTGCAATGCAAAGCAGCGCATGCAGATCCCTTTTCGGGGAGTCACTGGAAGCGGATTGCCACTTTTCTGTCAGTCCGCCAAAAGCACGGATATTCCAGGTGGCAATTAATAGATTATTATCCAATTTCTTGGCCGGCAGGTTATGATCGAGGTCATCTCGTAACTCCGCGAGTTCAGACTTGATCCCTTGAGGAAGTGTATCAGTGATCGTCGGCATGATTAGGCCCTCATTTTTTTTAGTTTGGCCGCATAGACATGATGACTTCTAGCCTTCGGTCTCAAACAATACGTTCCATCCTGCTGTTTTCATCCCCTCGCAGGCACGCCTTCCAAGCAGGAATCCTAGCTCTCGATATGCTTCGAATTGCTGTTCATCGAAGAACTGATCGATAGTCGTTTCGTCCGGGAATTTCGGATTTAGGCGATGATAGCCATAGATATCTTCAGAGAGCTTGTCAATAACTGTGGTCTTGATATATAGGATTTTACCGGTTGTACCATCATCATACTCTAGATCTCCGAAAGCAAAGGCCTTTGGTGATCGCTTGCTTTCTTTATCAGGCAAGATCTCCGATGTATCCAGCGTGACCTTAGCTCCAAAGTCAACTCGCACTAATTCGATCGCCTTAGCCAGATCACTAAACGTCCAGTCTGGATCGGCACTGGCATCAGAAATAACAATATAGCTACACCTGCGACGTACGAGTTCATATAAACCCAGATTCTCAAAATGCCCACCGTCAGAAAGATGGACTTGTCTACTGTTCTCATTCAGTCCTTTTCCCATCATTTCTCTGAACATGTATGTATACCACCAGGGTCTTGATACTGTACGGTACAGGCGGGAGCAATAGCGAGGATTCTGAATCCAATAGCCTAAGCGAACATTCAACAAGGTCATGATGAAACTGAGAGGACGAGATCGCGTGGCATATGTATTGGGGTTCACCGCTGCGCCTGAGATAGCCATCGCCGTAGCCAGATTCACGATCCCCTTCATATAAGTCTCTGTAGGAGCATAGCCTAAAGACTCTGCGCCACAATGCTTGGGACTTAAAATGAAGTTATCACCGCCTCGTCCACACAGTCTGGGATCAGAGGAGCCGATCAATTGAACATTCGTATTGATAATATGATAGGGTGCATCAGTAATTGGAATTTTACCGAGAAGAAACTGATCAGCTTCTCGTTGAGAGACCCCGGGGTAGTCCTTATTTTCAATCTCTGCAACAGGCCTTTCCTCCGAAGGAAGGTCAACCTCTATTTCATGAGGCATATATGCTTCCATAAGCCTGTTGCGGTAATAGCGATGCATCGATACATGGTTAATGTCGGTGAAAATAGCAAAAAATACCGATGCTCCTATCATGATCCAGAAACCCAGTGAGCCAGGCCAATCAACCTGGCAATTGACCAGATGATAGAACCATAAGAATAAGCCGTAAATAAGTAATGTCAAACCCAGAGAAAGAACAAATGAACGCCATCCTCGAATCTCGTTTCCGCCCTTCTTCCCACGCCAACCCGCGAACAGCGCCATTAGGCCAGACAGAGAGATGGCTGACATTGCTTCCTCGATGAGATTGCCAAGATGTGCCACAGCATAAGCATGTCCCAGTGGTAAGGTCCCTATGACGATCAATACCACACTCCACATCAAGGCCTGACCAGCCTTACTTCGCATTTTTCTCTGTTTAACGAAACTCCTCAAATGGGAAATACTTGTCTCGATTGCAAATATAAATACAAATAGAAGAAAGAAGGCCAAGGCCAATAGTCCAAGCCCGAATACTACTGCGAATCCATCACTATATGTCAACGGCAATGATAGTGAGCTTGCCAGAGCTTCAAGAGGACTGCTGAACTTGAATATCTCTTGTGACAAACCCCAGAATGTCAGCAAGAATACTGGTACAAGAACAACTAAATTCACCAATGTACCAGTGAGGATAGCAGCCGCCAGAGCCCATTCATTAAGTCCATCTCCCGGGATTAAGTATCTGCCGCGACAACGCAACCAGTACAACACTTTCCCACCTACCCCGGAATGGTGCTTACGTTTTGTACCGAAAGGGAAAATATCGGGTCGAATCGATTTCAGCCACGTGAATGTGGAACCGATGTATCCTCCACCAGATACAGTGGACAAATAATCGATCCGTTTGAGAATATTTGAACCTTCTAGTGCCTGTAGCAGACCAAGGTTAAAGGTGGCGGATCTTATCCCACCGCCAGAGAGCGCAACGCCCATCGCATCCTTTTCGGGTGAGCCTTTCTCCTTCCCTGCATTCTGCCGTCTCTTTTTTATCCACTCCCGCTCGGCTTCGACTACCTCATTGATGGAAGCCGTATGCTCTCTCCGCAGTAAGTCCATCAGTCTGCCTCCGATATCAAATATTTTGGCATCCTATAGTGAATGATAAATTTTTCGCGAAACCGGGAAAATTATAATGTCACTCGCCCTCAGATATCCAGAATACTTCCGGCGGGTTCTGCGCTTGATGTTGCGGACCACTGCTTCTGGCTTTTTCTCTGCCATCTTTAAGACTGCTTTGCTTTGTGTTCAACTTAGTAAAAGTGTCTCTTAAGATTTAGTCCATTTTGGCCCACATTGCTCTGAACCGCTACACTATAGTCATCTTTTTACCATGGGCGCCTAACAGTCTGCTTCACTTGCCGCCTACTCCGGTAAAGCTCCTAGTAAAAACCAATGCGCGGGCTCCCTCAAAGAGCGCATATACGCACACCGAACCTAGTCTAGTGGAAGCGGTTGTTATCTACTAAGCTTGCATATATATCCAAGCCTGAAGTTGCCTTTGCCGTTCGATTATTGCCACACCCAATAGTAATATTGAGGTAGCAATGCAAATCAAAACGACCAGACAATCCCAATCTGTATATCTGCAAACTTTGCCCTCTTTATTTCGCGTTCGGAATAATTCACAAGATGGTAATCCATGTTCAAATCTATCCCGAGCCGCGGCCTGATCATCCACGTCATACCGATGCCGATGTTTCCTCCCCATGAGGTGCTGCCATATCTCGGTTTGTATACTCCGGGTCCGGCGTTGACATACGCGAAACGTTCAGGTGTTCCGAAAAACACGAACTTTGCGTTCACTGAGGCCTGGACAAAATACTGGTTCGAATCTGGACTGTAAAACTGGTGGAATCCGACCAGTGCCACAAGCGACAGATTCGATCTGATCGATTGCTCTGCTCCAAAATTCAAACTGAATCCAGGGTTGTATAGATCATTGAATTCTCCAATTGGGAAATTCGGACCGAATGCCATGAAGTACCGCCACGGACCTCTGACATAAACTGTCTGCGGTGGTGTCCAGTGGCCGGCTCGGCAATCGGTCTCGGGTAGTACAGCTTGTGTTTGCCATACACCCGGTTCGCCCGCACTGATCATATCCACGTAACATCCGTTCGCATCGGTCGTTACGTAGTGCACCGCTTTCGTTCCGTCAGGTGCAGTGTAAATTACGACAATTTCTGTATTCGGAAGTGGCGGATCGGTGCATCCCTGTGAAGAGAGCACGCACCTGCTGGTCTCTATTCCTGATATGGTTTCGTCAGTATAAGTGAGAGCAAAATTGCCCTCCGTGGTAGAGTTGATGGATACAGGGACGTTCAACATATGCACGCTCTCGTACCCAATATAACTACATATCACGGCATGGACACCCACAGGCACGTTCGAAATGCGATAATAACCTCCAGCATCGCTTGCGGCACCTAGGGGGGTCCCCTCCACCATCACATTTGCGCCTGCTAGAGGTTCATCCGTAGCCTTATCGGAAACCTTGCCAGTGATGCTACCATGCCCTTCCCCTGTGTATGCGATCTCGGTCACCCCAAGCTCAAGCGCTTCTGAGTTGAGAGCAAAATTAACCTTCGAGGTAGAGTTGATGAATACAGGGATGTTCAACATACGCACGGGCCTGTACCCAATATATTCACTTCTCACGGTATGGACACCCACAGGCACGTTCGAAATGCGATAATAACCTTCAATATCGCTTGCGGCACCTAGGGGGGTCCCCGCCACCATCACATTGGCGCCTGCTAGAGGTTCATCCGTAGCCTTATCGGAAACCTTGCCAGTGATGCTACCATGCCCTTCCCCTGTGTATTCGATCTCGGTGATCTCACCCACAATCGCTGCTGCATTAACATGTGTGGTGCGTGCATCCCTGCCCAGCATTGTTCCTTTCTTTCCGCAATCAACCCAGCTATTCTGCTGAATAGTGCCGGCATTCTTCAACGCGATCTGAAGCGTGATGGCACCAAGCCGTTTAAGTACATCGACCTGAGGAACGTATGCCGAGATTGTCACCGGTTCTTTCGAGCACAACGGGGTGGCTTCGTCCGGCTGTATGGTTACCTGAGCCGACCCGACTCCTTTCGATGGGATGACCAGACGTTCGGGCGTCAGTATATACGACCAGCTTGGCGGTAATCCGTCGAGTTTGAAAAATACCGGAAGCGTTTCGTTGTACGGATTCTCTACTTCGAAACGTGAGGTCACCGGTGCGTACGGACTCCCTGGCGACGTCACGAACTCGTAGATGTTTTCCTGTGTCTGGTTATTTTCAGGATTAATATCGTTCGCAATTCCCGTGACAGTCACCTGAGCGCAGGTATTCTCGCCACTGCTCGGAGTCCAGTTTACCGATATGATAAAGTATGCATCGGAACTGTGATCCTGTCCCTGCAAGAGTGTGACGGTTTCAACCCCAAGAACATCCCATGGACCGCCGCTGCCCCATGGTGTTCTGAGTCCCAATTGAACCTCGAAATTCGTCGCATCGGCATGTCCCTGATTCCGGACGCGGGCATGCACCTTATTCACCCAGTCGATGACTGGTTTTTCGTTGGCATCTTTCACCGTGAGAGGATCGGCTTCGAAATTCCCTGAGAAATCGGGAGCATCGATCCAGATATCTTCGGTTTGATAGCGGTCGTCAATCCTCGATACATACACATCGTTCTGCGTCGGTGGTACCTCATAATTGAGACGGATCTCAGCCTGGTTCGAATTCATCGAGGTGACTTCGATGTTGATCCCCGAAATATCATCGTTGAAAGTTGTTCTCGATGCGTCAAGGTTGAACGTCGCATCGGTCAACGTGCCGGCCGTGACCAAAGATTCCTGCACGATCGCAGGCCCTTCGCCCTGGCTAACATATTCGTTCGCTTTCACAATGAGAACTCCGCCATCGGGAAGTGCTGCATCAAGATTCTGTTGCCGACGGTATTCTGCAGTGTAATACAAACGGTCGCCGGCTTCGATCGCTACCATTTTACTTCCGTTGTTATCCAGATCGAGCGGAAGTAGCGTATAGTTCTGGTTGACGAGCGGAGTTGCAACCGGAGGTTTTGCAACACGGGTGAGCGTTTCCCCGGTTGCGGTTCCGGTTTCGTCGAGCCATCCGGCCCGCCATTTTTCCCATCCCATTACGTGAACCATTTGGTCTCTATCACTCATGTGGCTCCACGGACCGACGAATGGGCGTTGTGTGCTGACGTACGGATATTCAAAGAGATCAATCAATCCAACCCACCGTCCCGCCAGGTTCGTGATGCGGGCATCAGTCGATGCCGCCCTCATTGTACCGCCGGCGATTAATCTCCACCCTGGTGCCTCTGCGACCGTGTAGGGCCAACCGCCATTCGTTGACCATTCTCCATGTGTGGCGTCGGCATCATCTGTCACGACCAGGATATAATTCGACGTACTGAGATCAACACCGTTTGTTTGTGCGGCATTGATCGTTTCCTGCACCAAATCGATAAGCGGGGTCTGCGGGATCGTGTAGTACCAATCGATGGGATGAGCAAGCTGGTACCAACCGTGTCCAGTTACTGAAAAAGAAATATGACTGTATGAAACTTCACTGAAATACGTATTCAGTGCCTGTTGTATCTCAGCCGTTCTGTCGTTGATGAGAGGTGTGGCCGGGTCCGCTGCCGTTTGCTTCATGAAAATGGCAGTAACGGGGAGGACACCCGAGAGCGGCCCAATCCGGAATCCGTGGATGTTGTCAGTGCCGACGGTTCCTCTCATCGCTCCGCCTGCATCGCGGTTATGGTGATCGGCGCCCATGGCGGTGCGGTCGTGGATCTGGAGTAAAGAATTTCCGGCGAAGTCAGTCCCGTTGAACGTGATCATGTGAATGCCGTCGTCAGAGCCGTCATCGGCGATATCGAGATTCGAGACGATGCCCTTCCAGATCGTGCGTTCATGGTCGAGCTGGGTTGAGATCAACGTTGGCGTAGTGCCGAGCGGAAGGATTGACTCTATCGTGGCGGTTTGCATCGGTTCGCTGAACTCGACCTCGATGGTCACATCCTGTGTCCGGAATGCCGAGAGCGCGGCAGCACTGTTAAAAGTTGCCGGTTGAATCTCGAGCTGGGCGGCCGCTGCATTCCAGACCCATTGTGCCAGATAGATGGGTTGAATTCCCGAACTGATCTTGACGCGTTTGACGTACGGACGCGAGTTGTCGACAACAATTGATCTCACATGGTCCGATTGATGGACCAGATCTCCTACTATTATATGAACATTGTACTTCCCGTCGGGAAATTTTGCATCTTGATTTTCGCGGGCATGTTGGGCATCCGATCCATTGGGTTGTGCACCCGTGCTCTTTCGGGCATCTGTTCGCCAGAATTGAGCCGCATCGACATTTGCGATCGAGCCGTCTGTTCCTCTGGTATTCGTAACGATCCATGTGAAAAAATTCTGCCATATATCGATGCCGTGAAGATCGCCTGGAAGATCCCAGTAAACACAGGCAAGCTCTATCGGACCTGCGGGCCCGGGACCGGTCAACGGATAATCGAATTGTATCAACCGGTAGGGAGCTGCACTGCTGCGCACATTTTCACCGCCAGGAACCGTCGATTGGATCCAGTATCCGATTCGGAAGGGTGCCACATTAATATTGAAGCTTGGTGTCATATCATCCGATGCGTCGACGAGAAAATCGACGTCGCCCCACGCGGGTTCAAGCGGACTCGCATGGTCATTCGCAGCGGCACTGACGACGATAAAATCGTCACCGTCTCCGTCCATATCACCAACTGCGGGGGGCGTGTCGTTCGG
>Ga0209976_10000351_pt1 | contig 32509 bp, 28 predicted proteins | sample SumtaG_FD_182806 | JGI IMG/M metagenome (GOLD analysis project Ga0209976, IMG submission 182806) | Deep subsurface microbial communities from Indian Ocean to uncover new lineages of life (NeLLi) - Sumatra_00157 metaG (SPAdes) (version 2) | ecosystem: Environmental > Aquatic > Marine > Oceanic >...
ATATTTATGTGTGGGTAGACCAAAAGCGATGGAACTGTCTTTTGGATCAACTGCACATGGAGCTGGTCGTGTAATGTCGAGATCAAAAGCTATTAAACGATACTGGGGTACAAAAGTAAAAGAGGACCTGGGAAAAAAGGGAATTTTAGTAAAAAGCGCTTCTATGAAGGTCCTCGCAGAAGAAAGTCCTGGTGCATATAAAGATATTGATCAAGTTGTTCAAGTTAGCCATGATCTTGGAATAGTTGAAAAAATCGTCAGACTGGTGCCAGTAGGTGTTGTTAAAGGGTAACAATATTATATGTCAAACACAATATTGATCTCTACTTTATTTCTTTTTTCTTCAATATTCATAAAAGAATAAGTAATGGCTTTTACCTCGGTCCCGATTTCATGTTTTTCTCTATCAAATGGTTCACCTTTAACTATAGCAATTAATTTATATTTTTCTTCTGTTTCCTGTATTGATATTACAGACACATCACTGAAAACTAAATCTTCTACATCAAATATATAAAGAAATTCAGATAAAAAATCAATGCACAATGCATATTTATCTTCTGATTCAATTTCAATTTTTTTCTCGATTTTTGGTGATACCAATTTCAAGTTAGGAGTTATTGTTGTCATCAAGCTTAGTGCAGTTTGAGAAAAAGCTTCTTCTATATTTCTACCCCAACTTTTAACACTTACATCAGCAGTATGATCCATAAATTTAAATCCAGCGCCCTTCTTCATTTTCCTTTAATATTGCTGTATATATTCTAGCTAAGTTTATAGTAAAATTTCTATTTGATTATTTGAATTTCTTTGTACTTTAAATTTTTTCCTTAAGAAAATATAACATGGGTTTTTACACTATACTCGATGATTTGTATTTCTATCAAATGTTATCATTTGTAAGAAAATATACTAATTTTGAAATTAAGTTAGGTAAATATTTTTTCAATAAAACACAGGTATGGGCAGAATTTATAGTCGTAATTGATAAATTCATCTTCTTTTTTGTAAAAAAAGAGAATTATTTCTTTTCTAAGTTTTATCTTGATTCGATGAGGAGGGAAATAAAAGCTAAAAAAATATTAATTATTAGAGTTGAAAATGTTTTTATTAATCTACTGTTTAGTTTTTTTCCAGATCTCTATATTCACGATTTAAGAATAGAAAAAGATGGATCTTCGGGGGTAAGAGAAATTTCACTATATTTTTTGACATATAAAGAGAGGGGAATTGCCATAGGACGAAAAGGAGAATATATTAAAAGCTTAAATGAGTTATGCCAAAAATTCTTAGTTCTTGAGAATAGAATAACACCCCTTGAAATTAAATGTAAAACAGTAGATTAAATATTTCAGTAGGGCACTGACTTCAGCCCTATTAAATAAGCTACAGCATTTGCGATTAAGCTTACGGCGGGAGTAAGTATTACCAAGAAAATGAGAATATAAATGTCTGGTAACAAAAACAATTGTGGGAAGATAAACCCGGGAATAGCTACAAAGAGTACTGCTATAAAGGCAAAATCTAACTGGTCAACAATCCAAAAAGGAGCTCCGCTCTTAATATCAAATCTTCTCTTAAGAAAAGATCCTACTAAATCACCAATTACCGCTCCATATGAGGCAAGTATAATTCTTATTAATAATACTAAGAAATTTATTGGAAATTCTCCTCCAATAAAATAATATTGAAATACGTTTAGTTCATTATACAAGATATACATTCCATCTGCTGAAGCTTGAATAATAATTTCTGCAATTGGTTGCCAAAGAAGGATAAAAATGAGAAAACATATGAATGTAAGAGGAATACCAATATATAATGGACCTCTTAAACCTTTCATTGTTTTATGATCTCCCAAAATTCTTCTACCATCTCTAAAGAGTCTTCCTCCATCAATAGGGCGCCCTCCTCCTGTAATAACCATTGATGCGTTTGAAATATAGGCTGGAGCTATTAGCAAAACTGAGAAAATTAATAAAGCAACCCAATCTGCCCATGAAAAAATCAATGAAATAATTAGGAAATTTACAAAAATTAGACCTGCGAAAGATAAAGCTAGAATTAGTGCTATTTTATTATTTCTTTTTTCTCTTTCTTCTAATTTATCGTCTACCGTCAATGTTTTCTAATCCCCTAATTAGTGAATATCATTAATTATAATAATTAATAAAACAAATTTTTTATTAAATTAAATGATTTGCAAAATGGTTCTATTAATAAGATTTTAATAAATATTGCTTGATAAATAATATTCTTTTAAAGCTCCGACATTATTATTGTAACTTATTGAAAAGATTACTCAAAATTAGGTATTAAACCTTTAACATCTTTCTATTAAATTAAAGATTAATAATTAATTTTATAAGTACAGTAGAAATATAATTAATAGTAAAATATTCGAGTGGAAAATATTTTATGAACATATAATAATTGGTGTTGCAATTGTTGAAAAACGATAATAATAATCCTAAATTTAATATTGACAGATTTTACGATGGTTATCTTAAAGGACCAAAAATTTTCAATAGCCGTGATGCTTTAGGACCATCTTATATTCCTCATGAATTACCTCATCGAGATGTACAAATAAAAGACATTGCTGAAAAAACTGCTTGCGCTTTATTGGGGGATGCTCCTCCAAATTTTCTATGTTATGGTCAGACTGGGACTGGTAAAACTGCTACTATTAGATATGTAAGCCAAAAATTAGCACAACAAAACACAGAGATTAAACCTTGGTGGGTATATATCAATTGTAATGTAGTCGCCACCCCTTATCGCATTTTGGCACATAGTTACAATACTATCTCAAGAGAAGAGAGTATCCCACCAACTGGTCTTCCTAAAGATATAATTTTTAAGAAATTACTAGGTCTATTAGATTCTAAAGTGAGAAACTCAATTTGTTTCTTAGTATTAGATGAGATAGATATTTTAATGGAGAAAAGAGGAGGGAATGAAATACTTTATGACTTAACTAGATTGAATGAAAACTTGGATCGATGCAAAACTAGCTTAATAGGTATATCGAACAAATTAAAGTTTAGAAGTAAATTAGATCCAAAAATTCTATCTAGTTTAGGAGAAGAGTACATAGTGTTTCCTTCCTATGATGCGAGTGAACTTAGAGATATCCTTAACAAAAGAGCAAAAATAGCTTTTAATGCGAATGTTTTAAAAGAGGATGTTATACCTTTATGTGCGGCTATCGCAGCGAAAGAGCATGGGGATGCTAGAAAAGCATTACAGCTTTTACGAAAAGCAGGAGAATTAGCTGAAAGAGCTCAAAGCAAAAGTATAAGCGCAAATTATGTAGAGAGAGCTCAAGATGATTTGGAAAAAGATTATATCATGGAATTTATCAAGGGTATGCCACTTCAAGCCCAATTAGTCCTAACAGCAGTATATTTAATTTCCAAATATAGTTCTGATCATATAATAACTTCAGGTGATGTTTATGAAGTACATTCTGAAATTAGAGAACTCATCCCAGGCATTAGACAATTAACTAAAAGAAGAATTAGTGATTATATAAGCGAACTTACTTTAGCGGGGATAATTACTGCAGAAATTAAATCAATGGGTCATTATGGGAGAACAAAAATTATTAAATTAGATATTGGATTGGATATAACTGAAAAAGTTCTTTCTGAGATTGATAAAATTAAGGCAATCTTAAATCATAAACCAACATTATTACAAACAGATAAAGTTAAATTAAAAAATAACATATTTAAAAAGTTAACTTAAGAAGTAAAGCTCCAATTCTCAAGGTCTTCTGAAAGTGATTTAATAAATTTCTCAGTTGAAGTCTTGTGCCTCTCTCTTAGTAATAAAAAGAACTTAGTTAAATGTTTGCAGAATTGCTTATTTTTACTTCTTCGTGCTTCAAAATCATGACAATCGTGTTTTAAATTTTTGTTATTGACATCCAATTCAATTATATAAGGGTCTTCTTTTGATCCTGAGACAGTTGCTTTAATAATTCCCTTGTCAAAATCAAGTTCTTTGATATCAAAAGCCTCATTAGTAACTCTTACCGCTCTATTTAAAGTTTCTTTTTCTACAAGAGATTTAAGGTGTTTACTAAAATTTGGGGCTTTTCCTTTCTCGATATCGGTTTTTAACTGATTACTCTTCTTTAATGAATTTATATTCTTTTTAATTTTATTTCTTCTGCCTTGTTGCCAATCTTCTAATTCCCTCTGTAAAGAATTTGATAATGTTAAATCATTTTTATCAGTTTCAATTAGTAATTTATTTTTTAAGCATAAATTTATAAATTCAATTGCTTTTTCTGGGGGAAACAAAAAGAGATCATATGATATTTTGAATAAGAGGTTATTCAATGAAAGATTAGGTAAATCAATTATTTTCCAAAGATATAATAATATAAATTTGGGGTTATCATTAATAGGAGGATCTGTTAAATTCATTGTTTATAATCCTTTCTCACATTTATTAAATAGAATTATTAAACACTACCTTTTAAGTCTAGTTGTGTCCCATTTAAAGTATCTAGATCAATTAAAGACAAAATACCTGGTGTAGGCTGGATTCCTAATGATTTCATAAAATCAGTTTGGTTTTGAAAACAACCAGAATTTACTAATAAAATTTTATTGTACGATCCCATACCATTAATGTGAATATGTCCTGTGTGAAAAATATCTGGAATTTTACCAATTGTCAACCAATCTTTACTAATTGGAGCAATTTGGGTCTTTTTACCAAAAATTGGACCTAAATGACGACATTTTAACAATTCTTTCATCGTTTCGACAGGTTTATTGGTATCTAAACCCGGGATCAACATATTCATATCTAGCATACTGTCACCATGAAAAACTAATGTATTTACTCCATGTGTTTGAACTAGTGAAGGATTACCGATACAAGTTATGCCCATTTCTATCAGCTCCCCCGAGTATTTTTTTGGAACGGCTGGTCGAGGTATTGCATTCCTCACTGGTTCATGATTTCCTGAGCTATAAATAATTTTTATATAGTCGGGAATTTCTGAAAGCATTTTTGCTGCTCTGCTAAACTGTTTGAAAATATCAGAAATATCAAGGTCGTTTTTTTGAGTGGGGTAGATCCCAATACCATCAACTAAATCACCATTGATTATTATGTATTTAATTTTTCCAGCGCGTTCTTTTTGTACTTTATTTCCAATTCTCCCGTTTAATAGGTCTATAAATCTATTCCATAATTTTGACTCAAATTCTTTACTACCTATATGAATGTCAGAAATTAACGCAAGGGATAATGGATCATCAGAATTATTTGGTTCGACATTTCTTGGGACATCAATTTTTGATATTATATTGCCATAAATTATCCTAGAATTGCGATCCTTCCCTGGACTGTATGTCCCTTCTACGTATACCATCTGATCACTTAGAATTCTTTCAGCAATTTTTATATTTAAGTTGTCTTGGTTTTCAGGACCTAATTTAATTAAAACATTAATTAAACCCGTAAGATCTTCTAAAGTTAAGAAATAATTTCCATTTTTAGTTTTTCGAATGGTGTTTACTATACCAATAACTGACACCCCCACTTTATTGGATAGTCTTAAAATATTGTTGATATTGTCCGCTCCATGAACTTCAGTTCTTTTTTTCATTAATTTTCGGAGTCTATTAAATTTATCAAATGTATAATCGTAAAAATCTTTATAAACACCATTTGTATATATTTTTCCAGTAGGATCTTTTAAAATATCTAATTGAAAATCATATTCTTTCGCAACAGGGGTGAAAAAACTAGTAGATTTAGCACCTTCTATAGGTTTCATCTCCATCCTATTACTTTCTTCTATACTAATGATGTTTTCGCTCGTATCTTTATTTGGTATAGTTGTTGAAATATCTCTGATATTGTTAGTTATCGGAGAAGATTCTTTATCGGTGATTACTTTCGGTTCAATAACACTATTGGTAGAATTTGCCAATGTCGTTGGTTGATGAATATCAATTTCATCTTTTTTTTCCAAGATCTTCTCACTAGAAGAGGCTTCTGGGTTTACAAATTTTCTTTTTACTACTCTCCTTATTTCTTCATTTGACATTTTGGTTAAAATTTCTTCGGTTAAGTGACTCTTAAAGCTAGCGATAAAGCTTGAATCCTTGATTATTAGGTTTAATTTTTTAAGGGGATCTTCTAAATTTAATATAATCTCCAAGAGAGAAGGAGTGATATTAATTCCCGAATTTACTAATTTTCGAAGGATGATTTTTTTTTCAATACTATTCTTATCTTTCAAGATTTTCCATTCAAAAATTGATTAATTTCAATTATGATTATCAGAATTAAATTATTTTTTATTAACTAAGAAATATTCATTCCTTTTATATAACAAGAGAGTAGTAAATTAGCATCCTCTCCATATTTATTAATGAAATAGTGGATTAATAATTGAATTTAATTTATGGTAGGAAATACCTATAATAACATAAGTAAAATTTTATCTAAATCCCAAAAATATTTTATAGCATGATTTAAAATGGAAAATACAAGTAAAGAGATGGAAATATATTTTAATACTATTCAAAGTCAAGTAGATCATTGTTACAGCATAGCTGAAGAAGCTAGGAGTAAAGGTTTTGATCCCGAAATTTATGTAGAAAGCCCTCAGGCAAAGGATCTTGCTGGAAGAGTCGAGAAACTGGTGGGTCCAGATGGAATTGCAGAAGTAATAAGAGAATTGAAGAAAAATGGATTAAATGATGATGAAATCGTATTTCAAGTAGTGACAGATATTTTAGACAATAAAATAGGTTATATTGAAACTTTAGAAGAACGAGTAGAAAGAGCTATAAGAGCAGGATTAGCGATAAAGACAATGGGTGTAGTTAGCGCCCCGCTTGAGGGGATTTCCAAGATACTAATCCGAAAAGATCAAGTGGGAAAAAAGTATATTTCACTATACTTCGCTGGGCCAATTAGAGCAGCAGGTGGAACTACTGCAGCTTTATGCGTGTTAATTGCAGATTTTGTAAGGAAAAAATCAAACATCCCAAAATATGAAGCTACAGAGGCTGAAATTGGTAGGTATGTAGAAGAAGTGAAACTTTATGATAGAAACGTCCATCTGCAATATCCTTCCTCAAAGAGTGAGATAAGATTTGCTGTCAAAAATTTACCTATTGAAATAAATGGTGATTCGACAGAAGATGAAGAAGTTTCGGCATTTAGAGATTTGCCTAGAATAGAGACTAATCATATAAGAGGGGGAGCTTGCCTTGTTTTGAATGACGGAATCTTATTAAAGGCTCCGAAGTTATTAAAAATTGCTAAATCAATGAATCTGGAAGGCTGGGATTGGTTAACTGATTTGAAAAAAATATCCCAGAAAGAAGGATCTGAGAAAATTCAATCACAAAACAGCAAGGATGAAAAAGTTCGTCAACAACAAATTGTTCCTAATTCTAAATATGTTGCCGATGTAATTGCAGGCAGGGCTGTCTTTAGTCATCCTTCTGAAATTGGAGGCCATCGAATAAGATACGGCCGATCTCGAAACACAGGACTGGCAGCAGGAGGTATTCATCCGGCTACAATGGGAATTTTAGATGACTTTGTGGCTATCGGTACACAACTCAGAATTGAAAGACCAGGAAAGAGTACAAGTATTTGTCCTGTAAGTAGTATAGAACCTCCTATAGTAAAATTAAGAAATGGAAATGTAATTAGGATATCTACATATAAGATGGCTAAAAAAGTATTCCCAAATATAGAAGAAATATTATTCTTAGGAGACATTCTTTTTGGTTTTGGGGAATTTGCTGAGAACAATCACAAGTTAATTCCTTCTGGATATGTGGAAGAATGGTGGGTATTAGAATTAAGAAAAGCCATAAAGGATCAAGTAAACAGTAATTCAAGGTTAAACGATTTAATTGAAAACCCTTTTTATCTTAAACCTGAAGCAAAAGAAGCGATAAAAATTTCTAAGGATTTTAATGTTCCTTTACATCCAACTTTTACTGATTTTTGGGGTAATATTACAATTGAAGAACTATGTCAATTACGAGATGTTTTTATCGCAGGATTCTCAGATTTAGAATGTAAAATAGTTTTAGACAATGACCCTCTTATTAAACAAATTCTTGAGAAAGCTTTCATCCTTCATAAAATTATTGATGGTAAGATTCATTTCAGCGATAGTATGAGCCTCGTATATTCAGAAATTTTTAGACTTAATAATAAAATGAAAATAGAACCTACAAATAGTGATAATGTCTTTTCATTTTTAATTAGGATTTCTTCAATAAGAGTAAGAGATAAAGCACCATATTTTATGGGATCTAGAATGGGAAGACCCGAAAAATCGGAGAGAAAAAGCATGAAGGGAATTCATAGTTTATTTCCCTTAAGTGATAAGGTTGGGAATACTAGATCATTTGAAAAGGCAATAGAACTTCAGAAAGTAAAAATAGATGTATGTCGGAAAAGATGTCCAAAATGTGGAGCAAAAAGTATATTTAATATCTGTCCCACTTGTTCTACCCATACTGAACTGGGATCAATTTGTGAAAAATGCAATAAGCTCTATCCTCCTAGCGATCCAAAAGATAACATTAAATGTCCTCAATGCAATGAAAGGTTAAAATCATCTAGTGAGGCCATTTTTAATCTTAAGAACCATGTGGATTCAATTTTAGGATTATTAAAAATTTCACTACCAAAACAAATGAAGGGAATTTATGGTTTAACTAATCAGTTTAAAGTTCCTGAGCCATTAGAAAAAGGAATATTAAGAGCTAAAAACAAAGTGTTAGTATACAAAACAGCAGAAATAAGATATGATGCCACAGATATTCCATTAACACATTTTAAACCAAAAGAAATAGGTATATCCATTTTAAAACTAAAAGAATTGGGATATGTCCATGATTATAAAGGAGATCCATTAAGCGATTTAGACCAAGTTATAGAGTTAAAAGTTCAAGATGTAATTCTTTCAGATGATTGTGCTAAATATTTTATTAAAGTTGCAAATTTTCTGGATGAGGAATTAGAACGGTTTTATATGATGGAACGATTTTATAATATTACTAAAAATGATGACCTAGTTGGTCATTTGGTTGTTGGACTAGCACCTCACACCAGTGCTGGTATAACTGGAAGGATCATTGGATTCAGTCCTGCAAGATCGATTTATGCCCATCCCTTCTGGCATGCTGCGAAGCGAAGAAACTGTGATGGGGATGAAGACGGAATTATGTTATTGTTAGATCCTTTACTAAATTTCTCAAGACATTATTTACCTAATAAAATAGGGGGTAGAATGGATGCAACCTTAGTTATTTCATCCATTTTAGATCCAAATGAAGTAGATGGTGAAGCTCATAATGTTGATATATTGTATAATTATCCATTAGAATTTTATGAAGCCACTGAAACTTACCCAATGCCGTCTGAACTCGGAAAGTTAATAAATTTGGTAAAAGATCGTCTTGGGACCCCAGAACAATACGAGAATCTTGGTTTTAATATTCCAACAAATGATATTAATGAAGGTCCAAAAACTACTGCGTACAAATTATATGAATCGATGGATGACAAAATTGATGCTCAATTACATCTGGCTAAATTAATAAGGGCAGTTGATGCAAAAAAAGTAGCAGAGAAAATCATTTCAACACATTTTAATCCAGATATTTTAGGGAATTTAAGAAAATTTAGTTTGCAGACATTTAGATGCGTTAAATGTAATAAAAAATATAGAAGACCACCAATTTCAAATGCTGGAAAATGTCTTGCATGTGGAAATAAGATAATATTAACGGTTAATCGTGGAGGAATATCAAAATATATTCCTAGGGCTTTGAAATTATGTCAAGAGTATAACCTAGATGAATATACTATTCAAAGAATGGAATTAATCGAAGAATATGTTGAGAGTTTAACGGACAATCCAAAAATCAAACAGCATCAGTTAGCTGATTTTTTCTAATTATTCAACCCTTAAATCAATAGATCTAAGTGCTTGATAACAAATTGTTAAGCACCCATTAAGATTTTCAGCTGTACATTTATCAGGTGTATCTCTTAATGAGTGAATATATTTTGAATCTTTATCTGAATGAAAAAAAACTATTTGAAGTTTTTTTCTGGCTCTTCTGGCACACCTTCTAAAAATGGTATGATCACTTTTAGGTTCAATCATTTTATTGAATCTATTTATCGGGATGTTTAATGAGTTTGCGGTCGCTTCTAAAATGTTATTTATATTTTTGTTTAATCTTTTTTTTAATGGGAATCCAACTTTATCTAATAATCCTATGTAAGTTCCTACCATATCAATATTAATATTAATAGATTTGTTGAGATCATACTCCTCATTCAAATGGAAAAAATGGTCGGAACAGAATTTTTTAGATCCTTTTAATCCCCATTCTTCGGCACCAGTCCAAACAAAATATATATCGAATTTTTCTAACGGATTTTTTTTAAATAATTTAGCTAATTCGATCAATATAGCAACCCCACTTGCATTATCAATTGAGCTCGATGATGGTTTTTCATTAAAAACGAGATAGAGAATTGGAATTGATGTTCCTATCCCGAATAAAGATAAAATGGACACGAGTATGATAACATCTGTGGGGATTGTATAATTATTAGATAAGATATCTAGTGTTAACCATATGGATAGAATGAATATAATACATATGTAAAAACCTATTATCAACCTATAGATTAGGAACATCATAACTTGAGTTCGAAATGATATATTTGCTGAAATCGAATCATAATGAGCTGAAAAGATAACCACTGGTCTTTTAAATCTTTCTTCTTTAGCCGGTATTTTGGTATATATATTCTTAGATGATTCTTTTTTTACTAAAGTTAATTGTCGAGTTCTTTCAAAAGAAACCTTAATAACTATATAAAGTATCAAAAGTAAAAATAGACGTGATAGGAGCAGATAAGTTATAACAACTAAATAACTTACTCTCATTAGTATTCTAGTTGGACCCGTCCATTGAAAGTATTCATACTGAGAATCGAGTTTTACTGATTTCAATTCTTTTTCTATATAGTCAATAGCTTTTGTTTCTCCTATAGAGGAAGCAGCTCTATTGAAAGCTAACGATTCAACATGCTTTTTCGTTTCAAGCTCTTTATCTAATAATAGACTTGTAATAGAAATCACATTTCTTTCTAGTAAATTAACTTTCTGTATTTAATGATCATTATTAAATCCGATTAATCTTGACCATTATTTTACTTAATATGTTAACAATTAATTTTATGTATGCAGGAGGTGGGATTCGAACCCACGAAGACCTGTGTCACTAGAGTCTCAGTAACGCCATATTCGCATATTTACGATATATTCTAGCGCCGTAGACCAGACTTGGCAACTCCTGCGTAATTTTGAAATTTCTATAATTGCATTATTTATCTAGAGATATTGAATTAAGATAATGTAATTAATTTTTGCAATTTTTTTCCTCTTATATTTTTGATCAAATATTATTCATAATAAAATTATCAAATTAACTTAAGAGGATAGGATATTAGGAAAGAATTTTATTGCGATCCATATTTAAAACCTCAAGATTTCATTTAAAAAGAAAGTAGTGATAAGACAAATATTAAATTGTGTTATCTTTTTCTATAAATTTTTAAGATAAACTTATTATATTAAATAATAAATTTTAGTCATTTAATGATGTATTAAAAAACATCATATCAAGGTTGTAAATCACATGTCGGTTGATCGAAATAAACTCGAAGCATTACTAAAATGGTATAAGCAAGATATTGGAAAACATTTAATTGCTTCCATTATTGTAAATAGAGAAGGTTTGGTAATGTCTGCTATTAAAGGAGAATCTAAAGCTGAGATAGAAGAAGACGTAATTGGGGGGGTTAGTGCATTAGTAGAACCCGTCCTAACTAGGATCACTGAAGAGTTTAGTTCTGGTGCTTTTGGAACAGGAACTTTCGACACAGAAGAACACCGCATTATTTTTTGTGAAGCTGGTCCTGACGCTATTTTTGTAACTGTCTTAGATTCTATTGCAATGGTTGACCCTGTTTTTCCATATGCATATTTAGCTGCCGAGAAAATTGCTCGAATTTTTGATGGTAGAACTGTAAGCCCTGTAATACCTAAATTCTTTCACGATGGAAGCACTCAAACCATTGAAAGGAAGGTGGATAAACTCCAACAGATTAAAATTGAATCTGGAGAATATGCTTATAAGTTAATATTGGGTGGAGACGGGGGTGTAGGTAAGACCAGTATGGTTCATCGATTTGTTGAAAATTCTTTTCTGACTGATTATAAATCAACTATTGGCACTTCAATTATGAAGAAAGAATGTGAATTTGAGGGATTAGACTCAAAAGTGCGTTTTGTTATGTGGGACTTGGCAGGACAAGCTCAATTCAAGCGTGTAAGACAATCATATATATCAAAAGCGGAAGCAGGTGTCCTTGTTTTTGATGTTACTCGTAAAGAGACTTTCGATAGTGTAGAAAATTGGCATAAAGAAATTGTTGGTGTTTCTCCAACGATTTCTTTAGTTTTAGTAGGAAATAAAGTCGACTTAACTGAAGATCGAGTTGTATCTACTGAAGAAGGAGAAGAAATTTCAAAAAAGCTTAATCTTTCATATATAGAGACGTCTGCTAAAACTGGTGAGAATATTAATGATGCCTTTAAAATGCTTGCATTACAAATGATAAAGAAATTCATTGTCACTGAAGAAGTATGATTAAAGCCTCTGGGGGGAATTGAACCCCCGGCCTACAGATTACGAATCTTTAACATTCATATCAAAATGATTTTAAATGTTGCTCTACCGCTAAGCCACAGAGGCATTAAAAAATTTTTACTTAAAATCAATATATTGAAGGATCCTACAAAAAAATAGTTTTTGTCTTCTTTAAATTATTTAGATTTAATTCTATTCTAAAAACTAATTTCATCCTAAATAAGAAAAAGAAAAATTTAAGCAAATACTATTTTTATTAAATATACTTTTTAGGCACTATATCTATATTTTTTCAATACTTATTACATTAACAAAGAAAAAGATTAGTGTGTATTGAAAACAGAATACGGATAAATATTAGTAATGACTACATTTTAAACATAGAAGTCAAGAAATGTTAAATTTAATCTAATGAATAATGATACTAAGATAGGAAATCTCGGAGAAATTAATTTAATAAAAATAATTGAAGAACTTGTCTTTAAAAAAACGGGTAAAGACTTGTTGAGTGATGACTCCTTTTTTTTCAACCTTGAAGAGGAAAAGAGAGGGAATGTCTTAGTTTTGAATTCAGATATGCTTGTTTCTACTACAGATGTACCACCAAAAATGAGTTTTTATCAGATTGGGCAGAAATCAGTAGTTATGAATTTGAGTGATTTATTAGTCAAAGGTGTTAAACCGCAGGGATTAATTATATCTTTAGGGTTACCCAAGGAACTAATGAAAGGAGAATTCGTTGCTATAATAAACGGAATTGTTGATTCTTCTTTAGAATTTGATATTGAATATATTGGGGGAGATATTAACGAAACAAAAGAAATTATTATAAACCCAACTGTTTTTGGTTCGAAAACACGTTCAGCTATAATTTACCGGAAGGGAATTAACGTTGGTGATATTTTAGCCATTAATGGAAAATTCGGTTTAACTGGAGTTGGTTTCGATATTCTCTTAAATAGAGGAGGGGGTGTTGAAGACTTTCCAAAATACAAAAAATCTATTACAAGTGTCTTAGAACCTAAAGTTTCGGGAACAGAAGCATTAATATTATCAGACAGGCAATTAGCTACTTCAAGTATAGATTCTTCAGACGGTTTTTCAAAGTTGTTAATTGATCTAATAAAATCGAATCCAAATTTAGGTTTTGAAATCGATTTTAATGAAAATTTAATTGAATCTGAAGCAAAATTGTATTCTCAAGAATTTAATATTCCCTTGGAAGATCTTGTATTTAACGCAGGTGAGGAATATATCCATTTTTTTACAATACCAGCAAATGAGTTTTCTAAGGCTAACAAGGTAATCCAAACTCAAGGTGGGAGATTATTCAAAATTGGTAAGGTAATATCAGAGGAACGTATATTTATCTTAAAGGAGAACATAAGAAACGAACTAAAAACTAATGGATATGAACATTTTAGCAATTAGGTCAACATTATTATACGATGATAATAAATTATTCAAAACTTAGAGAAGAGACACCTTATACAATAAAATTTTTATATAATAGTTGATTTATTGTATGTACAATCTTTGCTTATACTCAACTATATTTATGGGCTATTGGCGCAGGCAGGTAGCGCAACAGGCTTTTAACCTGAAATTTATGGGATCATCTCTCATGAAAAGGAAGGTCGGGGGTTCAATTCCCCTATAGCCCGTATTTTCTTGTTGTCATTCTAATTGTTCAATCTAAATTCCTTTTTTAAGAAAGATTTATGAAATTTCAAATCTTATAATGCATAAAAACACTTCTCTCTGTTTTTTAGTATGGAAAATAAACAATTTAAATTACCTTCTGATGAACCTGAGCAACTATTAGTGAAATCACAAGATAATGCTAATCCAAGTTATGGTTGTGAACCAGAAAAGAGGAGTATTGCCCAATTATTACAGTATGGAGTAATAAACTTAGATAAGCAGAGCGGTCCAACTAGTCATGAAATTGTGTCATGGGTTCGAAAAATACTAGGAATCCCAAATACAGGTCATGGTGGAACCTTAGATCCTAAAGTTACGGGTGTTTTACCCTGTGCTCTTGGAAAAGCCACAAGAGCTTTGTCGGCATTATTGAATGCCGGTAAGGAGTATATCGGTATATTATACTTGCATTCTCCAGAAAGTTTTACTCGAATTGAAAAAATATTTAAATTGTTTACTGGGAAATTATATCAAAGACCTCCTTTAATATCTTCTGTAGCAAGAAGACTAAGGGTTAGAGAAATTTACTATAGTCAAGTTCTTGAGGTAAACAATAATCATGTGTTGTTCAGAATTGGATGTGAAGCTGGTACATATATAAGGAAATTCTGCTTTGATATTGGAGAGGCACTTTGTTCAGGTGCCCACATGTTAGAACTGAGAAGAACTAGAGTTGGAAATTTTACTGAAAAAAATAACCTTATTACACTCCAAAATTTAAAAGATGCTTTCACAATTTATCAAATGGAAAACGATGAGCATTATTTGAGGAAAATTATATTACCAATGGAGAAAATAGTTTCTCACATACCAAAGATTTATATTCGAGATACGGCAGTTGATGCAATTTGTCATGGTGCGGATTTAGCTTCGGCTGGTATATGTTACATTGATGCTAGAATCAAACCTGACTTATTAGTAGCATTAATGACGATGAAAAAGGAATTAATCGGATTTGGTATTTCTCTAAAGAATGCAATGCAAATGTATAAAGCAAAATCAGGAATTCTAGTAAAAGCGCATAAGGTATTTATGGAAAGAGGTATATATCCACGATGGAATGAAAGCAAATAGAGAAATTATTCAAACTTCTTTTAAATTATGAATAATAAAAATGATCACTATTCTAGTAAATTTCCCAATGTAAAAGTAAAAATCCACACAATTTCAGAGAGTTTGAGAAGACATCTTTATATTTTTAAGACGGTGACGGGGGTATTTTCATTTAGTAAAATAGATTTAGGCACAAAAATCTTGATTGAACATATGGTTATTCCTGAGGAACCAAGTGGATTACTCGATTTAGGGTGTGGTTATGGGCCTATTGGAATAGTATTAAGCTATAAATCACCAGAAAGCCTTGTTTATCTAATTGATATTAATAGACATGCAATTTGGTGTGCGAAAGAAAACGTCAAGATAAACTTAACGAATTACAGGAATACTCGTGTATTATCTGGTAGTTATTTTGAACCAATTGAATCTAGAAAATTAAAATTTGATGGGATTTTCATGAATCCCCCTCTACGACAAGGAAGAAAAGAGTTTTTAAAATTACTGCATGTTATACCTAACTATTTAAAATCAAATGGATCTTTTCAATTTGTAATAAAAAAGAAAATGGGAGCACCTTTTGTTTTGAATTACATTAAGAGTGAGTTTCCAAACAATGAAGTTAAAATTTTATGTAAAAGAAGTGGATATTGGGTTTTTTGTTGTTTTCAAGGAAAAAAATAAAATGATTTATCTTTGTTAAATATTCGAAAATGATGAAAAATAGAAAAATTTTTTAGAATAGTTTGATTTCATTAATTATTACTTGATTTAAAAGAGGATTTTTCCTTGACTAAGAAAAAAAAAATTGATGTCTTATTACATAAATTTGTTCCTCAACATCTTCTTTTAACTAAAGAAGAAACTCAAAAACTCTTAGAACAATATAGCATAGGTGTAACTGATTTACCCCAGATCTTTGAAAAAGATCCGGTTGCAATTGCTATCGGTGCAAAAGAAGGAGATATTATAAAAATAATCCGAGACTCAGAAACTACTGTTAAATCTGTGGAGTATTATCGATATGTAAAGAAGGAAAAAGCATAATAAATTTTTTTTATTTAAATTAATATTATAAATGGAATGATAAATATTGAGTTCAGAAAAGTTAACAAATGCGGATAAATGGATCATATTTAAAAGTTTATTCGATGAAAAAGGTCTGGTTCGTCAACATTTAGACTCTTATAATGGTTTCATTGAATATGAAATGCAAGCTATAGTTGATGAGTCAGCTGAAGTGATCCCTGATATTCCTGGTTTTAAAATTAAATTTGGGAAAATTATAGTTGGCATACCGAAAGTGAGAGAAGCTGATGGGGCTACTATGGAGATTACACCCATTGAGGCGAGAATTAGAGAATTAAGTTATGCTGCAGATATTACGTTAGAAATGACACCTATTACGATAGATGAGCGTACACAAAGAGAGGAAGCTGAAGAAACATTAGATATTTATATTGGAAAAATCCCTATAATGCTAAAAAGCTGCCGTTGTCCATTAGAGAGTATAGCCGAACAAGAATTAATTAACAAGGGTGAAGATCCCCTCGATCCTGGTGGATATTTCATAATAAATGGGACAGAACGTGTGCTTGTAACACAAGAAGATTTAGCTCCAAATAGAATTTTAGCAGAAGAGGCAAGTAGGAGTTCTAGTGCCACTCATCAAGCAAAGGTGTTTTCAACTAGGAGTGGTTTCAGAGCACCTGTAACTATTGAAAGAAAAAAGGATGGCAATCTACGAGTTTCATTTCCTTCTGTTCCGGGTAAAATCCCTTTAGCTATCCTTATGAGAGCTTTAGGATTACATTCAGATAGAGAGATATTTGAAGCTATATCCGAAAATGAGGAAATTCAAAAAGAGTTGATTCCAGTAATAGATGTGGCCTCTGAAATTCAAGTACTCAAGGATCCAGAGAAGTCTCAGCAAAATGCCCTTGATTATATTGGAAAAAGGGTTGCAATTGGTCAAACAAAAGATTATCGTATTAGAAGAGCACTTCAAGTTCTAGATAGATATTTGTTACCACATATAGGAAACAATGAAGAAGACAGATTAAAAAAAGCATACTATCTAGGACAGATGGCACAAAAAGTTATGGAACTTGCTCAAGGATTCCGTGAACCAGATGATAAAGATCATTATGCTAATAAAAGATTAAAATTAGCTGGAGAATTATTTACATCACTATTTAGAGTAGCATTTTTAAATCTTGTAAAAGATATCAAATATCAACTTGAAAGGACAGCTGTTCGAGGAAGAGCACCAAACATTAAAACAGCAGTTAGAGCAGATGTAATTACAGAAAGAATTAGACATGCACTAGCAACAGGAAATTGGGTAGGAGGTAAGGCAGGTGTAAGTCAACTGTTAAATAGGAACAACCATGTGGGAACATTAAGCCACTTAAGAAGAGTTATATCTCCTCTAAGTCGCAGTCAACCTCATTTTGAAGCTAGAGATCTACATCCAACTCAATGGGGAAAAATTTGTCCAGCAGAAACTCCTGAGGGTCCAAACTGTGGCTTGGTTAAAAATCTTGGTTTAGCCTCAATAATTTCTGTTGGAACTGATGAGAGAATAATTGAAAATATACTTGTCGATTTAGGAGTTATCCCTATTAATGAAGTTAAAAATGTAAAGGGAGATAAGGTAAAAGTATTTCTAAATGGAAAACTTGTAGGTGTTCATCAACAATATAACCCTTTTATAAGACAACTTAGAGAAAAAAGAAGAAAAGGAGAAATAGGGCAACATGTAAACCTCGGTTATTACCATGACTCTAAAGAAATTCAAATTAATTGTGATGCTGGAAGAGCTACAAGACCCCTTTTTGTCTTAAAAAATAAAAATCTACTGATTAGTAAGGATGATATTGAAAAAATAAAACAAAATAAATATCGATGGTCAGATTTAGTCTTAAAAGGTGTAATTGAATATTTAGATGCGGAAGAAGAAGAAAATGCATATATAGCAATGTTTGAGGAGGATTTGAATATAGAACATACTCACTTAGAAATCTCCCCTGCGGCTATTCTTGGAATTTGTGCATCAATAATTCCTTTTCCGGAACATAATCAATCACCAAGAAATACTTACGAAGCAGGGATGGTAAAACAAGCATTAGGATTATTTGCCGCAAATATGCATTTAAGACTTGATACCAGAGGTCATACCTTACATTATCCTCAACAGCCATTAGTAAAAACAAGTCCAATGGAGATTATTGGAATTAATAGACGCCCCGCAGGACAAAATTTCATTGTCGCTATGATGAGTTTTGAAGGTTTTAATATTGAAGATGCGATAATTATAAATAAAGCATCAATTGAGAGGGGTCTCGCTCGTAGTCACTTCTTTAGAACATATGATGCTGAGGAAAGAAAATATCCCGGAGGAGAAGTTGATAAATTCGAAATACCTGAGAGAGGTGTTAGAGGTTTTAAATCGGCAGAGTCTTATCGCCTTTTATCTGAAGAAGATGGAATTATTGAACCTGAAACTCAAGTAAATGGAGGAGATGTTCTAATAGGCAGAACTTCACCACCACGATTTATAAAATCCTATGAAGAATTTGAGCTCATGCAACCAAATAGACGAGAAACATCGAAAAACATGAGACATAATGAAAAAGGAATTGTAGACACAGTAATAATTTCAGAAACTGTTGATGGAAATAAACTAGTAAAAATTAAAGCAAGAGATTTAAGGATACCTGAGTTAGGGGATAAGTTTTCATCTCGTCATGGTCAAAAAGGAGTACTTGGGTTAGTTGTTGAGCAATCTGATATGCCATTCACCTCATCAGGTGTAATACCGGATATCATTGTTAATCCGCATGCGATGCCCTCAAGGATGACCTTAGGACAATTATTTGAAGGTATTAGTGGTAAAATTGCGTGTGTCAACGGAAAATTAGGAGATGCTACTGCTTTTGAATGGACAGATATTACAAAACTCCAAGAAGAATTGGTAGGGGCAGGATTTGAATTTAATGGGAGAGAAGTTATGTATAATGGCATAACTGGTGAAAAATATGAAGCGGGTATTTATTGCGCACCTATTTATTATCAAAAATTATATCATTTAGTAGCTGATAAACTCCATGCTAGAGCTCGTGGACCAGTCCAGATATTAACCAGACAACCAACTGAAGGAAGGGCAAGAGAAGGAGGTTTACGGTTTGGTGAGATGGAACGAGATTGCCTTGTTGGTCATGGGTCAGCTCTACTTCTAAAGGAAAGATTACTAGATGAATCGGATCGAACTGTAGTTTTAGTTTGTGAAAAATGTGGACTCTTGGCTGTATATGATCGCAATCGTGATAAACGTTACTGTCCTGTATGTGGAGAAGGAACGATTATTTCAAAGGTTGTTTGTTCTTACGCGTTCAAATTACTATTGCAAGAAATGATGAGTTTAGGGCTTGCTCCAAGACTTAAATTAAAAGAAAAAATATAAAGCTTTTTCTTTTTAAATTCAATCTTTTTTTACTTGCTTGTTTTTTTTTAAATTGAAAAAATATACCAAAATTTCAATAAAAAGAAAAAAATAAATAATTACTTATAATTATAATGTGAATCCAAGAAAACCAGCAAGTCCAGGTATCAGAGTATAGAGAAGGAATAAAACAAACAGAGTTAGTAGTGATATCCATAAAGCATTATCCCAAGCAGTGTCTAATAGAAATTTAACAAGTACCAATATTATTAGAAAACCAATTATTGGTATTAAAAGCGTTAAATAATTACCATCGCTCCATGGGATTTGATTAAAAACTCCAAATACAGAACCAATTGCACCTAAAACTAATGGAATCACAAGCACACATATGAAAGCCAACAAAATTATCAATAATTTTTTGTCTGAGGCTTTAGTCTTCGAAACAATAAGTAAAACAGCAATATAAAGAACTAAAGCTACAACTACTGTTGCTAATATAAGCCATAGTATGAAAAAAAGTGGATCCCCTTGACCTAATTGAAATAACATTTAACTCTCCTATATTATTATTTGTAAACTTAAGAAATTGTAATTATGAGATGTTAACTTTTCTTCTTTTTTAAATATTAAGTTTAAACTGAAAGTATTACTCTGTTTAACCTTTAAGATTAAATCCCAAAATTTAGCAAAAAGAAGTGAATGGAAAATCCTAAAAATATAGCCGATATTATAATACTAATTACTGCTAATCTGACGGATTTCTCTCTCCCATATCTAGTATAAACTACTAAAACCACCAGACTTATTAACCCAATAATAAGAAAGATCCATGCCAAAAGCCATAATGTTAAAGAAGGATATTCAGCCATTTATTGTATCCACATTTTTTTAAGTATTACTATTAATTTATGAAAGCTTTTTTTTTAATTTTATTATGAAAAATTTAAATCCACTCACTATTGTAATTTAATAAAGAATATGTATTTTAATTATCAATAAAATTTCTTCAAAGATAAATATGCATTTCCTAAAAAAATTAACAGAATCTCCTATTTTGAAAGATCCAGCAAAAGAACACGTCGATGTTCATCGACATTTTTACAGGTACTCGAAAGGAGTTTTTATTGGCCCTGCGTTAAAAATAACAAAATCTAAAGCTCGTATAACTCTAAAAGGTAGTCACGAATATGAAGATTTAATTCTTGAAGTCGTAGCAAACACTATTTCTGAAGAAGAAATCGAAATTAAAGGAACAATAATCTCAGGTAGTGATATAAGTGATTTAATTATGAACTTAGGATTTGATTGGAATTTAAAAAAATCAACTGGTAAAACTAAGAATTATAAAGCAAATATTATCAGTATAACCAATCAAAGAACGCTATTAGAGAGTATTGAAGTTTTTAGAAAGACGAGTTATTATTTGGTTTCCTTCAATCTTAATCCTACTTGTAAAGTAACAACAAAGAAAAATATCCCTCAACCCTCTAAAAAAAAAGTAGAGGATGATGACATAACCAAGAGAATCGGATTTTGTACAGGTATTATCAATAATAACGATAAGAACTTGAGTATGGTACAGAATTTAACATTACATGATTTCTTATCTGAGATTCCCGAAAAGTGGAAAAAAATCATAATCAAAAACAACTATAAAATAATAGACATTATTCTACCAGAGCAGGTTGATAATTGGGGATTAAAAAGAATACTCGCAATTAGAAAAGGCACACTCTTTCGTTCAATAAACATTGACGGTGAAGAATTAGAAAAACAATATTCTTTTTCAGTCTAATAGCAGAATTATAAATTTTCTTTACAATTTTAAAAAAATTTAATTTCAATAAAAGATTTTTTATTATCAATTTAGTAATATTTCCTGAACGAGGTCAAAATACATTAAAGAAGTAAATCCTGCGCTAAGAAGTCTTCTGTATATAATTGGGGGTGAGATCGCGATTTATGTGGGATCAGAACTCTTAAATTCTGAAACCAAAGACATAACCGATGAGGATATTACAGAAAAGATTAAAGAAAAGATTAAGGACACGGAAATTGATCTTGAACCCGACGATAAAGAAGTTTTAAAATTGAATTCTGTTCGAAAAACGCTCTATAAATTATACAGTGAAAAATTAGCGCAATTTAGAAGAATTAGAGATAAATCTACAGGATGGTTTATTTACTATTGGTGGCATGAATTCGATTTGCTCGAAGAAATTCTTATTGAAAAAAAAAACATGTTAGATTCAAAATTAAGAGAGAGACTAAATTTTGAAGAGAGTAATTATTTCTTTTTCTGCGCGTCCTGTCAAGATAAAAATAAAAAGTATAATTTTGATGAAGCATTTGAACTTAACTTTCGATGTCCTGATTGTGGAAGCCCTTTAGAAGCCCAAGATAACAAACAAATTATTGGATTCTTAAAGAATAAGATTGCCATCATCCAGAAAATTAAGATTTCAGTTGATTAAAATAGGAACAAGGAAATTTAATTTTTAGGTTTTTTCAACCCAAGATATCACAAATTAATTTGAATTTAAAACATGAGTAAAAAAATTAGACTTGGGACATGCACAAAAGATTGCTATGGGTCTTGCGTGTTCAACGGATTGTGGAATGACGATGCCCCAGAAAAAAAATTTATACAAGCAACACCCCTAAAGAGCCATCCTTTTACTAACGGTTTTTTCTGTCCAAAATATAAACGAAGACAAGATTTAATTTATCATTCAGAACGGATTAAAAAACCATTGCTAAGAAATGAGGTTAAACCGAAAAATAGTTTTAAAAGAGTATCATCTCACAAGGCATTAGACATCATTGCCCAAAAAATAATAGATATCAAAGAATCGGGAGATCCAAAATCAATAATCGGCGCATTTTATTCTGGAAATTCAGGATTAATATCAATGTATTCACCCCATAGATTTTTTACAGAGTTAGGTGCTACAATTACGAATGGTGGTATCTGCAATGAAGGAGGATGCGCTGGATTAACAAAGTTATTTGGTACGCATTCATTATCTAATCCTTTTCAAATTATTGATCCCGCTACTAGTTTAATTGTGATTTGGGGAAGCAACCTTTCAGAAAATAATATTCATGCCCACTTTTTAGTGAAACAAGCTATAAGAAAAAAAACCAAGCTGATAGTTATTGATTCTCGAGTCACTCGAATCGCAAAAAAATCAGATTTTTTCCTTCATATAAATCCTGGGACTGAACATTTATTAGCAAAATTGATACTTAAAGCATTATTTAAGCAAAATGCGCAAGATGTTAAATTTTTAAAAGAAAATGTAGATGGCTATTTATCTATTATTTCAAAATTAGATATTACTGATGAAAAAGCATTGTTATCTCAAATCGGTATCAACGTTGAATCTTATCAAGAAATTGTTGAACTATTAGTTAAATACAAACATCAAACCCTTTTTATGATCGGTTACGGGGTTCAGAAGGATTTTTTTGGTGGAAAAATAGTCCAATCCATAGTATCGATTCAAATCATACTTGGTAATCTTGCTAAGCGAGGAACAGGTTTAATTTACTCACAAAGTGATTTCATAAATCCCATTATCAAACCAGTCCTCAATTATATTACCAAATCTACGATTATTCCTAGTTTAAATAATATTCCCTTAATCAAACTGGGTGAAGCATTATCCTCAGGGGATTACAAGCTATTATTTATATATAATTTTAATCCAGTAAGCTCCCTACCTAATCAAAATGTATTTAGGAAGGCGCTTTTAAGGAAAGATCTATTTATAGTAGTATTAGATAGTTTTCCAAACGAAACAACCAAATATGCCGATGTTGTAATTCCAGCTAAGCTTGATTTAGAGTCATATGATATAATTAAACCCTATTATATACCAAGTTTATCAATAAATATTGGGGGGCCATGTCCATATCCAGATTGCATGTCGAATTATGATTTTTTTCAAGAGTTAGCAAAAAGAATTGGCTATGGGAATTTGCCAATTTTCAAGGAAACAGAAGAAATAATATTCAATAAATCTCTAAGAATGCTACCATCATCGATTAGAAAAAATCTTCTTTCAAATGGTTATCATTTGTTATTTAACCCACAACAAATTCCCTTTAAAAATCTCAAATTTCCGACACCAAATCACAAAATTCAAATTCAAAATCTAAGTTTTGAGTTTGGTAAAGATTTTTTAAATCAGAAATTAAACCGTAATTTCAATGAATTTGTTTTAATTTCACCTTCTCATTCTCACCTCCTGCATTCTCAACTAGGTCGAATAAATTCTAAGTATTGTAAAGATTTCAGCAAAGTCTTTTTAAATCCAGAAGACATACATGCCTTAGATATAATTATCGGAGAAAAAGTGGTAGTTTCAAATGAATATGGCTTGGCTCACTACGATTTAGATGAACTCAAAATCTTAAAGCCTGGAACTGCACTTATTTATTCAGGAGGATCTTCCCCTTACGAAGAAAAGCCGAATGTGAATCTTTTTACTCCAGACGTTCCGGAAGAGTTAGGTCTTTCAGGGGCCTACAACTCTACTATAATACAGATTCGAAGAAAAACCTAAAAGTAGAAAATGTATCAAGAATTAGAAGAAAATATTTAGATATAATAGATTCAATTACTACACTTATTTAAGAATCGGAGTCTTTTCTCTTCTTTTTTATAAACGCTATATCACCCAAGGAACCTCCTGGGGTTTTTTTCATAAATTTTTTCTCATGAACATTGAAATCCATCTCATCAGATTTCTTTAATAATTGAATTTTATACATTTTTTGAATTTTTTTTGCGAGTTTTACAGTTGGTTCAGCTTTTCCAGTCTCAATTCTTCTAATTAAAGATGGTTTTTCATTTAATTTTAGAGCAAATTGATCCTGGTTGAGTCCAAGGCTGGTTCTAGCATTTCTAACTCTTTTAGCATAATCTGAAACAACCTCTAATTCTTCGATAGCAGGTGATTTAAATTTTCGTCTTTTGGGTGCCGGGTTAGGTTGTTGTTTAAATCGTCTCTTCCCATATTCAATAGATGAGGGTTTATGAATTTTTGTTCCATGTTGGGCACAATTATGACAGACTGTAATTCTAGCGCCCTCTAAGATAACTCTTTGACCTTTTCCCCAAATTATACTACCGCATATTAGGCATTCCTTATCATTATCGATAGATATAGGATTTGGCATTTATTTTTGTTGAAAGAACTCAATTGAATAATACTCTTCTACAAAAAGATTATAACTGGGAATTCTTATAATTTGTGGTTTTTATCCCATTATTTTTTATAATCAATAAATTTTTTAAAAATCGAGATTTTTATCATGTAGAAGATAGGTGACCTTAAATTTAAATGATTAAAAGTTTATTATAAGTTTAAGGGGTAACTTAAGATATTATATTTATATAAATGAGAAAAGAAAGAGTATAGGACTTTTGACTACAACAAAAGACAAGAAAAAAAGAGAAGAAACAAAAGATGGGGAGTATTTGATAACATATACCCGACATCTAGAAAAAAGATTAAGGAATTTAGAAACCGAGAAACAACTATTGGATGCTGAACGACTTAGATTAGAACAAGAACTACATAGCTTAAGAAACGAAATCGATAGGTTAAGAGAACCACCTTTAGTTTCTGCAACCATAATTGACTTCATAGATGATAAAGGAAGAGCAATCGTAAAAAGCTCAACTGGCCCAAGCTTTGTTGTAAATGCAAGCAGAAAGGTAAAAAATGAAAAATTGACTCCAGGAATGAGGGTAGCTTTAAATCAGAGAACATTTGCTATAATGGAGGTCTTACCGACAAAGTTAGATCCCTTTGTTAAAGGGATGGAGGTAATTGACTCAATACCAGATATATCATATACGGATGTTGGGGGTTTAGAGGATCAACTACGGGAGGTTAGAGAAACTGTCGAATTGCCATTGAAAAGACCAGAACTCTTCGAAAGAATAGGTATTGATCCACCTAAAGGAGTATTACTATACGGACCCCCTGGTACGGGAAAGACTTTATTAGCGAAAGCGGTTGCCCATGAAACAGAAGCTACATTTATAAGAATTATTGGATCTGAATTGGTACAAAAATTTATTGGTGAAGGTGCCCGACTAGTAAGAGAAATTTTCAATATGGCAAAAGAGAAGGCTCCGACAATATTGTTTATTGATGAATTAGATGCAATCGGCTCTCAAAGATTAAAAATCGCCACATCTGGTGACAGAGAAGTTCAAAGAACTTTAATGCAATTATTAAGTGAATTGGATGGTTTCGAAATGAGAGGAGATGTTAAGATAATCGGGGCAACAAACAGAGTTGATATTTTAGATCCTGCCTTATTAAGACCAGGAAGATTTGATAGGATGATTGAGTTTCCTATCCCAGATGAAGAGGCAAGAAAAGCAATATTTAAGATTCATACAAAACGGTTAAAAATTGAAGATAAAATTGACCTAAACAAACTAGTGAATTTAACCGAGGGAGCGACTGGTGCTGATATAAAAGCAATCGCCACAGAAGCGGGTATGTTTGCAATTAGAAAAGAGGCTGAAAGTATTATTAACAAAGATTTTATTGATGCAATTGACAAAGTTATGAAAAAAGTTAGAGATAAATGTTTTGAATCAAGACTATACTCATAATGAGTATGGACTATAATTTATTTATATTCCTACTATTTCTTTATTAAAAATAACTTTTATATGTTTTAACTAATGGATAGCACGCTTTTATTGGGCTTAAGACAAGCTAAAGCAATTTCAGATTACCAATTTGGGAGTGATATTACAAATCTGCTATTCAATGATATAGATAAAATTCGTCTTGAAAGATCTCGTTCAACTCAAAAAATACGATATATCTTTCTAGAGGATAAATTAATACTTACATTACGACCTAATAATGGCTTCTTTACTTTAAGCTTGAATTCCGCTCGTAGTATTATAACTAATTTCGGTACACCTAAATTGAGGATTATTGTTTTAAACGAGATTTCTGAGTATATTAAAAAAGGGAGAAATGTGTTCTGTAAACATGTAATTGATATTGATGAAAATCTAAGGCCATTAGATGAGGTTATAGTGGTTAATCAAGATGATGAAATATTAGCTATTGGAAGATTAAAATTACCACCTATGTATTTAAAGTCTTTTTCAAGCGGGATTGCGGTAAAAGTGCGGAAAGGGGTAAATAAATCAAAAAATTAAAATGCAATTTAATATATAATTATTTACTAATTATTTTCGAGTGTGAGTTTCTTGGTAAAGCTGCCAAAAGAGATGCAAGATAAAGTTAAAAGTAAGCCGAAACGTCCTCAAGCAGTAAAAAAGAGAGATGGTACTCAATATGGCTCAAGACAGATGCGAAGAAGGATGCAGCAGCAAGGTGTTGAGATGGATCAAATTGAGGCAACGAGAGTTATAATCGAAGGAACAGAAAAAACCCTAATATTAGAACAACCTGAAGTTATTCTTATGAAACAAGCAGGTCAGGAAATATATCAAATAATAGGACAAGCAGAAGAGTTTTCTCCAGACGTAATTACAATCAATTCTGATGGTGATATTGAGAATGACGAGATAATTGAAGCTACTGAAGTCAAACCTACTATAACTGAGAATGATATAATGTTGGTAGCTTCTCAAGCAAATGTTGATATAAAGGAAGCAGAATCCATATTAAATGAATGCAATGGAGATATTGCAAAAGCGATTTTATTCTTAAAAAATCGAGTTTAAAAGAGTTTCGTTTTCAGAATCACGAAATAATAAACAATAAGAATCATAAAATTTTTAATAATCCCAATGAAGATTAATTGATAAGCTAATGTCGAAAATTAGAAAAAAACAGATTGAACGAAAAAGAACCATTTCAGAAGTGGATGTTAAATTTGAAAAAATCATTCAATTTTCGGGTTGGATGTTTTTATTGGTACTTGGGGCTTTTATGGGCATCTGGGTGCTTGTTGATGATATCTTAAATATGGTGACCCTAAATTTAAATGAAATGAGCTTTAGTTTTATAATTTTTATCGGAACAAACTCAGCTGTGAGTTTTGGATTGGCAACACAAATTAGAAAAAACCCCGAAAAGAAAAGAAGCTATTTTCTTGATTGGTTACTAGGTGAATTTTTGATATGTATGTTTGCTATTTTTGCTGTAGCCGCATATCAATGGTGATCTCTATTTCTACCGCTATTTTATAGATTTATTGCCTAGATAAGGGCTCTAAAATTTCATTTATAGTCTTCTCTGGCAGGATTAAATACATCAATAACTTCAGAATCTTCTAAAATTATTGCACCATGTTTTTCATTAGAATCAAAAATATAACTATCTCCTTCTTTAGCTACAAAGTCACGATTTTCTGTAATAAATTTCAGCTTTCCTTTTATGACGTATCCTATCTGGTGTTCTTTATGACTATGCAGTGGGATCTCAGCATTTTTCTTAAGAGTGAAATAACATAACATAAGGTTCTTATTATAAACTAACGTTCTTCGATAAACTCCTTCCAAAAATTTTATCGATTGAACATCTACTTTGTTAATAATATTTTGTGGCATGATAAATTTATTCAAGTAAAACCCTTTGAAAAGTTTTTTGTTTAAATAATCATGTAATTAGATCTTTTGAAATATAATCTTCGTTAAATCTATGAAAAATCATATTTTAAACGACAAAATTTCGCAATGCTGTGAATACCTGAAATAATAAATTAGAAATCGATTAGACTCTAAAAAATTATGAATTTCCTTGAAATTTAATAAATAAAGAAAGAGATTGCAAGTAAAACGTTAATAAAATAACTTTAAATTGGAAAAACGAATAAACTTTTATATCAAAAGAGGTAAAATATTAACGATAATAAAGAATTAATAATTCTCTTAATTCTACTCATACCCCCGACGAAATCTTGTACTTTAAAATATCACAGATTATACTTCTTTATTGTTAACGTTTACCAGAAATTGAATAGAGATGCATTATAGTGGAAATGGTATTAGATCCAAAAACAGGAAAAGAGAAAGAAAGCAAAAAATTAAGGAGAAAATTTCTAACTAATTTATTACCTCAAGTTTTCCTTACTGAAGGTGATGTTGCGGTTTTTGATCCGGTTAAAATTGAACAGAGTCTCATTAGAGAAACTAATTTAGACCAAAAATCTGCGGATAGAATTACTGAACTGGTAATTAGAAGAATTATCTCATCCGGAATTAAATTTCTTTCTGGACCTCACATTAGAGAAATTGTTTGTTCAATTCTATCAGAACAACATTATGAGGAAGAACGAAAGATTTATACAAGAATAGGAATGCCATTAATGGATTATGAAGCTATTTTAGAATATGGGATTGATGAAAACGCGAACCAAGACATGAATCCAGAAAGTATCCATCATTGGGCTGCAAATAGAATATCTGATGAATACGCATTGTTAAGGATTTTAGATTCAGAGGAAGCACATGCTCACCTATTTGGAGATCTTCACATACATATGCTGCGGTACTTTGATTTACGCCCATTTTGTCAAGAGTGGGATCCACGAATGATACTTGAGCATGGTCTACCACCAGTAAATAGTTGGGCACACTGCAGTAAATCAGGACCAGCAGGTAGTTTAAGAGTAGCTGTTACCCACTTAGCGAAATGGCTAGGGCTTATTCAAGGAGAATTCAGTGGTGGCCAAGGTTATGATTATATAACCACCTTCTTAGCTCCGTATACACGTGGTGTTTCCGAGAGAGAGATAGAGCAATCAATGCAATGTTTAATATTTGAAACTAACCAGATTTTCGCTGCAAGAGGGGGTCAAGTGCCCTTTACCTCAATTTCATGCACTCCAGCAATACCTGATGGTTTATTAAATATTCCTGCAGTCGGCCCTCATGGACAGATTGTTGGAATTTATGGAGATTACCAAGATGAATGCCTGAAGCTATTTGATGCTTTAACAGATGTCTATATTAAAGGAGATCACAATGGAAAACTTTTTGCATTTCCGAAACACGAGATAAAGATAACTAAAGAATGGCTTCGAGAATTTGAGCCATCTTACTTAAAACTTATGGAAGAAGCTGCTACAATGGGAACACCATATTTCCTTAATATGTGCCCAGAATGGATGCCTGATGAAATTCACAGTCAATGTTGCAGAAAGTTTTTAAGTGGGAATCAAATAATCGAGCAATGCAACCTTGATCCTGAAAAAAGGAAAAATGTTAATATATGGGAAAATTATGTTACAATCGGTTCATTACAATCAGTAAGTCTAAACCTACCTCGTTATGCCTATCTTTCTGAAAAAGAAGATGCCTACTTTGAGATTTTAGATAAGAAAATGGAACTTTCTGCCAGGATTTTAAGGAAAAAATGGGATTTAATAAAAAAAAGATTAAAAACGGGTCATTTACCTTTATGTAGCGGAAAAATCAATGGTAAATCAATTTTTAATCTCGAAAATCAAAATCTTTCGATTGGCTTTACAGGATTGAACGAAGCTGTTAAAAGTTTAACGGGTTATGAATTGCATGAGGACAACACATCATACGAACTTGGAAAAAGAATTTTGAATTACATGGTTGCAAAATGTAATACGCTGACAGAAAGAGACAAAAAATATTATTCTCTCTGGGAACAACCCTCAGAATCAACATCTAATCGTTTAGCAAAATTAGATTTAAAACATTTTCCAAAGAAAGCAATTCCTCAATCTCAGGGTAATTCTGCTTATTATACAAATTCAGATCATTTTAGATATGATGCAAATATTGCTTTATCGGAAAGAATTAAAAAACAAGGAGAATTTCATCCGATAGTAAATGGTGGTGTAATTACTCATATTTGGCTCGGTGAGCAAAAGCCAGATGTAGAGGGCTTATGGGAGCTGACAAAGAAAATCTGCCTAAACACTAATACTGCCTATTTTGCCTATACTTCTGATTTCATTTATTGTACATCATGTAGAAAAATGATTAGAGGAAATCAATTTCATTGCCCACAATGTTATTCTAAAGATGTAAAAGTGTATTCAAGAGTCACAGGTTACTATAGTGAGGTAAATAGATATAATCCAGGTAAGAGAGCTGAATGGGAAGCACGTAAGCGAGAATCTCTTTTTCACTAGCTTTTTATTTTCTATTTTTTAAATATACTCCAATACTATTTCATATATGGTGCTAAAGAATTCATTAATAGAAATTCAAGAAATGGTTGATAAGTGGATCCATGAGCATGGTGGATATTGGCCACCCCTATCAATGATTTGTGCTGCTATGGAAGAATTAGGGGAGGTTGCTAGAGAGATAAATTCACTTGAGGGATATAAACCTAAAAAATCTGGATTAAAGGATTCAAAATTAGGAGAAGAATTAGCAGATCTTCTTTTTTCCACAATTTGCATTGCAAATCATTACAAAATAGATTTAGGAGAAGAAATAAATAAAGTTTTTGAAAAATATTCTAAAAGAGATTCAACCCGATTTTGTTAAACTATTTTTCTATCTTTTAGGTTGTTAGAGCAGAGCGCTGATTTTTTTTGCTTCTCCTAAAATAATTCTTTTTATTTTGTGAATGCATTTACAATTCTAATAGAATCTAAAGCTCTAAATTATTATATCTATGATAAAATATATTTAGTTATTTTTCTATTTACTATTTAGAAAAAAAAATTTTAGGAGTTTAATTTTTTATAGTTTGATTTAAGAATATGGGGAAAGATAAAAAAGCTCTAGGGATAAAAACCACTCGATATTTTACAAAAAATTGTTCAAAATGTGATTTCGAATATCCTAATTGGTTTACTAATTGCCCAAAATGCGGAACAGCCTGGGATGAATTAGAGGCAAAAGCATTTTCCGCATCAAACAAAAAACTAAAAAAAACAATTAAAATTGTAGTAAAGATAACAGAAGAAGATTTCAGTAGAGCAATTCTGAATGTAAATCTAATTTTCAGTGCTGACCAAGGAAAATCATGGTATCAGATGTTAATGGAGTCAACAAGTGATTACTATCTCGTTGAGATAGCTGAAATTCCAATGGGTTCAGTAATTATTTATTATATAGAAGTATATTTGGAAAATGGGGAAAAGGTTATCGAAAACAATGATAACAAATATTTCTATTATAAAGTAGGAGTTTCAGTTGGAGAACCGGAAGAAAAACCTTCAGAACTAGAACGAAATGAATTAAAAGGAAAAATTAGGAAAACAGAAATTAAACCTCAGAAGTACACTAAAAATCCTGTTTCATCCCAACTACCGACACCTCATATTTCTAGCGAGATGATAAAACCGTCTCCAGAAATTCGTCAAGAGACAATAAATTCTGTTACCATGAATAACCCCCCAAAACCTTCTGCAAATAATTTAACGATTTTTGGGAAACCTCAGACTACAATTGATCCAGAATTAAAGGTATGTACTCATTGTAACTCTAAAATAAAGAAGATGTGGAGTACTTGTCCTATATGTGGAAAAGATATTTAATAAGTTGAGTACTAAGAATAACCACTTATCATTTTTTGTTATAATTTATAACTGACTTCCGCACTTATTG
>Ga0209976_10000352_pt1 | contig 32459 bp, 32 predicted proteins | sample SumtaG_FD_182806 | JGI IMG/M metagenome (GOLD analysis project Ga0209976, IMG submission 182806) | Deep subsurface microbial communities from Indian Ocean to uncover new lineages of life (NeLLi) - Sumatra_00157 metaG (SPAdes) (version 2) | ecosystem: Environmental > Aquatic > Marine > Oceanic >...
AATAAACCATTTTAAGCTAATAGAAAAGGATAAAAATGAATTTAAAGATTTTATAGCAATCCCTGTCCCCTTGCACATTAAAAGATTAAAGTGGCGGGGCTTTAATCAAGCAGAAGAAATTGCTAAATATATTTCAGGTTTTTTTGAAATTCCTTTAATTAGCGATGTGTTGGTGAAAAATAAGAAAACCCCGCTTCAAACAGAGCTTCCCGAAGACAAAAGAAGAGAAAATCTTTTAGGTGCTTTTGATTGTCAAAATCAAAAGAAAATTAAAGATAAAAACATCTTGTTAATAGATGATATTTATACAACAGGAACTACGATAAAAGAATGCGCTAGAGTTTTAAAAAATTCAGGCGCAAAAGAAATTATTGCTATAGTTATTGCTAGAGCTATTCCTAAAGAAGATTCTTTTTCTTAAAAAAGAAATTTATACTTTATGCGGAGAGGGTGGGATTCGAACCCACATGTCCTTGCAGACTCCAGTTTTCAAGACTGGTGGAATAGCCGTTATCCGACCTCTCCAGATACGAAAGCGGAGGAGGTGAGATTCGAACTCACAAGACCCCGTTAAAGGTCACACCTTAGCAGGGTGGTGCGATACCATTACGCGACTCCTCCAAATGATTTGTTTCATTTTATCCATTTTATTCAAGAAAATCAAATTGATTTTAGCTAAATTTTATGATTAAATTAAGCAAGAAATAGCATGTCCCCATAGCTTAATGGATAGAGTAAATGCTTGCGGAGCATTTGGTAGAGGTTCGACTCCTCTTGGGGACACATGAATCTATTAACCCTTATTGAGAAAACTCCCAGAGTTGGTTCTCAATACCAAAAAAAATTAAACAGACTGGGCATTAAAACTGTTTCTGATTTATTATTCCACTTCCCTCATCGCTACGAGGATTTTTCTAATTTAACTCCAATTGCTGAAGTAAAAGCTGAAGAAAAAGTTTGCATTCAGGGAAAAATGTTGGATATTAAAAATATAAGAACCAGAAAAAGAGGGTTTATTCTAACAAAAGCTACAGTTGAAGATAAGTCTGGAACAATAAAAATCATCTGGTTTAACCGACCATATTTAACTGACACATTAAAGCCAGGTTCTTTGGTTTGCTTAGCAGGCAAAGCAGGTTTAAATAAAAAGTATTTTCCTGGAATTTATTTATCAAGTCCAGCTTATGAAAAAATATCTGAGAAAGAAAAGAAGGCATTAATTCATACTGGAGGATTAATTCCAGTTTATCCGGAAACAGAAGGTCTTTCTTCTCGCTGGTTAAGATATATTTTAAGACCGCTTTTAGCTAAATTTAAAAACACAATCAAAGACCCTTTGCCAGAAACAATTAAAAAAGAAAATGATTTGCTGCCTTTGAACAAAGCTCTCTGGCAAATCCATTTTCCAGATTCAATAAAGCTGGCTAATCAAGCTAGAAAAAGATTTTCTTTTCAGGAAATCTTTTTTATTCAGCTTAATGTTTTAATGGAAAAATTAAGATTAAAACAAGAAAAAGCAATAGATATTCCGATGGATTTAGAAACCACAAAAAGCTTTGTTAAATCATTGCCTTTCAAACTCACTAATGCTCAAAGAAAATCAAGTTGGCAGGTTTTAAAAGATTTAGAAAAACCACGACCAATGAACAGATTATTAGAAGGAGATGTTGGCTCTGGAAAAACTATTGTAGCTATTATTGCTGCTTTAAACACAGCCAAAGCAGGATTTCAAACAGCTTACATGGCTCCAACTGAAATTTTAGCAGAACAGCATTTTAAAAACATCTCAGAGTTTTTAAAAAAGCTTCTCTTTCAAGTAGGTCTTTTAACAGGAAAAACACATAAATTAAAGGGTAAAAAAATAACAAAAAAGAAGTTCTTAGAAAAAATAGAAAAAGGAGAAATAGATATTCTCATTGGAACTCATGCCTTAATTCAGGAACAAGTAAAATTCAAAAAGCTGGCTTTAGTTATCTTAGACGAACAACATCGCTTTGGAGTCCAACAACGCGCCAAGCTTTGCCAGCAAAAAGGAATCATCCCCCATCTTTTATCAATGACTGCCACTCCAATTCCCAGAACTTTAGCCTTAACAATATATGGAGATCTGGATTTATCAATGCTCGATGAACTGCCAAAAGGAAGAAAAAAAATAATCACAAAACTAGTTCCTCCTAAGGGAAGAAAAAAAGTACATGCTTTTATTAAAAGCGAGGTTAAAAAAGGAAAACAGGTTTTTGTTGTCTGTCCCCGCATAGAGCCCAGGGAAACAATCAACTCCTGGTCAGAAGTTAAGGCTGTAAAAGAAGAATATGAAAAACTGTCAGAAGAGATTTTCCCTGATTTAAAAGTAGAAATGCTTCATGGAAAAATGAAAACAAAGGAAAAAGAAAAAATAATGAAAGGTTTTAAAAGCGGAAAAACAAACATTCTGGTTTCAACTTCAGTAGTAGAGGTGGGAATTGATATACAAAATGCAACCATAATGATGATTGAAGGTGCTGAAAAATTCGGGTTGGCCCAACTCCATCAATTCAGGGGAAGAATAGGAAGAGGAAAAGACCAATCATATTGTTTTCTCTTTACCAGCTCCTCAGAGATAAGAACGACCAGACGACTGCAGGCTCTTTTAAAATCCGAAGATGGTTTTGAGTTAGCAGAAAAAGATCTAGCAATCAGAGGACCAGGGGAAATTTCCGGAGCAAGACAATGGGGAATACCTGACTTAGTAATGGCATCTTTAAAAGATGTTAAGTTAATTGAAAAAACTCGCTTTTGGGCAAAACAAATCCTAAAACAAGATCCTAATTTAAAAAAATACCCGCTATTAGCGGATAGGATGCGTGAATTCAGTAAACGAATTCATCTTGAATAGAAACTCTTTAATGTAAAATAAAACAACTTATACCTTTTTGTAAGTTGCTTTATTTCTTAATTTGATGCTGTCAATAATAATCTCTTTATTATGAAAATGAAATATGATTCTGAATCTTCCTGATTTTGATCTGTAAAAATCTGTATCTTTTATTTTTTTAATATCTAATCCTTTTTTATTTCCTTTAACCAATCTTTCAATAATATCTAATAATTTCTGTCTATCTTTTTGACTGATTTTTCTTAATAACTTTTCTATTCTATCCATATCAAAGACTTTTCTTCAGTATTTTAAGCAAACTTTTTGCTTTGATTCCTTTTCCTTTATTATCGCGAATAGCGTCGAAAACAGTGTATTCTTGTTTTTTACTCAAGCTCTTGATATCTATTGGTCTTATTTCCAGCCTATCTTTTTTTTCTTCAATAATATATTGATTGGTGGAAAAATTACGCCTCCATTTGGCTGGAAGGGTGATTTGCCCCTTGCTTGTTGCTTTAGCTATGATTGTCATATTTCTTTAATTAAAGTAGTATTTTCTTACATTCTTACTTTATCAATATTCCACCAATACGTCAAGAATAAAATAAATATGAATAATTGAACGGGCTTAGCCTGTTCAAACTATAAGCCTGGCCAATCTTCCACCATTAAACACTTTTTCTTGTTTTTGATTGGCAAAATCTGATAAATCTCTTCTGTGATAAATGGAACAAAAGGATGTAAAAGTTTCAAAGAAGTTAATAATGTATAAAGCAAAACTTTTTTTGTTTTTTGTTTTTCAACTTCAGATTGAGATTCTAAAATTCGTATTTTTGATTTTTCAATACACTCATCACAAAACTCATGCCAGAAAAAATCATAAAGAAGCTGAGCTGCTTTTCCAAATTGAAATGTTTCTAAATATTTATCAACAGATTTTGTTGTTTTGTTTAAAACACGCAAAATTCTTTTTTCGTTGCTCGCAAGCTTTAATTTAGTAACTTCTGCCTTGCTTGGAATTTTAAGTTTTGATTTTTTATCATCAACCTGCATCATTACAAATCTTGTTGCATTCCAAATCTTATTACAGAATTTCTTACCCATAATAACTGTATCTTCATTGAACCTAATATCCTGCCCTCCTGTTAGGAGCCAAGCTAACCCAAATCTAGTAGCATCAGCACCATACTTATCAATTAACTCTAAAGGATTAACACCTGTGCCCAATGATTTTGACATTCTTCTTCCATCTTTTGCCAAAATAGTTGGATGGATATATATAGAAAAAAATGGCTTTTTTTTCATAAACTCCATTCCAGAAAAAATCATTCTTGTCACCCATAAATTAATAATATCCCTGGCAGTTGATAATACATGGGTAGGATAAAAAAACTTTAAATCCTTTGTTTTTTTAGGCCAGCCAAGCGTTGCAAAAGGCCAAAGAGCTGAAGAAAACCATGTATCTAAAACATCGTTTGATTCTTTGATAGGAACTTTATGACCCCACCAAATTTGCCTTGAAATACACCAATCCCTAATGTTTAAAAGCCAGTCAAAATATGTTTTCTCAAATCTCTTAGGATGAAATTGAATTCTCCTGCTTTTCACTTCTTTCTCAGCTATTTTTGCTAATTTATCCATTTTCAAAAACCATTGCTTGGAAAGTAGAATTTCAACAATATTACTGCAACGATAGCACTTAGGAACTTGATGATCATAATCCTTAATCTTTTCAATCAATCCTAGTTGGTTCAAATCATAAACAATCTTTTCTCTGGCCTTGGAAATTGAAAGGCCGCGATAATCCAAAGGTGCTTTTTCAGTCATTTTCCCTTGTTCATTAATAACCTTTATCATATCTAACTTATGGTCAAGAGAGATTAGATAATCTTTCTGACTATGGGCTGGAGTGACTTTTACAGCTCCTGTTCCAAACTTAATATCAACTATTCTATCAGCTATAACGGGGATTTCTCTGCGAACTAAAGGTAAAATCACAGATTTACCAATCAGTTTTTGATACCTTCTATCTTTTGGATTTACTGCTACTGCAGTATCCCCCAACATTGTCTCAGGTCTTGTAGTTGCTACAACAATAAACTTTTCTTCTCCTTTTATCGGATACTTAATATACCAAAGCCTTGAATTCTGTTCTTTGTATTCCAATTCAAGGTCTGACAAGCTTGTTTTACACTTAAAACACCAATTGATTGGTCTTTCTTTTTGATAAATCCATCCTTTCTTATAATAATGAAGAAAGGTTTTTTTAACTGCATCTGAATAACCTTTATCCATGGTAAATCTTGTTCTAGACCAATCCAAAGAAGAACCTAGTTTTTTAAACTGGTCTAAAATAATGTTTCCGTATTTTTTCTCCCACTGCCAAATTCTGTTAATGAATTCTTCTCTCCCCAATCCCTCTCTTGTTTCTCCCTTTTTTAACAATTCTTTTTTAACCCTGGCTTCAGTAGCTATTCCTGCATGGTCTGTCCCAGGAAGCCATAATGTCTTATAACCTTGAAGTCTTTTCCATCTGATTAAAATATCTTGAACAGTTGCATTCAGAGCATGGCCCATATGAAGACTGCCAGTGATATTTGGCGGAGGAATAGTAATGCAATATGGTTTTTTTCTTTTCCCAGGAAGTTTATCAGGATTAAAAAAACCAGTTTTTAACCAAAACTCATATATTTTATCTTCAACTTGTTCGGGAATGTATGCTTTTGAAAATTCTTTATTCATAATCTCAAATTAGCATTAACAGTCGCTTTTTTCCAGCGCTTAGCTTTATTTTTTAACAAATAATGAGCTGTAAGGGCTATCATTAAAGCATTGTCAGTAGAGTGCTTAACAGCTGGCAAATAATAATTAACATTTAATAATTCTTTTTTAATATTTTTTCTGAATTGTTTTCTCAGCTCTTTATTGGCTGACACTCCGCCACCTAAAATAATGCTCTTCACATTGTATTCTTTAGCAGCTTTTAAAGTCTTGTAAATCAAAACATCAATGATAGCCTGCTGGAGCTCATGAGCCATGCTTTTAATATACTCTCCTGATTTCTGAATTTTAGGTTTTTGACTTTTAAAATGATACAAAGCAGCAGTTTTTAATCCTGAAAAACTAAAATCATAGTTTTTTTGATTCATCATCGGACGAGGCAAGCTAATTTCAAATTTTGAAGTTTTAGATCTAAACTCTTTTGCTTTTTTTTCAATAGCTGGTCCGCCAGGATAATCCAAGCCCAACATTCTTGCCACCTTATCAAAACATTCACCAGCAGCATCATCACGGGTCTCGCCCAATATCTTATAATCCCCAAAAGTTTTTACTAATATGATTTGGGTATGTCCGCCAGAAACTATTAAAGAAATTGCTGGAAAAATCTTTTTAAAATTAAGTTTCGGCGTTAAAAAATTAGCATAAATATGGGCCTCAATATGATTTATAGGAATCATTGACGCTTTCAATTTTTTAACCAATTTCTTAGCAAAATTAACTCCTGTCCAAAGACACGGCTCAAGACCAGGACCAACGGTCACAGCAATAACATCAATCTTTGGATTTTTTGCCTGTTTCATTGCTTTTTCAAAAACCAAAGGCAAATTCTTTTCGTGTTCCCTTTTCGCTAAAAAAGGGTAAACTCCACCATATTTTTTATGGACCTCAACTTGTGAAGAAATAATGTTTGCCAAAACTTTAATTTTTGGCTTTTTTTTACTATCAGTTTTAATCAAAGCAATGCCAGTATCATCACAAGAAGTCTCAATAGCAAGAATAATCATAAGTTTATGGGTTTTGTTATTATCTTAATTGCTATTTTTATTCTTGCCAAGAGCTTCAAAAAAGGTTGATTTTTCAAAATTTTAATATAGAATAAATGATGATTAGGGCCCCATCGTCTAACGGTAAGGACGGTAGATTTTCAATCTACTAATACGGGTTCGATTCCCGTTGGGGCCACATGAAAAACTACTTATCTCTTTCAAAAGCTGAAGATTTGAAAAATCCAAAAGATAGGGCCTTATATCGTTCCTTAGAAATTCTTCCTGGATTTTTATCTTGGCTCACTTTAGGTGGTGCTTTTCTTTTATCGTGGCTCTCTCCAATAACAGTAGCTGTTTTTATAATCTTATTTGATTTTTATTGGCTTTTAAAAATTGGTTATTTATCTTTTCATCAAATATCAAGTTTTAGTAGAATGCAAAAGAACCTTAAAACCGACTGGCTCCAGAAAGTTTCTAAAATCAAGGGGTGGGAGCGAATCTATCACTTAGTAATTCTTCCATTTTACAATGAAGAAAAAGAAATAGTTGAAAGTTCATGCCAGGCCCTGCTTAATTGCAGATACCCAAAAGATAAAATGATAGTTGTATTAGCTTCAGAAGAAAGAGCTGGAAAAGAAACACAAGAAATGGTCAGGGAAATAGAACAAAAATTTTCATCAAATTTTTTTAAATTTTTAGTTACCACTCATCCAAAAGATTTACCCAACGAAATGGCAGGCAAGGGTTCAAATACAGCCTGGGCAATAAAACAAGTTAAAGAAAAAATCATTGAACCTCTGGAGATTAAAGAAGATGATATTATTGTCTCTACGTTTGATATTGACACAAAACCCTATCCGCAATACTTTAGCTGTCTAACATATAATTATTTAACAGTTGAAAACGCAAAATATTGTTCTTATCAGCCAATACCAATTTACAATAATAATATTTGGGCAGCACCGGCTTTTTCAAGAGTAATTGCAACATCAGGTACTTTTTGGCAGATGATGCAGCAAGAAAGACCAGAAATATTGGTCACTTATTCTTCTCATTCAACACCCCTTGCTGTTTTAAATGAGGTAGGTTACCCCAAAACTGTTGTTTCTGATGATTCAAGAATTTTCTGGAAAGCTTATCTTTTTTACGACGGAAATTATAGAGTTGTTCCGCTTCATTATCCAATATCAATGGATGCAGTGCTTGCTGAAAACTTACCCAGAACAATGATTAATCAGTATAAACAACAGAGACGATGGGCCTGGGGCTGTAATGATATTCCATTTTTGTTTTTCGGATTTTTAAAAAACAAAAAAATCTCTCTCTCAAGAAAAATGTCATATTCATTCAATGTTCTAGACGGATTCTGGTCCTGGTCAACTGCTTCTTTTTTAATCTTTTTCTTAGGTTGGCTACCTCTAATGTTAGGAGGAGATAAGTTTAATATTTCACTTCTTTCATATAATCTGCCAAGATTCACAACTGATTTAATGAGAATATCCATGATTGGAATGATTATTTCTTCCATTATTAGTCTTTTAATTCTTCCTCCAAAACCAAAAAAACTTAGTAAGTTTAAAAATCTTTCAATAGTTCTTCAGTGGCTATTTTTACCTATAACTTTAATTATTTTTGGAGGTATTCCATCTTTAGACGCACAGAGCAGATTAATGTTTAAAAAATATTTAGGCTTTTGGGTAACTGAAAAAGTCAGAAAAGATACTTAGAAATTGGTTATTTATTTTTTTTATTATATAATTGTTCATGTATATGAATAATCTTTTAAACTATCCTTTATATATATTTTTTGGAGTACTGCCGAGTATTTTATGGCTTTTATTTTACTTAAGAAAAGATACAAAACCAGAACCCAAAAAAATGATTTTGAAAATCTTCTTATTTGGAGCCCTGGCTACACTGCCTGCAATTTTATTTGAAACAATGTTCTTTGAAGCAGTAAAAAAAATAGGGTTTCCGAGTTTAATTGCTTTTTGCTTGAATATATTTTTGGGAGTGGCTTTGATAGAAGAATTTTTAAAGTTTTTCGTGATCAAAGAAAAGGTTTTGAATGACCCTGAATTTGACGAACCAATTGATTCAATGATTTATATGATAATTGCGGCTTTAGGATTTGCAGCAGGCGAAAATCTATTAATTTTATTTCCACTCCAGAATCCTTTTTGGGGAGAAATAATAGAAATTTCTTTTTTACGATTCCTTGGAGCTACTTTTCTTCATGCGTTATGTGCAGCAATAGTTGGATACTTTATTGGACTTTCCTTTTTTAAAAAAGAAGAAAGAAACAAGTTGATTTTTGTTGGATTAATTTTAGCTATGCTATTGCACGGCTTTTATAATTTCTCTATAATTAAAATTGAAAAAGGTTTAAATCTTTTAATATCTTTTACTCTTTTAATAATTACAGCTGTTTTTGTCTCTGCGGGCTTTAAAAAACTAAAAAGATTAACTGGGGCCAAAACAGATTTAAGAACATAAACATGGCAAGTTCATTTTTGGAAAAACTTAAAAAAGGAATGGGGGTTGATGAATTAGAAGAAATCAAAAAAACTCCTAAAAAAACAAAGGAGGTTTTACTTGTTGAAGATAAAGAAAAAGAAGTGACAGTAAAAAAAGCGGTTGTTAAAAAAACCATCAAAGCAAAAGCAAAAAAAACTTCTGTTCAACCAAAAGAAAAAAAGAAAGAAAAAATAAAGATAGAAGAAGTAAAAAAAGAAGCGCCTGAGCCTGCTACGGTTTTAGTAAAAGAAGAAAGCTGGCCCCAACCAGATGGTCAATTAGCTATTGATGTTTATCAAACTGATTCAGAACTAGTTATTCAGTCAGCTATTGCTGGAGTAAAACCAGACAATATAGATATTACAATTGAAGATGATGTAATAACAGTAAAGGGCAAAAGAAGAAGATTAACTGACGAAGAAGGTGATTATTTTTATCAAGAATGTTATTGGGGATCGTTTTCTCGCCAAATAATCTCACCAGTTGAGATTGATCCGGGAAGAGTTGATGCCAGTTTAAAAGAAGGAATTTTAACAATAAGAATTCCAAAAATCGTAAGGAATAAGAAATCAAAAATAGTAATAAAAGGGTAAAAAACAGTATTGAATCTCGCCTAAAACCGCTTTTAAAAGCGGTTTTCAATTGTGCCGCGGGAGAGACTCGAACTCTCACAGATTGCTCCACTGGGTCCTAAACCCAGCGCGTATACCAATTTCGCCACCGCGGCGATCAAGCTAATTTTATCTTTTTTAACATACAAAATCAATCCCAAAATAGGATTGATTTTGTCCTTTAAATGAATCTAAAAATTGATTTACTTTACTAACTATGTTCCGATTAATGCTTTTACAAGCGATGGAACTGCCCTTGATAAAAGAGCGACGGCTAAACCAATCATTGCATACATTATTCTTCCTCGTCCTTTGCTTACTTTTTCTGGATCACCTGCTGCTGTTAATATGTCAAAAGCGCCCCAGATGGTGAAAAGAGAAACTACAGCTATTAAGCCAAAAAATATCCAATCAACTACAGTATAAACTGCATCTAACATGCAACACATTCCCCAAGCACTTGTCGGATTGAGACATATTGGACTATCAATATCATCACAAACTTCTCCGCCAGCTACACATGCATCATCAAAATCAGTCAAATTGTGTCCTTGTCCTAATGTACAACTCTCTGCTGGTTGCGCTAAAACTATTGCAGGAACTGCAAATGCTATTAACAAAGTTATTAAAATTAAACTTAAAAATACTTTTTTCATTCTTTTATACTCAGATCTCTTTTTTTAAAAATCGACCTTTTTTATTTTTTAACCTCAACCTACTCCTAATAGATTCATTATTATTCCCATTATACCCTTAGAAAGTAAAATTATCAAAAAGCCAATAGCTGTCCAAATAATCATTGTTTTAGCCTTGTTAATCTGCTCTGCATTGCCTCCTGCTGTGACAAATAAAAATCCAGCAATAACAATCATCAAAGGAACTAAAACAATAGCAATGTTAAAAATAAAATCAATAACATTATCAAGAATATCTTCAAACTCTGCGGCCTGTAGAGGATTTTGAAGTGTTATTCCATTAGCACTCAAATTACCAGATATCATTATCAGCATAATAAAACTAATTGAGAAAAGTAGATTGAAATATTTTTTTCTTAGCATATATTTTATTTTACCAATATTAATGCCCAGTGGTAAATACCTGCTTTGAATTCTTTTTCGAGATTAAAGCCGATTTTCTCTGCAATTTCTTTCACATTACTTACTGAAATCTTGTTCTCAGGACCTAAAACTGCATCATCCTGCCAGTCAACAATTAAAACCTGGCCCCTTTCTTTCAAAACCTTTTTCGCTTCTTCCAAAACCTTATTCATGTCATCAACCTGAAACAAAAGATTTGTTATTAAAACCAAATCGCAAGAATTATTAAGAAGTTTAGAGTTTCTTTCCACATCTGCCTGAACAGGTTCAATGTTTAAAACATTGAATGTTTTCATCTTGCTCCGCAAAGCAGAAAGCGGTTCTTCTAAAAGATCAATGGCATAAACTTTTCCGTCTTCTAATATTTTTGCCAAAGGCAATACCCAGCCGCCAGAACCACAACCAAAATCAGCTGCAACAAAATCTTTTTTAATCTTGAGTTCTTTTAATATTTCTGTTGGGTTAAGAAATGCCATAATGCTTTTCTTAATTTATTTTACCTTATTCAAAACAACATTCAAAATAAAATTAGATGCAAGCCACAGAAACAACTTTATCACTTGCATTCAATTTCATGATTCTCACTCCCTGAGTTGCTCTTTTCTGTTTTGATATGGAGCCAATTTTAACTCTTATAACATGAGCCTGGCGGGAAATGACAATCAAATCTTCTTCTTCCTGATTTAAAACTTTAAACGCAATCAAATCCCCTGTTTTTGAAGTGATATTTAGTGTTTTAATTCCTGTTCCCCCTCTTTTCTGCAACCTATACTCCTTAATATCTGTTCTTTTACCATACCCGTTCTGACTCACAACCAATAAATAATGTTTTTCCTTTTTAGATTTTTCTTCATTTGATTTTAATATAACACTCATTCCTATTAATTCATCTCCTTTTTTAACTCTGATTCCTGTTACTCCTGCAGCTGGACGGCCCATTGGTCTTATTTGTTTTTCTTTAAACTTAATTGACATTCCCTTTTTAGTCACAAGCATAACTTCATCATCACCACTTGTTTTGCAAACTTTTTTAAGCGAATCTCCTTTTTTAAGCGATATGGCAATTAAACCTGAACGTCTGACATTTTTAAATTCTCCAAGAGCAGTTTTTTTAACTATTCCTTTTTTAGTTGCCATGACCAGATATTTTGCTTCAGCTGTTTTCTCTTGCTTGCTCAAAGGAATAACGGATAAAACTTTTTCGTCGGACGAAAGTTCCAAGAAATTTAAAAGACCCCTTCCCTTTGCAACTCTTGATCCTTTGGGAATTTCGTAAACCAAAGTTTTAAACACTTTTCCTGAATCAGTAAAGAATAATAATTCGTCATGGGTGTTGGCAATTAAAAAGTGTTCAACAATATCATCTCCAACTGTTTTCATGCCAATTATTCCTTTTCCTCCTCTTTTTTGAATTTTGTATGCTTTAAGGTCAATTCTTTTAACATATCCCCCTTGAGTTAAAGTAATAATTGCATCTTCCTTGGGAATTAAATCTTCTTCAGATATTTCATCTATTTCTGAAACAACAAGCTTTGTCCTTCTTTCGTCTCCAAAATCTTCTTTAATCTGACGCAGTCCTTTTTTCATCACAGTTTTTATTTTTTGAGGACTTTTTAAAATAGAAGTCAGTTCTTTGATTCTTTCAAGCAATTCCTTAAGTTCGTCTTCTATTCTCTTCCTTTCTAATTTAGCCAAAGCTGCCAACTTGGTATCTAAAATTGCATTTGCCTGAATCTCTGTTAATTTAAAGCGCTTCATTAAATTAATCCTTGCATCTTCTCTGTCTTTTGATTTTTTAATTGTTTCTATAACAGCATCAATCTTTGAAAGGCATTTTTTAAGACCTTCTAAAATATGGGCTCTTTCTTTGGCCTTTTTTAAATTATACTTTGTTCTTCTTACCACTACCTCTTTTCTATGAGCAATAAAATAGTTTAAAATTTCAAGAAGGTTTAAAACTCTTGGCTGGATGCCATCAACTAAAGCCAAAGTATTTAAATGAAATGTGCGCTGTAAATCAGTGAATTTATAAAGCTGATTTAAGATTCTTTGAGGAATTATGTCTTTTTGAAGTTCTATAACAATTCTCATTCCTTCTTTATCTGACTCATCCCTTATATCTTTTATCCCCTCAATTCTCTTGTCTGTGACCAGTTTTGCAAATTGTTCAAGTAAAGATGATTTCTGAACTTGATAAGGAATTTCAGTAATTAAAATTTGCTGTCTTTTTTTCTTATCTTCAGTTATTTCTGCTTTGCCCCTGGTTAAAATTGGCCCCTTGCCTTGAGAGTAGGCTTCAATAATTGCTTTTTTATTATAAATAAATCCACCTAATGGAAAATCAGGACCTTTGATAAATTGAAAAATCTCTCCAATATCAGCCTTTGGCTTGTCAATCAAATAGATTAAAGCATCACAAACCTCATTTAGATTATGAGGAGGAATATTTGTTGCCATACCAACAGCAATACCCAATGATCCATTTAATAAAAGTTGGGGAAGAGGTGAAGGCAAGACAGTAGGTTCTTTTCTAGTTCCATCATAATTATCAATAAAATCAACTGTATCTTTGGAAATATCACTCAACATTTCTTCACCATTTTTAGAAAGCCGCATTTCACTATAACGCATTGCAGCATATTCTGATGGATCGTCTATTGATCCCATGTTTCCCTGGCCTTGGATTAAAGGATATCTTAAAGAAAAATTTTGAGCCATTCTTACTGCAGCACCATAAACTGCCTGGTCTGAATGAGGATGATAACGACCCAGAGTTGAACCAACAACAGTTGCTGATTTTCTGAATTTTGCATTATGCCTTAATCCATCTTCAAACATTGCATAAAGAATCCTTCTTTGGACTGGTTTTAAACCATCTCTTACATCAGGCAAAGCACGAGAAACAATCACTGACATTGCATAGTCAATGTATGACTCTTTCATTTCCTCAACAATCTCTCTTGGCTGAACAGTTCCAATGTTTGTTTTTTTATCTTCTTTATCTTTTTCCATTTTTTATTTAGGATAATGATTTAAATGACCCAATACTTCATTTAAATCTTTGGGGAGCTTGGATTTAAATTCTTTTTCTTTCCCATCTAACATTTTAACTTTTAAATATGTTGCGTGCAAAAATTGTCTTTTTAATCCTTGAAGCACAACCTGGTTTTTAAAGCTATAAATTTTATCTCCAACAATGGGATGATTTAAATACTGGAAATGAACTCTGATTTGATGCTTCCTGCCTGTTTTAGGTATAGCTTCAACTAAACTGTATTTATTTTCTTTTTTATCAGAATATTTTTCTAAAACCACATATTCTGTAAATGCTTTCCTTTTTCCTTTTGAATCTGGCTCAAGAGGAAAATATACTTTTTGTTTTTTTCTGTCTTTTTGTCCGCGTCCGATTAACGTATCTATTTCTCCTTTTTCGTTTTTAATTTCACCGTTGACTAAAGCAATGTATTTTTTGACAACTTTTCTTTCTTTAAATTGCTTTTGTAAAAAAAACAAAGTTTCATTATTTTTGGCCACCAGTAAAAGTCCTGAAGTATCTTTGTCTAATCTGTGAACTATTCCATGTCTTGGAGCTTCTCCAACATTTTTTAAATCAGGAAATTCTTTAATGAGCAAATTAATTAATGTTTTTCTGTCAGGGTTATTTTCTGGAAAACCCACTATTCCTGCAGGCTTATCTACAACCAGCAAATTCTCATTTTCAAAAACAATATTGATTTCCATGTGGGCGATATAGGACTTGAACCTATGACCTTCACAATGTCAATGTGACGCGCTAGCCAACTGCGCCAATCGCCCTATGTGGGCATGGGTGGACTCGAACCACCGACCTTTCGCTTATAAGACGAATGCTCTCACCGACTGAGCTACACGCCCTTTATGCGCGTCTTGCACTTACTTTCGCTTGTTTTCTTTTTTTGATATTAAAGCTCTTTTTTTCTTAGAATTTTTCTTTCCAATTAATCTTTCAAACTCTTCTTTTTCAATGATTTCCTTATCAATTAATCTTTTTGCAATTTTCTCAAGCAATTTTTTCCTTTTTATCAAAATTTTCTTGGCTCTATTTTCAGCTTGTTTTATAAACTTACCAACTTCTTTGTCAATTAAAGCAGCTACTTTTTCTGAATAATTTCTTTGTTCAGAGATTTCTCTGCCCAAGAATATTAATTCTTCTTTTCCGCCAAAAGAAATCGGACCAAGACTAGACATTCCGTAGTTTTTAACAAGTTTTCTGGCTAAAGAAGAAGCTTTTTTCAAGTCATTAGAAGCTCCAGTTGTAATTTCTTTGAATTTTAATTTTTCTGCAGAATATCCGCCAAGCAATGTTGCTAATTCTGACAAAAACTCTGTTCTTGTTTTCATTCTCCTGTCTTCTTTAGGCATCATCAAGGTATATCCAGCTGCAAAACCTCTGGCAATGATTGAAATTTTTCTTATTGGTTGAGTGTCTGGTGAAAAAGCAGAAACTAAAGCATGACCTGCTTCATGGTAAGCTGCAATTTCTTTTTCTTTTTTATTTAGAATATGGCTTTTTCTTTCTGGTCCAAGCAATACTTTTTCTACTGATTCAAAAATTTCCTGTTGAAAAATCTGATTTTTATTTCTTCTGGCAGCTAAAATTGCGGCTTCATTCATAACATTTGCCAAATCTGCACCAGAAAATCCAGGAGTTCTTTCAGCAATTTCTCTTAAATGAACATTTTTAGCGAATGGCTTATCTATGGAATGAATCTTTAAAATCTCTTCCCTGTCATTTATATCAGGCAAATCCAGCACTATTACTCTGTCAAATCTGCCAGGACGAAGCAGTGCTGAATCCAATATATCAGGACGATTGGTCGCACTAATCACTATGACATTAGTATTTCTTTCAAAACCATCCATTTCCACCAATAATTGATTTAGAGTCTGCTCTCTTTCATCATGACCTCCACCAATTCCAGCTCCTCTCATTCTTCCCACAGCATCTAATTCATCAACAAAAATTATGCAAGGTGCATGTTTTTTTGCTCTGGCAAATAAATCTCTAATTCTTGCAGCTCCTGTGCCGACAAAAAGTTCCACAAAACTTGAGCCAGATGTATGGAAGAACGGAACATCAGCTTCTCCTGAAATTGCTCGGGCAAGCAATGTCTTTCCAACTCCGCTTGGACCAACCAAGAGAACTCCTCTTGGGATTCTAGCTCCCATTCGTAAAAACTTTCTCGGATGTTTTAAGAAATCCACCACTTCTCTTAATTCTTCCTTTGCTCCTTTTAAACCAGCTACATCTTTAAAAGCTGTTTTTTCTTTTGCTTCTCCATCAGCGCCAAGAAGTCGAGCTTTGGATTTAGTAAAATCAAAAGCCTGCATTGCTCCTGTTTTACTTTGTTTGAAAATTGACCAAAAAAAGAAAACTAAAATTAAAACAGGAACTATTGAGAAGAGAATTGGACCCAGCCAAACCCAGGCGCCACCAGCATCTTTCATTTCAAGCTCAACATTCATTAGCTTATCTTGCTCTACGCCATAATTAATCAATGACTGAGATAAAGCAGTTTCATTTTCTTTTCTTGATTTTGCGAGCGAATCATCTTGATAAACAATATCAAGTTCATTGCCAGCAACAATGATTTTTTTAATTTCTCCCTGATTAATATCCTCAGCCAATTGACTAAATGAAAGTTCTTTGATTTCTCCAAAAGGCTGATAAAACAAACTAAAAACCGCTGATATAAGCAAAAAAATAAACAAAATTGTTATGAAATTTTTAGTTAAATTTTTCATTTTAACTGATGAGTTTTATTCGTTTGTTAGCTTTAAACTCATCCTGTGTTCTTTCTCGTCAATTGAAAGAATTTTAAACTTATACTCTTTATCCACCTCTAAAACATCATCCATTTTTGCATTTCCAAACTCAGAAACATGACAAAGACCTTGAATTTCTTTGTCTAGTTTTACAAAAGCACCAAAAGGATTAAGTTTTGTAATTTTTCCTGTAACAATATCTCCTTTTTTATACTTATCACTGATTCCTTCCCAAGGATCTTTTTTTAACGCCTTCAAGGAGAGCCAAACTCTATTGTTTGAAATTTCAATGATTTTTGCCTTGACCTTGTCTCCTATTTTAACAACTTCTGCAGGATCATTGATGATTTTCCAGTCAAGCTCAGAAATATGAATCAAGCCCTCAAGCTGCTCAGCCCTATCTTTTATTTGTAAAGGAAATTTGAGGAAAGCTCCAAAATCAGTAACACCAGTAATTTCACCTTTTATCTCATCTCCTTTGCTATATTTTTCTAATTTCTTTTTTGTTTCCTCCAAATCCTTTGCTTTTTCTGACAAAATAACCTGTTCTTTTTTCTCGAACAAATCAAGCACTTTAACTTTAAATTCTTGACCAACAAATTTTTGAAGTTCTTGTAAGATTTTTGTTTTCTCTCCTCCTTCTACCTTTGGATAGTGCTCGTTCGACAGTTGAGAAACAGGCAGAAAAGAAGAGATACCTGAAACTTCAGTTATTAACCCTCCTTTATTTGCCCCAAGGATTTTAACACTAATCAATTCTCCCTCTTCTTTCTTTTTCCTAAGATCTCCGAAAGTTCTTTCTCTTGAAGCCTCTCTCATAGACAGCTCAATAAAACCCTCATCTGTCTCTAAATCAATTACTTTTGCAAAAACACTGTCTCCAGCCTTAAGCTTCTTCAGCTCATATTTAACATCATAAAATTCTTTACCATAAACAATCCCAGTTCCCACTGGACCCAAGTCAATAAAAAGAGATGATCTTTCTCTTCCAATAACTGTCCCCTCAACTACTTCACCAATTTTAATTGGCCTTAATAGTTCAATTTTTTCTAATACTTGTTTCATATATATAAATTTAGTTTACATGTTTCATTGATTTTTTCAAGAGTTATGATATAGATATAAATAAGAGAAAATTAACTAATTTCACTGAAATTATCTTATGAACATAGTTTGGCATGGCCACGCTTTCTTTCACATAACAACCAATCCACAGAAAAACAGCCCGATAAGAATAGCAATTGATCCTTATGATAAAAGCATAGGACTAAGAGTTCCTAAGACTGAAGCTGAAATTCTATTAATAACACATCAGCATTACGATCATAATAACGTTAAAGCTGTTTCTGGCAATCCTTTCTTAATTGAAGGTCCTGGTGAATATGACGTTAAAAACGTTTTTATTGAAGGAATCCCCAGTTTCCATGATGAAAGTAAAGGCAAAGAACGGGGAGAAAATATAATCTATGTTATTGAAAGCGAGGGGATAAGACTCTGCCATTTAGGAGACATTGGCCAGAAAGAATTAACTGAAGAACAGTTGCGGAAAATCGGTGAAATTGATATCTTAATGATTCCAGTTGGCGGAACTTACACAATTTCAGCTCAAGAAGCAACTAAAATAATGTCTCAGATAGAACCCAAGATTACAATCCCCATGCACTACAGCTTGCCAGGTCTGAAAATAAAATTAGATCCAATAGCAAAATTTTTAAAAGCATTTGGATTAAAATCCGTACAACCCATTAAAAAGTTGTCGATCAAGAAAAAAGACATAATGCCCGATGAAATAAAAATAATTATTTTGGAAAAATGAAACAAATAAAAGAATTAATAAAACCATTTTTAAACAAAAAACATCCTAACGTTCAACCTGGTGATACAGTTAAGGTTTATCAGAAATTCAAAGAAGCTCCGAAAAAGGGGCAGGAAGCTAAAGAAAAAACCCAGATTTTTGAAGGGATAGTTATTGCTAAAAAACACAGGAACGAAATCGGAGCAAGTATTACAGTTAGAAAAGTAATTGGCGGAGTGGGAGTTGAAAAGATTTTTCCTCTTCATTTACCAACAATTGAAAAAATAGAAATTCTAAAAAGAAGCAAAGTCAGAAGGGCGAAGCTCTATTACTTAAGAACAGCTAAGGGAAAAAGGGCTAGGTTGAAAAGGAAAGAGTTTGTTCAGGCAATAGCAGAAAAAGAACCAAAACAAAAAATAACAGAAGAACCAGTAAAAGAAATTGAGGAAAAAGTGGAGGAAAAGGAAATAAAAAGAACAGAAGAAGAAAAAGAAGCTGAAGAAAAAGTTAAAGAAACTCTTCAAGAAGAAAAAAATGAAACCCAGGAGAAAACAACCAATTAAATGGTCTTCGGAAATTGCCTACGCTGTTGGTCTGATAACAGCAGACGGATGTTTATCTTCTGATAGAAGACACATAGATTTTACTTCAAAAGACAAGCAGTTAATTTATACTTTCAAAAAGTGCCTCGGATTAAAAAACAAGATAGGATTTAAAACAAGCGGGTTCTCAAATAAAAAATATCCTCACATTCAATTCGGAGATGTTATATTCTACAAATGGCTTTTGGGAATCGGCCTGACTCCCAACAAAAGCAAGACAATCAATAAATTGAAAATCCCGAATGAATATTTTTTTGATTTCCTTAGAGGATATTTTGACGGTGATGGTAGTTCCTATAGTTATTGGGATAAACGATGGCGTAGTAGTTTTATGTTCTACACAACTTTAACATCTGGCAGCTTGCCCTATCTTAAATGGCTCAAAACTAAATTAAAGGACCGATTAAAAATTAATGGACATATTACCGTTGGCAAGAGATGTTGGCAATTAAAATACGCTAAGAAAGAATCAAGGGCATTAGTTTCAAAAATGTATTATAAAAGGAATCTGCCCTGTCTGAAACGAAAATATAAGAAATTGAAAAACACAATAAGGATTGATAATAAAGAATTAGATAGAAAATTAGGACTAAATGGGCGAGTGCTGGAATTGGTAGACAGCTTGAACTGAGGCTTCAAGGGGAATATTTCCCGTGGGAGTTCAAGTCTCCCCTCGCTCACTTTTAAAACGCATCTGAAAAAATAAGGGCACTTGGCACAGTTGGCTAGCGCGTCGCGCTTACATCGCGAAGGTCGGGGGTTCGAGTCCCTCAGTGCCCACACAAAAAAGAGCCTTACAAGGCTCTTTTAAAGATGTTAATGAATTTAAATCCTTCCCAATCTTTCTAGTACTCTTCTATATACTTTCTTATTGATAGGAATTGCAACTCCTATTTTATCTCCAAGCTTCACAACTCCTCCGTTATAATAATCAATCTCGTCTAAGTCCTTTGACTTTCCTCCTCTTCCTTTGCTGATAAATTCAACTAAAACATTACGGGCTGGTATCAAAAGAAATATTGGCATTAATTCAATAAAAACAGATAAAAATTTTACTGGATAATGAGGAAAATGAAGAAATTTTCCATGAGATTTTTTTACAACTTGAATGTATTCTTTTAATACTCGCACCTCTTCCTTGAATATTTCTTTATTCTTAAATCCTGCTTTTATTGAAAATCCTTGTGAAGCAGAAGCCATACCAATTAAATTTAAAAAGAGTTTTGAAAATTCTAAGTTTTTTGAATCTTTTTGAGAAAATTCTGTAGTTTTAAAATCAGCTTTTTCAAAAATCTCCATAAGCTCCTTAATATCTCCCCGGCCTTGTACCTTAGAAACAGCCATTCTTATTGGTAAGGAATATTTCATATATGTTTTATCGTTTTCCTCTTCTTTACCTATTGGGTTAAACAAAACACATCTGATTATTTTAATTTCTTTTGAATTCTCTCCAAAAATTTCCTTGAGCGCTTCTTTTGATTCTTCGATAGCTTCAATGCCGTTTTGAGAAATAAAAAGAGCGGGTATTTTTTTACCTTTAAATTTTTCGAAATAATATTTTATAACAGGAGAAATTGGATTCTTGGTTGTTAAAAAAATAATGTCAGGATTAATTTCTCCAAAATCAGTATCTTTAATAGCTTTAATATCAAACAATTCTGGCGTTTTATCTTTTTTTTGAACAAAAAGCTTGTTTTCCCTTATTGCTTCTATTTCTTTTTCTCTTCCTACGCCTAAAACATTGGCAGATTTGCTAAGTTCAAAAGCAAACATTGTTCCAGTTCTTCCACCTATTCCAATTATGGATATCTTTTTCTTTTTCATGTCTTATTGAGTATATCATTATTTAATTCTTCAATAAACTAAAAGTTGATTCTAACCAAGTTTTATGATAAATTTAAACATATTTATAGCTATTAAAGAATTTTAAACATTAGTGCTCGTCACTAATTTGGAGAGGTGCGTCGAACTGGCAAGACACAGGTTTCGAAAACCTGAACCTATTTATAGGCTTGTGGGTTCAAGTCCCACCCTCTCCGCTTCTGCCTCGCCTTTTATAGCGAATTGCCTAATTAACTAATAAAACAAACTTATGTCCATATTTGAACTATTCAAAAAAGAAGAGGAGATTGACCCAAAAAATTTAGAAGAGGTTTTTTATCAATTTAAAAATCTAAAAAAAGATTTTAAAAAAATCTCCGCAGAATTAGAGAATTTAAAAGAAAAAAGTAAATTCTCGGTTCAAAAAGTGGGTGTAATTAGGTTCAATCCTTTCAAAAATTTAGGAAGCAACCAAAGCTTTTCTATTGCGCTTTTAGACGGCAATAATGACGGAGTAGTGATTACTAGTTTTTACAGCAGAGATGGAAACAGGGTTTTTGGGAAACCAATCAAAAAGGGACGCTCACAGCATGTTTTGTCTGAAGAGGAAGAAAAAGCAATAGAACGAGCCAAAAAAACTGGAATTAAAAGAAAAGAAGTTTAAATGACAAAAAAAAAGAAAGAAAATTTAATAAACCGGCCTCCGGTCGTAGTAGTGTTGGGACATATTGATAGTGGAAAAACCAGCTTGCTTGACCAAATAAGGAAAACTACGGTGGCTGAAAAAGAATCTGGTGGAATTACCCAGCATATTGGCGCTTATCAGATTGAAAAAGATGGAAAGAAAATAACTTTCATTGATACTCCTGGGCACGAAGCATTCTCTCAGATGAGATCCCGAGGAGCAAAAACAGCTGATATTGCTATTTTAGTAATAGACAGTGCCAAGGGAGTACAGGTTCAGACAAAAGAAGCTATTGACCACATTAAAAAATCTCAAGTTCTGCCAATTATTGCTTTGAACAAAATGGATAGACCAGAAGCTGATCCAGCAAAAGCAAAGGGTCAGTTAGAAAAACAAGAAATGCTTGTTGAATCTTTGGGTGGGAAAATCCCTTCAATTAATGTTTCAGCCAAAACAGGACAAGGAATTGAAGATCTTTTAGAGCTTATACTTCTAATGGCTGAAATGGAAAATCTAAAAGCTGACATTTCAAAGCCAGCTGAAGGTGTAGTTATAGAATCACATCTAGATAATAAGAGAGGACCCATAGCAACTTTAATCTTAAAGGAGGGAATATTAGAACCAGGCGATATTATTGCTACCTTTTCAACTTTTGGAAAAATCAAAAGCTTGGAGGATTTTAAAGGAAAACAGGTTTCCCAGGCACTGCCTTCTGATCCAGTAGTTGTTTTAGGATTAGAACAAGCGCCAAGAGTTGGAGAAAAATTTCAACTTTTTAATAACTTGGAACAAGCAAAAACACATATTAAATCTCCGGAAAGAAAGGCTGAAGCAATGGCAGAAATTAAGCCAGAACAAAAAGTGCTGAATTTAATTTTAAAAAGCGATGTTCTGGGCTCCATTGAAGCGATTGAAGAGGTTTTAAAACAACTTCCTCAAGAAAAAATTATTTTAAGAATTTTAAAGTCAGACGTAGGCCAGATTAATGAAAATGATGTTCAATTGGCAAAAAGCTCTAAAGCCATAGTCATTGGCTTTAGAATAAAACCAAATTCCACTGCTAAAAAACTGGCAGAAAAAGAAAAGGTTAGAATAATGAATTTTGAAATCATTTATGACTTGGTTGAAGAAATCAGAAAATACATGGAAAAAATATTAGAACCTGAGGTGGTGAGAACTGATTTAGGAAAACTTAAGGTATTGGTGGGCTTTTGGAGTGAGAAAAAACGCCAGATTGTTGGTGGAAGAATGATTGAAGGAGAAATTAAAAAAGGAGCAACAATTGAAGTTACAAGAGACGAAGAAGTTATTGACCAGGGCAGAATGATTAACCTTCAGAAAAATAAAAAAGACATTGAAAAAGCTTCCAAGGGAGAAGAAGTGGGAATACTTTATGAAGGAGAAAAAAAGATTGAAAAAGGAGATGTGTTAATAATTTTTACGAAAGAAAGAAGAAAAGGAGAATTATAAAATGTCTAAACGCATAGACCGCGTCAATCAACTGATAAAACAAACACTTTCCAAATTTCTTTTAAAAGAACTGGATTTTGAAAAAAGTGTTTTAATAACAATCACTCGGGTAGAAACTGCTTCTAACTTAAACTATAGTAATGTTTTTGTTAGTGTCATACCAGAACAGAAAATTGAACAAGTTATGGTTTATTTGAATAAAAACATTTATCATTTACAGCAAAAAATGAATAAAAGGCTGGTGATGAAGCGCGTACCTAAAATAATATTCAGAGAAGAGACAAAAACAAGAGAAGCTGATAGGGTTGAAAAATTGTTAGATAAGTTGAAAAATAAAGAAAAAACAGATAACATTCAAGCTGAAGAATAAAATTATGGCCTGGTAGCCAAGCAGCTAAGGCGGCGCTCTGCAAAAGCGTTATACGCGAGTGCAAATCTCGCCCAGGCCTCAAATTGCCGCGGTGCTGGAATTGGTTTACAGGACGGACTTAAAATCCGTTGGGATTTATCCTGTGTGGGTTCGAGTCCCACCCGCGGCACAAATAATAAGAATACAAAAACCGCCCCTAGGGGCGGTTTAGTGTAAGTAAAATGTTTCAGTACTTATCCCTCCAGCACTTCAATTGTAGTTCTTTTTGCTCCAAAACTCAGTGCTTGCCAATAATCAGCAAGCCAAACATCAACGTGATAGTATCCTTTTTTTCTGTTCATCCTATCTTCCACGATAAAAATCTTATCACCATAAATTTCTGGAATCCTGATCTTTGTTCCAAAAGGCAAGAGATTGTTTGCTACAATTCCATCTCGAACATAAGAACCAGATGCAGTAATGAAAGGAGTGTCATCAGTCTGCGAGACCGTGCTTGAATAAGCAGTAATTATTACTGGCAGTTCTTTCACAACTTTAGGAGGAGGATTAGCAGGATTAGATAAAGAACTTAGAGTGTTGTTTTGTACAATCACAAAACTGGGCACTGTGTCTAAATTAAAAATATTCTGGCTTTGTCCTATCGCAGAATACAGCTGAAACAAGACTCCAAACACGACTAAAAGTATGCTTATTTTCAGTGTTTGAAGCAGAATTTGTTTGTTGTAATTTTTCATATAAAGACCCTTATATTTAAGGGGTTTTGATATGCTACATCTTTCAAAAACCCGTGTCAAGACATGCAAAAAACCGCTTTTGAAACGGTTTTTGCAGACTGTGAATAGGTAAAAATGAGCGAGAGACGGGGATCGAACCCGCGACCTTCTCGTTGGCAACGAGACGTTCTACCAGCTGAACTACTCTCGCAGAAAACGGCTCTTGTGCCGGGAGAGGGAATCGAACCCACGACCTCTTCTTTTTCAGAGAAGCGCTGCTACCACTGAGCTACCCCGGCCTATTATGTGGACCAAGCAATAGAATTTTGACAGTTAACAAAACGCGCATCGCTCGGTTTAAATTGCACTACTTGGTGGACCCAGTGGGATTCGAACCCACCACCCCTTGTATGCCATACAAGTACTCTAGCCAGCTGAGCTATGGGCCCCATTAAATTATATGTGTCCCCGACAGGAGTCGAACCTGTATCAGTGACTTAGGAGGTCACGATTCTGTCCATTGAACTACGGGGACAAAACTTTTTTTATTAAAGCATGGGGACAAATGAATTCTATCAGCTTTTCCTCTTGTTGACAATATAAGTTAATGATAAAATTAAGAACATAATTAACTTAAAATAATAGAAAAATGCAAAAATCACCCATCGTTGAAATTGCAAAAAAAATATCTCCTGCTGTTATAACTATTGTTGTTTCTAAAGATCTTCCTAAGGTTGAAGGTTTTTATCTTTTTCCCTTTGGCGGACGCCAGTTCATGATTCCTCAGATTGGAAAACAGAAGAAAGAAAAAACAAAAATCGGGGGAGGTTCGGGTTTTATTGTTTCAAAAGAAGGTTATGTCCTAACATGCAATCATGTGGTTAGAGACCCAACAGCTGAATATACAGTGATTGTAGAGCCAACAAAAAAATATTCAGCCAAAGTTTTAGCAAAAGACCCTTTAATTGACGTTGCTATTTTAAAAATAAAAGACCATTCTCTTCCTTATATAGACATGGGTGATTCATCTAATATTGATTTAGGGGAAACAGTAATAGCAGTAGGAAATCCTTTGGGTGAATTTGAAGATACAATATCAGCAGGCATTGTTTCCGGATTAAGCAGAAAAATCAAGGCTCACCAAGGTCCAACGCTCAAAGTCACTAGCTTAAGGGGATTAATCCAAACAGATGCTGCAATTAATCCAGGAAATAGCGGAGGCCCCTTAGTCAATATGGAAGGAAAAGTAATTGGAATTAACACAGCAATGGTAATGGGCGCTCAAAACATCGGATTTGCTATTCCAATAAATTATGCCAAAAAAGATTTGGAAGAAGTAATGAAATTCGGAAAAATTAAAAAACCATTCTTGGGCGTAAGATACTTTATTTTAAGTGAACAAGTGGCTAAAACTAATAAGCTTCCAGTAAATTATGGAGCTTTAATTGTCAGGGAAAACTTGGGTGAAAGCGCAATCGTTAAAAATTCTCCAGCTGATAAAGCAGGATTAAAGGAATATGATATTATCTTAGAATGCAACGGCAAGAAAATTGATGAAGAAACTCCTTTGGCTAATTTACTGCAGGAACAAGACATTGGAGCTGAAATAACACTGAAAGTTTTAAGAGAAGGGAAAAAAATAAATATAAAATTAAAATTAAGCGAAAAAAAATAGTTTTTCAAAACCGCCTCGTAGGCGGTTTTTTTATTTCTTGGTAAACTTATCTCTTTGAAATATCTCACGGTAAGAACCAGAGAGAGCTGGGGTCTTGATAGTGGCAAAGATAAGTTTTTTGTCTGTTGGATTTTCAATTGAATGGAAGGTATTGCCTGGTCTAAAACAAACAACTTCTCCTGAAGATAATTCAACCTCCTTATCGCCTTCTTTTGCAATCATTGTTCCTTCAATAACGTAATTTAATTCAACAGTTTCTTTATGATAATGTTGAGCCTGGATGTGATGAGGAGGTGTTTCAGTAATAGCTAGTTCAAAACTACCAAAAAGAAAATAGCGGCGTATCTCGCCACTTTTTTTATCAATTTCAGTAATGACTTTTTCTTTTTTTATAATCTCCATGTTTTTTATTCTTTTCCTTGTTGTTCCTTAATAAACCTCTCAATAGAACGGTCATAAGTTTTTTCAACTTCCTTTGAGAAAAGACAGGCCGGCAATTCCTTTCTGTCCCAGTGATACTTCAAACACTCACAACAGATTCCTTTTCTTTCGCAACCAGAATAAGTACAGGGACAACTTTTTAAATTTTCTTCTCTTTGACATTCCATATATTTTTATTCCACTAATTTATTCTACCAAAAAACTGGTGTGTTATTTGAAGAATGTTTTATTGTTCTTCTTTTTTATCTCCCTGACCACAACACCAACAACCATGCCCATGCCCATGTTTTTTCTTTTTAAGCATGAATTTCAAACCAACAATAATCCAAATAGATGGCCAAATAATATTCCAAAGCTCCATGCCAATATAGCCTAAATTCCTAAGAAGTAGAACTGCACCAATAACTAAAATAATAAAACCTAACATTGTTCTTTAAAAAATATATTATTAATCAAAACGTGCGACCTTTTAAAATAGTATTATTGACTATTTTTTCATTTTGTTTTTTGTTCTTTGATTTTCTCTTTTTTCAGATTATCACTTTTTTAACCAGGAAACAAATCAGAATAATAAAAATACCAACTTCTTTTGAAGTTGGTAAAGATTGTATTAGGGTATGAAGTCAACTATAACTCTCTGGATCACCACAACGGCATCTGTGCCCAGATTCACTCCTTGCACTATAACTTCGAGATCCGAACTTTTCACTTTACGATGACCTACCCTCTTGATAGTTATCATCTGTCCAGGGTAAATGGGTATTATCCCATCGATTTTGACAAGAAGCTTGCCATCGCCTTCTTGGACAATATTGGTAATATGCTTTTGTTCATTCAAAGAACTTCCTCCTTATTTAATTCTAAATTATATATTAAAAATTCACTGTTGTCAATCTTAAAAACCGAGTCTGGAATTCGGGCCAAACACTCCTTCTTAATATACTGAATACTAATAAGTGGGTCCCATACGGGACGCATTTAGAACTCTTGACTGGATAGAGATTAGGGAAAGATTAAGAGAACTAGAGCCTGTTTGGAAATAATTATTTAAACCCTATTTTATCCCCACACTGCTTACAAAAATGAGTCTCTGTTAAAATTTTTTCTTGGACAGCCCAAACGTGATACGCTTTGTGCATATTTTCAGCACAATTGTCACAGGCAAACACCTTATAGGCTGGTCTGGTTTTAATGTTCCATTTATCAACGATCTCTTTTAATTTTAAACTGATGTTTCTTGGAAATTTCAGAAATTTTGATTTATTAACTTTTAGTGTAGGTTTTTTTACCTCAAGCCTATCTAATTCAAAATCCTTATTACACTTGCTACAGAAATGAACTGGTGATTTGTATCCACCCTTATTAAGCCAATAATGCCAAGCCTTTTTCATATATTTTTGGCAATCAGCACATCTAAAACCTCTATATTCTGGTTTTGGATTTAAATTCCAAGTTTTAACTATTCGTAATAAAAAATCTTGCTTTCCCATATTTTTATTATATCAAAAACCCGAGAGAATATCTCGGGTTCAACTTGGTCCCCAATTGGACGACGTTAGAACCTGTTTGATTGGGGCTTGAATAAAAACCCAGGACAACTAAGCTCTAACCAAATCAATGGCAGAACAATGAAAGTAATGTATAATTAGATATTATTAAAAAGGTTAGTTTTTGTCTGACCTAAAACGACAAAAAGTGGTTATATATGGCACTACCTATCAATATCGAAAAATTAATTACAGGAAAAACTGTTGAATCTGAACGGATTGAGTTCAAAAAAGGCTGGAATCCAGAAGAAATTATGCATTCGATGTGTGCCTTTGCAAATGATTTCAATAATTGGGGCGGGGGCTATATAATCCTTGGCATAGAAACAAAAGAAGGCATGCCTGATTTACCTCCTGTCGGATTAGACATTGGGAAAATCGATTCGATCCAAAGAAAGTTAATCGAATTGTGTAATACAATCTTTCCAAGCTATACTCCTATCACAAGCCCCGAAACATACCAAGAAAAAAAGATTCTTGTGATTTATGTTCCCGGTAGCGACAATAGACCACATAACGCCCCTGAAACACTAAGGAAAAAGGGTAAACACAAAAGACACTATTGGATTAGAAAAGGCTCCACTACCGCAAAGGCTAATTATTTGGAAAAGCAAAAACTTTTTGAACTTGCGAATAGAATACCGTTTGACGATAGGGCCAGCCAAGGAGCAAAGATTGAGGATCTTAATCTTTCTTTGATAAAATCATTTTTGAAAGAGGTAAAAAGTAAATTACACCAAGAAAGTTCTAAAATCTCATTTGAGATTCTTTGTAGAAAAATGAACATTGCAAAAGGTGCAACGGAATGTCTTGTGCCATTAAATGTTGGGTTACTTCTTTTCAATGAAAACCCCGAGAAACATTTTCGTGGTTGCAAGGTTGAGTTAATTGTTTATAAAGACGAGGTCGGTGATGAATTCGAAGAGTCGAACTTTACTGGCCCAATACAAAATCAACTTAGGAATGTCTTAAAATATATTGAATCAAATATAATAAAAGAAAAAGTGATTAAAATTAAGGGAAAAGCTGAGTCTATAAGAAATTATAATTATCCGTATGAAGCAATCAAAGAATCTCTTGCAAATGCAATTTATCATCGTAGTTATGAAAACGAAAACTCGATAGAGATAAACGTTAGGAATAATCAAATAGAAATACTAAGCTTCCCAGGCCCGCTACCTCCGTTGGACAACGAGGCGCTTAAACAAATTAGAGTTGTTGCTCGAGATTATAGAAACAGAAGGATAGGTGATTTTTTAAAAGAACTACATCTTACAGAAGGAAGAGCGACCGGTTTTCCTAAAATACGCAAAAGTATGGAGCAAAACGGATCTCCCAAGCCTGTGTTTCAGACTGATGATGAACGAACCTTCTTTCTTGTAACATTGCCATGCAATCGTCTATTTTTAAGTTTGGAATTAGATGATTATAAAGAGAGCATATTGCGACACTGCCAAGAAGAAAAATCTAGAAAACAAATAATGGATTATCTTGGCTTAGAAAATAGACAAGAAAATGCAAAGAAACACTTACAACCGTTAATCAATTTCGGTTATATCAGATATTTGTATCCTCATGTACCTAAAACTCCAAAGCAAAAATATATAATTACGGAAAGAGGAAAAACAAGATTGGGTCTTTAATTTAATATGTAAATATGTATAAGTTCGTGGATAATTGAGCAAAATTTACGTATAAAGAAAGGGTTTGCTATGTATAAGTATGTATAAGCTCTGCTCAAGGATTGATTTTTGACGTCTATTCGCTAAATATGCATAAGGAGGGAGGTCCCCAATTAGGCGATGTTAGAACCTGTTTTATCTAGAAATACTAACTCTTTCCTTCCCATTCATTAAAAAATTCTTTTAAAAAATCTTTTAAGTAATTATTTCTCTTTCTAGCTAATTCTTTCGCTGTTTCAGTATTCATATTATCTTTTAATTTCAATAGCTTACTATAAAAGTGATGAATCTCTGAAACATCTGCAATGCCTTCTTCAAAATATTCTCTTTCAAAAGGAATATCTGGAAGCCACATAGGTACATTATTCGCTCCTCCATACATAAATGCTCTTGCAATTCCTATTGCACCAATAGCATCTAGATTATCTGCATCTTGAATAATGAGGGTTTCTATATCTTTAACACTTTTCCCATTTTCTGAAAAACTATATTCTTCGTGAAATTCAATACAATGAAGTATTTTCTTTTTCTCATCTTCAGATAAATCTATTTTATCTAAAATTTCTTTGACTCTAGGTAAAGAATCTTTAGGAGAACAAAATTTATCAGTTTCATTCTGAATAATTCTATGTATATCATGTAAAAAAGCTCCGATGCTTATAATCATTTTATTCCCTCCTTCCTTTTTCTGCAGATGCAAAGCTAAGTTCAAAGTTCTTCTAAGATGATAAATATCGTGTCCACCACTCTCAGAAGAAAACATTTCTTTTATCTCTTGTTCTAATTTTTCTATAATTTGCTCTATATTTTTCATATATTCAATTATATCAAAAACCCGAGAGAATATCTCGGGTTCAACTTGGTGGCTAACGGGATTCGAACCCGCTCCGAGGGTTCCACAAACCCTAGTGCTGCCATTACACCATAGCCACCATATATCAACTACAATATATTAAATACAAAACACAAACAAGTGCCCCTACCAGGATTCGAACCTGGAACCAATGGCTTAAGAGGCCACTGCTCTGCCGGTTGAGCTATAGGGGCTTATTGACACCGGACATTCCACCAGCCCTCCTCTAAGCCAGTCCATTCAGCAACACCAATACTAGTTAAGAAAGTATTTAGAAATACCCAAGCAACGAAAATGATTACCAAGCCTATAACTACTGCAGTCACAATTCCCTTTGCCCTACTTATATCATCAGGCTTTGCGCCAGAACCTAAGAAATAAAATCCTCCCCAAACCAACATTATAGTTGCTGCAATAGGAACCAAACAGGTTAAGATAAATGCAAGGACATTATTAAGAAGTACAAAGATATGACAAAGTCTGCAATTAGCGCCACTGCAGGGAACTATTGGGCCCTCACAACCTGCAAAAGACTGGATTGGAACCAATAAAACAAAGAGTAATAAAATGATTAAAGATTTTTTATTCATTAATCTCATTATAATGTTCTCATTAAAGATTATCAACCAATCACTCACATTTAATGTGAGTGCCCCTGGCAGGAGTCGAACCTGCAGTTTCTGCGTCCGAAGCGCAGCGCCATATCCATTAGACCACAGGGGCAGAATAAATTTTACAATAAAAACGAACTTTTGACAAGTATTGATGAATTGAAAAAACCAGATTTTTAAGCTAAAATCTTTAAATATGGATATTCCAAAAGAAGTAAAATCTATTCTTGAAAAATTAAATAAAAATGGCTTTAAATCTCATATTGTTGGAGGATGTGTAAGGGATTTTCTAAGAAATGAAAGGCCTAAAGATTGGGATATCGCAACCAGCGCTAAGCCAAAACAAATCCAGAAATTATTTCCTAAAAGTTTTTATAAGAACAAGTTTTTCACTGTCACTGTGCAAACTGATAATAAAAATCCGGAATTAAAAGAAATTGAAATTACCACCTATCGCTTGGAAACAAAATACACTGACAAGCGTCATCCAGAACAAATTAAGTTTGCTGAAACAATTGAAGAAGATTTAGCAAGAAGGGATTTTACTGTAAACGCCATAGCTATTGAATTAGAGAATAAAAAAACAAAAACCACTGACCCTTTCAATGGGCAAAAAGATTTAAAAAACAAAATTATTAAAGCAGTAGGAAAAGCAGAAAAAAGATTCTCAGAAGATGCGCTGAGAATGATGAGAGCTGTAAGATTTGGTACGGTTTTAGGAAAAAACTGGAAAATTGAAAAAAATACCAATCAAGCCATCAAGAAAAATGCTGTATGGCTTCAAGCAATTTCAAAAGAAAGAATCAGAGACGAGTTAATAAAAATCATTATGAGTGAAAATGCAGCTGATGGCATTGAGCTTTTAAGAGAATTAGGGATTTTAAAATACACTATTCCAGAATTAGAGGAGGGTTATAAGATCGCTCAAAACAAACATCATATTTATGATTGTTATGAACATTACATTCGCTCTTTGGATTATGCATCTAAAAAAGATTTTGGCAAACATGTTAGATTTGCTTCTTTATTCCATGATATTGGAAAGCCAAAAACCAAAAGAGGGAAAGGAGAAGATGCTACCTTTTATAATCATGAAATAGTAGGAGCAAAAATGACTATCCAAATTTTAAATAGATTAAAATTTTCCAAAAAAGATGTTGAAAAAATTACCAAGCTTGTAAGATATCATCTTTTTTACTACCATCCTGATGAAGTTGGTGAAAGCTCAGTTAGAAGGCTGGTCCGCCAGGTAGGACCGGAAAACATGGAAGAGCTGCTCCAAGTAAGAATGGCAGACAGAATTGGCTCTGGTGTGCCAAAAGCTGAACCCTATAAGCTGCGTCATTTAAAATATGTAATTGAAAAAGTTTCCCAAGATCCTATCTCAGCTAAAATGCTCAAAGTTGATGGGAATAATATAATGAAAATTTTAAAAATAAAACCAGGACCTAAAGTGGGACAAATATTAGACATTCTGCTTGGATATACCCTAGAAGATCCTAAGAAAAATGATAAAGAATTTCTGGAAAATGAAGTTGAAAAA
>Ga0209976_10000353_pt1 | contig 32299 bp, 49 predicted proteins | sample SumtaG_FD_182806 | JGI IMG/M metagenome (GOLD analysis project Ga0209976, IMG submission 182806) | Deep subsurface microbial communities from Indian Ocean to uncover new lineages of life (NeLLi) - Sumatra_00157 metaG (SPAdes) (version 2) | ecosystem: Environmental > Aquatic > Marine > Oceanic >...
TCAGCGCCGACCTTCATGACTGAATCTTCATTGAAGTTCAAGGTGTAGCTGATCGTCTGACCCTCTTCACCAAATGACTCATCGGAGATTCTGAGATTGTAAAGTCGGATCTCACAAGTCTTACGATCACCATTCACGAGATCGGGCGACACGAGATTCAACACAAGTTCTGAGACCGTCTCATTCGTGAAGCGATTGCGTTGCGCCGCAGCTACCTTGATGACAACCGAACCGCTTGCGGTCTGATCACCAATCAAGACTTCACTCAAGAACTTCTCTTTGGTCAGAGCGTTCCCCATGAGATGCATGGGTTGCGGATTCTGAGAAACCGAGATGTTGAACGACAACACTTGCGCCGAAATATCAGCGGGCGAATCCGCATCACCAAAGTCGACCGTACCGAACAGCGTCTTCCAAAAAGACGCCGTAGTAATACCGGGTGATGTGAACACGCCTGATGTGTCATACTCGCGACCGCCGCCTTCAAAGCTCAATACAACGTGATCATCACGGTTGCCCGTGATCGTGAATGAACTAACATAGGCGCCGAGAATCTTGTGCTGAATCTCAGTACCGAACTTCTCGATCAGAGACGTATACAACGCCTCTTTGTTTGTACTGAGATCTTGCCATGTGATGACATGCTGATACTGTAGCGGCTTGCTCGCCGAATCGGGTTGCGTAGTAGCTACGTTCCCCATGACGTACGACGCCGCGAACAGCAATTCAAGATCTGTCGCGCTTCGTTCTTGAGCGTCAATGACAATTCGAGATTGAATTGTATCAACAAAAGTCGGGTGACTGTGACCCTTGCCGAACCACTGTCGATCAGTGATGTCGGTGTGCTCTTGTCGTGCGGGCGCGAACGTTCTGATAGAACGTTGTTTGTCCAGCTTCGCGTCTAAGAGTTCAGTGCTGATATCGGGTTGTTTGAACAGGCTGAAAATTTGCTCGTATTCACGAGAATGTACTGTCGGCATCCTAGCACCTCTTCTTATTCATTGACTTTCACAAAGTGCCCGGTACGCGACAACACCGCCCGCCAATAATCGCATGATACGATGAAAGGCGAATCTTTTCTGTCGAACGTCCGAACAACCGTGCCTCGAAGCTCAACTCTAACAGGGGCGTCTGACTTTAATGCGCACCTCATCTCACCTTTCCCCGGCACTCGCTTCGGCTCAGGCGTGGAAAGAACCTCAGCTTTCGGGGTAAGCTCAACATGGTGAATATCATCGTCGAATTCGTCGTCTGTTTCGAGCATCGGCGTCTCGGCTTCGATGCGTTCTTCAAGCGCGGTGATGAGTGTAACGCGGCGTTTGCCGTTCAACTCTTCAGCAAGAGCAAATACAGGATCAACTTTTTTAGAATCAACCGCACTCAAAATTTCAGCTATAGTCGAATAACTTTTATTTTCCATATGCAAAAAACCTCAACTGTGTACGGAAAGCCGCAACTGAGGCGTGAGGTAGAATGTACCACAACGTCGTGACAGGTACGAGACCGAAGCCGTCAGCACCATCGCTTTCCCATGTTCGTAAACCTGTCTCGGTCTCGATCCAATCAACAATAAGTTGCTCACGTCGAGCCGCCTCATTCTTCATTGTCTCGCCACTCGATACATCGTCAGCGTTAAACACATGCAGCAAGAATGCATCACTGTTATTCGCTGTTGGTGCGTCAGGTAATCGCGAACCATACTCGCGGGTTGTCGGTCCTTGCTCAAGATACACACCGGGGAACGGCCCCTTGATCGCGTCTTCAGGGATGCCTTCATTGTCGAGCGTGCCGAACGTTGTCGTGAATCCCGATTCGGCATTGAACTCAGTGACGAACTTTTTCATCGCCGTCAGTAAACTCATATCACACTCACTTTCACATTCAATTTCCAGTCGGGAATATCACGAGCAAACCTTCGATTTAATTCGTCTTGTAATTGTAAGCCGACCTCTTCACTTGTGCTGTCAATCGCCGTTGACAAGAACGGTCGAGCTTTGAATTGCTTCGCCGGAATCGTATGACCCTTCGAAAAAAACTTCTGATTCTTCGCGAGCTTCTTAAATCCTCTCGGCGGTGCGGGCACCGACCCGCCCCATGCAAGAGCCTTCGCCTTCACCGGACGAAGATAAAATGACTTACGTGTGAAACCTTGTTCCCATCCTTTACCATACGGCAAATCGACGGCGATCTCAATCACCCCGCCCCTGATACCTGACACCGCACCGACATTGCCGATAAGAGCACCAGAGTCTCTCTTCAATACACGCCCGGTAAGATTGAGCATGACCTCATTCATGATTGTCAAGAAAGCTGTCTTCTGCCAATCGACGACCGCGTCGTCGATGACCCTCTCAACAATCTTAACTGTATTGGGTGCCTTGTTACCTGCCATGTTTTAATATACGCCCGCCGCTGAAAGCATTGCTCGGCGCCCCTGAGCCTTCAGAATGTCAACAGTCTCGGGTGCGAACTTCGCACGCACGAGCCTGAGCACACCGCCGACCTCACCCGCCTCGACTGATTCTTCAGCCCACTTGTCAGAGCGTCGCATTGTCCAATACTTTGAGAACTCAATCAGCCAAGCGAGCTTGATGTCTTCAGGCACATCAGCCGTCGCAACACCGGCAACATATATCGCACGCATCGAGGCGACGCCCGCCGGAAAACTCCATCCTGAATTCGCCCCGAATATCTGAATCTGTACATCAGAATTCGGCACGAGCCCAACCAACTTGACCAACCCCCCAATAAGATCAACTTGATACTCGTTCTTCTCCATTATCGTTGTATCATCAGGATCACCGTTTGTGTCAAAGCTCGAAATCATTTCAAGCGAAGTAAACGATGTGAGCGGAAACTCTTTCAATCTGAGGATCGCAACCGGACGTTGAACTTCCCCGTGCCATGAAATCTCTTTTTGAACATCGATCAACTCGGAGACATTTGACGTTGTGAAATTACGTTTCATCGCCTGACGAAAAAGTGCATCGATACCTCGCGCTGTTCTCAGTTGCGCCCGGTTCGTTGCATCAGCCGTCTTAATGTCGTTGACGAATCCGACAATGTCTTCATCATCAACGAAGTCGCTGAGTGTGTTTGCCATTTCAAATTATCCCTTCTTGTCGGGCAATCTTTGTGAATATATTGCCATGAGCCGCTGACCACTTCGCCCATGTCGGCGGTTGAGTTAATTTCTTGAGCACGTTAAAGAGCGAGTGCCAATCTCCGCGCTTGTACCTGATAACAGGAAACTCAAAGCACCAACCAACATCGGGCGCGATAACAGGCACGCCCGCCGCAATCGCGTCAATGACTGGTACAGGACCACCCTCGTTCAAGCTCGTCACGACAAGATAATCGAGCGACTTATAGAAGTCAGGAATCTGTTCCCATTCATTCTGAACATTCGGCACAGGCCAACCTCGACCCCATGCGCGCACGTCATAGCCTTCGGCGACCATTCGTTCAACCATGTATTCGCCTTTTCGCCCGCTCGGGTATGTGCGCCCAACAACACCGAACACGGGCTTCTTCTTCACCCGGTCGTCACTCCCGTACGGCACCTTGAAAATCCGATCCCGTTCGGCGCCATATTCGAGCAAGAGCTTCGCGGTATTATTACACGTCAGCGTGTAGTAATTATACAACGGTATCGTCTCGATAAACCGCTGTCGAAATTTGCCGCGCTCTTCAAGATGAGTATAGTGACCGACCCTGATACCCGGTACATTTCGGAACAAGGCATAATTGATCGAGTAGTTAATCTCTCGCGGCGCCCCATTGATCGTAACCGCCGGATACATTTTGCGGATCTCAAGCGCGCACCGTCGCAAAATCCACGGGTGCGCACCCCGCTGATCTTCCGTATAAATGTTCAAGTATTCAAACAAAGTATCCCCGCTCACAATCACCTCTTTCAATTATCTCGTAACTCTCTGACGGTACACGCCCTTGAACCCAACTCAATAGATCGGTGAGCCCGCGCTCAGGACTGATCTTCGGTTGCCAATTGAACACCGTGTTCGCCTTCTCGATGTCGCTCACATAATGTTGTTGATCTCCGAGGCGCCCGGCTTCGAATCTAATCGTCGGGTTCGACTTAGTCAACCCCGAAATAATGTCAACCGCTTGCATGAGCGAGAGCGCATTCTCAACCCCGCCGCCAACATTAAAGACTTCACCTGTCGCAAGTTGTTGTCGCAAGTTTGGATGCTCGATAATCTTCACGATCAAGTTCGCATAATCACGAACTTCGAGCACATCTCTCACCTGTTGCCCATCACCGAAGATCGTGAGCGTCTCGCCCCCGGCGATCTTCTGAAGAAACCATGCGAGCCAACCTTGCCCCTCGATACCGTATTGATACGAGCCATATAAGCACGACTGTCGAAGCACAATTGAAGAGAGATCACCGAGATGCCCGAGCATCGTAAAGTAATTATCAGCGGTGCCCTTCGAGAGAGCATACGGTGATGTGTACCCAAGCGGGAAATCTTCAGAGATGAGATCGAATGAACCTTGCCCGTATACCTTGTTCGTCGAGGCGTAAATAAATACAGGTGTCGTACTTGCATCTCGCCCGATGTTGTCGAGCATCATCAAAGTCTTCGATACGTTTGTTTGGAAATCCCCGTACGGATCTTCGAGCGATTCTGACACCGTAACCTGAGCCGCGTAATGCAACACAACATCAAAATCTTTGTAAACAAAGTAAGGGAAGTCACCTTCTTTTACACACGCGCCCGCCCTCTTCAACGTCGCCCCGTTCCATTCCGAACCTCGTCGACTAAAGTTATCAACACACACAACCGAATGCCCGCGACTCATGAGCCTGAGCGCAACGTTCGTGCCGAGAAAGCCGCATCCCCCTGTAATCGCAATCTTCATAATATTGTCACCTTCACAAACTGAACCGACAACACCCCGTCAGGTTTGTCGAACTTATCAATCGGATCGAGAAGCTCAATCTCAATCTTGTCGTCATCGATGATCTCAACAATAAGCGGCTTGCATCCTTTATCATCCCGGTCGAAATAATAATCATCGAGTACGATCACCGTACCTGACTTGCACATGTATCGACGCACAAGATCAAAGTCATTCCAAATCGTATCGAGCGAATGCCCGCCGTCGATGAAAACAAAATCAGCTTTAATATCAATACGCTCACCGACACTTACCCCGAGAAAGTTTGCAATCGACTCGCGCGTATTCCCCTTGATAAGATTGAATCGCAATCTCGGTAATGCCCGGTGTAACTTCGCGACGACCGCGTTGAATGGTAACGTGCCCGGCTTCGAGCCTTCGTACTCGGGCGGCTTCTCAAAAAGATCAAACCCGATATACCTGAGCTTCTCGATTGCATGAAACCTCAACGCCTCAGTCATCATGTTGATTGCCTGATTGCCGTTGAACGTACCGATCTCGATAATGATTTTCGGGTTGATCTCATCAATAATCTTGTTTAGATTCTCATACCTTCTCGGCATACCATACCTTACCTTCTCGTTCGTATTCAGGCACAAGTTCTTCAACCGCCCGTCGAACATCATTCGCCCATGTGCCGCCCTTGATGTCGTCACCTGAAATGATACCACCGGGTTTGATCTTCGGCGACCAAGCGAGTATGTCTTCTCTGACACTCTCGTAAAAGTGCAAGCCATCAATAAAAATGAAGTCAAGCGACTCATCCTCAACATACTTTGCCGCATCGAGCGATGTCATACGAAAGAAGCTCACGAAGCCCGGCGCATCGGTGAGGATCTTCATGCACACATCATCGAGTTGCTCTTGTGTCATGGTGCCCGCGTTCCCCATGCGCATATGATACTGAATGCCATCGCGCGTCGGGTTGCATCCGGCAACTGTAAGAGGGTCGACAAGTATCAAACTATCGACACACCCGAGCGACCATATCATGCGCGAAAGCCCGCCATCCCAACAACCGACTTCGACGACCGCCTTACTTCTCGCTTTGTCAATGAGCTTGCACACAAAGTGCCTGTACTGAAAACTCTTCACATTGCCCCCGTAAGTTTGAAAATATTCAAGAGTTTGTCAGTTGTCTCTTGCCATGAGAAGTCGCCCATCGGTTGAGTAAAGAACTCACGCAAGTCGTCGACCAAGATCACCCGGTTCGAGAACGGTTCGACGTTGCACCCATTGCTCACAACAGGCACCCCGCATGCAAGCGCCTCAGCCGCCGTGTTTGACCATCCTTCGCGCCCTTCCCATGCAACGAAGTAATCGAGCGAATTGTAAATCAACACAAGCTCTTGAGATGTGCGCCCCTGTATTGGTATCAACTTGACTTGAGGCACATCATAAAGCGCGTCGACGATTGTCGGTTCGCCTTTGATCCGACCCCGCCCGGCATAATAACCGACTCGAAGTTTGCGTGTACTCTTGAAGAGGTGAGTGTTAACCCCGCCCTCGCACAAGTACGACTTCGGGTAGTGTTTCAAGAAAACTCGATTGTTGACGATGAAATGTAATCGCTTGCTCTCGGTCTTGTAAATCTTCTCATACATCGCCCGATACTCGCCCCCGGCAATTACCCAAAAGAATACTTGAGTGTGCCCGACGACGTGCGACAATTTACCCGCGCATGCATTTGTCGGATCGCCGATCAACATAATGTCGACATTGTACGGTGTCTCGTTCCAACTTCGCACACGAGGCTTTGCCTTATCACCATACCATTTGAGATCTGAGACTTCGCCGACGAAGTATATGACTTGATGCCCGAGTCGTGTTAAACACGTACCAATCTCAAGAAATCGCCGCACGCCCCCGAATGCTCTCATATGCGGCAAGATGACGCCGAAAACTTTTCTTTGACTCATTGCCTTCGCCTTTCGAGAAAGTCGCCTGATGACGCTCTCAGCACACCTTACGCCTACTTTATTGGTACTTGCGTCACGTCATAGAAGAACAAACCGTTGCTCGGGTTATGGAACACCTTTGTTTCGACATGCCACGGTAGGAAACTATAAGCCCGCCCGTAGTCCCGATGAGTCGGGTGCTCGTGATTCCAATAGTCCATTGTTCCTTGACAGAAGAAAGTCTTGTGCGTGGGATCTCTGAAGGCGCCCCACATGATAACCTGCATCGCCTTCTTGAAACCCTTTGCGTTATGCTCATCATCTTCTAGCAATTCGAATCGATCAACGGCGGGCACACGAAACCAAAACAAACCGCCAACTCTAAGCACCCGGTGAAGCTCGTTCATGAAGTGCGTTAAATCTCCGAGATGTTCAAGCAAGTTGTCAGCGTATGCGCTGATCACTGAATTAGTCTCGAACGGCATCGGTCGATTCTCGACATCGAGCTTGAAATCAGGATCACATGCGGGCGAGATGTCAATGTTGATGTGATCCTTTTTATGAAATCTCTTCGGCCCGCTTCCGAGATTCAATTTCAATCTGTTCTCAGCAAACATGAGACGAAGATCTTCTCGGCGGCTCTCATCTTCTGTCCAAGATCCCCCGTAAAGCCCGACACTTGTCGGCGGTTCTAATTCACTTAGTGGTCTTGATTCATTATTCATTGTTGCCCCAAAATGTGTGTTGCCCTGTCTTGAGCGTTTCAATCATATTCATAATACGCCAAAGCACGGTATGCTTCGCCTGTTGTAATCTCCAACCGTCTCGCGCGATCTGTTCACGCATTGCCGGTTGTTCATCAAGTTCGTGCATAATTGACTCAGCTTCACGCACATTCTTGAACGTGAAGAGATGTCGACCCGACTCGAAGAGTTCTTCAACCCCCCCGAAATACTTCGTGAGCACAAGCCCGCCGTATGCAAGCATGTTGTACAACCTTAATGAATTGTACCCCGCCACATTCGGTGAGTATGCAAAACTGTATCGTGCAGATCTGTATAATCGAGGCGATCTTTTTTCGACCTCTAATCTCTTACTTCGCCCGAACTCATTGAGCACTGTTGCCCCGATCCGCGTGAAGAAATCTTTGCGCCCGACATGATACTCACCATTCGTCGTGCCCCCAATGAAGAGAGCCTTGTACTTTTCTTTCGTACGTCTCAGATACGGATTGATCACTGAACCTTGCGGCATATAGAATGACGGCGCACCGAGAAGTTGAACCCATTGTTCGAGATCGTATTTGAGTTGTGTGTGTTTCCAGCACATGAAGAGCGCACGAAAGCACCCATGCAATGCGACATAATCGTTGATGACCGGGCGAAGATCATTGTGCCATAGCGCGCGCGAGCCCGGCACGTTCTGTATATTCTTCGCACTCTCGATGAGTCGCGTCGGATTCGTACACACAACAAGCGTCGCTGTCGGCATCATCTCACGGGCAAATTGAAGCGTTGCGTCCTCTTGAATTTTCTCAAGAGGTAGGTGCACCGCTTGCCCGCCGCGCTTGAGGATCTCTGAACATGCCTGATCAATCCCCCGCCATAATGGGAAATGATTACCTTGCCCGGCGCCTAGCACAAGAAGTCGTGTACCCCGCCAATCGAACCGCTGAACTTTTCGATACACCCCGAGCGAGAGATCCTTCTCAATCTTTTGAGATCGACCCTTTGTGTTCTTAATCGTACTGCCGCCGAAATGTTTGACGAATACGTGCTTCGCAAGAATCTTCGTTGCGATCCGATCCATGAGATCTGATTCTTGCCCATAGAATGGAAAGAACTCAGGAAAGCCACCGACCCGCGCCCAAGCCCTCTTCTTAATCAATACACAAAAGCCCGAGAGTTGAGGCACATCACGAAGCTCAGGGTTGACCGTCGGCTCACCGACTTGATATGCGATGCCGCACTTGTCAGTCATCGGCCCGACTGCATCAGCTTTCGATTTGATCGCAGCTTCGAGCAGATCATCAACCCAACCGGGCGAAACAATCGTATCGGTGTTCAAGAGAATCACGTACGGCGCATCAGTCGCGTCAATCAAATCATTCCAAAGCGCCCCGAGATTCTTATCGATGTATTTGTTATCGACATCAGTGAGTCGATGCTTAAAGAGATCGGTGCACTTCTTGATCGAATCAATGCATTGAGCTTCGAGCTTCGGTTGCCCGTACTTGATCAGGAGAATGTCAACCCACGGCTTCTCAGGTGCAAGAAGCCCGTGCTTGATAATCACCGCACGCTCGGTCGGTGTGCACTTCAACCAATTGTCACCATTCTCGTCAGTGTAAATCTTTCTGACAGGACCGCCCGCAACAAGCTCACCCGACACCGTGACATACGTCTTTTCAAGTATTGTATTTTTTTGCAATGATCTCTCGCCAATTCTGATAATCAAGTGGATCTCGAACTGAGATACCTGAATTTGGATAATACGCCGAGAAGAGCACCTCATTCACCATCACCCCCGTGTATCCAGCATTGAGAAGCCTGAGCCACAAAGACCAATCTTGAAGGCGAAGTTCATCCTCGATGAACGGTAAAGGCGTCGCCTCGACAAGAACATTGAATCTGATCAATGACATCGTCGAGATGTAGTTGTGTTGCCTGAGTCTTGCACCATTGAATGGACATGCACAAAAACGACCCGTGAGTGCACCCGTCCGAGAGTAATGCCCGTATGCATACGCGACCGATTCATCACTCTCTTCGAGAGCCTTTTTCATTGCGGCAAAAGCACCGGGGTTGAATGTGACATCCCCGTCGACGAAGATCACAAACTCGGGTTGATCGTCTCGAAGATAATAATCCCGATAGATCTTGAAGCCCCGATTGCGAATTCGCTGAACGCCCCCGTTCTCGTCACTTCCACATTGAGTGATACAAACGTCATCAGGCAATGGAAAAGTATGATCGACCATGATCGGCGGCACCGAAGCATCGTCAATCATCTGAACATCAAGCCCGCAATCAAGCGCGGCTCGTTGCACGATGAGTGATTCAATAGTGTCGCCGACCGTCGTGTGCTGATTGTAACAAGAGACAATCGCGCCGATCATCTTAATCGTCGTCTCTGAATTGATTCATCGCATCGAAGAGCTTCGAAGCCGTTGTCTTACCGATGCCCGGCACCGCTTCGAGATCGTCGATAGATTTGTCAACCAAGTCGTTGACAGTTGTCAGCCCGGCGCTCTTCAGTCGTGCGCGGATCGGTGCACTCAGAGATACAACCGCTTCGATCTTCTGATCAGTTGGTAAGGGATGCGGCGTCGGCGTCTCTTGATCACTTACTCCGAGCACATTCGGTGCGGGCTCAAGTGATTCTTGATCTCTGTCGTCATCGGCGAGATCGATCTCTTCTTCACCCGTCTCGAACTCATCTGCAAAACCTTGAAGATCAACCGGGTCGTCTTCGATCTGATCGTTCTCAGAGATCTTGTGATGATCAGGTATCGGATCGTCGTACTTGACAGGTGCATCGCCCCGCGAAAGAGGCGGTGCAATAAGCCCCATAGCCGCCGCACGATTGCACGCAAGACCCGACTCCCAAAGAGCATCGCGTTCAGCGGGTGTTGCAATACAGAAGTACGCAAGAATCTGACCTGAACCTTCATGTTGTTCAGGCCAAACCTTGAGAATGTTAATTTCACCTTTTTCATTGACGGCGGTGACTTCTCCGTTGAACGCATCTTTCAAATAGACTTTGAACTTCTTCATGTGTTCGCTTACCTCTTTCGATTTGACAATCGTTTATGTGAGATGAGAAAAACGAGAGGCAAACAACCGTGTTCACCTCTCGTCTTAATTATGCACTTTCCTGATCGAGTTGATCAGGGAAAAGCGACTTACGCACTCGGATCAACAACGGTCGTTCGATCCTGAATGTTAAGTCGGTAGTGATGCGACGTGCCTCCAAGAAGCTCCATTGCACCGAACATCACCGTCTTGTATTCCTGATCAAGATCGTTTGCAAGGCTGATCTCGAATGTTTTGGGATCGGCACCCGAAGCACCAAGAGGCTGGACATACTGCCAAGACAGTTTATCCTCACTCACGATGAAAGTCGGGTACACTGTCGGGGTGCCCGCAACAGATGCGTTGAACGGATCAACGATCAGCGGGAGCATACCAACGGGAGTCGAAATAGATGCGACCTGAAACACAGCTTGGCCGACCTGAATCGGCGAGTAAATGAGCTTATGTCCCATCTTCAGCAACTCCTGCTCAATCCGAAACTGAACGACCGCGTTGCAATAAATTGCAGTCGGTCTGACAATCTTCGTCGACTGGTTCAGCATGTTGGTGATGCGGTTGTTAATCGCAAGTAGGATTGAGGTGGTGTTTGCGATGGTCTCTGCCCCGGTAACAAGAGACCTCAAACCGTCGAACGTAAGGGGCGACCCGGTTGCATCTCCCGTATAGAACAAGGTGTTCCACTGGTTGAAACAAGCGGTCATCAGATCACTGATGTCCTTCTGTTCGAGGTTGCCAAATCTCCGACCTTGCTGTTGATACACCGAACGATCAAACATCGTGAAAGACAGATCAGATACGATTGCCTTGATGTCTCGTCGGGTTCTCGCCGAGCGCGTGGGAGATGTACCTGCAAAAGACAGGTTTCGAACTGCGGCACTTCGAGCAGTGGCGACTGCCGTCTGATCAAAGCCCCCGGTCGTTTCACCCGGTGCGAGCCGTTTGTCGATCCTGTTCCATACAGGAAAATTGCGACGAAGATCATCGAACACGAGGTTGTCGTATTCGTCGATCAAGATCGCGCCATTTGCGAAAGTTGTTCCCGCCTGAAGACCGTGAGGCAATTGACCGCCCTTTGCTTGCGCGATCAACTGGTTCAGATCACCTAACAGTGCGCCCGCTTCTTCGCCGCCAACGACGATGTCGGTATTCACTGCTAGTTTACCTGACGCCTTGAGATCTTCGAGGTGCTTCAAAAGTGTAACTCTGTTCATGATTTTTTACCTCTTAGAGTGTGTGTTTGACTTACTCTGTCAAGAGCGTCTCACTTAGTTCAGGTTCTTACGCCATTCTTGCCGGAGCAACTGACGCCGTTGAAAGCTCAGTGACGAGATCGCTTGGTCCTTCTCAGCTTTCGACATGTCCTTATCCTTCTCAATGTTCTTGCATGCCGCACGTAGCTGATCAGCCGTTACATCGTCTGACCCGTCCATGAACTGTTCATCGGTAAACCGGGCAAGCAACATCAACGTCGAGGAATCATGCGATTTGCGCTGACCCTTCGGTGCATCCTTTGCCGCTTCGGCGTTCGCCTCAGGCGCTTTACCGTCTTTGTTTTTAGTCGCGTCGTCGCCTTCAGCATCACCCTCAGATTTTGCTTCAGGTTCTTTCGTGACCACCTTGTCGAGCTTCTCGCTCAGGGGTGCAAGTGCCGCCTTGAACTGTTCACCGATGCCCTTCACGAGTTCATTCACCGTGCCGATAACTTTCGGCTCGGAATTTTTCTCTTTTGGAGCGTCGGAGTTTGACTCTTCTCCCGACTTCGACTCTTCAGCTTTCGCCTTGAGTTCAGCCTGAGCAGTCACGACCCCGTCGACTTTCGTCCCGAGTTCTGTAACCTGAGTCTCAATAGGTTCAACGGCAACTTTAACCGCCTCAGCAATTGCTGTCTGCATTTGCTTGAGTTCGTTTTCATTCATTACGTTTACCTCTTTTGGAGATTTGTTGAAACCCGTTGCCACTGATGCACTCGCAACTTCGCGAATGCGATCAAGTGAGACCGAAGCCTTGACTTCTTTCTCACGCGCCGCGAGTTCAGTGAAACTATATGCCGCAACTTTTCTCTTCAGAATCGTTGCGCCCCGCCACTTGAAATCGATGATCTTCACAGTTTTCATTTCAGGAAATACTTCATGTGCTTCGAGCGTGAAGTGAATGTCTTTGATGTCGTAAGAGAAACCTAGTTTGCCCTCACGAGCCTCAGCAACAATTTCATCGACAATTTCAGGGTGTCTGTTGTGCGACAATAACCCTGAAGCCCTTGCCGCGAGAACAAGCCGCCCGTCAGGAGTATCAGCAGGTTCAACCCATGCTGACGTAAACTCACCAACGGGCTTCGTCTTCGCGTGCGTATCTAAATTACATTCGGCGAAAGTCGAACAGCCTTCGAGTTCTCTGATCTTCTTACGCATCAGATCAGTCGGGATGAAGACTCGATACGGCCCGCCCTCAATCAACTCGGTGCCGCCGACGGGCTTATCACTTGATCGCCCGGCATACGTCACAAGAGCAACAAACGGATGTTCGCCGCGCACACCGCTCGCTGTCATTTGCATTTCAATCGTTGTGTCGATTGAGAGAAACCTGAGTGACTGTATCGTCTTTACTTCTTCTTTACTCATGATTAAAACAAAAACTCAACAGGTTCGGCTTGATCCAAATCGCCGACCTCTTTCAGTTTGTTAAAGTTCAGCTTGAGCACTTTCGCAATTGCCTGAAGAATGTCATCAGGCGGTCGCGAATTGAAACCCGATTCGATTCGAGCATATGGCCCGATCCTGATCGGTAACTTCTCAACAACGTCTTCGAAACTCAAGCCCATGTCAACCCGTTTGCGTTCGAGAATTGTGCCGAGTCGTTCACCCGCTTGCAATGTTTCGACGATGTCACCCGACTCAGTAATCGAGAGTTCTGATGTCGGCACATCTTCAATTCTAATTTCGCCTCTCGCCCCTATACAAATTTGACTTGCCATGTTTGCCTCGGTGTCACCGCATATGAAAGCACATCGGGGTGACATTGTTATCGCACCCGTCGTTTCAATTTCGCCTCGACTGTCAATACAAATCGAGACCTTCTTCGCCATCTTCGAATTCAGCGAACTCATCATCAGCGAGATCGTCGAGCGAAATCATTTCGATGTCATCGCCCTCTTCAACCTCGGTGAAGAAGTCATCGCTCTCTTCATCATAATCATGCCCCCCGCCTTTTGACGGACCCCAAACCTTGACGTTCTTCAAAATGTACCCACGACCGTGACATTTCTCGCATATCTTTCGATCAACTATTTTCGCCCCTGAACACTCATCACATTGCGCACACTCTTCACAAAGAGGAAAAGGCGAAAGAGGATCGGCAATGAACTTCGCGTTACCGCATCGCGGACATCCTTTGAGCCTCTCTAATGACTTAGATTCGAAGACTTGCATCATTGAGATTCTACCATCAAAAAGTGACACCGTGTAAACCACTTTCACCGCTTGGTGAAAGATATAATAACAGTGAAACTTATTTTAACTTTGTTTATGGCACGATTATTGCAACACAGTTTTCGTCGCTATAAACTCTTTGTTCACAACACCTTACAGTCGTGCCCTGAGGATTGCTCTGAGAGCAAAAACTCAGGCACCCCCTTACCCTACTATTCGGAAAATTCTATCCACAAGAACGCAAGACCCGTGCCACTCATTGATTCTAAAGAACTTACATACCGCCCCCTGTCAATTTGCACAAAGCATGTGCAACTCGTTAGAAGCGATCCTCAGGCGATTTTGGACTTTTCGAAAATCCGAAAATGCATGCAAGCCCCGTGCCAGAAAATAAGTCAAAAAAAGTTTACGCCGAATTCACTCACCGTGACAGGCGAAAAAAACCCGACGCATGTAAACCAATATTCGCCTATTGCGCTTTAGTTTTTGGTGTTGTGCGCCACCGAGTTTATCCTGTTTAGTATTATCCTTTCAGGCGTAATTGATGCACACCTCGATTGTCGCCCTGAGCGCCCCATTTCTTAACACCGAGATGCAAACATTCTATGTCGACAAGCGCGCACGCAATTTGCTTTTCATTCAGCACACCGAAGAAGTGAATATCTTGCTTACCATATTTCACCCCGCTATCACCAACCGGGTCGGCTTGCCGCACCATCTTCGCCTCATGAATCTTTGCAGTCCAAATCGTATCTGTTCTGAAGATCGGTCGGTCGAATTGTTCAAACACATCAGCCCGTATGAGAAGACACCCGAGCCCGGCGAAAAGCAATGTGCCATCGTTCGCAAGCTCGTATGACTTGAGCCCCCCGTCGAGCCCGTACCATGCCGTAACGACAGGCAACCCGTTGTTGACCGCATACTCGACCATCTTCACAAGTGCATCAATCGGCGGTACTACATCTTCTTCGACAAACCAAATCCATTCGGGCTTGTGTGCGAGCGCCGTCGCTGTGACATTATTCTGAGCGTCAGGTATCTCGTCTTCGTGCGTGTACTCGGTGATCCAATACCCGAACATGTTCTCTTTGTTGCGGTCAATGCTTTCACTCGTTCGTGACATCATCATGCCACGAGAGCATACACACACGACGCCTTCAATTTTCAAGTGCTTGCCCCCTTACGGTCGCGTGTCTTCGATAGCCTCACGCAACAACCAATAATCACCCGTGTATGTCAGCCCGGCATTCGATAACAACAACTTGAGAGAAATCACATCAATATTCACATCGGGCATATGACTCGTTGACATCCAAGAATAGAACTTACCATCGGCAACTTTACCGAAGACTGATAGCACCGCAAAATCAACAAGACTTCCGATACGCCCTCTCTTGATCGTGACATCGGTGAATAGATGCGATTGCAAGTCATCATATGAGAACCCAAGAACCGCACCCGCCGATGTGTTGTAATGGAAGTTTGCTAACGCTTCCGCTGATCCGTTCCATCTCGTTGAGTTGACAATCGTCATGTATGATGTCACCGCCGTGATCCCATTGAGTTGCATCAAGAACTCTGTCGCGCCGTCGCCGCTCACTTGCCCGCGAAATATAAAGCGATAGGTCCAGTGCTTTCTAAGATCAAGAGACGAGACCTCGATTGTCTTCACTGCCGAAATTGCGCCACTACTTACAACAATCATGCCGTCTCCAAACGTTCTTTGAAAAGGTACAACGACCCTGAGTTATACAAGACATCACTTCCATTTTGAGATGTCAGCACGATCTGAGTGAGTTCGTCAGCGGTGTTCGACCATATACCCCCGATACGTAAAATCTGAGTGTCAGCTAAATCTGACGGCACTGAGATGTGAGAAGCGCCTTGCACATACCGCCGATAACCGCTCGCCGCGAAAATCATCAAATCAATATTGATCATGACTTCTCGGTTCGACCAATGCTTCGCAAGAAACAAACCGGGCGCCGTATTCCAGTCATCATCAGATTGAGTGACCGATCCCCCATCGTTCTTCGTCGCCCGCTCAAGCGAATTATAATTCGCAGCATTCGTATCGCCGTTGAACTGAGCGATCAATTGCCCGGTCGTTGTACACGTACTTCTGAACCGCCCCATGAGCCGATACCAAAAATCGGTGTCACCTTCTAAGCCCGAGAATGTCAAGCTCGCGTTCGCTGAGAGTGTCTTCTTCTCAATCAATATACTCATGATTCGGCCCACTTTACTCGATACAATTCAACCTTTCCCCAACCTGTACAGTTCGCGGTAAAAGCAAATTTCAAACTCGTGATGTTCGCGCTTGTATCTTTCCACATCGCTATCGTGTCAAGCACGCTGTCGTAATCGTGAAGATTGATGTCGAATCGCTGATTCGCCGTGCGCAATTGAGCGACCCGCGCTTGCCCGGTTTCAGCCCAAAGAAACATCTCATAAATTGCTGGACCTTCTTGAATACTGCTACCATAAAAAGGCAAACCCGCTTTAGCGTTCAAATTCACTTGCCAGTCAGACGGGGCACCCCCCGCATAATTGATAAAGCGACCGACCCCCGAATAATTTGCTGTGTTCGAATCAGCATTCGGTTGTAAGAGCAAGTACGTTCCGTTGCCCTCAAGATGCATCGTCGCGCGAATCAAATACAGTACATCAGTATTACCATTCAAATCTGAAATCGTTTTCGCTGTAGCTGACCACGGATTCGTTGAGCCGTTATATACTAACTTCCAATCGAGCGCGGCGATCAACTCAAGATCAGGAGTAAGCCCGGTGCTCCCGCCGCCGCCCCCCGCAGCATTGAATATAGGCGAAGCCGATTTGACGAGTCTCTGATAATGATTGCCTACCGCGAACGGATGCCCGCCCGCTCTCGCACCACCTGAGCCCCCACCGCCCCCAAGTTCAGATGCGGTCAACCACGGTTCAACATCTTCACCCGACTCGTTGTTGTTCCCGGTAAACTCATCACTACACAAGAAGTCATCCCAAGTACTGATTCCTATCACATCCATAGAAGCAAAACCGGGTTGTCCATAATTGTATTGTGTATCGATGACCGAGATTCTCTCAACATCATTGATCTGAACTGAGATTGTTGAGTCGATTGCGCGGATCTTCAACACATCACCGGGTGTTAACACGACAGTGTAATCACCGATCACCGTGAGATTTGACCCCAAGCCAAGATTCCCCGCGAATGCAAACCATTTACACAATCGAACCTTACCCGTACCTGTATCGTATGCGGCACAATACCCACCGGGGAATGTGTTACCATCTGCGCTCAACCCCCGAACTATCGGACCAAAACCTGAGCCTGAAGAATTTAATCTGAATACAATTGAGGCTTCTTGATTCCGTTGAAAAACTGCTTGCACAGTCGGATCAACTAAGACGGTGAAGAATGTTGAACTATCAATTTGAAGTTCATTCGACCAAATCGAAGCGTCGTTCGAAGGATCAACTTCGATATAATTCGGCCCGAGATCGTTACTATTCGCACGATTGAAGTCATCAGAAAATGTTGACATATCAACTCACCGGGTGAATGTAAACATTACCCCCGCCCGCACCGACCGCTGAGATTGCCGAGAACAGTGCCCCGGTTGTGACAGGGATACGGTACACCGCATTCGCAACCACGAAATATCCATTTGACACCCCGGCGACAGGCGTGCCCGTCGAAGGCGTGATACGAATAAAACAATTAACGGTCGAGATGATGTCAACAATCACAGGCGCCTCTGTCTCTGATTCATGCGCTGTGAGTGCAACAGGCGTCGAGCTTGATGCCTCGATAATTGCGACTGTCTGCCCGATCTTACCTTCCGGTCCTTTGAAACCTCTTTCGATTGCCATGTTCTAAACCTCTCGCGAATTAAAAATTTCGCCCCATTTTTTTAATCGTCGACGTGATGCTAAAGTGTACCTCACAAGCACGACGTTATCGAATCATCAAATCGGCTTTCTTTTTCGGCACGGTCTTAACCGCCCCGTCGGGCAAGCCGTCGAACAAGAACTTGTCAGCCCTCGTGAAATGCTCAGGAATCATGACGCCCATGATCGCTCGCGCTTGCTTGAGCGTCATCTCATCGTAATCGGTATCACCGCCCATGCCCGCGATGCGTAAGAAGACACCCCCGGCATCGAGCCATTCAAAGCCCCTGTCAGTAAATATCTCAGTACGGGTGTCATCATCACTCTCGAATCGACGCACGACCCTGAGCGGTACTTGTCGCACAAAAAATCTCGTAATCATTTAACCCCCTTCACCACCGCCACTCGGCCCAAATGTAGTACCGACTCGATTATAAAACGGCAACGTGCCGACATCGAACGGCCCCGGCTTACCTGAGAACGGGCGAGGTATTTTCGGCTTGAATATTAAAACATCGCCTTTCGTCTGTAACCCTTGCCAATCTCCGGCGGGCAAGAGATCTTCTTGCCATAACTTTCTAATCTCTTCTTCCATGTCGAGTCGATCAGCCGAGCCCTTCGGCAAATCGCGACTCTTCGTATATAGTATATGTGACGGTTCTTTTATCTCAATGCTTGTCGGTGTATGAAACTGAATTTCAATGAACTGACCTCCCTTTTGAAGTTTCACATTATACCCATGATAAAAGTCACCGCCGAATGCATTATTTCCTTTGACGAGATGCCAACCTTCTTTCCTGAATGCCCTGATTGCGTTCTTCGAATTCCGTACAAATGTATCATGCTCAAAGACCATCGTATATCTATTGATATCTTGAATATTATCAAGAGCTTGCGGCAATGACATCGCCTCTTCATTCATGAGGCGCCCGATCTTCGAGACAATACTCTTACGTGTCTTGAGCCTGAACGCGAAACCGTGAATCTCACCCTTCTCACTTTTGGCAACACTCTTGAAAATGCCCGAGATCTCGGGTTCAACCGCCTTGCCATTATTGAATAGAGCACGAGCACCTTCGAGCGCATCGTCTCTTGATGCCTTCGGGATCGTTTCAATGAGTTCTTCAGGCAATACAATTGAAGTCGGCGGCTCAATATCTCCAAACTGATTGAACGGCACCGTCCGCTTCGTGGTGAACTTACCCGGTTTGACCCGGCGCATCTTACCCTTCTTTCGCTCGAAGAGTAATACACAACGACAATTGATCACCTCACTCGCGCGCCCACCGGGTTGACGAGGATATAAGAGTCCGTTCGAAAATCGTTGATTGAGAAAACGACGCTTACCATCGAGCACAACGTGATTCGCATTGTCTCTCGGGTTGAGCCCTCGAACTCGACTGTCTCGCGACGTGAGCCAAATCTTAACAAGTTCATTCGGCGGTATACCGAGCTTCTTGATCGTCGCCCATTGCGACTGAGCATGTACAAAGCCGACCTCAGTGCGAGCAATTGACGCCGGGCTTGACTTCGCCCAAGATTGATACCGTTGTCGAATACGGCCCTCGATCTTGTCGAGCGTCTCGCCTGAACGCACACCTCGCACAACGGATCGGAACACCGCACGCTTTCGCAACACTCCCATCTTATCGGCAAGCTCGGGTACTCGTGAGTTAATCCACGGGCGAATCTCTTTAGGAAAGCCGGGATGTTTGAAACCAATGCGCGTCGATGTTGATTTGCTGAACTTCTGACCCGCCTTGTCAAGTGTGCCCGAGATCCTTGTCTCAAGAACGGGCGCCCGCTTACTCTGTATCTGTGTAATGGTGACGTTGAGATCGTCGATGTATCCTTGACCGACCGCTTCGAGAGAGGCGATGTGTTGAACAGTTGCCGCTTTTAGTTCTCGCCCCTGTCGCAAACCCGCGAACTTACCTTCGAGTTCTCTGAGTTCAGCGAGCGCATCGAGACGAATGATCTCGGTGAGAGTCTCGATCTCAGGTTCAAGCTCACCCCAAAGTTCAGCATACAGTCGAGCCCGGCGCCGCTCTTCGGCGGGCTTGAGTTTTTTGAATGATGCCGCCGATAACTTCGGCACGCGATGTGCTTCGCACATTAAAACCCTCGTAAAGTGTGCTGAGCGGCCCGTGAAGAGACTTTCACACGTGCCCCCTTATGATGTATCGTCCGCGCCACTCGAAGCGCCTGTAGGAGCATCAGGCTCATTCTGAACAAGAAGCTGTTCGGCGATGTCCTTCAACGCCTTTTCTTCTTCTGATAGCGCCGCATCTTCGCGAAGTTCTTCGAGCACCGCAGCTTCAGCTTCATCTTGTTCAGGGAAAAGTAAATCGCGAGTTGCATCGTCAACCGCGAGTTCGGGGTTGAACTTCACAAGATCTCGATATGCCGTGATCGTAAGTTGCCCGACACCATTCGGCAACGGTGGCAAATCCATTCGAGCACGTGCTTCGTCCATTTTCAGGAGATCATCTTGCGTATACCCGCGAACGATCTCGCTCTCTTGCTTATCATCTCTCGGGTCAATGTTGCCCCAAAAGAATTCTAGGTCAAGAATCTTCTCATCACCTGACACCTCAGCAATGCGCGGCAAAACTTTCGTGTTGAACTTCGCGGCGATCATCGAGGCAATCGGTTTGATTGCTTCTTCGACCGATGCCGATTGAGCGACCTGTGCGGTCGACCTGTTTACATCACGCTCGATCCCGAAGTCTTGAGGCTTGAGATTGAAACAAAATGCAAGCACCCTGATCAAAAGTTCGGTATACCGCAAAAAGAGACCATCATCAGTGTGCGGCTTGAGAGAGATCACTTCGGGCTTGCCGGTGTTCGCCCAAAATGCAGGAGTGCCGCGCCCCTTTAATTCCATATCCCAAAAGGCGCGCATCTGTCTCATCTCACCATCGCCGATATTCTCACCAAGCCAAACGAGAAAAGGCGGGAAAGCCTCACTCGCGGTCGCCCGCTGAAACGCCGAAACACTGAAGAATGCATCGAGTATTTCCATCGCGCTTTCGAGATTCGAATACCCGAACGGTGTCCATGACCGTTTTCTCGACATCAAATATTCGAGTTCTTTGTCTTTGAAAAAGACCTTCGCAGTGCCATTGACAACCTGAGCCCATCGTGTTGCATCAGGATCGCCCTTCCAATCAAGAGCCTGAGAAATTGTGTACCCCGGTACAACTTCAAGCGCGAGAAACGGATTCGTGAATTCAGGTTCTTCAACATACTCCCAACACCCCGCGTCGAATACCTGAATGTCTTCAACAATTTGCCCGAGAAACGAATTCAAATCATCATCAGTCGCGTTCGGATTGTCGATCACATGACGAACCTTCTTGATGCTTTCCTCAAATGTCGAGATCTCTGACGGTCGCAAATTCGGATCTCTCGGTCTAACCGCATACTCAAGATTGCCGATACCGCCGCGAATGATGTTGATCGCCCGAGAGGGTATTGAAGACTCGCTCAAATTCTTGAGCTTCTCAACACGAGTCCTGAATCGTCGCTCATGAAAAGATGTGCCGTTGTTGAGTGACCCCGATACCGACCGCCCGGTTTCGAAAAAGTTCATGCTCTTTTTCTCAGCCGCTTCTAAGATTTGAGCCTGTCGAGCAATCGCGTTCTCAATGGTAATCTCTTGCGAAGCGACATACTCGTCAGAATAATCTTCGACTTTAGTCTTGTCCTCAGGTATTCGAGGTACACGTGTAACCGCCGATGCTTCTATGCTTCTGAAAAGTTCTCTCATAAGTTGTCTCAACCTCGAAGTTTACCATCTCATGATGACAGAGGCGATCAAAAGAAGTCGCCGTCATCTTCGTCTTCGTCTCGATCCTCTTCTTCAAAGACTTCACTCAGCGGGCGCCCGTGCTTAAATGCTTCGTGCACCGCGAGCTTGTCTTTGTATATCAACTGAGGCGGATCGCAATGTGCACACGTCACAAAGAGATCGCCTTCAATATTCTCAATTATCTCAAAATCATTATCGACAGGCGTTGTCATTTTCGAATTGTACCTCTCTCGCTCGCTTACGTGCGAGTCTCAACACATTGAGCAAATGTCGAATATCATCAGGGTCAAGAAAGATCCCGACACCCTTGTCGCTTTCATACACCCCGCCCCTGACTTTACGAAATCCAATCGCAACCCGCCCATCAGAAGTTGAGAATGCCCCGAAGAGCTTCTCATGTCGAGCAAGATTATCGAAGAAACTCTCTTCATCAGCCGAAATTATCTGTTCAACTCGCTCATTCATTTTGTGCCCGGCCCATTATCTTTTGAAATCCCTGTCGAACGGGGTACAGATATTCTTCTCTGTTTTTTTAGCGCCTTCGGATCTTCCCCTAAACCTGTTGCAAGTCGATTCGCTGACTTACCGATCCCGCCCGCCGTCTGATAGACAACATGAAAGATCACAATGAACACCCAAAAGAGAACCATGAGCCCGAGATTTGGACGTGTGTCCTGAGGGTATCCTTTGACATACGCAACTGAGAAGAGTGAACCACCGACAAAGTAAAGCACAACAATCAATATGATCAATAATATTTCAAGCATTTTCTAATTCTTTCCTTAGATATGATCGCTCTAAATTTACAACTGACTTCTGAAGTCCGATCACCGCACGAAGCATGCGGCGAAGAACCTCTCGATTTGACACCGTACAGTGATCGTGCTGTATCAGTGTTCTTTCAAGATTGTCAATTTCTTCAGCAAGCGCCCGACGTTCTTCAATCGCTTTCGTCACATCGGTCGCCCCGAACTTTTCAATCGGTGCTGAGTCAATCTTCTTTTTCTTATCTCGATACTTCGCCCGGTTGAGTGTCATCAATTAAGCATTGCTCCCTTCGCTCTCTCTTCAGAAATCTCTCGATAATTCGCGAGCGCCGTAATCTGTCGTGACATAAACTGCTCTTGAACAAACGGGTGCGTATACGTCATCGTGAACAAGAACATAAGCGCGCCCATGCGCCCGGTCTCATCGAGAACAGCGACCGAATCGTTGATGTCATCACACACCTCTCTGATGCTTGCCAGTTGTTCAGGTGAGAGCACGTGCCCATATTCCCCGAGCCATTCTTTGACAACACTGTGCACATCATTTGAAGTCGTCGAGTTTTGAGAGTTCTTCACGTAACCTTCACCTCGAATCTTTTGACCCGGTGCAATGGGTATGCATACGGGCTCGGCGGATCGGTGATATACCCTCGTTGACAGATCCAGCCAACCTCACTGATACAGTCTCGACGGGTCTCAGCATTAAAGACAGTCACCTGTCGAGATCTGAACCCCTTCAACACAGCAACAAGTTTGAACTTCAATTCTTTTCGCATGTCTTAATTATGCACCAAACAAGAAAAGCCCGACCGAAGCCGGGCTTTCTATGGCAATTCATGAGAGAGGGGCAATTATCTCGAATCGCTCATCCGAGAAGATACAGCAACGGGGCGACATTTTTCTTCAGACCTGTATTCTTAACACGCCTTTGTTATCAGCCAAGAGCACATCTTCGAATGTATTTGGTACAGGCGGCAATGTTCGAGCGCCATTTTCACGCACCCGTTCTTCAGCCCGGTTCGCGGCATACAAGAAAGCCCCGGCAATGACGTGTGCAATCTCAAGAGATATCTCTCGATATATTTCATCACACTCTTTGCAAAACGCAAGATGAGACGCATCGAACCAAGCACTCTCACCGCACTCTTCACCCCTCAATTGAGAAAGACAGATATCAGTCGGCACAAGAATTCGATAAGTAAGATTCTCGTGCTCAATGTGAAACTCGTGAATCATTTGATTACCTGATCGGGTCGGTGGGTAGTCAATTGAAACAGGCACAAACATCGGTACTTCGTTGCACCCGTGTGACCTGAGCCATTCGATGAGATCCTCTTGTGTATTAAAGGCGATCTTCTCTTGTTCGACGCGCTTCAACAAATCCTGCATATGGTTGCTCATAGTCTTCAATTGTACCTTCTCCCTGTGATTCAATTTGAAAGTGTACGTCAACGTGTGCGCCCATTCTATACCCGGCGAGCACTCCCAAAAAGAAAATGATCGTCCCGAGAATAAGCATTCGGCAATTAGCCGATATGACCGCACACGTTGCACACCGAGCCATTCGTTAAAATACCCCCGTCCAGTCGGCGACTGCTAACGCGGTGATGATGAGTAAACCCACAATCACTATGAGTGTCCAACCATACACAGGCATCTTCTCGAATCGTGTAGTTAAGAAGCTCATTCTTTGTACCTCACTTGTATTGACCCGTCGATGCCGAGCCGCCCCAACTCTTCACGAGTACAGAGGCGAATAACTTTCACGACTCTCTTCATTTTTCTCGCTGCTCTCGACGCAATCGGCAAGAGCTTTTCAAGAAGTTTTTGATCTGTCGCGATCATCGGCATATGACCTTCGGGTCGTTTCATTGATAATACGCCCTCTTCGCCCGTTCGAGGATCGGTCATAACGAAGAGGTACGCTTGCTTGATCATTTTAGCTTGTCTCGCTTGATCAGCTTCGAACGTTCTTGTTTGTAAACGAAGCGCACATACTCGACAGTTGAACCACAATCGCGGGCAATCCTTTTGAAGACATCTTCACACGCGCGCTCTTGGTTCAGCACATGCACCGTGCCTTGTTGACTCTCTTCAACGAGGATCACCCCGAGATCAATCACGAGCCGATTAACGATCAGTTCACTGATGCTCACTTTCTTCTTGTCAGCGTATTCCAACTCGGCGCTCGTGTCATGAATCAAACACTGGCTCGAACAATACCGCTTCTTGATTGTTGCGCACGAGATCGGCCCTTCAAGAAAATCTTTGAGCACATCGACCGTTCCGAGTTGAATGAGTTGACCACCGGGCGTGAACCGCTTATTGCAATAATCACAATGATCGAAATTTTCTTCGTCTTCACATATCGCAATTTCGCACAAGCCATCACACAAAGCACAAGGTTTGTAGTAATACCCTGACTGACCGCCTCTCGTAACCTTGCCACCGTGCCCGCGACATTGCGGACACACCTTGTTGTTGCTCTTCTCACTCATGCGCGTCTCTCTAAGAACACATCGAAATACGAGATTTGAGCAAGAGGAAAAAATCGCGCATGAATATTCGCCTCAACTATCGGCAATGATCCGTCCTCTTCTTTCACGTATCCCTGTTCGACGATAGCAGCAACCATTTTCTCAACATCCTCAAACTTTGTTAATACACCGCACAGCACTTTCAACGGCGCACTTTCGTCTCGATGTATACCACCAATTTGCACAACCGCAATCAATACAAATACATCCGGCATCATCTTACCCTTTCATTAAACGGCGAGCGACATACCGTAAGAAAACTTCTTCGAGCGTGTCGCCTTCAACCGTATCTTCACTGTCGATGACCCCGTTGCCCCGCCCCGGTTCAACTTTCCAAGTCATCGAAAACCTGTTTGTCTCGGTATTGAATGTACATGAGACGACATCGGCAATATTGATATTACCGAACGGTGTCTCAATACCGACATAATTTGATCGAACTTCACAACGTGTACCCGGTGCAAATTTTGTCACCGTTTGACGACCTTCAGATCGAAATTGAACGGCGGCAATACAGGCACCCGTCGGTGACATTTGTGACACACAAACACAAGAGCCTCACCCCTGTCTGTTTTCGTGTTGTCAACCGCTGTCGCAATTGCTCTCTTCTGTCGTGCTTCGCAATGTTCAAAGACAATGTACCCTTTGCTCTCATCTTCAAACAGCTTCTCGTGAATCATTTTACCGAGTCGAGTTTTCTCGACGCCGATTTTGAACCAAGCCTTTGTCTTGCGCCCGGCGCCGATAACCTTGTCAGCGTATATAGGCGCATCTAAAATCTTACCACTCATCTTTTAACCGCCTCACTTTGAGTATCTGAAAGTGCACAAATAAGAAGTCAGTCAATGCTTCATTGATGCTTCGGTTCAACGGGTCGAGATCCTCAAAACAAACCTCGTGAATCTCAACACCTTTACGCTTGTCAAGCTTGCGCCTGTATTCCATTTGTTGAAAGAGTATCCTCTTCGATGTTGCGTTGATCTCCCATTCTTTTGGCTCAGTGCTCGACTGTATCGCAAGCATCTCTCTCGCGTTGTTGTACGGTATGCGCGTCAGGTGTATCACACGTGGCGGCAATGCCGTAAAGAGCATGTGTGACCGCTTGTACTCAATGACTGTGCCGCGCACCTCACCGTCACCATACGTTCGCGAATTCTTAATACCGTCAAGCCCATCAGTGTTTACCGTGAGCTTGCTGTGCCCGCCGAGCGCACTTGCAAGCGTTCTCAATCCTGAACCCTGTTTGCCAAAAATGGCGAAATCAATGTCCCGGCGATTCATCAATCAACCTCGAAATAAGTTCTCGTTCGGCAAGTAATTTCGCTTGCATCAAATCAACATACACCTGAGCGGTGTGAAGATCTTTCAACCGATCTGCGTCAAATACTCGTTGATATGATCTTATCACGAGCAAGTCAACCCACTGCCCGAACTCGGTGTACGAGTTGTCGAGAAATGCATCATCTTCGAATTTGTCTCGATACGGCTCGGCGCTCTGCGGCAAGATGACTTCGATCTCTGTCTTGAGATCTAAACCCGAATCGCTGATCTCGCCGAATATCTCACTGACATGCACAAGATCGCGAACGTCTTTTTCAAACTCAACATAGTATTTGCCCGCACCGTTCGGCCCGTCGAATATCACACCCTCGTAATACCGATCATTCCGGTATATGAGTACCATCGTGCCCCTCTCGTAAATCTTTCTTTCCTCGTTCATTGCTTTACCCCTTTCAAATTTTCTCTCGTCTTAATTATGCACCGTGCGACTTTTTTTCATTTTAGGCGAAAAATGTGATACATATCACTTTACTTTCTCGCCCGCATGGTTTACCATAGCATCATGATGATGAAACAAACAACGACCCCCGCCGCCCCCCGCACCGAGACCTTCTTCACTGCCAAACAGAAAGCCCCGGTTGCTAAAGAACTTTATGCCCTGATGAAGCCGACTTATTTCACTGACATACCGCTTGAAGAGATAGAAGATCTTCTCCGCGCTTATGGTCTTGTTCTGTTGCAAGAAGACGGCACTCCTCTCAGTTGCCTGTTGTGCGGTGAGTCGGGTGAAGCGGTCTTCGAGTATGGGCATGCTTGGAGTGTCACTCCTCACTCGGGCACCCTCGAAGACTTTCTGACTTACACTCCCTTCGAGAACACCGCTCTTCGCCTGACTTGGTACAAGATGGCAAGCAAGCGGTATGAGTGCCTCGCGTACTTGACCTGAGTCACCAAGCCCCGGCAAACCGGGGCTTTTCTTTTATCCCTTCGAATTGATCCAAAGTTCGTCTTGCCATAATGGCACCCCCGAGATGACTTTGCGCGTCAGCCCCAAGAACTCGAAGTCGAGCTTTGTCATTCGCTCGCGCACCTCATAAGTCATTGTTTGATCATAATCATACTTGTCATTGAGATTGACCTCAATGAGACATGCGTACGCGCGCCGGATCGTTTCACTCGCACCGTCGATCACGTGCTTTGCATACCCCTCAACATCGATCTTGATGAAGAGCCTCTTGAAGCTCGGCATGTCTTCTATAATGTCATCGAGTCTGAACAGCGTCATCACCTCTTTTGTCGTCGTATGCCCGGCGGGCAAGATCTTGTGATCGAGAATCGACGAGCGACCGCCGAAGCCGTTCTTGTCGAGGATCTCGTTGATCACGTGCGTACCGTTGTAATCTCCGAGCCCGTAACAATTACACCTCACACCTTCGTACTGTTTCCCAACAATGACAAGTTGCGAATACGCTGACAGGCGCGGCTCAAAGCTCTCGATCCGCGTGTCGGGCCAAAGCGCCTTGAAGCGCACAATAGACTCGCCTTGATTCGCCCCGATATCGAACACGAGATCAGGCTCAAAGCCGTCTAACTGAGTGAGCAATTCTGTGTCTTCTTTCTTCATGCTATCTCGCCTCTTCGATCTTTGTTCCCCTCACCCAATATGCCGCCGGAAAATCTTTGTATACACCGGGCACCGTAATCATCTCAACAACCTCGAAGCCGAAGCCCTCAAGCAAGTACCTCATACCATGAATTGTTGCCCGCCAATAGTCTTGAGGCGCCCGGTGAATTCGATACCCGAACGGCATGCCCGTCAGGATCACCCCGCCCGTTTTCATGATTCGATTGATCTCACGCATCGCCCTGAACATATCGTCGACGTGTTCGAGAAGCCCGGCGGCGAAAATGCAATCATAATACCCGCATACAACCGTTGACATGTCACGCACATCAAGCACGTATTGTGCGGGCGCCGTCGAACTGATATCTGAAGTCGAGTATGACTCCGCATTGAAAAAATAATCGCGATACTTCCCGCCTTCGTTGTCGAGATCCGAACCCGAACCGAGCGAGAGCACCTTACCCGTGATGCCGTGCGCATGCTTCCGAATCCACTTGTTTGATTCTGTTCTCGCGAGAGTCACTGTCGCCATGATGTTTTTATTCCCTCGATGAAATTTCGAATCCCGTTTTCAAATTTCCGTGTCGGCACGTAACCATATCCGGCGATGCTCCCGATGTCAGCGCACGTAACTTGAGGCTCGACGTTTGTCATCTTCTCGATGATTACCTTCTTCGGCTTTTCCCCGAGCGCGTCTTCGATGATACGCAAGACCCTGAACAATGGCACCGGGTCGCCCGTGCCGATATTGAAAACATTGTTGCATGTCGCCAAACAACACATGAGCCCGTCGACCGTATTCGAGACATGCGTGTAATCTCGAAGACTCGTCGGCGATCTCAATGTAATTACGTTCTCTTGATTCAAGAGTATCGTGCGTACCGCCTTCGTGATGAACATGTCTTGACGCTGTCGCGGTCCATACACGGTGAACAGTCTCGCGACCGTCCAATCTGTGAGCCCGGCATCAGTCACAAGCGATTCCCCGAAGAACTTCGTTCGCGCATAATGCGACAACGGGTTGACCTTCGACTTCTCATGAACCGGCAACTCTTCAGGACCGTCACCATATACCGATGACGACGAGGCGAAAATCAATTTGCTTCGACAATTCAACGCCGCCTCGACAACTCGCGCGGTGCCTGTGATATTAACGCGGTTGTATTCTTCGGGCGATTCTTCCCCCGGCAAGACCCCCGCGAGCGCCGCAAGGTGAAAGATCACACCGGGGTCGAACTCACGTGCAACATTTAGCACCGCACCGGGCACGGTAATGTCACAATATACCGATGAATAATTACCGACCGGAGGGTGAGATAATACTCGCCTGTCGACGTTGAGCACCTTGAACTCGTGCTCAAGTAATCGTTCGCACAAATGCGAGCCGATAAAACCCGAACCCCCTGTCACTATCACCCGTCTATTTTTCATCTTTGCTTACCTCTTTGTTACCTTTGAACACTAGATTCGGGGGCGGCTCGGGCGGCGCCTCATCGTGTTCCACGTCACGCGGAACACCCGTATTTGTGGAATACTCATCAGGCGGTGCAAGACTCGGCGGCGGCGTCTTGTTCTTTAATTCCGTTCTCAACTGCTCTTTATACTCTTCGGGACGTTCCAATAATTCGGCAATTTCCCGTGCACCTTCTTCGAGCAAGAATGTCTTGTACTCATGCAAGATCAGGTTGAGCACGCCTTGCCATATCGGGTCGTCGTGCTCAACTTTGACAATGCGCCTGATTGGTATTTCTGTCACCTTGTCCGATGTGAGAAACACCCGAACGACGCCTTTTGTTTTTTGCGAAAGTGCGGGCACTCTGACTGTCAGATAATGACCATCATCATTGATGTACTGAATCACTGAAGCAATGAAATGTGATTCAAGCCCGATACGAATCTCTTTGAATAGTTTCGTAAACTTCTCATTCATTTTGCTTACCTCACTCAATTGTGTTGAGCCCCGCCCTGATCTTCACTTCGATTGCATCGGCGATCTTGCGCTTGAGCCCGATACATGACTCACAATCACAGAATGCAGAATGCAGCACGCCCCGATCAACACCGTTGATGATCGCCGACTTGATCACGTCGTGAGTTAGTTCTCTCAAATGTTCCGATGCCCGAATGACACTTGCCCGCATTGCTGACCCCTCAGTGCGTCGTCACGCGACTTTAACAAGCAACCGCATGTATTGACCTTCGTGAATTATTACGACGCCTTAGATCGCTTCTGAGATGATTTATCTCAGTCAGGATCGGTAGACACGTCGCACAGTCGCACCCGATGCCATGATGACTCTCGATCTTCGAGAGCATAGCATCGAGCACGATAAGTCGATATTGAACCTCTTTGTATTTTGCCATGCATGAATTATGCACCGCGAGCGATCAAATCACCTGAATAAGCTTCAATGTTTTCTCTTCTTGATCAACTTCCACAACAACAAAGGCGATGTCTTTCAGCTTAACACCTTCACCGTTTGTGAATGGAAGATCTTTAGGCTCATCAGGCTCATCAGGCTCGTCAGGTTCGTCGGGTTCAACCGGATCATAGTCGGGGTTCTCCAATTTCTTTTCCAAAAAATCGACCGCCCATAACACCTCGTCAGCGAACTGACCGACAGTGCCGCTGAATCTATGCCCGCCGAACATCGTTTTCGTGATGATCGTACCGTGAAATTCCTTTAACAGCATGATCCATACTAGGCTCGAAGTGATCCGACCGTCTGAACATCTCACTGAACGAGCGCCTCGACCCGATGCCACTTCTCTTTGAAGAGTCGCCCATCGCGCATTTTTCGCAGCTTTCCGTTCAACCGCAGTCAGATTCCTGACAAAGAATCTTCGACTAACTTGGTTGCCTTTCCCACTGCGAGACTCTGTCCAAGCCGTGATCTGAATGATCCCGTGCCCCTCTTCTTCTTTCAACGACGGCACACCGCAAAATGGAGTATGCCCGCCGCCGTCCAAACCGTACCAACGCCACGGGTAGTTAGACGCAACGCTGTAATGTGGTTTGATCCATGTTCCCCCCCATCGCAGATGAAAAGCCTCTTTCGGTCGATCACCCTCATATTCGACTTTCAAATGCAGAGATCGTGGGATCACAATCGGGTTGTCGATAGTGTCACCCTTACCTTTGTGTTGACGCATCCAAATAATCTTCATTGCTTCACCTCTTCTCTCAGATCAGCTTGAGTAAGAAAAGCGCGAAAATCGCGCCCGCGATCCAAGAGATATAATCGTAAATAACCTTCTTGACGGGTTGCCCCCGAGCAACATCAAATGCTTCACGAGGCGCCGTGATTGCGAACACGAGCACCGCCGCGAAGATGTCGTCGGCGTATGCTGGAGTCGCAACCATGAGCCATCGAACAAATATAAGTGCGAGTGCGAAGACCATCACCGCGAGCCCGAAGTGCAAACCGAACCTCTCGACGATGTGCTTGACCGTGCCTTGAGACTCGTCGACCTGTATTTGTTTCATCCCAATATTCTACACGAAACCCATGATACGGCGCCCGGTTTTCTCGAATTGCTCAACGACCGCGATGATCGAATCAGGCGCGTCGTCATGCCCGAGCGGAAAATCTCCAAACTGAGCCAACACGAGCGGGTGCAATTGCTTCGCAAAAAACGTTCGGTTGTGAATCACGGGCTCGGCATTCATGATCCGCTGAGCTTTATTCTTCGACTGATTGAATTGCTTGAGCGGAACCGACACGCCTCTCTCAGCCGCCCGGCTTTTGATCTCGGGCACGAGTATCGACCAAGCCCCGTTGTCTTCAAAGTACAGCGTCTCAATCGGGTAACGTTCGAGCAAGTCGAGCGCCGCATCAATTTGGATCTGTGGCGTGCACCTTTTCAAAAAACAATCGAGCACAAAATAGAACCGCTGAGGTGAGTCGTTATACATGCGCACGCGCTCAGGATCGACAGGCACTTTGATCGCGTTCAACCAAGCCCCGTACTGCTTGCCCGTGAGCGTGCGCGTCGCGACGACCGCGATGCTCGCGAAATCAGGATCTTTCGCTTCCTTCTTCCCCGTCGCACCATCCCAAAAGGCGACCAAGCGAAAGCCCGAGAGCTTTAATTGTCGCCTGTCAAACCTCATGAAAGCGCCTGTGTTGTATATCTTCTCTTCGTCACCCCGGTCTTCGTTCAAGAATTCGATTGCATAATGGCGCCCGATCTCCAATTTCTTGCGCGCGAGCCTTTCCATTGTCCAGCCTTCCGGCCATAATGGTTGACCATCCTGCTTGAGATTACCGATCTTGAACATTGCCTCTTCAGCTTTCGGCGGGAGATTCTCAGCCTT
>Ga0209976_10000354_pt1 | contig 32253 bp, 27 predicted proteins | sample SumtaG_FD_182806 | JGI IMG/M metagenome (GOLD analysis project Ga0209976, IMG submission 182806) | Deep subsurface microbial communities from Indian Ocean to uncover new lineages of life (NeLLi) - Sumatra_00157 metaG (SPAdes) (version 2) | ecosystem: Environmental > Aquatic > Marine > Oceanic >...
TAATAGGATATACAGTCTCATCTATAGAAAGTATTTCTTTACCTAATAGAGTCTGCAAATCGCTTTCGGAGTAAACTAAATAAGGATTTTTTTGCACCTTCGTAAATAAGAGATTTATTGCTCTGTCAATATTAATATTATCTTCTGGCATAATTACTCCTTATTTGTAGTATCTATTTATAGTTTTGTCATGTTGTAAAATAATCAACGATTTTAGAATCTCTTTAATATATTTAGTATAAAATTTATTAACCATCAAAATAAACTTAATCATGTTAAGAAACCACAATTGTAAAATTTACTTTGAAAATGTAATCCAATAAAACTAAAAGCAAAAATCTTGAAGGCCGTATCATTTAATGCTTCAATTAATTGAGTGGACTAGATTTATTTTAGTCATTTTCATCCAATTGCCAATTAGTGCCATTTTTATTTATATTACCTGTAAAGTGTTAAAAAGGCGAAGAGATCGAGTATCATATTCTCATTGTGCGTTTTCTATTCTCATTTCTTTAACCTTTATTTTAAATGCTATTTCTTTCATATGTAGAGTAAATTCCCTTATATGCATATTACAAGTAACCATACTCTTTTTGACCCTCTTGTCTCTCATTTTTTTAGTAATTTTTAATTTGAATATTCTAAGATCCGAATCAGATTTTCATCTTAAAACTCAAATTCTTATTATTTTATTTTATTTAATAGGAATTTTGTTCATTTTACTTATTCCTGGAGGAATCACGATAAATGAACAAACAAACTGGAAGCTTAAGTGTAGTTGGTTCTTTACAATTATCGTGGTACTTTATATTATTTGCTTTATCCTTATTCCAACGACAATACTATCGCTAAGAATTTATCACCAATTCAAGATTGAAAAATTAAAGAAACGGTGGAAACTATCCTGCATTGGTTTAAGCGGATTTATTTTTGCAATTATTGGTAGACTTTTTTATAACACGTGGAATACGTCAATTTATAAATATATTTGGTTATTTTTATCCTTACTTATTTTACCTTCAGTAATACTAATTTATTTAGGAATAGGAAAGAGTTTAAGAATTCAACAATGAATGGATTTTTGTAGAGGATTATAGTGTTACAGGAGTATTTCTTCGGATAAATATAATTATATACAACAAAAAAAATCCTCTTTTTTTAAAAATAAATTCGATTTAAACTTTAGATTCACATTAATTATTTTATAATAGATTGGTTTTTTTTATTGGTACCGTAAAAACTATGTGGATGGCAATAATATCAATTTTATATAATTGTCTTATTTTCTTTTGATCGATGCCTAAGGCCTCCCTGTATTCTCTATAAAATATTTTCTTTTCTTTAATGTTATTTTGAAGGTCTTTGCGTATTTTCATTAAAATATTCCCTAAGTAATTCTGATCCTTACTTGTTCTTAAATCGATTCCCCGAAAAAGATCTCATAAATTTTACAGAAAAGTAAAAATTTAAATATAACCATATTATTTTTTTTTATGACTCTCAAATAACCAAAAAATGAGGACTTTTCTTCAGAAATTCAATTAAATTATTATTCCATTTTATAGTCAGAATTGTAAATACACAGACAATAGTTATGTTTTAAAATATAAAAAGCAAGGAGAGAACAGATTAACTTGAGAGATTATACAAGATTTTTCAAATAATGATGTGGACGAAATCTTATTAAGGATAATAATAAAGCGCTAAAATTTTTAGGAATCTTTACAGAAATGAAAGAATTAAAAATAGCAATTATAAAAACAGGATTGATATTCTTAAATGAACATTGAAATTACTACTAAGCAAAACTTCAGATGGAGAAAAATTTTATTGATTAAGCCAAATTATCATTTTGCTAATGCAGACTATTATTTTGCTCCTATGGATTTACCACCATTAAATTTAACCTATATTGCCAGTTATTTAATTGATTTAAATGTTGAGGTGGAAATTCTCGATACAAAAGTAAATAATTTAAGTTATAAGCAAATAAAGAAAAAAATAAAAGAAATTAATCCAGATCTCGTAGGAATTACGGTTTTTGTGTCAGCAGTAATTAATACTTGTTATAATATTGCAAAAATAGTAAAAAAAACTAATCCAAATTGTATAGTTGTATTTGGAGGTCGGCATCCGTCATACAGACCTGATGAGACATTAAAAGCTAAAGAAGTTGATGTTATTGTTAGAGGCGAGGGTGAATTGACATTTAGAGAATTGATTATAAAAGGAACTACCGAAAACGTGAAAGGTATTTCTTACAAATCCGATGGAAAAATTATACATAATACAGATCGGGAGCTAATTAGAGATTTTGGAAATATAAGATACCCCGCAAGACATCTTACAAAAAATAATAAATATAAAATTTTCACTGTGAGAATAGAAACGGTGGAAACCTCAAGAGGTTGCCCTCATAGCTGTAAATTTTGCTGCACCCCTATTTTTAATAAAGGATTATGGAGGCCTCGACCAATTGAAAAAATAATTAATGAATTAAAATTGATTTCGCAAAATAAAAAAATTACTGATATATTATTTGTGGATGATAATTTAACCGCTAATACCAAAAGAATTGAAAAGCTATGCGAAAGAATAATTGAATGCAAAAGAAATAAGCAAATAAATGATCTTAGTTTTTTTGCACAGATTAGAGTAGATTCCGTGGTAAAATCTCCTCAAATGGTAAAAAAAATGGCTGAAGCAGGATTCTGGATTGTTTTAATAGGAATTGAGAGTGTTAATGCAGAAACCCTAAAAGATATGAGAAAGGGATTAACATTTAATAAGGTCTTAAAAGCACTTAAAATATTACACGATAATAATATAATTGTACTTGGAAGTATGATAATTGGTTATGATTTAAACGCGACTGAAGATGATATAAAAAAGGAAATAAGATTTATGAAAAAAGTTGATGTAGACCTTCTAGTATCCAGTGTATTAACACCATTTCCCGGAACCGAAATATTGAAAGAATTAGAAGAAAAAGATCTTGTAGTGACTAAAGATTGGTCTAAATATACTTTACTTAATCCGGTAATCAAAACTTACCAGTTAGGATCGAAAAAATTGCTTGAACTCTTATATTTCTCTTTTAAAGAACATACATACCTTAATAATTGGAAAATATTTGCTCCGCGAATTATAAAATCACGCGGTATTTTTTTCATTTTGAATCCTATACGATTTCTTTATTGCGTTAATTCATATCTAAAAATAAAAAGTTTAATTAGAAAATATTTTAATGGAACCAAATAAATGGTATGATTTAAAATAAACTAATGCTACAATCTATACCGAATTAATTATACCGAATTTGTCCAAACTCATTGGGAATTCCTGCTAATGAATTTAGGACATTTATAGATATCAAGACGAGATTCAGAAAAAGAGAGGCAGACCTCGAAAATCCGATAAACCGCAAAATGTAAACGAACGATGGCGGCAAAAATTGGAAAAGTACCAATCCGATTCATTCCAAAAAGAAGGAACGGCCAAAATCTTCGTAAATTTTGAGACCAATAAGTTATCCATGCGGGCGGGTGCTAAAAAGTGGATGCTTCAGATGCTCATACCCATATTTAAAATTTTTAAGGGAAAACACATTACCACCAACAAGATAGAGAGCAAACATTCACAAGTGAAAAGGAGTGGAGCCGGTAGAAAGCAGAGAAATAAAGAATACGGACATAAGTTATACACGCTTCACACCTTCCTTGTGGAATACGGATATATCCCTTTTTCAAATCTCGCGGGACGCCCCTTATATAGTTATTTAATCAAAAATAGTAAAAAGAAAAAAATGGGATATAAAATCCCCGAAGGCAAGCGAATTTCAGTTCAAACCATCCTAAGCGCTTATGAGTAAAAGCTTTTATTTCACCATGACCTAAAAGGAATTATACCCAATTTTTTTTATTTTTTATTAATTATGTTTTTTCGATCTCTAATAGGTAATCTAACTTTTTTATTTCCATTTTTTTTTCAAGGCAGTGGGTCTCTTGAATCTCTATTAAATTACCCGCTTCAATACTTAAGCCATATTTTCCGTTTAAGATCGCTTCGCTTTTATCTAACTCCACGAGGAGATCACGATTTTTTGGTTCTGGTAGATCTGGACAAGCTTTCTTCTATTTCAAATATAAATTATTAACTTAATAGAATCTTAACAAAAATGTTAAATTTAAATATTAAGAAATTAGATCATATTTTGAAATTCTATTAAAATATATTGTTATTATTTATCGATATTAAAGAGGATAAAAAATGAAATGGAATATAGAGGAAAGTGTAAAGATTAAAGAAACAATAGGAAAAAAGCCGGAATTGATGGAAAAACTCGGAAGAACGGTTGCTGATATATTTAGCAAATATGAAATTAAGCTTAATAACACGAGCTATGTTTTTGAGCCAAGGATTTTCACTATGGAACCAGAAGAGGCTCCTGAAATAGTAATAAAATCTCGAAAGTCTATGTTAATAGAAAATGTTGCGAATTTTTATAATTATAAAGTGGATCCAGAGTATATCTTATGGTGGATTGAGAAAATGAGAGAAACACTATGTTTACCTCAATGTGGAATACCTGATCCATTAACTCTGAAGATCCTGGAGCAATATAGAATATTGGAAAATTTTTCTATTAAACCAGACACAGATATCTCTACGAGTGAGATTCTTATAAGACAAATAGTTGGAAATAAAGAGCTTTTAATGGATCTCAGTGATTCTATTTTTCCCATTCTAAATAAAGAGGGATGGTCATTTAATGGCGATCGAGGTTGTGTATTAACCCCTATTGTTTTTGAAACCCCAATATATGCACAAAAAGTGTCTTTATCAGAAGAATTACAACCAATTCGAGGATTCGGACCACAGATATATGCAAGTTCAGCAACAATATCATCAGTAGCAAAAATAAAACCGATTCCAGGATTATTAATTATACCTGAACTTCCTCCTATGCCAGGAGTGATAATACATCGCTGGTGGTGGATTGGAATACCTTCACCAGAGATGCTGAAAGCATTAGATATAATGAGAGAGACAAAAGGCATCTAATTAAATAATTAATTTTTTTTTTTGAGAATTAGGATGAATGATAATAAAAAAGTAAACTCAATCTCCCCTATCCTATCTAAGAATATTTATTTTGAAGAAATTGGTAAAAAAGACAATAAAAATATTTTCTTTGTCTTGAATCCCGATGTGCCTTCCTGGGTATTCATTAATGAGGATAGTGTAGAAATTTTAAACCTATGTAATGGTAAGAATTCTATTGGAAAAATTTCACAGATTATTGCAGAGAAATATCATATAAAAAATAAAGATTCTTTTAAACTTGTTAGTTCTTTCTTAGAATATATAAAAGCTCATCAAATATTACAAACAACACCTCATCAAAAATCAACCAAAAATCAATTTAAAGGTATAGCTCTAGAGATAACAAAAAAATGTAATCTTAGATGTATACATTGTTTTTTAAATGCGGGGAATTTAGGTAATAATGAGCTTAAATTAAAAGAAATCAAAGATTTATTAAAATCTACTAAAGATTTAGGGGGAAGATCTGTTGCTTTGGGTGGGGGCGAACCCTTTTTGAGAAATGATTGCATTGAGATAATATTATACGCCGCATCTTTGGGTTTATTAATATCAGTCGGTACTAATGCTACTTTAATAGATAAAAAGTTAGCTAAATTGCTATCTGAACTACCAATTAAAATACAAGTAAGTTTAGATGGAGCTTGTAAATCAACACATGATCAGATCAGAGGTGAAGGCAGTTTTGATTTAGCAATTAGAGGGATAAATAATCTCATTAATGAAGGTAAGGCAAAAGATATAATAATAGCATTTACACCAATGAAATTAAATATTAATGAAATTCCAGATATAGTAAATTTTGCGTTAGAGCGGCAAATTCCAGTAATTCAATTCCCCCCGCTCTCACCATCTGGTAGAGCAAAAAAAAGATGGGGCGAATTAAAACTTTCTAATGATGAAATGCTATGGTTTTGGGAATTTATTTCAAAAAGATCAGAAGAATTAAGAGGAAAGATGGACTTGTTAGCAGATTGCTTTTCTATTAATATAAACAATACTGGGATTCCCTATAGATGCTCCATAGGCAGTCAATTAAGAGTAGATCCAGAAGGATATGTTTATCCTTGCCAATGTTTCCATTTCGGTTTTGAATATTGTCTTGGTAATATAAGAGAAAAAAGTATAGAGAAAATCTTATATAGCAAAAGACTCAAGGATATAATTGAAAATTGCTTTAAAAGACCTCTAAAAATAGAAGAATGTTCAAAATGTCCATGGAGAAACATTTGTGGTAGTGGTTGTATGGGAATTTCTTATGAAAGCACCGGTACAATTCTAAATTCTGAATCATGTAAAGTAAGGGAAAAATGGATTAAAAAATTGTTTGAAGCGAAAATTAAAGAAATTTCTTCTTAAAAATTTATCATATTTAACGAAAGAAACTTAGTAAATTTAGAGATTGTTTTATCTTTGACAAAGTTAAGTTGTCTTGATTTGAAGATTTTTTACTCTTGATTTTTCTAACTTTAATTTATAAAGAAAATAAAAATCCTCAACGAATAAATTCGTTTCAGATCATAGAAACTTTTTTTCCTTGTAGAAGTTGGTCTAATCCCATAGCGAGAGTTTCGGCTCTCGTACCCAAGATTCCCAGCTTGTCCATTTCTCTTACTCGATTCAAGACATTTCTTGCTCTCCTGATTAATTTTCGATCTGCAATTGTAAATTGTGCGTCGCTCTTTTTAAGATCGCTTATTTGAAGCCCTTTTAAATGATTTGGATTAAATTGTACGCAATCCCTTAAGATCGCATATGCTATACGCGATATTTTGGCAGCCACGATACATTGAGCTAGCTTATGAGTCCGATGTGCTTTTCTCTTGACAATACGAGTAGCATAATCCTTTAAACACGAGTCTGCTTTGAGTAGATTGCAAACCACTCCGGCTGCGTTAAAAAAGATCGTGCGTAAGTAGGGATTTGAGTGTCGTGATGTGTGAGCAGAATAGACCTTTCCTGCAGAGGATACAACTCTCGGGCAACATCCACAATATGCAGTAAAACTACGGTGTTTTGGAAATTGTTTGATGTTTCCTGTTTCAGCCAAGATCCAGACCGCTCCAAAGGGCGAGATCCCTGGAATAGTAGCTAAATTTTGAGCATGTGTTCTTAGCGCGGGATGATCTTGCATCATCTGTTCTATTTCTATGGCTAACAAGGATTTTTCCCCCGTTTTAAACTCCAATTCGACCAAATTCTGACGGATTAACACTCTTTGAGCATGTGTTAATGAAAACTCAAAAAAAGGGATGAAATCTGCAATATTTTTGACGATCTTCGTGCGATGCTTTTGCAAGGGATGGTTCTCGTTCTTGAGAGCAAATTCTAAGAATGTGCCGAGCGTTCCCTCATATTCAACGAGATGTTGGAGTAAATCCACCACCCAATCTCTATTTAAGTACAATCGGCGAGGTCGAATGCCGGCTCTATCGAGAGTTTTTATGATTCGATTCTTTAGAGCCGTGCGATCTCTTTCCAATCGAGCAGCCATGCGAAAGATCGCCTTCAAGTCTTCTAATACTTGCACGATTGGTTTACCATTCTTTAATAGCCCTTTTGATAAGTATTTAGCCAAGTTAATGGCGTCTATTTTATCGTCTTTTGGCCTTCCTGGTAATCCTTTAGCGTCTGAAGGATTGACAACGACAATCCTGAACGGCCATCGCACGAATTCCCGTCTTCTCGTTAAGAAATTAAAGATGACGTGATGATAAATACCCGTCGCTTCCATTGCGAAGCCATCTGGTTGATACTTCTTGACAAAATTCCAAAGCTGCTCCAATCCTTGAGAATTCACTTGAAACACGTTAGTCTTTAAAAATTCCGTTTTACTTTCGTCTTCAGAATAGATAGCTGCGGTAAACTCGTGCTTATGAACATCCATGCCGCAGTAAAATGAGCTTTTCGTCCAGTCTACATTAAATTTAAATATTTTCTCTTCCATTTTTTATTCACCAATTTATTCGTAATCTAAATTCGATGACATCCGCTATCGGAAACAGAATGGTGGTGCGTGCTGCTTCAAGGTTCCGCTACGACCCTTCGGAGCCATTGATTTTAGATTACCTTCATGTTTTTTAAAGGCGCTATTGCAAGAACACTAGACGGTTTTCCTGGGTGCAAACCAAGTTTAATTTGTAGACTTACCGTCAAGCGGCGGCCTAATGATCCATGAGTTGGTAGGGTCTTCAACTCAGACACCGTCCTGCCTATTTTATTTTCAGGTATCATCCACTCTTGGGGAGTACCAAAAAAAAATCTTGACTTGAGTGTCTTGCAATAACTAACGTTTAAGAATGAAGCATTTCCAAAGAAATTTATGGAAGAAAAAAGCAAATGTAAAAAATCAAGAAAAAAAAAAATTAAAAAAAATTATTTTGATTTTAAGATCTACGATAAAGTATTAGAGACATATCCACTGACAAATTGGTTTGTCATCAGGTCCTGGAATACAAGTTCTGTAACATCTTTTTTCAAGCTCAGGATGAGGTGGTGTTCCACAATCAAACTCAATTCTAGTTATTTTTCCTTTTAAACCATAATTATTGAATACTTTCTGAAGATCTTTAACTAATTGAATATCTACTTCTTTAAATCTAGCTACTTTTGGTAATTCTTTTCCATCAGTAATTATTATTCCCATTTTTATATCACATAATATTATTGGATTATAGATGAAGATGTATGTTAAATTTTTAAATTTTGACATTTTTATAAATTTTATTTAGACATTTACATGAACTTCATAGTTCAAATAAAAATTGTGCCAAAATAACGAATATTTCGCGACAATTGGCATAATTGCCATAATAGTATTTGCAATCATAATGATCTTCCCATATATAGGTACTGGGGGCTCTGCGCTTATTTTTCTTGTAATGCTTGTTAGCGGGAATTATTTTTGGCGAATATTCGGGCTAGGCGATGAGTGGATGCAATTTATACTCATTAACATCCTATTCATTTACCTGATATTTTACCTGCTGTATTACAAGCTCAAAAAGGAAGAAGAATGGCTTATTCAAGGGTTATCATATATATTACCTATCATCATGTTTGGGTATCGATTTTCCACTCCTGAAGTGATAAACAGCCTGATCGATCTTGGTGCTATCAGTTGGGTATTAGCTATACCCATTCTTGGTGCAATATTTAGTATCATTATCTTTGTGATAACGTTAGTGCAAGGTGACCATGAAGCCCTCGTAACATTCGGACAGGAAGGATTTTTAGCCGGGCTGATCCTCGTGATATTCGTGTATGCTACAATATATATTATTGCAACCAAACGCCATTGGAAAATCATATCCCTAATACAAATGGGTAGTCTTATGTTTCCCCTTACTCTTTTGATCATCTGGCTAAGTGATGTCTCTTCAGTGGTAATGTTAAGTGTTACTCTTGGCCCAATTGTCGTGATTACACTATTAATTTTGAAATTTGATCCCTTGGATCCACTAATCACATATATAAAAGATGTAGTACAAAAGAGATTTCCAAAAGCCCCAAAAGAAGTAAAAGAACCAAAAAGTAAAAAAAAAAGAAAATTATTCCATGGTCCTAAAGTTTCAGAGGCTTATGTAAAATTCAAGAGTTATGTAAAGATATATGCAAGCAAATATAAGTATTTGATATTACTGGTTATTGATCTCATGCTATATCTCATTGTGAGTGAGGGATTAGACTTATGGGTGTCCATCTCCGATATTACAAAGGCCATAAGATATTACCCCGAGATGTTGCCCCTAATGATCGCTCTCATACTTATTTGGGTAGTTATTGCATATGCTGTACTCTTAATAATACATCATGTTATTGTAAATGTGGTAAAAGATTATTTTAAAGATTAAAAAGTCAAAGAAATAAAGAGGAAATGAGCCTTTTACCTTTATTTTTGCGATTGCAAACTCATTATGTGGTAAAGAATTTTTCTTTAAAAAGATCCAATACAAATTGCATGCATTAATTTAGAAAAAAGAACGAGGATAGAGCAATGGAAGAAGAACAAATTTGTGAATTAATGGACATCACCGCTGAACTAAAAAGAGAAGTATGGGAGAGAAAAGTATTATTTGAACAAAAAAAAGACACCGATGAGCGTTCGAAGAAGATCTGGGCGTTAACCAAGCAAAAATTTATCCTGGAATCTCAATCAAACGAGTCTATAAAATCCTATAGAGGGTTAATTTCTACAGTCGGATTTTCTCCAGAGCCTATTATTCTGAGCATTCTGGCCGTTGAGCCGGAGTGTGTGTTTTTCATCTACAGCAAGGAAGCGGAATACGTTTTAAATACCATCATTGAGGAGACCCGATTAAAACCGACTCAATATAAGCGCGAAGGTATTATCAAAAGTTCGGCATCAGATGCCTATCACTCAGTTAAAAAAGCAATGCAGTTTTTAACAGAACAGAAGGGAATCAAAAAAGAGCTCATCGCGCTGGACCCTACTGGTGGGACAAAAATCATGAGCGTGGGGTGCGGTATAGCGGCTGCCATTCTTAATCTAAACCTAATATATATGAATTATTCAAAATACAATGTAAACCTACGGCGCCCTGTTCCCGGTACGGAGCAATTGGTTATTATTCCCAATCCTTTTGATATATATCAAGACGATAAGATTCTGGAAGGGCTCAATCATTTAAAAAGCTGTAATTTTGCCCGCGCAAGAGATCTGTTTCATGAGATTCTAGACAGTTCGAGCACACCTCTATTTTCCGAATTATTAGCCCATATTGCGGATGTATTATATTGTTGGGACATAATCGATTATGCTCAGGCACTAAATTTCCTCCACAGAGCTGTGCAGATTATTCAACGAATACCACATAAAATAAATATAATTCAGGACCAACTCTTCATGATCCTTGATTCATGGGAGAAGCATCTTTCTTCCATTAACAATCAAATCATAACGGGAATAAGAGAGGTAGAAAAGATTTCTAAGGTATTAATTTACGACATAAAAGCGAACGCCGAAAGGGACTATTACAATGGCAATCTTAATACCGCAGCGCTGAAATATTATCGGGCGATCGAGATGTTAAACCAATTTATTTTATTTACGGAATACAACCTCGACACGCAAAACCCTAATTATAAAACCCTGCCGGAGAACGTAAAAGAGAGGTTGCTCGCTCGAAATAAAGGTGCCGGAAAAAATATAGAACAGGTCATCTTGCACAATTATAATGCCATATGGAAAGATATTTATAAAACAATTTCTCCGGGACAAGAAATACAGGCCCGGAATATGCTGCCAAACAAACTAGGATTATTTGATGGAATCATCCTACGCTATTTTTTAGGAGATCCTTTCATTAACACGGACTTTATTTTGGAAATATTACATGCATTAGAAAATCGGAATAAGTCAATTTTTGCCCATGGAATTTCTTCAGTTAAGAAGAATTTATGTGGGCGACTGAAAGAAATTACCGAGACTTTGGTAAAATCATTAGATAGTGATGAGCATAGCACTACGAAAACCTTTCTTTTAAATAAAAAAACGATAGACCGCTTGGTAGAGCTTTTTATTCAGGTCATCTGAGAGTATATGCTGTTAAATCACTGCTCACTTTCTTGATGAGGAGTGGGATACATTTTTTTTTTATATACTCTCAGATCTATTTTTTAGTAACTTGAAATTCTCAAGAACCACAGATATGTCGTGATCCGTTATGAATCGATCAAATGTAATACGACCCTACGATATATTGAAGTCCTATAAAATTAACATGCTGAGGGACATCATATATTATTACAAGCAGGAATTGACCCAGACTTTCCAGTTCCTCAAAGATTCTAAAGATTTTCTTGAATACAAAAAGATGGCAAAAAAAATCAGCGCCGAAGTCTATACGGTGAGGTTTTCCAGCCTTATGAATATGGCACTCGTATATTTTTACGCACTGTACGAGGGGTTTAACCGGACGTTCTTTGAGAAGCTCCTTCGACACGATACCAGCATCTCCCACCGGGAATTCAAGAGAAGATACCCCGAATTCTATGATATCAAACATAAGGTCATCCGGGGGATTTACCACATCCGCATATCCCAAGAAATCTTTGACGTAATAGACATTCTACGCAGAGCCCGCAACGGTATCGTACATTTAGGGAAAAAATGCAAACAGGACTTTGAAATTGTCGATATCTGTTATGAAGCAATTGTCAAGTATTATGAGCTTATTGAAAAAGAGGTAAAATAAAGGGTTATTAATACTTAAAAAATGTGAGGTAGAGGAATCTTATAACCACTCTATAAATTTGTTCTCTAATAAAAACATATTAATTTCTTAAGAAGAAAAGATATAAAAGGAAGTTTTATGAATTATTAATAAAAAAATCCATTATTTTTGAAAAATTTATGTTGCATAAAAAATGTCTAAAATGTGGTAAATCTATTCCTTCAGAGTCTGTTTATTGCATGTATTGCGCACAACCCGTTGAAGAGAGACAATTATTAAGAATAGAAAAAATTCTAAATTCTCTGAAAAAGGAAAAACCTACAGAAAAAATACTTTTTAAATTATCTGAAGAATTTAATAGAAATTGGGAAGAAATTAGGCAAAATCGATTTTTAACTTATTTCATAATTGATGTTATAAAAGAAATAAGAAATCCTACTTTCCCAAGTTATATAGTAAACAGAGCAGCAGGAGATAGTCGGTCAGGAGGTATATTCGAGGATGTTTTTGCTCAGCTTATTGAAAGGTATTTTCAAGCAGATATTGAATTTTGGACACCTGAAAAGGAATTTATACTCAAAGTTAAAGTAAATAAACCAATAGCTGTTCCAAATGAACGAAATAAAAAAAAGCCCGATATTTTAATTAGGCATAAATCTAAGAAAGAACCTTTAGTGCTTTTGGAGTTAAAGACGAGTTTTACAAAAAGAAGTTTATTAAAGACCTACAACGAATTAGAGGAAATGTATAAGAGGATATCGCCTAAGCTAGAGTATTTTTTTATCATTTTTAATGCAAGCCAACAAAAGGCGAAAACTTATAAAAAAATCTCTCCTAATTGTCGAGTTCTATGCTATGATTTTAAAGTTGATCGAGATAGCCTCATTAAACAGATTCAACCAAAGATAATAGATCCACTCGAACAATTATTCGAAGATATTAAATCCGTTATCAAAAACAGAATTAAAAATTACCAATAAATTAGAGGATAATTAGCTACAAATTAACATATCACGCTAAGAACGACTTTATTACTGGTACGTAAGCCCCTCATTTTATTCCACTTTTGTACTAATTTTCTTCAAATATTTCATCAAAATATTTTATTTTAATTAATCAGTTCTTTACTTTATTTTTAACTTTGGATATTTAAAATTGAGATGTCTTAAAATAGACTAAATCAAAAACGAGCAGAATATTGTAAGTGTACTTGGATATTATATAACAAGAAAAAAAAAGTGAGATTAAATCTCACTATAAATTATTTATTTTGGTAAATATATCCTAAATTCCCCTTTAATTATATCAAATGGAATCCTATGTGTTTCTAACCACCATTCTGAGGGCAATAGATCCAAATGATCTTGTAATCTATCATTGGTAAGTATTGGACAATCATCGTGAATGGCTTTCAATATGAACAGAATGTCTGCGTCTATCCCTTTAGGAGCCTCTAAAATTATCCTTCGTCTTAAATAATATTCATAAGATTCACGATAATCAATACAATAATATAATTGCCAATCAGCTATCCCAATAATATAATAGTCATATTTTAGAGTGTTGAACATAATATTGATATTTTTAACTTTGGGGGGATTTTCATCATAATGTCCAGCGATATTAGAAATATCTGCAATTAATTTTGGCTTTATTTTTAACACCTTGTGTGAGTGATACATGCAATGAAACCCCAAACTACAATCTCTTACTCTCTACAACAATCTACATCCCATATACCTACGTTAAAAACTACGTCTTACTCACTCACGACTTAAACTCTAAAAAAGAGCGCAAAAAGCTATATGTTCTTTACATCTACTCAATCTCTACTCAAAAAAAGCTTCATATTCAACTAACTGCTAAAACTTCTTACCAACGGAGGTTCCAATGCAATAGGTTTTATAACTAACCTACATAATTGTAATAAAAAATATAATATAAATTTTGTTATACTCTTCGGAAAGTACCTATTCTTATTTGATGATTAGCAAAAAGTTATAACAACTAGATATTAGATCTTTCAAGACCTTTTTCTAAATTTACGAGATTTTTTTCCATATTTGCTTTTGAGCTGAAGGAAATTTTTAATAATTTTCCCAAAAAAAAGATCATCTTAATGTAAAGCCATTGACATGAGTTGAGAATCTTTTAAACCTTTATGATCAAAATCATCATAATGTCTTAACATATACGAATTCACTTCATCCATAGAGAGCAGTCTTTTACTACCATCAGAACGAATCCAAAACGAGTAAAAATAAAAGTCCAGAGCATTTGGATTATTAACTCTTCTAATCCAATACAGACCTTTTTCTTTTGGAATAATTTGTATCCAAGAATATATAATCCATTTGATAAATAAATGGAATTTAAGATAGGTGGAGGATCAAGGTGTGAATCGATATTTGAGTTACTAACATGATTAATAGTACTTTTTAAATGATCGACTTCCCCTCGTGTCATACCGATTAGTTCGAAAGGATCATCTCGTATTCCAAATAATAAATAACCACCCCCTTCAGAATTGGCAAATGACACGATATCTCTCCTTAACTCATCAGGATCTCCGCCATATTGTTTTTTAAATTCGATATTCATATCTTCTAAATTATACGAGTCATTCCGCAATAATTCTAGATCATTTTCAGTCCATGTTAGTATGGATTTAGGAATTCTCATTAAATTCACTTTTAAATAATTGATATTTGCTCATATTATCATATTGCATGGTAGTTTTTAAATAAAAACTATCTAAAAGTTTAGTAAACGAAAAATGTAATAAAAGCTAATATTAATGATTTAGTAATTTTCTATACTTTTTCTTGACTGTTAATGTGTGACTAAAAATGTTTTTCGATATGTTACCATGGATCTCAAATTAAAAAATAAGGAATATAAAATAGGGTCATTAAATCGACTGCGAAAACGAGATCATAGCCATTATGAGAGGAAGATTTACGTGTTTCCCGTTGAAATATTGAAAACTGCATGTAAAATATTGCGTTCAGATATATTCCCTGAATAAAAAAGACACATCCTAAAAAAATAACTTAATAACATTTTAATTGATTGATATTCTGATATACTTCATTATTTCTGAAAATTTTGACCATTATGTATCTATTTCAGAAATTTCCATTTCTTTTAGATCTCGAATAAATATAAATTAGTGAGCTTCTATCTTTTTAAAACAATTTTTTTTTAAGAGGATGTAAATTATTTATACATAAAGACATAATAATAAAAATGCACTCTTCATTAGTAAAACACTTTTAAATCGTCTTAAAACTAAGTTCATTCATAATATTACCAATAGATTGCATAAGAACATTAATATAATATAAAAAGATAACTATCTTGTAGATTCACTGATATAAATATTGGAGTATTTATTTTGAATAATTTAATTAGGTTTATACATATTTCTGATATACATTTTGGATCTTTATCAAAAAAAAGAGATGGTATATTTAAGACATCCTTTTCAGATTGGTTCCAGTTCCTTATTGATTTTATTGAAGATAATTATTTAATTAAGAATATAAACACATTTCTTTTGATTTCTGGTGATTTGATTTCAAAATCAGAACATGAGAACTTCGAAAATGAATATCTTCAAAGATTTTTAAAAATTTTCTACGAAAATAAAATTCCGATAATAATCTGCAATGGAAATCATGATTTAGACAGAAAAAAGATTAACGAGGGGGCCCAATTTAATGATTTCAACGATTTTATGAGAAAAAATGAATCAAATTTCCGTATAAATTTATCGAGAGATTTTAATGATAATCAAATCTCATACTATCATTCCGAGGAAACTAACCTTCTATTTATAGCTGTAAATTCATGCCAAAATATAGAAATAAAATACAAAGATGAGCAGTTGAAAAATGAGATTCATGATCCTGATATTTTGTTAGATGAGAAGTTTCTAGATATTGGGATTATTTCATATGCTACTATATCCAAATTTTTTAAAGAGTTAAGTGAAAAATTTAGTGAAGAATATTTTAAAGTAATGAATAAGTTTATCATCTCTCATCATACAATGAATCAAACAATGTTGGAAACCTCTACATTTGAATTATTAAAAAAATATAATGTACAATTAATTTTTTCAGGTCATCAACATGAATATGATTTTATTCCTAAAAAAGGAATATTTAATTATGTTTCAGGCTCTCTAGCTGGAAATTATGAAACTAGAGCAGATTTAATTAATTTAAAAATAGTGGAAAACCAATTTAATGTTTATGATATAAATTTTAAAGAAAGAAAGATTATTCCTCAACTAGTCTATTATGGAAAAGATAAAAAATGGATTACAGAAACTAAATATGAAGATGTAAAAGAAATAGAATTAAGTCAGATTTATACTTTTGATTATTGGAGTAAAAATAATTCATTTACCGAAAATATAATAAAACAACTTAAAGAAAAAAATATTAAAACAGTATATGTAGAAGAAAATTCATACCCGCCTTATTATTTAAAGGACTCGAATAATATCTTTTATAATTGTTGTCTATTAAAAAATGAAGATAGACAATTAGAAGCAAATGAAATTTATAATTATTTACAAGATAATTTATCACTTATCGAACAAAAATCATTACCAATTATGATAATAAATAATACAAATAAATTTCAACGACAATTCCCAAAACAGTTTACAATAAACAAATAGGTGAATAAGAATTTCAGATTTAAAATCAATGATTATTGAATATTTAGAGAAATATGAAAGGGGAAAGTTAGAGGATATAATTCAATATTTAATAAAAAGAGATTTTGATATTCAAGAAGATATAATTGAACTTAAGAATGAGATAAGAAAATTTTTAAAATCTCTGAAAGATGCAAATTTTTCAGAGATTACAAATGATTTTTATTATATTGGAAAAAAATCCAAGGAATTAATTGAAACCAATGAATTTTATGATTATAAATGTAATATTACTGGGACGATCTTTTTAAAAAATATTCAATTAGATTTGAATTTGATAAAAAAATCGTTAATTAATAATACTAAGAGTTTTGGAAAAATTAAAGTAAATACTGATGAGACAATCCCTAGCTTAATAGGTATTTTTGAAACAGAATTAATTCAGGTAAGTTTTAGTTTAAATCGCAATATAGATAAATTTTTACCTTTTGATGATATACGTTCACTAAATATGAATATAACTTCAATGATGAAAGGTCAAATTGATTCTAAATCAGAATTTTATAATTTTATCCATAATGAATTACCAAAAAGAAGTATAAAACGAGAAAGAACAGCATTCATACCTCTAAAGTTTGGAATATATTTAATATTAAAAATAATTGTTTCAGAACTAAGAAAAAATGATAGGGTTAAAATTAAGCTAGACTTTGTTAATTTCTCACATTAATTTAAATATAAATTTGAAATAATTTATGACAAAATTTACAAATATTTTTCTGTTAAGGAACTTTAAGAAAAAGGAAATTAATCTTTATATTACGAATATAATTGCTGATTTAGAAGAAGATAATTTAATTTACCGCATAATAGGAAAACTAATAAAAATAATTCAATCTGATAATCATGACACTTTAATTTTTCAATATGGAGATCTAATTATCTCTGAATATAACTTAGATAATATTATTGAGGAGAAATTAAAAAAAGGTAATTATTTAGAAAATTTTGAATTACAAACATTTTCAAAAAGGATCTCCTTACAAATCCAGGCATTGGATGAAGATAATGAAAAGATATTGCTTCGATATATTGGCGAGTCATTAGCTCTAACCTTAAAAAATCGAGATGAAAAAATTCTTGTATATAATGAGTATGGAAATAAGAATGTGTTTAACGTAACATTTCTAGAAAAAAATAAAGAGTTTGATCTTGTCTCCGTATTTGAAGGTTTGATATATAGACCTATAGTAATCAATAATCAAATCGCTTTACTAGTAGATGCAAAATCTAAGTTTTTTACAAAAAAAAATCTAAGAGATATTAATTCAGATGGAGATTTAAAAAAATTTCTTAATAGAAGTATTGAAAAAATATGCCCTCTTGTTGATTGTATTCATCATTTAAAACCTTTTGGAATATGCGAACATGGAAATCCTAAATATTTTGGAAAATTATCCGATTTAGATATTGAGAATGTTAGACCATCCAATTGTAAAATTAATATTAAAGATTATTTCAAAAATGAAAGTAATTGCCCAACGACAAAATTATATAATGAAATCAAGGATGAACCACCGGTTATAGATAAAACTTTTATTAAGGATTCAGAAAATGAAAAAGTATATAGTTATCCACTTGAATTGTTGAGAATAATTCCATGGACTGAGGATGCAGGATCAGAAAGTAGCGAATTATCTGATTTTATAAAAATACCCCCGAAAAAAAGGTTTGACAAAATATGCCAGCTTACAAATGAATTGTTAAAGAGCTTTTATGATTTTGAATTTATAATTTTACCTTTAAAAATATTAATTTTCAATGAAGAAATGAAATTTTTTGTAAATTACTTTCGACAAGAGGAATATCTTATAAATAGTGAATATACAAATTTACCTGTTATTGATGCAAACGAAAAAAAATTGGGTTTACATCAAGCATTAGAAAAAAAATTACATTTTCATATATTTATACCTCATCGAAAAAAATATTTCGATTATTTAATACCGTTGATTGGAAATTCCGAAAAACACAACTCATCTGTTTTTTTCCATAAATTTGCATTTTGTTCACCGCCATATTTTAACTTTTACATTTTAGATGAGACAAAAAATTTAAAAAATAAAATAATAAGGATATTAGGTGAAAAGAGTGATAGAGTGAATTTTTTTATTATAGTACATGAAGATCATTCTTCTAATAATTATAAAAAATTAAAATCCTTTTTAGTTCAAAAAGATATCCCTAATCAAACTATTAAATATGAGACTTTAATAAACTACGGTTATACTCCTTTTACATCAAGTATTTTCTATCAAGTAATCTTAAAAGCAGGGGGTTTTACTTGGGCCTTTGATGATAGGGAGTTTAATTACAATTTTTTAGCAATTTCCATCAAAAATAAAAAGAATAAAAGATATGCATCCATCTTGGAATTTAATAGTAAGGGATTATTTCAAAGAGGATGCTTTATATCCCATATAACCAAAAATTTCAATAAGATCTTAAAACAATACTTAGCAAAATTTAATGTTAAGAGTTCTTTTATAGTATTATGTTCTGGAAATTTTACAAAAGATCAAAAAAAGATATTAGAAAAGATAATAAGTAAAGAGAAAAATCACTTCTTGAAAACATCTGAAGGTTCAAATTTTAGATTTTTTGATGATTATTATCCAAATTATAAAGTAAATAAAGGAATAGGTGTATTTAACAATCAACAATTGCATATTATTAGCTATAATTATATGAGTGGTACTCAAAAATGTCTAAAAATAACTCCCTTTTTTAAAGAAGATAGAATAATGAATGAGATATATGAAATAGTGTATAGAATGACAGAATTCCACCCGGCCTTAAAACGCAATTCAATTAAACTTCCATTTGCACCTCATTTTGCTCTTGAAACTATTAGAAAAGGAATTGAACTTGATTTAGATACATTTGAATTTAAAACACCATTCTTTTTATGAAGAGGAGATATTTATCACATCCTTAAAAATACCTGGTTGGACTTTAGAATTCGATTTTAATAAGTTATTATTATATGAATGTGAATTTAGTAGAAAGGATATAGATCCTTCTACATTAAATTACTATCTTCGAAGAGGAGAATATGATACAGATTTCCCCTTAAGTATTCTTAAAAAATCGAATAAATACTACCTAATTACCAATGTGGAGTCTTTAGAATCAAAATTTTTTAAAATAAATCAAATTATTGGAAAAGTAAGAAATCAAGAAACAAAAAATTTAGAAACCTATTGTTCAGATGAATTAAGGACTTATTTTTATACATTGATAGTGCATTTCTTTATAAAATTGGGTTATAAAGCCCCTGTAAAAACAAGAACTTTTCTAGGGAAAAGTTCTAAGGGAAAATTAGTAAGAAGACAAAAAACACCAATCAAAAAAATTGAGTTAAAAAATAATGAAGATTTAAAATCAATAGAGGTTGATGATTCGGTAAATTTCGATGTGTTTCTCGATAAAAAACTCGCACATATCTCTTTTTTACCAAATTATGTTATTTATCAAAAAAACACAAATTTGCCTTTAAATAAGGATCAATTGAGATTAATCGAAGAAAATGAAGAATGGCAAGACACTATATATTTTAATCCAAAAACTTTTTTTGAGAAATTTGATGATGTTAACGATAAAATCATTGTTTTTCTAAAGGAACTTTCTTTTGTTAAAGAAATATCGATTACTCCTGATTTTCCTCTTAATAAATTGGAAACAGAGTCAATCTTTTATATCAACCCAATAAAAGAGAAATTAAAAATCACGAATAACGAAAAATTCGAGAAACAAATGGAATTATTTTTCTTCAAAAATCAAGAGAGATTCCCAATTCTTTCCGTAATTGTCTTAATTGATAATTATTCCAATGATAATGTATATAATTTAAAATTAAATAAATATTTAGAAGAAATTAATAATTGTAGCTTTATAAACATTCTAAAGACTATAAATTTTACAAAAATTGAAGATATCGATTTCGAAGAGGGTAAAAAATATATTTTTTTGATAAATGATAACTGTCCAGGAACGAAATTTCTCTACGATCAATTGAAAAAAAGAACAAGAATTTCAAAAAATATTTATTTTTCAACTATTTCGAAAATTAAAAATTACACTCAACACTTCTTTTTAATCTGGCTTTCCTTATATTATAGAGAAAGGAAAAATTTAGTCTGGTACAAATCTAAAGATCATTCATTTGAAAATGCAGTATATATAATGATACATCATGATTATGACCTATCAATAATTAAAGTATTGATTTTTAAATTAAATTTAAAACACTTTAGTACCTCCGAATATACCTACTCATTTTTATTGCCCTTTAATAACAAATATAAAAGAGAAGATATTGTAAAGTCAATAATTAATTTCATAAAAAATAATACAGAAATATTTACTACAGATAATATTCTTTTTTTAACTAATAATGAATTTACTCAACATATTTGTAAAGAAATCAATAATTCCACCAATTTAATTCTTATAGAAAAACCAAATTTAAGAATTTTCGAAATTAATTATGAGAATAAAAAATCAAAACCTCAGAATGGATCATATATTAAAATCTCTGGCTCAGATTCAAAATATCTATTAATCACTACAGGAAAACCAGAAGAAAATCTAGGTTTACCAAATCCTATACGTGTTAATATTATAAATAATTTAAACGGTATTGAAGATAAGACCATCTTACAATTAATATTTGATTTAAGTTTTTATCAACCAAAAAGCTTTAGCAAGACGGGAATTCCTTTTTTTATAAATCATGTTAATAATAAGATATATAAGAAAATTCCGATAAAATATTCTAAAGAGGTACCTTATTAATGATTTGCACCCTAGGCATTCGTGATCTATCTGATACTTATTGTAGTCGAAGAAGATATCTATATATTATCGCAAGATTGAAAAAATTATTTAAAGAAGATTTAGAGGGAGATGAATTCTCATTTAATGTTCCAGCAGTTTTAGGAAAGTTCCTCCATCTTTTAATACAAATTTTTCTTAAAAAATATTTTGAGTACTTTGAATACTTTATTTTCCGAAATAATTTGAGTTATACTCAAGCAGCAAAGAGAAGCCTGTTAGAGTTAGCAAATTTTTTTAAATTTAATTTAAAAGTAAGATATGAATTCTCAGAAATTAATGTAAGCGATTTAACTGTTCTAATTTCTGATTTTACTGATCAAATTAATGCCATTTCAACTAAAGTCAATGATTTTTTTTTTATTATTGATGAAAAAAGAGAAAAAGTATATAGTAAAATCGTAGATGATGAATTCAACGTCGAATATCAATATTTAAAAGGTTATTTATTCTCAGGGAAAATCGATCTGGTAGGTTATGATCCTCATACAAATGGTCTGTTTTTAATTGAGATAAAAACGGGAAAGGTATCGAAAGAAGGACTAAAAATTAGTAAAAGACAAGTAAAACTTTATAAAGAATTATTTTTAATGAAAAAAAATATCAATATCTCTGAAATAAAAACATATTTGTGGAATACCCGCCCTGGACCTGAAAGCGAAAGTTTCAACACTATAGAGGAAGTTGAATTTAGAAAATATTTAAATTATATCCAAAAAGCTATAGCAAAGGCGTTAAGAATAAAAGAACATCAAGAAAAATTACCTAAAAAATTAGACATTAATTATGCTAAAGGAATTTGTGATTATTGCCATTACTGCAAAAATAAAAAAAAAATTTTGCCTAAACGTGTTACCAAACCATTAGATAAATTTATTTTTAATAACATAACAAAAGAGAGTCGTTCAAGTAATAATATCGAATTAGAGGTAATTAAATTGGAAGAATATTCAAATATTTTTTTTTTGAAAGAAAAAAAAGTATAATAGAAAATATATTCTTAAAAATATGATATTTTTTATATCATGAGATCTAGATCTATTTTTTAATAGTAAATAATTATTTAATGGTTTATTACATCTTTAGATGAGTAAGTCTTTGGAGATTATGTTTTTGTTTAACTCTTATACCGTACTTTTTTAATTGACAGATAATGTCTTGTAGATTTTGGATCTCAGGTTCAATTATCTTTCTTTTATACCTACTATTAGTGTTAGCCCCTAAAAATACAAATTTAGGATTAATGGAAACAATTTTATCGCAAAAACCTTTTGTAAATTTTCTTCATAGTTTGATAATGATATGTATCAGTCTCTTCACATATTTGCCCCATTGAAAGGTGATTGATTCTTTTAGGGTTTTTGGATCATCAGGATAGGTAATTTCCGGGTATACAATTTTGAGTTTCAAAATAGCTACCGAAATACAATATAAGCATTTATTAATCTTTCGCGCAACATCATGCGTGTTATGATAATACTCTTCCTTGCTAAGTCCTTGAGTACAGATGGTGATCTTATCTATATTTTCCAGGATATTTACTATTAATTCTTCTTTCAATAAATCAAAATTATGCATTAGATTCTCTTTAATTTATTAATCCTCTCGTTTTTAGCTTTTAATTACTATTCAAACGCTTTTGCCTTATCTGGCAAATGAATTGCTCGATATTAATGTTCTTTTTTACAGTAATCATGTAATTTTTTGGTCTTTTTCCGTTTATTAAGATTAAAATTCCCTTTTTTTCAAGATATTCAAGAGAACGTGAAATAAAGTTAATTTTTGAGCGATTCGACGATTCAATATCATAACATCTACGTATATTTCTTGTATTGATCGTAAGCCTATGATTTTCAATGTTCTTATTGACTGCGTGAAGCACATCCTTTAAATGTTCTATAAAAAAATCCATACCCCTTATCACTGTCCTCTTTCCTTTTTTATGAATTTCATACATATCATGAGAATTGCCTCATTTTATTGACCATATCAAAAGCTCGGCTGACATATTCCATATAAATTTCAATTACCTCTTCCATGATACACTCAAACGGAAATGATTCATAAAAGGCAATTAAAAAGTTCTTAAATTCTTTTTTGGTAGGCGAAGTATATTGTACGATTTCTTCCCATTTGACCAAATAGTTATGATGTCTTAACCAGATAAACATAACCGTCGGAATTAATTTGGCAGGATCTCGATTGCTCGTATAAGGAACTAAGCAATTTCGAATAAAATAGCTTAATTCACACACTTCGGATATATCATCTCTATTCATGTGCAAGAGGTTATACATTCTAGCGACTTCAATCCTTATGGTTTCTTGTATTTTATTACTCATCTTTGTAAATTCTCCTCTTGATTAGTATTGAGATGTAAAGCTTTTTCGAGCTCCTTCAACTCTGTTTTCAATTGTTGAATTTGTATATGGGTAAGTGCTAAATGTGTCGCATGATAAACTTTTTCATCTAAGTTTTTTAACTTCACTCCTTTTAGTTTCATAAGATTCTCAAAATGGGCTAAAAGATCTCTGGTTCGTGGCGAAATTCGAGTTGAAATGTGATCTATGGAATGGCCTAAACAGATAGTAATACACCCTACATTAAACATGTCTTTTTTAAAATCCTTCAATAATTCAAATGGAAATCTTCATATTTAAAGTTTGCACTTTTTCACGAAATAGATCATAATTTATCATCAACCATTTTGCTATTTTTCACAATCATTCTCCGATTTCTATCAACAAAATAATACCAAAATTAGTAATTGTTTAAAATCAAGGACAGATAGTAAAAAGTATAGAGTTCGTATTGTTTCGTAATCTATTAATCTTCAAAAATTTGGATTGCCCCATGAGTCTAAAGAAAATTGAAAAATATATTGAAATCTTGTTGCATTTGCATTCACATGAGAATACTACCATCAACCATATTGTAAATAAATTTGATATTACATACTCTACAGTGAGGTCCCTTTTTAAAAAGTGGATAAAGGATAAATATATCTCAAAAGTAAAGATTAAGGGTGTGAAAGCAGGTGAGCCCCAGTATACATATCACTTGACCAATCAAGGAATCGATTATTTAAGCAACCTAACTTTAAAGCTAAATGAAGAGATAAATAAATTAAATAAAAAGATAGCCAAATAAATAAGTCAAAAGTATTTAAAGGTGGTCCTAGACATAATAAGTCATTTTTTTCGTATTATAAGTCGTTACCTATATGATGATAAATTTGATGTTCAGCTACCTAAATTGAAGGACTTTGCTGAATTTGATAACATTTTCAGTGATTCATTTAAAGAATATGAACCTGTACTCACCAAAGTTAAAGAAGAGTTTAATTTCGAGTCCAAATTTCAAAATGTTAATAAAGACACTCCGTTCCAGGATGTTTTATTTATATTTTTAGAATTTTTCATGAACTCATTACGAGTAAAAGAGATGAGATATTTTTACTTAAGTTTATTCAAAGATTTTGTCAATAATTACCGTGATCTTTTTGATCGTACCCCTTTGATTGATAAAAAACTCTATACTCAAATGAAACGATTTATAGACAAGGCCAATGAAATGGATTCAGAAAAAACTCATCAAGTCATTGAATCCTATTATACTCAACATGAACAAAGGCTACCCCTATTTTCCATCATGAATTCTATTTTGATTTTTCGAGAAAAAATAGATATAGATGAGCTAATTGTATCTTCTAATAAAATGAAGTATAAAGAATATATGAATAATTGGATACTCAATTTTGGACAACTTATTGAAAGCCATATTAAAGATATCTTACTTTTTTTCGTAAAACTAAAAAAAGTTTTCCAGAATAAAGGTTTTAGCTATTTAGACAAACGGCAAATTAATATGGGTTTTCTTATTCACGAGTTAGATCTAAATGATCCCGTATTTTCGATAGGGAATTATCGGAATGCAATTGCCCATCAAGACTATAATATTAATTTTGGTCCTGAGATCGATGATAAAAAGCTAACGTTTAAGGACCGTAAGCTTGAACGTTCTATTACCATTGATGAGTATATTATCAGATATTATAAATTATTCTTTTTCATCTATACCTTTGAAATTGTGTTAAATAATTATAATTCTACTCATCAACAACAACTAGAAGATGTATTACATAGTCTAGTCCAATTAATTGAGAGAGAACTTCCTAACTTAGAAGAAAAATTGGATCAAATGCCCCCAATCGACTTTTCAAATTTACAAAATAAGATTAATGATAAAAATACAGTGAATAAAAAGCAGAATGAATCTCAATTACATCCTAAGAATGAAGTCAATTGAAACAATAAAAATCAAGAAATTAGCAATACAAAAAAAAAGGAAATTATATTTGTTATTTTAATTCAAATCTTTTATTCAAGTTCTTGGTTAGAATTTACATAAAATCATTATTTTATACTGAAATTTATTGTTACATAAGAATGAGAAAATATATGATTAAATAACCAATAAAGTAAGAAATTAAAGGACCTACTCCCAAGGTTAATACCTCAATCATAAGCGCAGTAAAATAAGGCCATTTTTTCATAGCATTAATTCTTCCTAAAATTATTTCATAATAAAGCCTTTTTAGTAATTCTAATTCAGGAGTCATTTGGCCCTTATTCACATTTTGCAGATTGGTCTTCATTTTGGCTTGAATTGATGTATAACATTGTTTTTTATATTTCTCTATAATTTTTCCAAATAAAATTAGCGTTGCTATAAGTCCTACAGCGATCATAAGAATAATACAAAAAAATCCCCACATAGTAGTATAAAAAAGGATTTCTCGTAAAGAAAGATGGGGCGCAAACACATAATTTTGAAAGAACTGTATCGCTATTAAATAGAAATTTAGCAAGGAAGCGACGATCACCTTAAACAGAAACTTTGAAATGAATCTTAGACCCCCAAAGTTATCTGGATGATTATAGGTGAACTGTAATTTATATTTTTCTTTTAAAATCTGATATAAGTCCGTAATTAATAATATAAAAGATCTCAGACAGAAAAAAATAAAGCACGCTAAGAACGGCCATTCAATACTTCCTATTATGATATACAATACTTTAAAACAAAGAGGTTTATCTCTTATATAGATAAGGCCCCAAAAATTGAGCAAAGCTCCACCAGGTATAAATATTACAAAAATAGAAACCAAAATATTATTATTTACAAAAGGGATTTGGGTTTTCCTTCCTTTTGTATTTTTCGGTGATAAGATCTTTTGAAACTCATTATTATAGGTATTTAACGCATTGGGAAGCCAAACCACGCAAAGAACTACAAAACCAGTAAATATACAAAAAAAAAATTCTCGATATATTATATCTACTGGAAATTGTAGAAAAATCATAGCAATTAACATGGGAAAATGAAGAAAAAATCCCACTAAAAAGGCATATAATTTCTTATCGTTAAACCATTTTATAAAACAGATTTGATATGTGTTATTCTGATCATGGGAGGATTGTTTGATTTCTACCACAAAATAATTTGTTCGATATTTATTTTAAAGTTATCTTTTAGTATCATGAGAAATTTATTCTACACTAGTATTAATTTTTACACTTGGATGTTCTAAACTAAATGGTATGCCGAAATAATATTGAAAAGATTAAGTAATCTAAAAAAGATAAGTATAGCTCTCTAACTCATCTTTTCTTTTTATTAGTTTTTGTTTAGAAATTTCAAATTTACTAGAAACAGCATCTAGTTGAACGTCTACATCATGTATTTGTAAATATAGATAATACGTGCTGGCTAGGATCTCTTTAATATTAGTCGAGTTAACCGGATAACCCATGTTGACACATTTATTAATAAATTTTGTGATGGTATTTGTTAATTCTTTTTGAATCCCTATATAACGGGTAAGGAACCTTAACCTTAATGAATAATCAGGAGTATTTATAATATTAAATTTCTTATTCTCTTGGCAAAAAGAAGGATCATTCAGAATTTCATTACAGTGAGCTTTAAAGACTCTTTTTCGTCCTTGAAACCTTTCAGTATTTTCTTTTGAAAGTATTTCATGGAGTATTAACCAAGGTCTTAATACTGGATATTCGGAATCATCTTGAACCAGCAAAAAGAGTTCTTTTTTCACAATACACTCGCTATATACATATATTGCTTCTTCACTATTTTGGTCTGCCCCATAACTTGTTATGAAAAAAGGTATTGATTTGTAAAGTGTGGATTTTAATAGTTTTTGCATGTCGAGAACCAATTCATGAGCGCTCAATAACTTGTCATAGCAGGTATTACTTAATTTTTTAGCTTTTTTGAAATGGTCTACTATTTTTTTTCTACTTTGTTCTAAGATAACTTTTTTAATGACATCTGAAGAGTTTTTTATACTCTTAAATTCAGGTACTTGTAATTTGTGTAAAAAAATCTTTTTAATGCGATTATTCAAGCTTCCCATCGATATGTTTAATTTTTTACATACTTGAGAAAATGGCACGGATTTTATGTCCATCTTAATCATACAAAACACACATACAAATCCTGATGCGACTTCTTCTTTTGCAAATTGGATATAGAGCCAAAAAAGGTCCATAATTTGTCTTGAATTTTCAATAAAATCCAGTCCAAACTTAAAATATGTTTGAATATCTGATATTTTTTTATTTATAAGCAGCACTTTATTTCTCTTTCGATATGAAGGAAAGAGAATAAGTAATAGTTTAAAGCTATTCTGGAACTCTTTTTCTGTTAATTCTGTCTTCTCTATAAATTCATTTTTATTAATAGATCTACCCTCCATTTTCAATTGCATGGACATAATTACCGGGATCAAGATCTTTGCATAATATCGTCTCTGGCCGGAATCAAGCTGTTTTAATACCTTATAATACAGTTGTTCACATTTTTCTTGAAATCCAGGCTTTTTTAAAATATGTAAAGTAGTAATCACCTTCTTGAAATTATCTTCGAAATCATCGAATATAAGTATATTTGGAGTAATCTCTTTGGAGACAGGCTTATATATCGGAATGAAATCTTCTTTTTTTACTAATCCCGGAAGTTCAATATCTTCCCATCCTGGCGGAAATCTTTTGTTATAATCTTTTAAATACAATTCATTTGTTAAGGGGCTCTTCTGTCTGTGTAATATCATGGCACAGTGTTTGACAAATCCCGTACTTTTTCCCGAGATTCGTGCGATTTCTGCCAATCGTAGAGGGTATTTCATGATTGCAAACACGATAAAATTTATAATTTCATTATTTTTATTCACTTCTGTACATGAAAATAAGATCTGTTTCAAAGTTAGCTTACTCCCCTTACCATTAAAAAAGTTTTCAACCTGAAACTTATGAAGGCTTTTAATCCATTTTGCAAAGGGAAGATCCATAAAAATTCTCTTAAATGCTGACTTATCCTCATCGAGGTGATGACAATCTCTATATTTATGCATTAAAACCTGCATATAGGGTTTTATGAGGGTACTAAAATCATTTTCAGTAATGATATTATTTATAATATTGTCCGTGACTACTGTTATCAGTTCCTTTTTATGGTTTGGATTATAAAACCGTTTTTTAACCTCTTGAGAATTTGATAATACTAATTTGGCTATACGATTGATATACTTTGTACTATGATGGTACCTTTTACTGATTTCTGTAAGATGCCCTCCTAAAATATAGTCTTTAATATCAATCATCATATTGAGTAGTTGATACAGAAATTCATAAGGTATTGTGGAATTTTTCTGCTCTAGTTTCTCCAATTCTGCCAACAATGATTTCTTATCTTTACGATATTGAGTCAATTTCTTCAAAACTGTGTCGTTTTTAATTTTTTTATACTCAATTTGCCCAAACTTTTTTTTAAAATACTTGAGTCTGATGTTTATAGGCTTTTCATAATCATTATGTAAAATTTCCCTTATGAGAAATGGTTCGGGATAGTTATTTTCATATTTGTGGAGAATTTGTGATAAAATATTGACTAAACTAATCAAAACTTCAGTAGAGACAGATTTGTTTTTTTTTTCTACAATATTTTCTTTTTCAGAAGGTTTTGTAAAAATTATATCTCTGAACAAAGACTTTTCATCGAAGACAAGAGGATTGAGGAAGTTACTTACGAATTTATTGTAATGTTGAGTTGAGTTATAACTTATTCCCGCAATTTTGTATTTTTCGCTCATACTGATATCCTTCTCCTTAATCAATGAAAAAATGATATACTTTCTAATTTCATCGTGCCAGTTGATATTTTCGCATAGTTTTAATATTTCATATTTAGTAGGCTTGGGATCCTTAAGTTCCTCTCCAAATATTTCAAAAAAATCTGAGTCTCGTAAACTTACTACCCAATAAATAAATTCTGGATTAATTTTAAATTCCTTAAAAATAGCCTTCCCCATACTGGTCTTTAGCACGTTATGTCGATAAAATTCTTTGATAGTTTGCAAAAAGGGATGTAATAAATTAGAAAAATGGGTATGATCTATTTCATTACAGACAACTGCACGTACAATACGTTTCAAGCTTTTCTTCCTCTTAAATCGCAGAAAGCCTTGCCAATCAAAGCGCACGCGATACAAATCGTCACTAGGTAAAATTATAGAGGCCATATCTGAAATATAATCTCTTCTTTGATGTTTACTGGCAATCTTAGTTATGGAACCTCCAGTAAGAGGGTCAAAGATATCTAATAAAATATTAAAATGGCAGATCACATAATCCATATCCACGAAGTCTTGAACTTTATTGACTATTTTAGAAAATTTGCTTTTCAAAAAACGTTTCATTTCTGGGGTAACTAAACTTTCTTTCAACTGATACATTGTAGAAGAAAAAGTAAGTATTTCTACTTGTCCAATAAGTTTGATAAGCTCCCTAATAACCGCATTCCTTACTTGTCTAGGAATACACTCCTTTTTAGCCGAAGGAATGCTGCTTAAGAGTGAGTCTTTAATCTCTGTATTCACACTTCACTGCCTTCTTATCCAATGAAATTAACTTCTAAAAGAAAAAATAGTTCTTACATTATTATTAAAGCATTTCTATTTAAAGGAAAATTTTTGGTTGGGTACAAATGTTAGTGATCATAATAAGTTTTTTCCATAATCTCTTGTTTAAGAAATTAAAGTTAAATATTTTTTGGTGAAAAATATTTTAGAGATAATTTTCTTTCAGATTATTTAATTAAAAACACTCTACGATGGTTTAGTTTTGGTTCTTCTCTCAGTGAATTGATAACTTCTGTGTAGGGTTTCTTTTCTTATGAAATTGAATTATGAGGGCACATTTATCCCTTAATCCATCATTATTTAATTCTCTCTTGTTTTGTTCTCAATTTTAAGAAAAATAGATTTATATTGAAAAAAACTTTAAATATATCATAATTAATCAATAGACAATTATGTACAATGGAACCATCGCCAATACCAGAAAAGCAAAAACCAAGTTGGGATATTAAATATGAAAAAGTCCAAGAGAGGATTAAAGAATCTTTTTGGGGAGATTTTATCCTTGGAGGGCTGTTAATCTCTGGGATTTTCATCATTGTGGATAATCTTAATCTCCCACAAGAAACTAATATTATCATAGGCTTTCTAATTATTATTTTAGCCATATCCTTGATGCTTGGAAGATTAGGATGGATAAAATTAATCCCTTATAGAATAAATAAGATGATGGATAAAGCACGATTATTATTTGAAACTAAAAATTATATAAAATCTATTAATTATTTTGAAAAAATTATTAAAATTGACAAGAGATATGCTCTTGCTTGGAATAATAAAGGAACTGCATTAAGTAAGTTAGGGAAAGATGAAGAGGCAATAGAATGTTATGATAAAGCACTCGAGATCGATCCAAATTATAAATTCGCATGGAATAATAAAGGTGTTTCATTAGATAATCTAAAACGACATGAAGAAGCTATTGAGTGGTATGATAAAGCACTCAAGATCGATCCAAACTATACGGACACATGGAATAATAAAGGTATTTCATTATATAATCTAAAACGATACGAAGAAGCTCTTGAGTGTTATGATAAAGCACTCGAGATCGACCCAAATTATAAATTCGCATGGAATAATAAAGGTCTTGCATTAGATAATCTAAAACGATACGAAGAAGCTATTGAGTGTTATGATAAAGCACTCGAGATCGATCCAAACTTTACGTACACATGGAATAGTAGAGGTATTTCATTATATAATCTAAAACGATATGAAGAAGCTATTGAGTGTTTTAAAAAAGCACTCGAGATCGATCCAAACTATATAAACGCTTGGAATGTTAAAGGTGTCTCATTTACATATCTAAAAAGATTTGAAAAAGCTAATGAGTGTTATGATAAAGCACTTGAAATTGATCCAAAATATTCAAAAGTGTGGTA
>Ga0209976_10000355_pt1 | contig 32249 bp, 35 predicted proteins | sample SumtaG_FD_182806 | JGI IMG/M metagenome (GOLD analysis project Ga0209976, IMG submission 182806) | Deep subsurface microbial communities from Indian Ocean to uncover new lineages of life (NeLLi) - Sumatra_00157 metaG (SPAdes) (version 2) | ecosystem: Environmental > Aquatic > Marine > Oceanic >...
TAAATAACGAATTGAAATCTTTCATAGAGAAGATAAAAAAGGAATATGAGAACCGTACTATTAATTAAATAACTGCTATAAGAGAGGTGGATTTTGATTTGAAGCGAAAAGAAGATGATTTGAAAAAATAATTTCGGTCAGCGCTATACATAAACGTAACAGAGACGCAAGGAAGCCTGCCTCAGATATTGCAGATGATGTAGGGATCTCAGCTAAAACTGTTAGAAAACGATTAAATCGCATGATTGAACATAAACTAGTTTCATTTACCATTCAATGGACACCGATGTATGAAAATAGTTATATTACTCTTTTTTATCTATTTTTAAACGAAGGTACTAATCTAAATTCTACGATTCAACATCTCAACAAGAAATTTTCTAAGAATATTGCATATTGCTTAACCTTTAGCAACATACCTCACTTAATTTTATTGTGTACTTTGACAAGAACTTCTAAAGATTCCCAAAGGATTCAGGAAGAAATGCAAACAGAAAGATTTAAGGATGTGATTCCACATATCTTTTTCTCTATAAAGTGGTATGAGTGTTGGGTAGATCAATTACTTAGAAGTAAATAAGATATTAATTTATACGTTCTTATTTTAAACGAAGGAACTGATATGATATCTACAATTCAACATATTAACCAGAAATATTCTAAGAATATTGTTACATGCTTCAGTTATAGTAATATTCCTAACTTGATTACAAAACAAAATTATTATAAACATAGTCATTTAACTTTTTCACATATTGAAAACACTCTTCCTTCCGATTTTGCTAGTTTTAGAAAGATATATTAGCTGTCATTTACTCTAATACAATGACAATTTGAAAAATGAAATCGCAAATGACTGAAAAAATAACTCAAAAAGTCTCATCAAATGGAAGGATTGTAATACCAAAAGAATGGAGAGATAAATTAGCTATTGAAGATAAAAATGAGGTTGAGATGGAATTAAAGGACGATAAGACCATTTTAATCAAAAAAAAGATACATCCTTTTGAGATTGAAGATAATTTATTTGAAGGAGTTACTCCGTTTACCGAGGAAGAGTTAGAGGAAGTAAAGAAATCACTATTTCCAATTGAAGAATAATCAAAAAATCAATGGTTTTTGATTTAAAATGACAGAAAAAGTAGTAATTGATGCTCAAGTTCTATTTTATTTCCATTATGATTATCAAAAAGTTCCATCAATACTCCAACAATTGAAAAAAAAAGTGATAACTGGAGAAATAACTGTAGTTCTACCTACAATTGCAATCGCAGAATTACTTTGGAAAATGAGGAAAGCTGGGAAATTAAGCGCATTTAAGGAGGCTCTCAATAGATGGGAAAATTCAGAAAATGTCATTATCGATGAATTTAATATAGAAATCATTAAATTAATGCTAAAAAATGTTAAAAGTCACGAATTACATGATGAAATCATTGCTATGACGTGTAAGAAACACGATACAGATATTATTTACTCTAAAGATAAAAAATTTAAAGAAATATTCAATTTACAACTAAAATCTTGGAACTAGAGGATTACCTTTTATTCCTCATGGTTTATAATTGTAAAGACCTTTTATGAAAAAGTGAATCAATCTGTTTTTTCTTTCATTTCTAGTCTATTTAATGCTTCTCGAATCTTTTTCAATTCTTCCCCACTTAACATGTCTTCTTGAATTTCTCGAGGCTTTTTCAAATCCTGATCTTGAGCATTCACTACTCGTATTTGAGCTCTTATCGCAGAACGAATAAACTCAGACTGTGTTTGATGAGTTAATCGAGCATATGCTTTAATATCTTGTAATTCAGCAGCACTCACTAAAAATTTTACATGCTTATCTTTTAGTGCTTTTTCTACTAAATGTAATTCTTCTCTTCTTCTTTTTTTCTCACTTTCTCTTGCTCTTAGGTCTTCATCATTAACCTTTTCAAGATAATTTCCATCAACATGGATTGGAATAACATTTTCCTTAAATTCATTTATTACGATCTTTCTATTACTAGATTCTTGTTTACGAGTTTTGCATGCTACCCCCACTAGTTGGAGTAATTTAAGTTCTGATACTGATTTCGGGATACTCTTTAATAATATATCGTCTACTTCACACATGTTAAGAGAAGATAAATCCCCTATTGTTTCTGGAATTTTCTCTATTTTATTTGATGTTAATATAAGGGTTTTAAGTGATGTCAGTTTTCCAATCGATTCAGGGAGCATTGTTAACTTATTTTTATTTAAATTTAGGGCTTTAAGTGATTTCAATTCTCCAATCGATTCAGGGAGAGTCACTAACTTATTATTCGTTAGATGTAGTTTTTGGAGTGATTTAAGGTTACCTAATGACTCCGGAAGCGCCGTTAACGGAGTATTTGTTATATAGAGAGCTTTAAGTGATGTAAGCTTAGTTATTGACTCCGGAAGCGTTGTTAACTTAATATTCACTAAATGTAGGCTTTGGAGAGATTTAAGGTTCCCTATTGACTCCGGGAGTGTCATTAATCCATTACAAAATAATCTAAATTCTTTAAGCGAGGTGAGGTTCCCTATTGACTCTGGGAGTGTCGTTAACTGAGTGCTAACTAACCATAATGATTCAAGAGAGGAGAAGTTCCCTATTGACTCCGGGAGTGTCGTGAAATTACCCCATAGATGTAGTGATTGGAGCGATGTAAGTTTTGATATTAAATCCGGGATGTCGGTTAACTTATTAAATCCTAAGTTTAAGCGTTTGAGCGAAGTTAGCTTTGATATTGACTCCGGGAGAGTCGTTAACTCATTTCCCTTATTGGGTAAAAACCTGCCATCCCCTAATTCCAGTTCTTGGAGCGAGCGACCTCCCCCTAAATCCAGTTCTTGGAGCGAGGAGAGATTGCCTATCGATTCCGGGAGAGTTTTTAAATAATTACCCCATAAAACTAGTTTTTTGAGAAATGTAAGGTTTTTGATTGACTCTGGGAGAGTCGTTAATAGCAATCTCGTTAAACGCAGTTGTTGGAGTGAGGAGAACTTTACAATCAACTCAAGGAGCTCCGTTAATTTGCTCAACTCAAGGAGCTCCGTTAAATTATTTGAGTTTATTTTTAGTAATATACCACCATCCAATCTTAGATCTATTACATGTTCATTGTCTATTTTCATGCCAAAACCCCCCACTAAGGGTGAAAAGGGGGATTTATTATCATTGTCCAACTGAGGGATAGAGCTACCAATTAACTCTTCTAATTCTCTTAATATTTTGGCTTCTTCTGGATTTAAACTGAGTTTTTCTTCCATCCAAGAATTTTTTTTTTCATTCATATTTTTTTAACCACCTTTTTTCTTTTTTTCTAAAATTTTTCTTTCTTAATGAAATTGAATCATTAATTTTCTTGTTTCAACAAAATGGATTAATTTGGAGAAAGATGTTTATATTTCGGATAAGAAAATCTTATTTTTATCTTAAAAAAATAATAAAAATCTACCTTTATAAATATATGCCTCGAATATGAACATATCTCTAAACAAGAGGAGAACATCCCTATTATGATAGAAATTCTAAACTAATATATTGTAATAGAACCAGCAAGATTGAAGAGAAAAACTATAATTAAGAGAACTTACTAAATTTTATGTAAGAATTATGAATGAAATTGATTTAATCTTTATTATAAAGCTGTTTTATAATTCTCACCTTACCTATCGAGAATTAGCAGAAGTGACCGGTATGTCCGTTAGCGCTACACATAAACAGATAAGAAAATTTGTAGATGATGGAATAATTTCTGCTTTTATAGCACGTTCAATCGTAATGAGATTAAGATTTCTATGGATTATGATTTCTGGCTCTTCTAATGCAAAATCTGTTTTTTCTTTCAATTTTAAACGAAGGTACTGACGTGATATCGACAATTCAATATCTTAACCAGAAATAATCTAAAAACATTTTTTCTTCTCTTAGTTATAGTAATATCCCAAGATGATTACATTAGAAACTTGGGCTTGTGGTATTAGTGTTGGGTAGACCAATTACTTAGAACTAAATAAGAAATTCAATAAAATATTTCTCATCTCTATGTAACCTCTCAAACAAAAATAAAGCTATTTATAGCTAAATTAATTAACTCTAGTAAGCATTATGGATGAAATTGACTTAATCATTTTGAAAAAAATGTTTGAAAACTCCCGTCTTACATATCGAGAATTAGCAGAGATAACTAATATTTCCGTGAGTGCAACTCATAAACGAATAAGAAAACTTGAAGATAATAAAATAATTGAGGCTTATACTGCCAGACCAAGTGCGATTGCGTTGAAATATCTTTCAGTTATGATTATTGGTACCTCGAATGCTAAATCTTTGGATGCTATAAGTAAAGAGCTTGGACAACATGAGAGTATTAGTTTTATTGGTATAGCGGGAGCTAAATCTCTTACTATCGCAGCCTTTCTAAGAGATTTATCAGAACTTCAAGAATTTAGTAGTTATGTCTCAAAAACAGCTCAAATTAGTGACCCTCTTGTAGGAATTGTCAATGTATCATATCACACAACTCCAGAGCCACTTACCAGTATTGATTTTAAAATACTGAAGTCTTTAAATAAAGATTCTAGGAAACCTGTGGTAGATGTTGCAGACGATGTTGGACTCTCTACTAAAACAGTTAGAAAAAGATTACAGCGTATGATTGAGAATAACGTTGTTGATTTTAGTATTGAATGGTCTGAAAAGGCAGATAAGAATCTCACTACAGCTTTTCACCTCCATCTGAATGAGGGAACTGATATTGATTCAACAATACAACATATTTATGAGAAATATAATCAAAATGTTATTGCTTGTTTAAGTTTTAGTAATATACCTAACTTTATTATGATGTATACATGGACAAAATCTACTCAAGAGTCATATGAAATTCAAGAAAAACTGCAAACTGAAGGATATAAAGACATTATCCCATATTTGGCACTATCGAGTGATTTTTATGACTGTTGGATTGATCAATTACTTAGATCTAAATGATATAATAGTTCATATCTACTTCCCAATTTTCAACTCAATAGAGTAAGATCTGGAACAAAAAGTTTCCAATTTTATTCTTTTAAGAGAAAAAATGTGGATTATACGGATTAATTTATTTTTTTCAATTCTAAATTTTCATCAATAAAATTCTAGTCCTTTATCTAAAGACAAAAATCCTCATTTTTCAATTATATCCCAGAAAGAGAACATGTTCTTAATAGAATCTCAATCTGTTTTAATATTAATAAAAAAAAATAATATAATGAAAAAGGTGATATAGCATTACAGAATTAATTATGAAAAATGTGGATCTTGCTGATTCAAGTCAGGCAAATTTGATGAAAGCATTAGTATACTCAAAATATGGTGGTCCAGAAGTTCTTGAGTTAAAAAAGATTGAAAAACCTATTCCAAAAGATAATGAAGTACTTGTTAAAATTCATGCAACCACAGTAACGAAATACGATTGTTGGATGCGAAGTAGCACTGCTCCTCCCGGATTCGGATTCCTAATGCGAATAGCAAGTGGTTTCAGAACACCAAAACAACCCATACTTGGAACGGACTTAACCGGGGAAATTGAGACAGTTGGCAAAGATGTAACCTTATTTAAGGAAGGCGATCAGGTTTTTGGGTTTACCGGGAGTATGGGTGCATATGTTGAGTATATATGTCTACCAGAAGATGGAACGTTGGCACGAAAACCGATCAATTTGACCTATGAGCAAGCTGCCGCTGTCCCTCAAGGGGCATTGACTGCATTGTATTTCCTAAGAAAAGTAAATATCCAGAGAGGCCAAAAAATCCTTATTTTTGGTGCTTCTGGAGGGATTGGTCTTTATGCCGTTCAGCTAGCCAAATACTTCGGGACAGAAGTTACCGGTGTCTGCAGTACTACAAAATTAGAATTGGTGGAATCTATGGGGGCAGATAAAGTAATTGATTATACTAAAGAAGACTTTACTAAACGTGGTGAGACTTATGATATTATTTTTGATACCGTAGGCAAGAGTCCATTTTCAGGTAGTAAAAGATCGTTAAATAAAGAAGGAATCTATCTCTTTGCTACTTTTGGACTAGGTCGGATCTTTCGAGCACTCTGGCTCAACCTGACAAGCAGTAAGAAGTCAGTATCCGGGCTTTTAGAAGATAAAGCTGAAGATCTAATTTTCCTTAGAGAGCTTATTGAGACGGGGAAGCTAAAAGTTGTTATAGATAGGAGCTATCCGATGGAACAAGCTGTTGAGGCTCACAAATATGCCGAAACAGGGCAGAAAAGGGGTCATATAGTTATAAATGTTGCATAAAATAATAAAACCTAACATAGTGAAAAAAATGGAAAATAAATCTAAAATAAAAACGATTATTAACACTATATATGTATGTTAAATTGGAGAATTCACTATGAGTGTTGAAACAATCTTATCTGGTTTTTTCTTTTGGTTTATAATAACAACAAACATTTTAAGTAATAAATTTGGATACAAAACATTCGGTGATATGGATTCAGATGCGGAACTACAAAAGATTAGCAAAGATCCTACAAAATTTAAAGTAAGTATCGTGTTAATCCTTATAGAGCACCTTAGTATAATTTCTCTTGCTATAACGTTGTTCATTGCTTTTAGTTCATACAACATAATTCTCGGAATTGTCTGGTGTATCTCTCGAACAGGAGAAGGCTTGATCCAAATTTATGATAAAAAAAACTACTGGGGACTTCTCAATTTAGCAAAAAAATACTCAGGTGCTATTGATGTTGAAAAGGATGAGTTAATTGATTCAGGTCGTAGCATTTTCAAAACAAAAAGCACTATATTCGCATTTGCACAACTCTTATTCTCCATTGGTACACTCGCATACTCAATCATGTTTGCTACCTCTGGAGTTGTACCAGCAATAATCGGATGGTTTGGAATTGTTGCCAGCATTCTCTACGGACTCGGTAATGGAATATTCCTTATTAAGCCTGACGTTAAAGGAGTGTGGAATTTAGGAGGTCTGTTAATTTTGCTTTTTGAAATAGTGTTGGGAGGATGGCTCTTATTTTTCATACAATAGGTAAATCATATCATATTTTTTTTTTTAGTTCCTGCTCAATCTAACAGAATTTGGGATTAGGTAATTTTTACTTTTAAAGAAAGAGAAAAAAGAAAAAAATTAATCTATTTATGAGTGGGATTTTCATTCCTTTTAATGAATTACCTTTTCATATGGTATATCTGTCATTTATTTCCCCCTTTACATTTTTAACTGATCTCTTAAGATATTGCGTAGATGGAAGTAATTATATAGTTAAAAAAACAAAGTAATTATGTATGCATAAAGAAGAAATAGAACTTTTTCTAAAACGAGCAAGAAATTTTTTGGATGGAGCCAATGAAAGATTTCAAAAAGAAGACTGGGATTTAACGTGTTTTATGGCAGAACAATCAGTTCAACTTTTTATAAAAGCTAAAATTCTCGAAAAGGGTGGAGAATTCCCAAAAACACATTCAATAAGGAAAATATTTGGTATGCTGTATCAACTAACGAAAGAAAAAGTATTCAAATACGATAGAAAAGCTCTGATATTTCTCGAAAGTGCTTATTTAAATTCAAGATATTTTAGTTTTACATATGAGAAAGAAGATGCTAAAGAAGCATTAAAAATCGCAGAGGAGGTAAAAAATCTTGTCGATGATAGAGATGATGAAAAAAACGAATAATATGATTAAAAATTACAAAAAATATTTAAAAAAAATTGAAAGTAGCATACATATTATTTTGAATAATTCTCAAATTTTTCTCTTTGGGAGTGTAATTAAAGGAAATCTTGTCGCAGGGAGCGACATAGATATTTTGATGATTGCAAATATCCCTAAAAAACATTTAAAGAGGGCAGAAATAATCGCAAAGATTGAAGAAGATGCCGGATTACCACTTTGGCATCCATTTGAATTTCATTTATTAACTCAAGAAGAAATGGATATTTGGATTAAACTTTATAAGTTAGATTTTGAAGATATTTCAACGCATATAGAAAGTTAGAATTATTCAATTTAGGTTTCCACTGTTTTTTCTCTAATTCTAGACTAATTACTTTGAACTAAATGAGATTTAATTTAGCTCACATTCCCAAATTTCAACTAAATAGAGAATATTTTGGTATTTTAAGTTACATTCTATATTCATTTGAGTTGAAATTTGTGAAATTTATTGACATTTTAGATTTTTATATTATTTGATTTTCTAATAATTTCTAATAAGAAATTACTTTCTCCATATTTAACTACTAAAAGTCTTCATCGTTTGTTTTTTTCCTAATGTGTGAACATGCTCTAATAAGACAATCAAAACTGTATTATAATTAACTAAAAAAAAAATATTCACTAAAAAGGTGTTTAAATAAAAATGTTAAAATCTAAAAAAAATGAAACGAAAAGCCCAGCAGGCATCACCAATTCAAACTCTATTGAAGTAAAGGATTTAAAGAAACATTTTATAGGGAAGAACCGGTTTAACGACGTTAAGGCTGTCGATGGAATTTCTTTTAATGTTAAAAAAGGAGAAACTTTTGGACTTTTAGGGCCTAATGGAGCTGGTAAGACAACTATAATAAATATATTAGCTGGATTATTAAAACCAACAGAAGGGACTGCAAAAGTGGGAGGGTACGGTTTAATGAAGAATCTCAATGAGGTTAAGGAGTTAATCAGTGTATGCCCACAAGAAGCAGCAATGTATCCATTTCTTACCGGTAGAGAGAATATTGAGTTTTTTGCGAACATGCACCTGATGTCGAAAGAAGACATAAATGAGAGAGCTAAAAAACTGTTAGATTTATTAGGTTTATTTGAAGCTAGTAGGCGGAAAACAAAAGAATACAGTGGGGGAATGAAAAGACAATTGAATTTAATTATTGCATTAATAAATGAGCCCAACATTCTCTTCTTAGATGAACCAACGGTGGGAATGGACCCTCGGGTTCGACGAAAAACATGGGAATTTATCAGTTCCTTAGATAATCAGGATAGAACCATCATCTTGACAACCCATTATATCGAAGAAGCAGAAGCTCTTTGCGATAGAGTTGCGATTATAGATTTTGGGAAGTTAGTAGGTCTGGGATCTCCTAAAGAGTTAATGGAAAAACATGATTCTAAAAATTTAGAAGATGTGTTCCTTAAAATAACCGGGAGAAAAATTTTGGAGGGGATTTAATAATGAAAAGACAAAGAATTCTAACAATTTTTAAGATGGAAATGAGGAAATTGTTAAGGACACCGATGTTCCTGTTTTTCTCGCTATTTTTCGTTGCAATGCTTGTTTTAATATTTGGATTTGCGCTAAGTAATGTTTATGGATGGGGACCTGAAAAAAGCATTTTTGAACAAATGGTTCCAGGACTATTTGCTTATTCAGGTATTCTAACAATATTTACTGTTGCGTCATCTGTTTTGGGAGACCGTGATAACGGAGTGCAAAGAAGGATGAATACGACTCCAATAAACTCTGGAGAAGTAATGGTAGGTCAACTCTTGGCATATACGATCATACCAATCATCCAAACAGTTATTATATTAATAACTGCGCTTCTCATAGGCTTTCGTCCAAATATTTCTGTTGCAGGGATAGTAATGGTATTTGTTTTTTCGATCTTTCTGAGTTTTTGCTCAGTAGGGTTAGGGTTGATTACTGCTACTATTGCAAAAGATGCTAAAGCTGCAGGAGGATTAGCTTTTATCTTTATCGTGCCACAACAGTTGTTTGGATCATTCATATACATGGGGGAGGCAGTAAAAGTTGTTGGGTATGCCATGCCAAGCCAATATGTTACTGATGCTTTGTACCGAATTTTCTATGGAACCACTTTAACTGATGTAAATATATGGATTGACCTATTAGCAATTGTAATTATAAGTCTTATAATATATTTTATCGGATTAAAGCTATATGATAAGTATAAAAATGGTTAATCAATTTCTTTTTTTTTTTCTTTTCTTATTTTATCTTCAAATAAATGTACCTCAACTTTGAAATAAATTGAAACCGTTGATTTAGATTTCTGACCATTTCAAAATAAATAAATAAATAATAAGGACAATTAAATCTATACATCTCACTAATACTTTTAATTTAATGATTGATTCATGGATGAAACTGATTCTTTCCTTCTTAAAAAACTATTAGCTAACTCTCGCTTGACATATAGAGAATTAGCTGATATGACAAATATATCGGTCAGCGCCATCCATAAACGTGTAAGAAAACTTGAAGAAGGAGGTTTCATAAATACCTACATAGCACGACCAAGTTTTATTGCATTAAAATATATGCTGGTTTTGATTTATGGAACATCAAAGGCAAAATCAATGGAAGAAGTTTCCAAAATTCTTGGACAACATGAGAGTATTTTCTATATTGGAATATCAGGAGGTAAGTTTCTCCAAATTTCCGGTTATTTAAGGGATATATCGGAACTACAAGAATATACCACTTATGTTTCAAAAACTGCTCAAATAAGTGAACCAACTATAGGGATTGTAAGCGTACCATATATGACAACCCCAGAACCTTTAACAAAAATTGATTATAAAATATTAAAGGCTCTTAATAGAGATGCAAGGAAGACCATCACAGATATTGCTGATGATGTAGGCCTTTCTGCTAAAACTGTTAGAAAAAGATTAGATCGAATGATTGAGAATAATTTAGCATCATTTACCATAGAATTGACGATACACAAAGTTACTTTTTTAACAGTATTTCATATATATTTAAACGAAGGTACCGGTATAAATTCTACAATTCAACATCTTACTGAGACTTATTCTGAGAATGTAGTATATTGTATAAGTTATAGCAATATTCCTAATTATTTAACTTTGCACACATGGGCAAAAAATACTCAAGAATCCCATAAACTTCAAGAAAAACTGCAACAGGAGGGATTCAAGGATGTAGTGCCTCATATTTTTTTAACTGCGAAGTGGTATGAGTGTTGGATCGATTCGTTACTTAGAACAAAATGAAGAAATTATTGCAAACTACTTTCCGAAATATCAACTAAATAGGAAAAAATTTGGCATTTTTTGTATTAATTCATATCCATTCTAGTTTAAAAAAGAGTAATTAGAAGAAATTCATGAAGATTTCAAAATTTAGTAACTTAAGGATTTCGATGATGAACTATTATTCTTTCTATTTTATGATATAAATGACTAATGCTAATTTTTTTCCTACTGTGTGAACATGCTCTAATAAGATTATCAATCTTTACTATAATTAACAAATAAAGAAATATTAAAAAATTAAAAATAAGAGTTTATGATAAATATGATAAAAGAATTTAAAGGGAAAGTAGCAGTAATTACAGGTGGAGCAAATGGAATTGGATTGGGACTTGCTACTGCTTTTGCTAAGCGTGGAATGAAACTAGTTCTTGCCGATATTAATAAAGAAGCTCTCGATAAAGTCTCTAAAGAATTTAGTGATAAAGGGTTTGAGATAATAACGGTAATAACTGATGTTAGTGATCCTGAAAAGGTTGCTCATCTTGCAGAGGTTTCTTATGAGCATTATGGTCGCGTAGACATACTCTGTAATAATGCAGGGATTGGGGCTGGCGGACCTATTCGCTTTTTAACCGAAAAAGACTGGAACTGGATACTTAGTGTTAACTTATTCGGTGTGATCTATGGTATTCAATATTTTTTAAATCGAATGTTAAATAGTAAAGAGCCATGTCATATTATTAATACTTCCTCATTGGCAGGATTGACTCCCGGAGATACGGGTCCTTATAGTGCTTCTAAGTCAGCAATTATATCATTAAGTGAAACTCTAGCTTTTGAATGCTTCAATACAAATGTTAAAGTGTCAGTAGTATGTCCTTCTTTTGTTAGTTCACAAATAATTGAAAGCTCAGAAATTCTTAGCCAAACCCAAGAAGGACTTTGGCAACCGACTCCAGAAATGGTAAAGTTTTCTGGAACTGAAGCAGAAAATACGAGAAAGCGATTGAAATTGGGAATGGATCCTGAAATCATGGCAGAAATAGTAATTAAAGCAATTGAGGAGGATATTTTTTATGTGATAACTCATCCAGAATATATACCAATGATAAAATCTCGTTTTGAAAACATATATGATGATACACTGAAATTATTCGATGGATCTCTAGAACCCAAAGACGATAATACAAAAACCTTTCAGAATGATTCACCCGCTTTTACGGTAAATTACCCGGATTATTTTATTGAGATTAAACCGAATCCAATATCGAAGTCTATCTTTGCTGCTGCCTATGCAGATAGTAATCTTGAAATAAATATATCTAAAGTATCTCCTAAAAGACGCTTGGAAGATCTTCCTAAAAAGATATTAAGACCTTTAAAGATCTTTGCCGAGAATATTGAAATTATTTCTAATGAGCCAACTAAACTGAGAGACGGAACACCTGCTTATGAGACTACAATTGAACTAAAAATAGTAGGAGTGTTTAAGACTAAAATTAGGTATCTATCCGTCATTAAAGACGAGAAATGGATACGTATTAGCATATCTTCTGCCGCTAACAACCTTAATGAAAAACTCAACGATATAATTTACTCTCTTGAATTTCAATAAATAATAGAATGGAGAAAAAAAGTTGACACTAAGAATAAAAGAACCCGGTGAATTAATATGAAATTGTGGATAATATACAAGGATGGAATTGGATTCTCAATGGTAATTGCTGAGATGCTCCAGGATCGTCTGGAAGATTATATTGATGTGTTCATCGGGAATGCAAAAAAAATTGATCCTAGTTTCTTAGTTGAAGAGATGTTAGATTACTTGATTATCGGAGACGTTATAAATGAACCTCTTCCAAGTTTAGAAATTCAAAACTGGTTGATCAAATACAAGGAAATCACAAAAAGCAGTAATCTGATTTTAAAGGCAATATCCGGATTTTGTGTAACATTAACCGACACTACGGATGAACATTCCTGGGTTGAATGTCTTCAAGACAATGTAAAGTCTGAAAGATTTTTTCCCCCAATACTAAGCTTAAAGTTAAACAAAACAGAAATGGCATTAGATCATGGATCTCTCAAATTAATTAGAGATTATATTGATAATTATATTGATTTTTCTATTGATAATGAAAATTAGAGCCAGAATCGTTAGAATTTTGGATTTCTTAAAGCACCTCTATTTGCTGATGCTATTCAATGGATTATGTTAGTAACCCGATCTCAATATAGGTAAATGTAGTTTATAAGCAAACAAGCTTTTATGTGAAAATTTGTTCTACTTGCTTTAGACTTTTCACATTTTTTTTTAAAGTTGAAGGTAGTTTTTTTATGAGTTTCTCATCTGCCGTACAAAACATTTTCCCCAAAACTCTACTTAATCCGAGATAAGAGGCATCATAAATTGAAATCTCATGGTCAAGCGCAAATTTAATCATGTGTTTGCGTATCTCCTTTTTAACAGTAAAAATCTTAAATCCGTATTTCTCCAAACTCTCTCCAGCATCGTTAAGCTCACTTAGATCAAATAATTGACTATATTTCAATGCATTCAAGACTTCAAAGTATAATAGTGATGGAACTATTAATTCAATTTTGCCGTCTATGAATTTATCTCGCAGAAGTCTTGCTTTATCTGAATCATTTTCTTCTATGAACCACTTAACGACTACACTAGCATCAATAACTATTTCGTTCATTTAGTATTACACTCCTATCCTTTTAATGTCTCTCTTCCCTGAATCTACGAATAATTTCCACGCTGTTGAAATTTTCAGGAGCTTTTTTCCGGATTTTTTCATTCAGCAAAACAGCCTTAGCTTTATTCATCTCTGTTTCGTTCTGAATTTCAGATTTAATCGCTTTCCGAATAATTTCACTCCAGTTAAGGTGCTTAAACGAATCCATCTTCTTTTTTAATTCCGGATCTATTCTTACGCTTATATTTGTCATATTGCATCAGTATATATATATAATACGTATATAAAAATATTATTATTTAAATTAATTTTGTAATGGATATGTCTCCATCTGTAAAGACAAATCTTTCTAAATTTTGAATGTTTTTAGATTCAGGAACTTTCCTTCCCATTTTAGGAAATTGTTTAATATTCTCTATAGCTTCATTAACACGTTCAAAAAACGAGTTAGCATATTGAGGTGAACTTTTTGAAAGGTAAGAAAGTATATCATCTAAATCTTCTTCAGCTTCTTCAGTCCATTCTATTTGAACCATTTCTTCCTAGCCTTTTTAATGACTTGTTCATGTGGAACTGTTTGACCATCTTTTATCTGTTTTTCAGCTCTTATAAGCTTTTGTTTTACAAAGAGATGATATTGAATATCCTCTAATGTTGCGTCATCTGGTAACTCTCGTATGAGTTTTATTATATCTTCTTTGATAGGTTTTAGAGTCATAATTCGCTATGTTTTGAATTTATTAGTAATTCAATATACTTATGAATAAAGAGCCTTATATTTTTTACTTTTTGATGTATATTTCTTTTTGAAAAAGGATGCATTTTGAATAAATTAGTAAAATTAATTATATGGTATTCTAAAACTAATAAAAAAAGTGATTTCTTAATTCATATATTATTGAGTTCATCTCTCATGTTTTCATAGAATTTTAATGATTCGGGATTTCTTAATGCTCCACGATTAGCAACTGGCATCCCATGAATGATTTTTGTAATAGCAATCTCAACTTTTTTATTGCTAAATGTATAGGGAATACCATCTTCGGGTGTTTGAATAATTAACTTAGGTACATGTCTTGGTGAAGTTTTGTCACGTAATGTTTTCTTAATTTTAGCTTTTAAATCATCATTCAATTCATAACCCTCATTTAGAAGTACAAACATAATTACTCTTATATTACCTTCCCATTTTTGACCGATGACTAGTGAATCGGTGATTTCAGGTAGTTGTTCAACAACATTATATATTTCCGCTGTTCCAATTCGGACTCCAGAAGGTTTTAGAACGGCATCAGAACGCCCCCAAAAAGTTATTCCTCCTGTATCACTATGAATTACGATATAATCACCATGACGCCACACATTTTTACCTTTTTCTTCAAAAAAATCAAAGTAAGCAGCTTTATATTTGGTCATATTATCGTCATCTCCCCAGAAATAAATAGGCATTGAAGGAGATGGTGCTTCACAAACTAATTCGGCTTGATCATCTTCTACTGATTCACCGTTATCATTATAAGATTGAACTTTCATAGCTAGCGATTTCCCTTGTATTTCTCCTGCATAAACAGGAAGTATAGGCACAGCACAAGCAAAACAACCGTTTAAATCTGTTCCTCCGCTGATTGAATTAAAAAATAGATCTTTTTTTATTCCACTATATACGTATTCAAAACCTTCAGGAGAAAGTGTTGAGGCTGTTTGGGAAACTACTCTTAAAGAACTTAGATCATATTTTTCAGATGGTTTGGCATTAATCCCCATTAAATGATGTAAATATGATGCACTTGTGCCGAAAATAGTAACTTTGTATTTCTCTATAAGCTCAAACATTCTAAGAGGGTTTGGATACAGAGGATTTCCGTCATAAATGAAAATTGTTGCTCCTACAGCCAAAGAACTCATCAACCAATTCCACATCATCCAAGAAGGCGCAGTAATATAATTTATTACATCGGATCGTTTAAGGTCTGTGGATAGTATAAGTTCTTTTAAATGATTAATTAAGACGCCTCCTGCTCCCTGAACCATACATTTTGGTTTCCCAGTTGTACCGCTTGAAAACATGACATAAACAGGATGATCAAATGGTAACTGCTCAAAATCAAGTTTAGGATCTTCTTCTTTTGAAAGAAAATCATCCCAATGAACAGCATTAGGAATACTGGTAATATCTGGTTTTCCCTCAGAAACGTATGAAACTACAATAACCTTCTCAATTGAAGGAATAGCTTCAACTACTTTTTTAACATTAGGGATAATATCAAAAACTTTATCTCTATAAAAATAACCATCCACAGTAACTAATACTTTTGGCTCAATTTGTCCAAATCTATCTATTACAGCACTAGGTTGTAATTCTGCACCACAGGAAGCCCAGATTGCTCCAATTGCGGTAGTGGCTAACATTGCAGTAGGAGTTTCAATTAAATTCGGGATATAAGACACCACTCTATCTCCTACTTCTACTCCAATTTCACGAAGAGATTGTGATAATCGAGCTACTTGCTTGTTTAGATTTTTGTAAGAAATTATCTCGGTTTTTAAAGATTCTCCTTGAAAAATAAACGCAAATTGGTCATTTTTATACTTAAGAAGATTCTCAGCAAAATTCAGTTTTGATCCTGGGAACCATTTAGTACCAGGGAAAACTGTTAAATCCTCAACAACATTATCATATCTCTTTGAAGCGATAATCCCTCCAAAATCCCACATAGCTGCCCAAAAATCCTCAATTTTACTGATTGACCATTCATATAATTCTTTAGCCCCCTTGATTTCTAACTTAAATGTCCTGTTGATAAAATCAATGAAACGTGTTATTTCTGTATTTTTTATCCATTGAGTTGAGGGCTCCCAAAGTTTTTTTCTTTCATCACTCATGATTAAATTCACAATGTTAGCTTGAATTGTTAAGATTTTGAAAATTCGATAATTCGATCTATTACAATTACCTAAAAAAATTATCGGTTGTAAAGATTTTAAGATAATCTCAATTTATGATTTAATTATACAAATAATAAAAAATGTGAAGGAAACTGGCAAGTAAATTTAATGAATATTCAAATTGGATAGAAAGTAATCAAGATACTTTTACAGAAATAAGTGATAAAATATGGGGATTTGCGGAGTTAGGATTTTATGAATATAAATCTTCTGAGTTATTAGCCAACACTCTGAAGGAAAATGGATTTACTGTGGATAGGGGAGTTGCATCAATGCCTACAGCATTTGTTGCGTCTTATGGTAATGGCAAGCCAATAATTGCGGTTTTAGGGGAATATGATGCCTTACCCGGATTAAGTCAGACCGTGGAGTATATAAAAAAGCCTTTAAAAGAAGGTGCTCCAGGTCATGGATGTGGTCATAATCTTCTAGGAACTGCAGGGGTAGGAGGTGTTTTAGCAGTTAAAAAAGCAATTGATGCAGGAGAGATTAATGGAACGATAAAATATTATGGCTGCCCTGCGGAGGAAAATTTTAATGCAAAAGGATACATGATAAGTCCTGGTGGTGTCTTTGAGGATATCGATATTTCTTTAACATGGCATCCCAGTTCAATTAATAGCGTTGCGGTCCAATCTAATACGGCCATAAATACAGCTTTCTTTAAATTCTACGGGAAAGCTGCACATGCTGCAGCAGATCCTTATAATGGCCGTAGTGCTCTCGATGCAGTAGAACTGATGAATGTTGGTGCTAATTACCTACGAGAACATATGATTTCTGATGCCCGACTTCATTATGTAATTACTAATGGAGGTCTTGCTCCTAATATAGTCCCAGTTGAGGCGGAAGTATATTATTTCGTAAGAGCTCCTGAACGACATCAAGTTGAAGAACTCTATAATCGTTTAAAGAAAGTAGCTGAGGGTGCCGTATTAATGACCGAAACACGATTAGAAATTGATTTCGGTGGGGGAACCTATAACCCAATTCGTAATGATGTAGTGAATAATGTAATTTATGAAAAAATGGGACAATTAGGACCTCCAAGATTTAGTAATGATGATCTAGTTTTTGCTCAAGAATTAAAAAAAACTGTGCCACCACTTAACATTACTCAAATTAAAAAAGTAGTGCCCCCGGATCAATTAGATGTAGCATTGAAAGCTCTTTCAGAACCACTCTATTCGGTTATATCTCCACCTTATGGAAAAGGAACAGTCGCCGCGGGTTCTACTGATGTAGGAGATGTATCATGGTATACACCTTTAGGAGAGTTTGTTACAGCATGTCATGTAGTAGGATCACCAGGTCATTCTTGGCAAAATGTGGTAACTTCGGGGATGAGTATAGGGCATAAAGGTATGATTAAAGCTGCACAGATCATCTGTTTAACTGCTTTAGAATTTATGGACAATCCAGAGTTAGTAGAAAAAGCACGTAACGAATTTAATAAAATGTTTAAAGACAAAATTTATGAGTCTCCTTTCCCAAAAGGGCATAAACCCCCATTTCACAGGTTTAAACAAGGGGAATAAATAGGAAAAAATGAATTTTTAATATGAAATTTCAATGAAATCATAAAGTATTACAGTTAGATTATATTTTTCTTAAATATCATTGAATTTTAATATTTAAAAAGATTATAGACATTAATTAAAAAACAAGGTAAATGAATATGGGTAATGAAGAAGGAGAAAAAGAAAATTTCATCGATAAAATGAACAATGCTCTCACTGATTTTGTTGGGAGCGTCTTTGGAGAATCTGGTAGAGATTTTATCGAGGAGACTTCTGAGAAAGTAAAAGAATTTTCAAGTGAGGCTATTGGTAAACTTATGGAATTTTCTGATTCTATGATAAATCAACTTAACCTCAGTGATAATGATCAAGTAATTAAAGCTCGAGATAGTGTAGAGGATTTATTAAAACAAGCTGGTTTGCTTAAAGAAAGTGATGAAGAAGAAGAGTTCTAATATAATTAATAGAGTATTCATAACTCTTATTATATTCTTATTTTATTTTTAACAATCAAAAACAAACAGATTCAATTTTAAAAAATATGAATCTTGGGATGTTAATTCTTAATAATTTTGGCGTTTACTAAAAAAGACTTTATTTCATCTGTAGTTGCGTTAAATAATTCTGAAATTACCATCAGTGAGGTATTTTCATCCATCCCTAGCCCTGTATAATCCTGATATAATTGTACCCATGTTTCTTTCTGTGAATATTTGTCTGGATGTTTTGTTTGGATATGCTGCCAATACGGGTGATTTTCCACTTTGAAAATGAAATATTTTTCAAATTAATGGCACACCGCAATAAGGACAGAAACGAGATTCGTCTTCATCGCTCATTTTTATTTCTCCTTCACTTTACATTATTAAAATTTTAATTTTGAATAATTGTTATATACAATTAAGAGTATAAAAAATTTTTAATTTCGGAAATAAAAACTAAAGCTGCAATTAAATTTTAAAAAATATTTGGAGAAAAATTAAAAGGGCTAAAAAGATTTTGAAATTAAATTTCGTTGTAGTTTAGATAAAAAAAATAGATCTATGGTTCCCAATTACTTAATTCTTCATGCATTATTCTTCTTACAGCATCAACAGCCCATATAACAAAGTTATTACATGTAGTAGCCCAAGTATTGTTCTTTTGATATTCAATAAAGTTATTTGGATCACTAAAATCATATCCACATATTTCTGAACATACAACAGATCCAAATTCCTTCTCGAATTCTGCAGCAAATTTTGATGATTTTAAGTATGACATAGGTCTTAATTTATTTGACATTCTCTCTTTTCCTGCTAAAATAACTCCAGTGGCAGCACACCCTCCACTTACAGATCCACATGGACCCATCCATCCTTTCTTAGATTTATACCCCCCAAATCCTCCACCAAAGGGAATTAGAAGATTATTATAAACATAATTCTGGAGTCCAAGAATTTCTAAAACACTGGTTAATGTTAATTCAGCACAATTTACACCTAAGTTCATATTTGGTAGCTTTTCCTTTAGTTCTTTTATTTTCGCATCAAACTTTTCATCCAAATTGTTATCCATAATTTTAAAACACCTTTTACTATTAACTATTTATAGATATCTATTAATCAATTTTACTTAATTTATAGTTTTGTCATAGAGTTAGGATGAAATCACTAATTACCAAGACTGATATAATTACAACGATGATAACAATAATAAAAATTGAAATTACTACCAAACGTGCTTTTAACCTACTTTTCATGCTTGATTAATACGACTAATTCCGTTTAAAATTTCTTTTTAGTTACAGTTCTCTAGTTAGTTTTAGCCAAATTAAAGATCAACTTCTTTTATAAGTAAAACATCCTTTCCTTTGAGATTATCTCCACAGAATTTAGCATATTTATTAAAAAACGCCCAGATATCTGAAATTGCCTCTTCTGGGGTAAGGATCCCCTTCTCGGTTATTTCACCATTTAGTATCATTTCTGTGGCTATTGCTAGTGGTATTGATGTTATACCTGCCATTCCCCCAAATGGGACACGAATATTACCGATTGCAACCTTTTTTCGAACTCCATCTTTTGTACCCCTCGCAATAACACTTAATCCGGGTGGCATACCGATGTATTCTTTCATAATTTCTGTATCTCTACCTATTTTCCTTGATTCCTCCCCAAATTTAATCGATGCTTCACTAACAGTAAGTTCTTTATTAGATATTTGTTGAGTATATTTACGGATAATATTTGTAAGAGTTTTACCCATGTACATTAAGTTCGAAACAGAATTCGCGTTTAAAACTCTTGGTAATGTCACAGGTTCGGGATGACCTATGTGACAAACATAAGTATCCTTAAATCCAGGAAACTGAAGTGGTTCCGCATCTGTAAGAGGTTTAATATCAATAATTTTCCCATCTCTAAATGTTGGGATATTTTCAATTGTTTCATAAAACAGGTGCATAGTAGCGGCATTTGCTATTAAGGGTGCATCTTCAAATTTTTTATAGAACTTCCTCGGTCTAATAAAATATTTGGGCTTACTTCCAACACCCTCTCCAGTACCATAACCCCAAGCAGTTATAAGTTTATCAACTTTATCAAGTTTAGAACAGGCTAAGACGGCCATTAGATTCGTGATTCCCGGACTCGCTCCAATCCCAATAATAGCAGTGATTCCCGCCTTTTTTGCTTTACTATCCATTTCAAGTAAATCTAATGTAGGTTTCCAATCATCACATATATCTATATAAGGTTTCTTAGCTTCTATAACGGCTTCTAAAATCATGATTGCGAATTTATAATAAGGCCCCACTGTATTCATTACTAAATCATGAGATGAAATTAGTTCTATGAGTTTAGTCTTCTGAGTTACATCTATTTCTACAGCTTTTAGTTTATCAGACTCAATCAAATCAACGAAAATTTTTGCCCTTTTATAATTTTTATCTGCAACTGTAATTGTAGTAACATGTGGAGATTCAAGAAGGATAGCTACAGCCATTCTTCCCATATCCCCAGATCCTCCTAATGCTAATATTTTCATTTTAGTTCCCATCTAAATCTAAGTAATTTAAGTATAAACAAACCTAGAATAAAAATCTTAATTAATTAAAAATTTGAAAAATGGGAAATAAATCAAAGAAATTATCGGTCTATCATTTCTAAAGAATAATTTTTATTATGTAGTATTAATTTAGAAATCTGTCTATCATATGAAACATAAATTTATTATTACTTTTGTAACGTGGGTTTTAAGCCTTATAATATATATATATGTCTGTTATGAGGCTTCAGCAACCCAGGAACAATTTCTTTATTTAATGAGTTTTGGAACAATGGTTAGTATGATTTTTTTCTGTTGTATCCTTTCATTATTCTCTGAGAAATCTGAATGAGTGATATAGCTTCAATTTAGTTTTCTTTCTAATATGTATATAAAGATATATTGAGAAAAAATGAAGGGAAAAACCGGTATTAGAATGTCAAAACTCAAAGCAATAAAGTAAATTAACTATATCTCAGACCAAAACTCAAGTTCAAATCCGTTTAAATCCAGTATTTTAAGGTTCTTACCCCAAGGCTGAACTTGTATTTCCTGTGTAATTTCTACACCGTTATTTCTGAAATGAGGGATAAGTGATTCAAGATTGTCAACTTTCAGTAAAGGATGAAATCCTAAAGGTTTTAAAGGTTGATTTGCTTTTAACAAGTTAAATCCTATTAAAGGATTATGAGAGTAATAGACATCCCCAAATAGACATTCTCCTTGATCATTCTTCAAATCACAACCTGATTTCCATCCTAAAATCTTCTTATACCATTCCATAGTTCTTTCAAGAGATACTACATGTAAAGTAATATCTATAGTTTCAACTTTCATAATTAGAGCTCTTAATTATCTAAAAAACTCATTAAATAAAGAGTCTGGGGTTTAAAGGCTTTATCACTTAAACTAAAAGATAAAAATTAAAATAAGTTTTACTCATTAAATTGCCTTTCGAGTCATTTTAAATACGACAGGGCGCTTATAATCTGGGCAGCACGCTTTATGTGTGTTGCCATCATCTTCAAAAAAGGGATATGAACCACCTGATTCTAATACGCGAATATAAGGATAAATGGAGTTAAATGCGGCATGACAAATTTTCCCACGATCCTCAGGATAGTTGAAGGTTTCCCCAACTACATGGCCTAAAGGACAATTCCCTTCTTCAAGAATTTCGGTAATTTCTATAGAAACTTTATAGGTTGACATAATTAAGACCTTAAATATTAGATCGTAAATAAGGGTATAGTTGATGTTTAGTAGACATTTTTTCTTTACTCTATAATAGAAAAATTAGAAATGCTTAGATCTAGGTGAAATCCAAGTATAAAAATATATATTGATTGGGAAATATTTGAGATCAATATAAATTATGATTTTATTAATTTAATCCAATGCAACCAAATTGGTTATTTAGATAATAAAATAAATATAAATTGTGAGAAAATTATGTCACTCATACTTAATCTTGTATAATCCTCGTATAATTGTAGTATTTATTTTTATGGACTCTATAATTATCAACAAACCTATCATGAACGATATTAGTCACGACAACCTAAAAAATCTTCTTCAGTCCATTCTATTTGAACCATTTCTTCCTAGCCTTTTCCATGACTTGTTCATGCAGAACAGTTTTTCCATCTTTTAGTTTTTCTTCTGCTCTTAAAAGCTTTTGTTTTACAAAGAGATGATATTGAATATCCTCTAATGTTGCATCATCTGGTAACTCTTTGATAGGTTTTCGAGTCATAATTCGCTATGTTTTTTGAATTTATTAGTAATCAATATACTTTATAAGCTGAATTTCAATTAAAATTATAAAACCTTTAAACCCTAATTTTAATATTAACTAAATTTGATGAGTAGATTATGAATAAAAAACATAAACAATTGGTACCATATGATATGGATTTGTTAGGATTTGAGGCAATATATGAAGGAGACAATGCTTCGACTCGAGTAGACAATGATTCGGATAAACCAGTTTTTAGAACTGTGGATGATTTAAATAATCCTGTGTTGAAATGGTCAACTTGGACGTTTACATTACCAGGACAAGAGAAATACTGGAATAAGGAAATAAATTATATCAATGAAATGCAGAAGAAATTAGGACCATTAAACAACAAAACAAGACAAATCCGTGCCCATATTGGGAGTTTAGTACCATGTGATAGTGGCTTCCCTATTACTATTGATGAGCTGTTAAATGCAATTGGTCAAGGAGAATTAGTCGAACCTTCATTTCACAACGGTTGTTGGTGTTCAGGCATGTGGTGGGATTTAAAAGGAACCCAGCCATCTCATTTGAAGAGCATGAAAATCATATATGAAGTATTAAAAGGTTATATTGCTGGAATGCCTAGAGAGAAATTCCTACAAAAATTCTCACTGGTACAGGGATTTATCAATCGAACATATGAATGGCTCGGGCCAAATACAGAACTCTCAAAACTGAAAAGGTTACTATTGGAGCGAATGCTATTACCTTTTGAATTCTTTGCGAAAAATCCTCACGCTTCACCTGAGGGTTGGTCAGAAAAAGGATTTCAAGTTCATAATACTGTCTTTCAAACCTGTTTTGGGGAGGAAGGTCGTGGGTCTCAACTTGATGCTGAAATATCCGAACTCACTGGATTACCGCAGATTCCATTAGGACAGTATGAAAAATACCTCAAAACTATCAAAACTATCTCTAATCCCCAGCAAAGAGAGCTATACGAGATATGGGATTCAATCGCGAATGGGATTTATCAACTATCTGATTGTCATCATAATACATTTCGAGCCATTGAAAATCAGATCTATGGGATAGCCAAGGGTAAACAAGGGATACCCTCTCGTAAGTCAGGATCTGAGAGGATTAGGCTTGGTCGCCTTTTGTTTGGTTACGCTTTAGGAATTGACAAATGGCTATCAGGAATCCCTATGCAGTTTCTTTTGTTGGACTTAGGGCATGTCGATCTTGGTTTTGATCCAAAGAATGAAATACTTCGAGTATACGCTTATCTCGGAGAGGAAATAACTCCCGTGAAAAAATGGTTAGTAGCTTGTTTGTGGGGGAATCTTAATTTTAATAAGCATGGAAGCTTGTGGTATCATAAAGAACTTGTTCAAAGTGCTAACAAGAAAAATATCAACCACCGGAAATGGATAGATTCTATGCTTACTTCAGAATAAAAGATTATACTTTTGAAATTAAATGTCCAATTTGTTATAATTTGTTAACAGAAATCAAGTATTATGGCGTTTCGTTTAGTAAATTATTCAGTTCAAAGTGTGGGTATCAAAAACTAAAGTAAATGTTTTTCAAAAAATCACTTTTCAAAATAAACTGGAATTTATCCATTTAAACTCAAGAGTCACTACTTAATGCACTTGATTTTGTTCGTGAAAACATCTCTATTTATATCTTATCACCCATAATCTAAATATAATTAAAATATTTAAATTATCCTTTAAAATAGGGAAAGGTAGCCTTTGATTTTAACTACGCTTCCATATTCAATATAAGGATGAGGAAATAGATTGAAGTTTTGAGAGAATTATGTCAAGAAGAGATATAGCTTGGTATGAAAATGATATGCTTAAGGACATGTATATCAAAGCCGGAAGTAATGCTTTTAGGGGTTATCATTCACCTATCATAAGTCCAAAAACTACTTTCGTTGGAACAAACAGTTTGAATGATTTTATCAACCATATTTCAGCATTTTTGTCTGAGGATGAAAGACGTGTGTTAATCGTAGTTGATAAAGACTTGCGTAAACTTGGAGAAAGAGTTGCCAATAGGTTGAGTCAGAGAAGTATTGATAGCAAATTTTATGACAATGTTCTTCCTGATGTTCCTAGAAATACAGTACTTGATGGAGCCATAATTTGCGAAGAATATGACCCAAAAGTAATCTTAGCTGTAGGAGGAGGATCTGCCATGGATACTGCAAAGTTAATTCTTCTCTTTTATGAAAAACCAAAAATAAATATCAATAATATGAGTGCCCCCTATTATGCTGGACTTCGGAGAAAGGTTAAGATTTTAGCAGCAATACCAACAACTTCCGGAACAGGTGCAGAAACCACGTTTATTGCGGTTGTAACAGATACAGATAGAGATCCACCAAAAAAAACGGAGGTTGTACTCTATGAATTTTGCCCTGATTTTGTAGTACTCCATCCTGATTTTGTAAAGACAATGCCGCCTATCTTAACTATGGGAACTGGTATGGATGCACTTGCTCATGCTATGGGAACCTATATGCTTACAATGAGTACAATATTTACTGATATGCATAATTTGAAAGCGATTGAGCTTATTTTAGATTATTTACCTCGTTCTGTAAAAAGAGGAAATGATATGGAAGCCCGTGAGAAAATGCAAATGGCAGCATATATAGCGGGGATTGGGTTTGGTAATGTATCTGCGGGTATTGAGCATTCTTCAGGGCACTCGTTTGGAGCATTATTTCATGTTCATCATGGTATTTGTGTAAGTATATTTTTATGTGCTTCAATCGCCTTTCAATCGAAAGTTACCAACCGATTTTTTGAGCTAGCAAAACTCTTTAAAATTGGAGTCGAAAATCGCCCTAGAGAAGAGATTCTGAAGGAATTATTAGTTAATCTAAGAAAATTTATGCGTGAAGTAAATTGTCCCTTATCAGTTCAGGAGATTGAAAGCCCTAAAATCTCAAAAGAGGAATATTTAACCCAATTGGATCAAATGGCCGACTTTGCTTTCAATGATTATTGTACTCTATCCTCTACTCGTAGGATTAGTGAATCGCAATATAGAAAGATATTAGAAATTGCTTATGAAAATAAATTAGAGGATTTAATGGATTTATATTATTCTTAGGAGGAATGAAAAATGGAAAAATTAAATGGTTATAATGGTAAAATTGCGTATATTGATTTAAGTACATTGAATATAGAAGTAAAAGATCTTGACCAGAAAATTGCTGAGAATTATATGGGTGGGGCAGGACTATCAGCTAAGCTTACTTATGATTTACTTTCTGATAATGATTTCCAAACTTTACAAAAAGACCCATTTTCAAGTATAAATCCTTTGATCTTTGCTACAGGTCCATTAACTGGAACTATGACACCTTCCAGCAGCAGATATTGCGTTACAGGAATTTCACCTCTTACAGGAATCTGGGGTGAATCAACCTCTGGAGGATTCTTCCCTATTGCTTTAAAGAAGTGTGGATATGATGCAATTGTTGTAACTGGTGAGGCGGATAAGCCTAAATTTATTGTGATTGATAATGGTAAGATAGAAATTAAAGGTGCTGATTTTTTATGGGGGAAAAACACAAGGGAAACAATTACTTCCGCCAGAGCACTTTTGGATGATGATAAGTATAGAGTAGCTTGTATTGGAAAGGCAGGTGAAAATTTAGTAAAATATGCAGCAATAATAAATGATGAAGGAAGAGCCGCAGGAAGGTGTGGGTTAGGAGCAGTAATGGGTAAAAAGAAATTAAAAGCAATAGCTATAAAAGGAAATCAACCAATCGAATATTTTGATAAGGAAGAATTAAGGATTCAAGGTAAAAGTACGTTGGAAAAGATTTTAATCCCATTTGCTACGAATATGTTTTCTCATTACGGGACCCTAATATATACTGATATGGGTATGGTAATAGGAGATGTTCCTGCAAACTATTTTACAAATAGCGAATTTATTGCGGAAAATTTAACAGGTAGGGCTCTAAAAGAACAGTATGTTGTTTTAAAATACGCTTGTTCTGGATGTGCAATAGGTTGTGGTAGGAAAACACTCTTTGAGATGGATGGTAAAGAGATAGAAGTTGATGGTCCTGAGTATGAAACTACTGCTGCATTTGGTCCTATGTGTGGTGTTTTAAATTTTGATCCAATAATAAGAGCAAACCATATATGTAATCTTGATGGTGTGGATACTATTTCAAGTGGTGTTTCTATCTCCTTTTTAATCTATCTAGCTGAAAATAAAATTGCTACTGAAGAGATAGAGAAATCTTTGACCAGCATAAAGTTAGAGGAAATTCGCTGGGGAAACGAAGAAGTTGTACTATCCTTACTAAACCTAATTATTAAACGAGAAGGGATTGGAGATGTTTTAGCTGAGGGAGTGAAAGTTATGGCTGAAAAATTCGGAGTAGATCCCGGTTTAGCTGCCCATGTAAAAGGTTTAGAAATACCAATGCATGATCCTCGAGCCTATCATGGGCAAGCACTTACTTATATGACAGCGTGTACTGGGGCGAATCATAATAAGGGTGATTTTTTTAATGTCGATGGAGATGCAGCTTCTTATACAAAGATTAGGAAGAAGGATAGATTTACATTGAATAAAAGAGAGAAATCAATAATCGCATATCAGGACTTAACTAACATCTACGATTCAGCTGTAATTTGCAATTTTACACATATTAATGATTTAGCATTAGCAAGGTTGCTAAAAGCAGCTACAGGAATTCAATCCTTCGGTAGCACAGGAACTTTATTTAAAATTGGTGAGCGTGCCTCAAATTTGAAAAGATTAATTTCATGTAAACTCGGTTGTAAAAGAGAAGATGATTACTTACCGAAAATTGTATCGACAGCTTTAAAATCCGGAGGAACTGCAGGGATAGCTTTAGATTTAGAGGAAAATTTAAAAGTTTATTATGAAAAGCGCGGTTGGGATTGGGATACTGGCTTTCCTACAGAAGAAACTTTAGAAAAACTTGAAATAACAAAATCGAAAAGTTAGAATACCATTAGTTTTTACTACATTTCTAATTTTTTACCTTTTATTTATAAATAATGTTTAGTTTAAAGTTAAATATATAAAATTTTTTTACATAAGTAATAAATTCTAAATGAAATTAAAGAATTTGATCTCAAATTGAAGGAGCTTTACGAGTTAGGTTTTGTATTTCGGGGATTTGTCGTAGTCAGCCATGATTTTAAGAACCTACCTGACAAAAAGGAGCTTGGTGTTAGTAAAGATCTCAGAGGGGCTTTCATATCAGCTATAAATGCCTTTGCCGATACTGCATTCAATAAAAGCTCAATTGAGTATCTGGAATCTGGAAACATATTATTTATCTTTAAAATGTCTGAAATTCAATCAAACGATAACACTGTAAAAGAAGCATTAATTTTATATGGTCTGGCTGATAAATCTAAAAAGAAATCCGACAAACTTACAAGGAAATTCTTTGAAAAAACAGATCCAATGTTACAACTATTTATTCAAAAATTTAACGGGGCAAATTTCTCTGAATTAAATCAATTTGAGCCTTTTGAAAAGATAGTCGAAAACTTTTTCATCAAAAAATCTTCAAATTGATCAATTTGCCAAACTCCATCCCTTTGGTTTTGCTCTAGAGTATGTAATTATCCCTTGTTCTTTTAAAGAAGTAATTTCTTTTTCAACATTATTTTTAGGGAATCCTTTTGTTACAATATCATTAATGAACTGAGGCTTTGTGACAATTAACCCTTTATTTTTTAAATGTTGGATAATAATCTCTTTTAATGACTCACCAGTGCTGATTTTTTTAGAAGATTTTGTTTTTTCAACCGATTTTTCCTTCTTTACAGCTGTTTTCTTTTCTAAGGGTTTCACTTTTTTTGATTCACTGCTAAGGGCTCCTCTTAATTTTTCTTTATCTGTTTTGATTGGTTCTTCTATCACCATATGTTTAACCGAAACTTTCTGTTTTTCAGCAGGAACTTCAATTTCTTCTCTCCCTTCTATTTCTTCACCCGGTAGACTCCAAACAGGATATACAATTTTTTCATATAAAATAGATTTCTGCGTGCTCATTATTTCCAACTCATTGGAGATATCTTCCTGGGAATACCCTAAATCTGTTAATTCTTTTACTAGATCTTTAGTATATCCCTTATTGTTTAGAATTTTAAAGATATGTTCTCGTATGTTAGTAGGAACATCTTTTATCTTAGTAAGGTCTTCAATAACTAAATCTGTCTTACTTTCACTTATTTCAGGTACTGCAATCTTCAAAGGGATGTTTAGAATTTTCTTTTTACCCCATTCAAAATCAGTTACATTTCTGATAGTACGATCATATCCCCCGAAAACTATATGCTTTATATCTGGTTCATCACCTATAAGAAAACATACATCCTTAATCGATGTTGGAACTTTTGTTTTCCACTTTAATTCAATATCTTTTGAATCTAACTCAGGGTTATGGAATACCTGCAATGAACCATCTGCACACCCTGCAATAATCTCTTTCGCTTTATCTCCATCTATGTCTTCAACTAACAAAGAAATCGGGCGACCCTCTTCAATTTTAAGTTCTTTTACAAGTTCTCCCTCACTATTAAGTATTTGTATTGAAGAGTCATCTGTACCCAATAAAATTTCATTCAATCCATCATTGGTTACATCTCCTATCTTTATTGTATTGATCTGTGAAGTAAAATTTCGATTCCACACGATTTCGGGAAAGTTATTTTTAACTTGTATCAATTGAAGTAGACCATTTTTGGTTCCAACTATTAACCCATAAAGGGGTTCTTTCTCATTTGGTAATTGAATATATCCCAAAGCACATGCTGTAACCCAGGAATCAAAGTAAAATATGAACGCTGGTTCTTTTGCTTTAAGATCGTCAAAAATCTTGACAGTTTTATCCTCACTCCCAAATATTAACTCAATATTTCCATTCCTAGTTAAATCTCCTGCGATACAACAATTAACTTTTCTGGAAGATTTATATCTCATTAATCCAACGAGTTTCTTCTTCTCTACGTTCAATTTCAGCACCATGAAATTTCCGTCTCCTGCACCTACCAATACCTCATCACAGCCATCTCCATCTAGATCAATCAAATAACTGCATCGAACCCATCCGTCAAATTCTCTATCATCAATTATATTCATTTTTTCATCCATTAAATATAATTTCTTATCATGACCACCAAAGACTAAAAGGTTTTTGTCTTTACATTTCATGACCGAGCATGTAAGAATCGCATCTGGGCATTCAAAAGTCCAATTCAGTTGATATCGTTTTCTTATCATAATTTCTAAAAATCCTTTAGATTAAGGAATTTTTTGAATATAATTAAAATAAACTTTTCTGTTTACTCTTTTAATAATTTGCTCGTGAATTATTAAACGATTACTGTAAATAAAAAAAATGAAAATTTAAAAAATGAAGATCTTTAATTTTATAATGCTAATTGAGCATCTGAAGGACTATATTCACCAGTACCACTAATCTCATATGAGATCTCTAATTTATCTGCAACATCAAGTTCATCAATTTCCCATTTCAAGGTATCTTGCCCTACTTCATCAGTAATCTTTGGTGTTGTTGAGTAATTCGAGTATTCAAATGAATCAGGCACCTTATCTAAGATTACCAAATCATTCAATTTTGATTCACCAATGTTTTCAAGAGTTAATATAATTCTATAGTTACCAAGAGCTCCAATTGGTACAACTTCTTTACTTGTACGGAATTTCCTTCTGATATGAATAGCTTCAATAACAGGAACTTCAGGACTAAATTCTAATTCCTGGCTTACAGGAAATGTATTTGCGCGATAAATTATTTCCGATCCAAATGTGGAATCTCGAACCGGATTTATACAGTGAATAGGATATTGGAATTCTATAGTTGAATCTGGTTTAAGCATACCGGTACTAGTATCTTTAAGATCTTTTAAAGAGATGGTAAATACATCCGTTTCAAAATTGACTGCACTAGATGATAGTTCTACTTCATCCCCGTCCCATATTAATTTTATTTCGTTTGCTTCAGGAGGCTGGTATTCCTTAGTGAAAGTTTGTTGTGTAAAAGTAATTTCGTTTAATGGAGCAGAACCATTATTTGCCATTTTAAGAGTAGCCATTACGTCTTGAGCTTTATAAGTTGGAGTTTCAACCCTATTATAAGTCATTTCTCCAGATATACTAGCTATTTCTAATATCACGTCTGAGATTGAAACTGCGACAGTCACTTGATATTGATAATCAGGAACAACTCTGAATTCAAGCTTCTTCCTAAATGTTGGATAATCTTCACTTTCATATTGCCATTTAACTGAATGCCATTGAGCTCCTGAAGGTAACATTGGAACATCATTTGGATCAATATCAACGAATTTTTTACTCTCATCATCCGGAGAATATACATCAGCATTAAAAAGTTGAATTACGAATTCAGAAGAGTTATCAAATATTAATTTATTATCCCAAATGTTTGGTTCTTCGTCTCTTTCAAGAGTATCAATATAAAATTTATTTCGAGTGTATGCATCAAATTTATCAATAGCTAAACCTTCAGCAAATGAAGAAGCAGCTTTATAGGTAACATCGATAATACCGGTTCTTCTTCTAGCGATGTCATTTACTGTTATATTACATGTAAATTTAAGTAAAACAGTATAATCCGGTCTTAAACTATCGATCTTCCAAATAATTTTATCTCCTTGGATTTCAGCACGTCCTTCTGTTGTATCTTGCACTACAGGATTTGTAAAATCATCTGGTATAGTCTTAATTAATTCAACATCAGAAATAGGTTTATCAAATGTATTTCTTAGAGCGATTGCAAATGTAAGAGTATTTTCTCTATCAATAGAAATTCCAAATGTCTCTAAACCAGTTTCAATAGCAGTTCCACCGTCTTCCAATGTCTCTTCATCATCTTCATTAACTTCATCATCTGCTGTAGTTGGTGGTATGGTTACCGCAACTTTCTTCTTTGCTTTACTTGATTTTTCTTTAAGTTTTAACAGTTCTCTTTCAATATCATCGATATTTAAAACCCGATCAGCTTCGGTAAGAGTACTTATAAATTCTTTTACTAAAAAGAGATTTTTTACATCTTTTTTTAATTCAAATTCTTTTGTTTCAACGTTATCAGGATAATCAGTACCTAGTTCTCTTATTGAAATATCCTTCGATTTCAAATTCGTACTACCTATATTTGCTAGAGTAACATCAATGTCCCATAGACGGTCTGTTTTACTTGGGTTTTCTAAGCTAATTTTTCCACCAAAGCTAAATGATTCAACATTCGCATTG
>Ga0209976_10000358_pt1 | contig 32134 bp, 52 predicted proteins | sample SumtaG_FD_182806 | JGI IMG/M metagenome (GOLD analysis project Ga0209976, IMG submission 182806) | Deep subsurface microbial communities from Indian Ocean to uncover new lineages of life (NeLLi) - Sumatra_00157 metaG (SPAdes) (version 2) | ecosystem: Environmental > Aquatic > Marine > Oceanic >...
GTCCTCAACCAGTCTTGCGTGCCGTCCCCTGAGCCCCCATCGACTATAATAAAGGTATAGGGCACATTTCCTACGGACTTGCGGGCACTACGGATCATCCGCTTTAACAGGTCCAATCGGTTATACGTACCACTAACTAGGGATAAACTCATTTTGCCACCGCCAATATGTTAAGAGAGATCAACTGGCCATTGACCACCGCCGTGCCGAAATCAATATAGTCTGCACGATGTGCCTGATCAATAGCGCTATCCAGCCAAGCCTCTGCATCGTACTTACCCATACTATGGAACCCTGCCCTTTGTAGATAGGCGCATAAAGTCTCGTAGTCAAAGATAACCTGATGACGGTCCCACGTTGTCCTGCCACCACCGTAAAAGAGGCCCCATAGACGTTCTAGGTGCACTCCTTGGTCCACATACAAGAGAACCATGGCCTCAAAGTCAGGAACCGCCACACGCAGTTCCCCTCCAGGCTTCAAGACCCTGTGCCACTCTTCTAGCACCCCTTGCACAGCCCCCCGATGCGTGTGTTCCAGGACATGGCAAGCGTAGATGGCATCAGCGGTATTGTCTTCCAAGCTGGACAGGTTATCCACGGTAGCTACTATGTCTGGACCCCACTCCTCGTTCGCGTCTACATTGGTGTATCCAGGTATTCTTTTACGTCCACTGCCTAGGTGTAAGTGCATCGTCCTTTTTGTACCCCCTCTTTTCTAGTATCCAATTGTATAGTTCCCTATCCAATTGGTTGTACTCTTCAATAACTTTGTTCAATTCTATGGAATAGTACTCCTTACGTAGCCTGCCCTGGCTATTTCGGTTCTTATAGATCAAGGGTATCTTCCATCCAAACCTGGCCCTCATCAAGTGAAAGAAGGCATCTAGCTCTTCAGAGATACCCACCAAGCCAAAGGTCTCCAGGTTGGCCTTGGCCTTGTCCAGATGTTCCCGGGTTATCTCCCCAAAGGGAATCCTCATATCCCCATCTGGGTGGGTCTGCATCAGTTCGTCATCTCCACATAGGATGCGGACCATACCATTGTTAATGGCCCTGCACTTCCCAGAGGATAGGAATTTCCCCCAGTCGCAACCTACTGCATGCACGAATGGATGCATAGTATGCCACTTGAACCGTTCTACGTATCTGCAGAAGGATATTACCCGGTCAGCGGGGTCACGCAGTACCGTTACATATGTATATGGCTGGCCGTCCGTTAAGACTTCATGCCAGCCATAGCACATATGTCCACATACCAATTTGAGTTGGGCCTTGGCACTGTCGGACATCTTTGCCAGGGTTTGCTTGTCTTGTATGACATTGCCCCTTTGGCGGTATATCTCTCCATCTTTAAATAGAGGATGTAAGATACCCAAAGCCGTAGACCCAGCGCATTTCGGTATGTGTATGTAGATTACGGTCTTCATGAGTCCCCCAAAGGAGCCAGAGCGGTGGGGGGTTACCGCCCCGGCCCCATAAAAACCAATCCAACTAGATTTGCTCAACCTCATCCAGGTTGCCGCAGTCCCCATAGATCCCCAGGTACGGCTTGAATTGCGTGCCACCCATGTTGTCATAGATGCCGCCGCTACCCGTGACGTCGGGGTACGTGCCCAGCGGGACGCAACCCACATCATCCAGGCGACCTAGCAGCCATGGCATGATGGAGATATACCGCGTCTTGGTGATGACACGGGCGTCGAAGCACAAGCCATTGTGGAAGTCCCCAGCCACGATAAAGCGGCCACCATCGGTGATGGTCAGAGGGACGTTACCCACCATCTGCTTGAGCCAGGCCATACTGGCGCCAAAGGTCTTGTTGAAGTCCTGATATTCTCCCCAGAGAATAGTCTGGCCCTCAATGGACCGCACGATATAGATGACGCTACCACGCCAGGCGGTGACGTTGCCGAAAGGCACTGGCGTGCTTGGCAACTGGGAGTCCAGAACCACCGGGATGCGGTGGCCGTCGATGGGCAGGGACATGGTGCTGAGAATATCGTCGCGAATCTTGGCCAGAGCCATGGAATCGTTTCGAGTCTCGGCACTCACTGTGGTATTCTGGCACTTGAGGCCATACTCACAGGCCCAGGCATCAGCGATGCAGTCCCAGTGACGGGGGTGGATAACGAACATGTCGTCGATGGACGCCACGTTCATATTGGCCGACTGGGCACGGAACTTGACACTGCGCACCATGGCTGCCATACGTGCAACGATGCTGGGGCTGCCCACAGCGCCGATGATGGCGTTTCCATAGCTATCCACATAGCTATCCAAGCCAGGGGCGGCCAGGCCAGAGGCGGCGTCGGTCTTGCCGGTGTTGATGATGAGCAAGAGCCCAGGAGCTTCCCAGTGCCCTCCCAAGTTATTGGCGGGGTTTCCCGTCCACAACTCCGTAGACACGCGGTTACGCAGTCCGTAGCCCATCCCAGCGACTTCCAACAGGAACTTGTCCTTGATCTCTGCTCCCTTGGCGATGATGGTATTGCCAGCGGCATCGGTGACGGGGTTGAAGAGCGCCACTCGCTTGTGAGCGAAGGTAGCCCTCAGACCTATCATATCCACCGCGTGCTCGTTGGTTTGCTGGCACAGACGCCCGAAGCAGGCGCTCTGCACTGCCTCCTTGAAGGACGGCTTGCCACAGGTACCACACAGGGTGGCCTGCTCATAACCACTGGAGCCGATGTACATCAGGCTGTCGTAGTGCGGCGTTTGTACATCGCTACCAAAGTAGGACAGTTCCTTTTCCAATCCAATAGGACCCACCATGGCGTTAACCACCACGGGGTCGATGCCGGCCATCCCAAATAGCCCACCATGACCATAGATCGGTGGCGTGTCTAGGGGAGTGCCCGCTGCGCGCATGGCGTTACCTTGGTCCATGACCAAGACGCCATCAGAACGAACCTTAATATTCATGGGTTATCCTCCTACCCACTCTTGCCATGGCCAAAGATGACGCTCGATGGCGATTCGCCCTGCCCAAGCTGGCGTACCTGCCCAGGCTTCCCAGGCTGCCCTGCGTCGTCTGCATCTTTTGCCGTTGCGGCCTTGCTATCCTTGCTGCGGATGTACAAGTCCGAGAAATTCCTGCCCCCTTCCATCAAGTCCTTGACCTTGGCTGCGTCATCTTGGACTAGATGTGCAAGGGTCTCATCGTGCGTGCGAATGAAGCCATCCATCTCTCGGATAATCTCCACCATAGGCTCGATTTGCGCCCTTACCTCTTCCAGAACGGCAGTACGTACCCGCTCCACCAACTGTTCCACGGTAATGGTCTCTTCAGAATCCCCTGCGGGTTCCTGATCCCCATCCTGCTGGCCGTCTTCCTCTGCCGCCGTCTTCTCTGTCGCGGCATCGGCATCAGCTTCAGCAGAACGAAACCAAGGGATGCGGTCAATCAAACGCTTCTTTGTCACTGCATACCTCCTAAGGTTTCCAATGCTTTAGCGGCCCTTTGGCTGATAGGGTTCATGCGGAACTCTGCGGGGGCCACCGTTGAAGACACCTCCCCAATAGGCCATTCGAGGATGTGCCCATCATCTGCTACACTCATCATATAACTGAAGGTACCACTGGAAGGAAACAAGCCTCCATCATCCAGCAGTTCCTGTACTTGCTCCAAATAACGATGCCTGGAGTCCAGTTCCCCCCGCATAAACACTCCTGCATCGTCTATATTTGCGGACTTCCACATACCCACGTTATCCAACTGGATATGCTTATTCATGCCATGATGATACATCCACGGCCATTGGACATGCCAGTCCAAATGGAACTTGGTGTCGGCGTCAAAGTACGTACCCTCCAAGTCCCTCTTGTTCCGACCACCAAAGAGGACTGTATGGCATTCGTACTCCAGATCACTGCCCTCTACGAACTTGATGGGATTACGAGCCACGCGACGGGCCACCACCAAGCCGCTCTTGTACTCCACCTCAACCTGCTTCCAATCTGCAGGCTTGGCGAACTCTGGGTCCCCATCGTTGAAGGAGTACTTGACCTTGGCGAACTTGCCCTTGACCTTGATGATGACATATTTGTCGAAGATCTCATGGATGTAGGGATAGGGCGTCTCATTACCATACCCACTCTCCCACCAAGCCATCCGTATTACCTCTCCCCGCTGGTACAAGGACCAGTCTTTCTGTGCAGTCATGATACTCTCCTTACATGGGGCATTAAGTGCCCTCTTTTTGGGCGGCACGAACTGCCCTTCTGATTATATTCTCCATGTCCCTGCGGAACTCTGGATTATACTCCTTGGCCACCTGCTTCTCAAAGAACTTGCCTGGCCTTGCCGGGACAAAGAGTTGGTATCGAAATGCAATCCCAGCCGCTCGTAGGGCCGACCTCACCCTTGCTCCCTTTGGAGGTATACCCAATGCAGGCTTATACCTCTTAAACCGGTGCAACTTTTGTGTATGCTTTTTCTTAACCTTTATTGTATGCCCTTTCGTGCCCCTGGTTGCCCACTTCCAATACTTGGCCCCTACACCCGATGGAAAGGCCTTGACAGAGACACCCTCCTCGTTAATGAGCTTGGTCATTAAGAACTTGACTTCTACCTTCCAATGGGTGATCTTGGCAAGTAAGCGTTTTTGCATCTTGGGGAATACGGTCTTCACCATTCCCTCTCCAACTACCCTCCGGAAGGCTGGCATGTTAGCATACACGCCCCTGGTCCTGAAGGCCCTAAAATAAACTACTCCGCCCATTGCACAGCGCCCCTTTAATGCGTGCGTGTAGCGGTTGTACGACCGTCTGAGTAGGCACGAACCCAAGGACCATGCGTCTTGATCATGGCCTTAACATCATAGATCCTGCCCTCTTCGGTTTGCTGGCCCAGGATATGGGGTTCGACAATGTTCCAGTCCACCAATAGGTTCCTGGCTTCCTCTGTAGAGATCATACCCCCGATACCCACAACGTCGCTGACATCCCCTCCTATTGCAGGAGCCTGCTTCGTGGGCCCTGGCTCCTGCTCCTCTTCTTCCCCAACATCCACATCGTCGTTGCCGTCCTCTGGGGTCCCCTCTGGCCCTTCCTTCAACTGGTGGTAATAGGCGTTGGGGGATGCTTCCCACATCTTGCGGATATTATCAATCTTCAGCTTGGCTATCTCTGCAGCCTGCTGATCCTCGTCGTCGTCTCTGAAGTCGAAACGGAACCGGAGTATGGGGCCAATCCCATAGGGGCCATTGAATACTCGCTCCACGGCACTAAAAATGGCTCCCTCACCCTTGGCCCTAGCCTTGCGGTGCTGGATTTCTGCCTCCGTTGCTGTCCCTAGGCTACCCGAACTAACTGGCCAGTACTCTCTGGGGTCTACCCTGAATCCCAGAGCGAAGGAGTAGATAGCCATCTCCATCTGGGTGCGCTCGTCAAAGGACTCCCAAAGCTGCCTCATTTGGAACATTTCAGCCGATACAGGGTATGCAGGGTCAATTCCGCAGGCCACCATAACATCCCGCCATACCTTATTGCCAGAGTCATGTTGCCTGGTATCGTACTTGTCGTTCAAGTCCTTCCACTGCTTATCGGTCATGTTATTGATAAAGAGTATCCCAGCAGGAGGCATACTACTAAGCATCTCTCGCTTGTAGGTGACTATGTCCATGAGTAGGTGGGAGGTGGCCAAGGTTCTACTCAAGCCGCAGTATCCCCTACCCAACATACGATCACGGCCATCCCTCATATCTATGATAGGGGACACGTGGGAGCGGTGCATCTTAATCGTGCCATCCCTTGCTTGGTAGATAAAGGGCCACATAGGATTCCCAGTGTGCCGTAGCTTGTCCTCGTCAAGATGGGCAAATCCCATAGAGGGTCCCTCATGGTCGTCACGGCTGGTCCTGAAGTTCTCCAGGACGCCACCCCCATCCCGACATAGATAGCCATGTATCCAAGGAGCGACCATAGACTCCCATCCCAAGCCAAAATCACTTCGGTACAGTAGCATATCCCTTGTAGCCTGGGCCAGGGCAACCGGCCCCTCCACGAACCAATGGGTGGTTACTATCTTGGACTGCAAGTTGGATACGGCCCCCGCCAGTAGATCATTCCCATACTTGGTGAGGTGCTTTACCAGGTAACTATCCCTACCAGCAGAACCATAGGGAGGTATATGCTCATAGTCCCCAACTATGGTCCAGTTGAAGACGCTACTACTGACCTCTTCAGCGGCACCCTGGAATAGACTAGTCCCTTGGACGCCAGGGCTTTGTACTGTTACCCCAAATTCAGTCTTAGACATTCGTGATTCCCCATAGATACGCCGATAATAAGGTCAATAGGCTTGGCAGTGCGCCCCTGCTGATCCAGCTGGTCGCTTGCCTTTACAAATCGGAACTTCTCCCCAATGGTCTTAGAAGCAGCGTTGTCTACATGCGTTCGTAGCTCCTGGTTCCCATCGTGGGTTATCATTACAGTCAGGATCATATCGAACAGCTGCTTGTCTGCTATAGCTCGGTCGGACTGCTGCCCAAACTCTCGTACCCGTACTATGCCCTCCATACGGATATCGGTCATCAACTTGTGCAGCTGATACTTATCATATACTATGCAGACTACATTATACTTATCCACCCATTCACGCAGGCACTTCTCTAGCGTGTTGGTTAAGTTAATCTTTTCTCCTGGAGCAGGATACCAAGCTTTGGACTTGCGTACCATAGTCTGCTTGAGGGCGAGGTCTGGGTCGGTATGCCTGGATATCAATACCGCCGCGGTGGAGTCCTGAGACACCGACGCATCGGCTGCCATTACCACGGGGGTGTGGGCATCTAACTCAGGTATCTTCCCACGACAAGCGTCCCACCAGGCAATGTCGATAGCTTTGTCTATGGAGTCTATCCAATAGTTCCGATGGATTCTATCAAACTCCCTGGCTATTAACTGGGCCCGTTCCTGGGCATAGTAATCATCCGTCTGCCAAGGCATTCTCCGTGCCGCGTCTCCATCATCCCAATAGCAAAACTGGGAGGCGGGGTCATTGACATAGCAAGGAAGTGCACCTGCTCCTTGGAACATTGGATGCCTACGCCCATACTTTACCCCCAATTCATAGAGCGTGTAAAGTACGTTGCTCTCCCCAGTATACCCTGCATAGGATTCTACCCACCGCATGGCCTTACCCCACCTGGTTGGAGGTATAGTCATCTCAGTCCACAAACGTTCCTTGTGCTGATGAGCATATCCCCACATCTCTGACCATACCGTAAAGCCTGGATTGGCCCCAGCGGACCCCTTGGGATCACATGGTATGGCCTCTATGTAGGTACCAGATGGTAAGGTAATCTTGGTGTTTGTAACCTTCCAATGCATATCCTGGTTAAGAGCCACGCACTGCTTAATGGCAGATAGGATACGGTCAGTGCTCTGCTTCCCATCATTAGCCATGCAGTATACTTCGTTATACTTGCCCTGCGTCGCTGCGTACCATGCAGCCACCCCAGCAGCTATACGAGTCTTGCCAGACTTCTTGATAGTGCTATAGAGCATGGTAGAGTAAGGAAACCTTCCATCCATGCCCTTAATAAGGACTGCCCGGAGTATCTTCTTCTGCACCGGATGGAGTATAATAGGCCCTGGGCCCAGTTCCTCCCCAGTCCTAGGGTCACGGACGTCTGGAATCCAGAAATTACGCTCTAGCCACCATACTGGGTCCTGCTCCAGGAGGGTGATCAGCTTCGCACGTTCTGCGGCCTTCATTCACTACCCCCCTTGGTAGGAGTCACGTTCAGCATGCCCCTGGCCCGCAGGAGTTCCCTGGCAGCCTCTAGTAACTGGTTATCGTCGTCCCTGATATGCACGTGTAGCTGTTGGGCCACAACGGCCTCCCCCTTCATATCCAATGCCGTCTGCTCCAAGTCCGCCCCCACCTTGGCCAGGTCTAGTATCTCCTTAATGGTGAGTACGGTCTTGGTCTCTGCAGTGGTTTCCCCAGTAGTTGGGTCCACGCGCTCAACAGTCAAGGTAGTCTGGACGTACTTCAAAGCAGTGGCTGCCTTGCGTCGCATGTCGGTGCCCAGTATCGCAGTCTCTCTGCGGGCCTTAACCCGCTCCGCCAAGAGTGCGCCCCTGAAGAACTCATCCTGGTACCTATCGTGCTCTATAACCCGGTCTTTCCATCCGAATCGCTGTGCGATGTTATAAAGCCAGTGCATCACTGGCTCCCCAGTAACACTCGCAATCGCCGGCTCTGGAAAGAAGTGCAGGTAGACGTTCTTGATGGTCCTGTCGAACGCCGGCATATCCCTGTAGTGTTGGAAGTAGGCCCAGTCCTTGTCACTCTCTTCTGGCTGGCGCTCCCACAGGTCTAGTCCTACTTGGTAGGTAATGGGACCACCTGTAGGGGTGGCGGCCACGAGCTGACCCTCAATGACCAGAACCTCTGGCTCTGGCTCCTCCACCACGGGGTCGTTCCATTGGGGCTTACTAGTCCTGGCCACGAAGCCTCACCAACTGTACCTCTATCCCCACCCCCGATGCACAGCCCCCGAAACTGTGTGCGCGTAAGTGCAGGCGCTCCCGGTGGATGATGGGGTCAAGGGGCTGGGCAGCCCAACGCTCTGCGCCCTCGTGGGGACCATAGAGCTCTGGGACAATCCCTACAATGACGGCTTCTCTCGTGACTATGGTTATACGCTCTCCTGGTTGGCAAATCTCGTTTAGGTCTAACATAGTTATGGGCCCCCTCTTCTGGCGGTTCTGGTTTCTTTCCTTTAAGTATACCATATTCAGTATGTGTTAGTCCAGACCCTGCAGTCGGAGCAGTTAGTTATGTTTCCATACTAGGTACCTCTGGTATTGTTGTGGGTGAAGTGAGCCCTAGGGTTCTATCATGGCATTACGTAAAATATCAAGAGGGGGTAGACTCGTCTCTTTTACCCCTTTACTTTTTCGCGAAAATCGAGTATACTATATCTAGGTAAGAGAGTAAATAAACGAGAGAGGGAAGCAAGAAACTCCCTCTAAAATAGCTAAGAGGGCTAGGCCCTCTAGAAAAGAGTAAGTAAGATGACGACCTCAACGAAAAAGACGACGGTGACGATTATCGAGAAGTCGATTCGGAACGATAGGGCCAGTGATGACGACCCATTCGCTAACCTCACTGCCGAACGATTCGCTACCTTCAACGGAATCAAAGACTCCCGCCCCCTGCTCGGGGTAGCCCACGACCTTTATGTAAGGCAGTTACTTCACGCCGGCCGGATTGAAGGGGTGAAAGTCCAGTTAAAGGGCTATACGAAATGGTTTATCGACCCCGCTAGCATAGCCTACTATACGGCTAATAAAGCGCGGAGGAGCGGACTGAGACGGTATCTCTTACGGGCGAATAGTACGGATGAAGCCGCTATTCGGGACGCTCTAGACGCTACGGGAATCGAGTATACCTTAGAGATCAGCTATAAGAAAAAAAAGTAACCCCTATAGAACGACCTTAAACCGAATATCCCTCTAAACGGGCGATACCCCTAACGATAGCTAGGGGCCGCCCTTTAGGGGGTGAAAGACTAACCGATTTAACGACTATAGAGAGGAAACGAACGATGATAATGCTAAAAAAAGCGAACCGAGTAGCCACCTTAAAGATACGGCTAAAGACGATGCGTATCCTACAAAAAGAAGACGAGACCAGGCAACGTATAGCGGCCGCCCTCAAGAGGCAGGCAGAGAGGATATTTCGATGACCTTCGCGATAACTATAGGACTAATGACGAGCGCAATAAGAGTAGCCATAGCAGCATTCGGAATGGACGTGAACGTTAATATCCCTTCCGTTATCTTACTAGTATTAGCCCTCTTCTTTGCCCACGTATTTAAGTTGGGCCTAGAGAAGATGAAGCAGAAAAGGAAAAGACGATAGACAATACCATAAACAACCGAATAGTACCATACCGGAGCTTGCCGGTATTTTTTCCCCGGCATACGATGAACACCCCCTGCAACCCAGTTAGTGTTGGATGGACACTAACCCCCACACCCACTACGCGAAATGGCTACGCGAAATACCGCAGCAGGAGCGTCTCCCTTGCCCATGATACTCTATGATACCACCTGCCCATGATACTCTATGATACCCTGTAGTCCCCCTATGATCACTTCTGGCCATGATACTTTATGATACCCTGTAGTCCCCCCGTGATACTCTATGATGACCACTCCCCTACTCTTCTTATAGTGATCAGGGGAGTGGTCATCACTGACCATATTATAACGTTAACCGTGGCCACGCCAGAAAAAATATTTTTTTCCTGTGGTAACATTAACGTTAACGTTACCATCGCATCCTTGCCTCTGCTGCCCTTGACCCCTTACCCCTACTACCCATGATACTCTATGATACGCTGCCTCCCCAATCCGAGTTTGGTATACTGCCGTGTCTTGACTTTTGTCCCTCTGTTAGGTTATACTATAGGTATAAGGTTATAATTTAGTTAGCAGCCCTACAGGGGCAAGAGAGGACAGTAAGATGAAAGACTATAGTGTAAGCGTGATAGTTAATGGGGCAGACCGTACCTTTCACGTAAGGGCATATGACTGGTGCGATGCCCAGGGGCAGGTAGATAAAGCCTATAGGGGCCACCAAGAGTACGAGATTACAGAGATTGCCGAACTCAGTATCCTGACAGAGAAAGACGCTACCCCCCCTACCCCCCAAGAGGTACCAGGGGTATACTCTAAAGGGGATAAGAAATACTGGTGGTATATAAGGGCAGACATCCGATGCTACGATAGTATTAACCCCGGTGCCCTGGCAGATGCTTTTAAGACTGCCCAGGATGAAGGGTGCTATACGGCATCCCAATTAGAGGCCATAGCAGCGGTATTGGTAGACGCTACCACCCATACAGCAGCAATCCAGGGGTTAACTGCCTAGCACAGCCCCCTACTAGAGTGCGTGTAGGCGCACGGAAAGGAACATAAAGTGACCAGGATAAAAGTAACCGACCAATCGTTTGATATGGACATAGCAAAGGTTGAGGAACTATTCAACCGTACTATCCCCACGGATGACCCCCCCAAGCCTAGGGCCAAGCGGTATACCATCCTCAAGAATCTCAGCCCTAACAGGCAAGCAGTGATCAACCAATGTAAGGCAGCCTTGGTCCGGCAGTTTGGGACTAAAGAAGCGGCCAGATACATCCGTTTCAGGGAAACCAGCGATGGTAGGGGATACCAATATTGGCTGAAGTACCAGATAGAGCGTACCCCCTATATGGACGACTATTGCCTCCTTGCAGCTGCTCAGAAGTGGTTCGACGGTGCCGAGATCAAATAGGCACCCAGGGGTGGTACCCTCACGATATTCTACGAAGACTGTATGGTCAGTGAACGTAGAATATCATGGGGGTACAGACCCGCCCCCCCGCCCTGTAGTATCAACACTACTCATCAATACTGCATGTGCAGGCGCACTTTTCCACTAAACACCTAACAGGAAGGACATAACTTTGGACAAGCAACTCAAAACACTCTACAGACTCCAGGAAGCGCAAGACCTGGAAAGAGAATCTGCCTCCACCGACCCTCATCGTCAACGGCTGCTAAAGAGGTATACCAGGGTATCCGCAGTCATCCATTCACCCCACCCCTGGGCCCTCTTGGCCCCTATGCGTCGCTATCGCCTGGCCATTATCACCTATCGGCTAGAACGTAACAGGCTCAAGCACCGTCACAAGGCTGTAAGGCAGATGCTCCAAGCCCGCCAGGCCATTATCTATAAGCTCCTAAAGTCCCACAGGCGCACGTCCCTATCTGAGGTCTATAAGCTATTCGACCTGAAGCCGCCAAGGTAGCCCCCTACCCCTGGGCCCACCCCCCTACCCTGCCTCTTCAGCCTGACCCAGGGGTACCATCTTCAGCCTGACCCAGTTCTCCCACCCCAATCTAGATTGGCCATACTACAGCTTCTTGACTTACCACTAGTTCTGGGGTATACTTAACCTAGGGGGGAATTTTCTCAAAGTTTACCCTATCAGACTACTTACCAGCCCCTACCAGGGGCAGAGAGGAACAGACTAATGACGGCCATAGAATTAACCCCAGAGGATATCCGAACCATTCGCAACGTCATCTATCGTGAGCAGGTCATAGCCACTAGGATAGCCCAGGGAGTAGTCACGCTATCTTATCAGGAGCGATACGCGAAAGAGGCTGATGCCCTCCAGAAGATGATAGAAGTCTTCCAGCCATACGTGGGCAATGACGACACCGTTACTATAACCATCGACGTCGCCAAGCCAGAGGTATCCTTCAAGGATATGATGCTAACTCATCTATACGGCACCTATCCCCGATACTATCGCGTTATAGAGAAGTACGTCACAGCCGTGGAGTACGTTGATGCTGGCAGAGGTCCAGAGGTCCAGTGGGAGTATTTTATTAACGAAGATGGTACCCTGCATACGGACCTGGTCGATGAGGACTTTACCTATTACAGGGATAATATGTACCCTGATCAGGTCTATAGCTGCCACTAACGTACCCTACTCATCAACCAACCAACCAACCAACCAACCAACTCACTAGAAAGGAGACACCTATGACAAAGAAAAAGACAGGGCCAGGGCCTCTGCCTCTTCCACCACCAGTCAATCCAAAGACGCCATCACAGCCACTGTACCCAGTAAAGAACAGCCCTGCTATCCCACCATACCCCATAACCACTACCAGACCACCGGTATCACCAAACCCAGTACGGCCATTACCAAAGAAGAAGTAGGTATCAGGGGTAGGGGCAGTCACCACCCCCCTACCCTACCCTACTAGCCACCAAGGCCACTGACCAGTCAACTCTTTCACCAACTGGTAACCCCAGAAAGGAAAACCAAATGCAGTTCTATACCGAGCAAGTCCAAGGACCCCATAAGCAAGCTATCACCGATGCCCTCACAGCCTATCGCGAAGGGGCATGCTCCCAAGCCGCTACCTGGGGTGCCCTCTCGGCCCTCTATATAACCTGCCGGAGGCAGCCTGCCCCCAAGTGGGCCGACCACGTCACTAGAGGAAAGGCCCACATCGACAATATGCTCGTCTCCTTCTTCCCTCACTATGCTAACCTCTGGGACTCAGGAACGTCTCGTGGGTGCCTAGAGGGTAGGATTCGCAGGCTGCCAGGGGCAATACTGGGCATTCCTAGCTACGGCAAGCCAGTGACCTATATAGTCTATGGGGACTACTGATGAGAACCTACTTCATCTATAAGGATAAGAATGGCATCTCCTGGAAACTATACCCCAGGGGACGCTTCTTAACCCTTATCACCAGCACCAGACGGCTGAATGCCTATAGGCAAGCAGCGGCTGACGACGCCAGGGGACGTGGGCACCCTACCCTTGCCAAGGCTATCGAAAAACAAGATATGTTCAAATTTATCGCTGATGCTGGGCTTATAACCCGACACGAGCGACTAGACAGTAAAGGATAAATAAAATGCACCTGTATCAAGTATGCGCAGTATTTGCTGATGGAATACGTTATATAGCTGTAGAGGCAGACACCGCTCAAGAGGCAAAGGCACGAACTGCCTCAGCCTACTCAGGCGACGATGCATTCTACTATGTTGAAGATGGTCGGGTTATTGAGCCAATGGATGCCCTCCTCACGAAAGAGGATCACCCCTTGCCTGGGAGGACTCGCCACCCCACCTTTCCACACCACCATACCCCTGCCCTGCCCCCCTACCCTACTCCCCCAGCACCTAGCCTAACCAAGGAGGAGATTGCTTCCATTCATAGGGCATTGAACTGCCAGTATTACTACCTGGAACGGTCTCTCTCCATCTCCACATCGTCCACCAACTGCCTCAGCTATAAGGCAGACCTTGCTGCCATTAGGAAACTCCGAGACGCCCTCTGGCACCTCCAATCTAAATAGGCCATACTGCAGGGTCTGGACCCCGTGCCTACCTATAGGGTATACTTAATCTAGGGGGGAAGGTGCGCCGTTTAGGGGTATACCCTGACCGCCGCTCCTACCCCATCACCTAACTTACGAACCACCTAAAGTTCCACCAAGTACCCCAGGGCCTATGAGCCCTAGAAAGAAGCAATAAGAACATGCCAAGGAAAGAATTCCCATCCCAGTACGCTGGTTGGTATCGAATCGCCACTGCAGCCCCAACGATGGGCATTGCCCATGCGCAGTACGTTCGCCAACTGGTCCAGAAAAAGTTCCAACACGAAGACATCGTCAACCCGAACACGGGCAACGTGGAGAAGGGCGCCGTCAAGATTGACATGGGCAGCTACCAGGTGTGGGCGATCAACCCCACGACCGTCGAGAGCTACCAGACACGCCAGACGACTCGCAGCGGCTTGCGCCGGTATCTTCTCCGCTTTGACTCCAGTGTCATCGAACCAGCAGCCCTTGAGGTCGTCATCCGCCAGGCCATCGCCACTGCCATCGGCATCGAGCCCGCCGCCCTCACAGCAGAGAACTTCAGCTTTGAGCCTGCCTACAAGAAAAAGGCGAAAAAGCCAGGGAGCAGCACCAGCGCCATTGATCCATTGGAAATCAGCGACTCTAGCGCCATCGAATTGGACTTTCTAGACGCCTCAGAGTAGTGCCCTTTGATAGTCAGGTAGCAGAGAGAGCTACTCTGATGCACCATAGGGCCTCCTTCTGAGCCTGACTAGCCCTTTATTCCCTGGTCCGTACACGCTGGCTGGGGGATAAAGGGTATGTCCCTTATCACCTAACCTAACCACCTAACTACCTAACTACCTAACTACCTAACCACCTAACCTAACCACCTAACCTAACCTAGCACCTGAAAGGAAAGAAAGAATGACCCAGACAACAACAATAACACCAGACCTGGCTGCGGCATTAGAATGCCATAAAGAAGAGGTCATAGCAGCACTCGCAACTGCTCCAGGGGCAGACCTTGGGGCTTTTGACCGTCTCAAGACCCATCCAGACGCTGCCAAGAAGGCTACCTACCTTGACTACCTCAAGAAGGTCCACGCTGCCGTTGAAGAAGACCGCCCCTGGCCCGATACGCCAGAAGAGCAGGCCCTTGAGGAGGAGGTCTATGAACTCCAGTGCATGGAGCGAGTTGCTATCGCAAAGTCCACCTATCATCACCTCATCGGCTACCTGCCATCCCAAGACGCGCCACCTATCGTAGCTGCCATCATCAAAGGTAGCTCCTAACTGCCTAGGTTCCACCGTAGGTATATTCTGCCCTTTATCCCTTTCAACTCCTTGGGGGGATAAAGGGCTTTTTCGTTTCCCCCCCCCTCCCCAAGAAGCACCTGTAGTCTATAAGATATACAAAATATGATCTTTGGGTCTCGGGGTAATACCGTCTACTAGAGGCTTTAGGTAATTACGTTTTTACTTCTTCATCTTCTCGTACTTACCTATAAAAATATAGATATATAATTATTTAATATATATTATTATTATAGTACTCTTTAACTCTTCTGGACCCTCTTTAACCTGCCTCCTTAATCAAAGACATACGTTAATTCCGACTATAAAGTATAATTATAAGACTTGAAACGAGACGATTGCCCCCCTATAATTATAATCCCCGCAGGCTTCTCCACCCCTCTGGCCCCTCCAAAAGGCCCCCCTCTAGGACCTCCCCAGGGCCCTCTAGAGGCCCCCCAGGGCACCCCTCTAGGACCCTCCCAGGCACCCCCCACCCCTTCACCCTCCAAGACACGCACTCCCCTCTAGCCCCTGTGCAGGGAGGACCCACTCCTGGTACCTAGAACTTAATCCTCCAAACCCCGCTGGCCGCCCCCCTTCAATCTAACTCGGTCCGCCTGCCCAGTCTTGACTTATCGTTCGTTATGGGTTATAATTATAACCAGGGGAAGGAGATACCTATCCCCATCAGAAAGGATGAGAACTTGATCCCTAAAGAAGTACGCGACAGGATAGTGGTTACTAAATACCGACAAGGTGCGTCCATAGCAGAGATTATGGCTGCTGCCTCAGTTCGCTGCCCCAACACCCTCTATACGGTATTGAGGGCTCATTCCATCCCACTACGCCGGCCACGGGACGCAGATAGCTTGGATGCTCTAGTTGGCCCCCTCACCCACTTGCTATTTGAAGAGGGATTGGAGCCAGAAGAGGCAGCCAAGCAACTGGGGCAGCCGCTCCCACGGATCATGCAAGTCATAGAAGAGAGGTTATAACATGTTTTGGTTAGCTTGGTTCTACAACCCCATCATCACCTATATCTACAAGGTCCAGCAAAAGGGCAAATATGCTATATAAGCAACTACCACTTGGAGAGATTCACGACCTGGTAGAGCGATATGCACCTGATCGGTTGCGTGGTACTGGTGACCCGTTCCTGGTAATCCATAAGGGCCACACCTATAGCATTACTTATTCCCCTGCTTTCTACTCTGGCAAGGGTGCTTGGGTCATCTGGGAGCCAGAGGTGCTAACCTTGCCTGAAGAGGCCCCTTCTTTTGCTGAGAGATATGGAGCTGGAGAAGATGGAGCACTGGCCACTCATACCATCGAGTGCGTCCTATGTGGGTTCGGGACGGTTACTACTGGCCTCCCAAGGGGATGGCAAAGCCGGGGTGGTAAAGGATATTGCCCCTCATGTATAGACAGGAATAGAGAATGAATAAACAACAATTGGCAGCACTAGCAGACCAGCTCATAGAGGGAATGGTTATTGTGGGAGAGCACTCCCCTACCCTACCCCCTGGCCCTGAAGAAGTAGCATATGACTATGTCCTGAGCTTTGGTGAGGGTCTCTTTTACTTGGGGATCACCTTCCTGGAGGGATACTATTGCTACCCAGCCACCAGGGAACAGCCCAAGGATGAAGGATGGGCAAAGGAAAGAGAAGTGGATACGGACAGTCCCTTCCTTACTGATCTGATCCAGATACTAGAGGACAACAGCATTCCTCTGCCAGAGGCCCTTGTCTTATGATTACTCTTGCCATTACCGCGTGGGTACAACTGTTTATCATGCTCATCATTCTCAAGGAGGACTTGCCCTACGAGCTAGAGTGCGTCCTTATGGGCATATTCGTCACTGTGGGCCTAATCTCGCCAGCCCAAAGCAATCTTGCAGACCAAAAGAAGGAGCAAAAATGAGTCCCCTTGCGACGATAATCTTATTTGCAGCAGTAATACTGGTCCCCATCTTGATAGTCCTCCTTGGGGGAAAGAAATGAAGGGACCATCCCAAGTCAAAGAGAGTAATAACTTGAAAAGGGCCCTTGCAGACCCAACACTAGATGTGGTGCCCTGCCAAGGATGTAAAACCCCTTTGGTCGTCCCAGTAGGACTCCACGACGAATGGTGGTGCCCTGGGTGTGCCTTTATAGACCAAGAGGAAGGTCAATCGTGAAGAGGCCACCACCTGGATTACCCTATATCCCAGCGGAGTGTTATGAGGCCCTGGACGTGTTCACCAATGAGGAGCTTTCTATCTTACACTCGTGGTACGATAAGGATACGGGTGTGTTCCAGTGTATAGGGTTTATGAACCCCCTCACTGGTAGGATAGCCAAGTGGGCTAACCCTGAGAAGTATAAGGCCCTTGAGGTGCTAGAGGACCAGGTCAGAAAGGAGTGCCCAGTATTAGTACCCTTCTTATGATGCTAACGGCAATAGCATATAGATTCCTGGACCGTATCAAGAGTGCAGGGGCCTGTACCCCAGAACAGGGGGGTATACTCCCCAGGCCAATGGTACGGTCCAGGGATGTGTGAGTTATTGACTAGACTATAGAAAGGAATAGCTATGAAGCTGCATATTCAAGGATGGGCGACCAGCCCCAAGGAACGGGGCAGACGCACCAAGAAGTACAAAGAGTGGCGCAAGCGGCGTAACAAGAGGGCACGGCGGCAACGCAAGGTGAACCAGCAGCATGGATAAGACTGGACTGCCGCAGTGGGATGGGCCAGGAGGACCACCTGTAAGGGGGGTTCAAGTGGTCTACTTCCCCGATCATGTCTTGGCGACAGGGGTGCTTCTTCGTTATACCCATCCAGGCACCGAGTTTGGCTTTATCACCAACGTGCGCCCTGAGAAGGGAATGGCCTTTGTACGATACTGGAGCTCTTTTAATCCAGAGGAACTGCGTACCACGGCCAACTCAGAGTATACACCACTAAAGAATCTATGGCCCAGGATCAGTAAGCCCTGGCCTGTAGTCGATGCACTATTAGAAGAAATGAAAGGAGACAAGTAATGAATACTGATGCTATCTTTGAGGCTATAAGCCAAGCCGCAAAAGCAATGGCCCTAGACTGTAAGGTGGCAGAGAAAATAGAGCAGATCAAGAGCGTGGCAGAGCAGAGATGTGGAAATTGCCGACTATGGATGACGTCCCGATGCGCGCCTGAAAAGGAGCATGGGCAGTTCAAAAGCATGAATAGTCCTGGGTGTAATAGTCTGGCCCCATCCTCTAGCTCACTACAGTTACACGAGCAGTATACAACCGAACTTGAGGCTTTACTAGTGGAAACAAAAGGAGACAAGTAATGAGCAAGGAAAAAACAACCACCTTACGGACAGTACTATTGAAGGAGCTCAAAGAGGCCCAGTGTAAGGCTGGACGTATTCGCAGGGCCCTGAAGGGGACACCCGAAGGGCTGTTGAGCATGGAGGTCCGGTCTGGGTCTGCCTACTTCTGGAAGTACGAGAAGCGAGTGTATATGACCTATAGGGCTGGCCTGGGAGAAGAGAAGACGACACGCTTCCGAGACGTCAGTGCCAGGCTCCTGGAACTTTCAGGTCTAGACCAGGTACCAACCAAGGGCAATAAGTTCTATCGCGGCCTCCAGGAGCAGGAGTTTCCACTCCTTGATGGGCAGACCATTGTAGAACTATATTGGACCGACAAAGCCTTGGAAGAGATGCCTTGCCATAAGATAACGGTCGTCCGTAACGTGGACATCGAATGGTGTGGTGAGGGTGATCCGCCTCTACAAGCCGGTGACGTTATCGTCAAGGAGGACAGGTAGTATGGATTTTCAACGCTTTTTCAACGACCCAGGGGATAGAGACGGTTCCCCCCCTGGGGAGGGTCTGGTTGGATTGCTACTCTTGCAGCATCGTAAGCAAGAACAGTTCCAGGAGGCAGCAGATAACTTGGCTTGTTTAGAGACCGACGTCAATGACTACCAGAGACGCGTCGAAAATGCCATCAGTGCTCATATGGGCCTTCATGAGCTGGTTACTCTGGTCGTCCATAGCCCCCACCTACCAGTGGAAGAGGTCTGGCTTTGTAGGCTCGTCCCCGAGCATGGCCCCCTTACTATGACTCGGGTTTCTCAGATTCAGGCTTGCGCGATTATGGAGGTGCCATTCTAATGAGAACATATATGAAGGATGGACGATGCGCCGTATGTGGAGCATACCGTACCCGGGAGACTCTTCAGAAGTTTCGAGAGGCAATAGACGCCACCATTGCCCAGGCCCTGGTCACAAAGGCAGATCTGAAGGAGATGACATTTCCAACCGAGTGCTGCCCTGTACCTGAATATATCAGCTTACGAGAGTTTGCCTCTGCTTACTATGGCAAGGTCTGGTATCGCAATCCTATTGCGCCCTGGTCGCAAAGGCAGCTACAGGTACACTTTGAGGAGATCATCTTCATTTCCAAAATGTACCACCTGTACCGATTCGGCAACTACACTGACCTCCAAAGGTACTTTACTGACTATGATAATGGAGACATACTCGTTGCCGACATCACTGATGAGGTACTGCCAGCCTATAGGGTACGGGCGGTTGACCCAGATAGTGACCTGGGCAAGCAGGAGATCGCACTCGATGCAATACGTACCATAGAAATGGAGACGGCATGAAAGCAATCACCAAGCTGCGCACACGTGATATTGGCCTGTGCCGTCTGGAAGACGGAACCGTGGCACTGTATGCCGAAACCGGCAATGAGACCTATTTCTATCCTATGGAGAAGTGGTCAGACCCTTACCTTTTAGAGCTAACGCAGTACCTCATCCTCAAGTATGGAGAAGCAACGAGTCCTTACCTGGCATTCTTGAAGAAGCAGCAAATAGATATCCAGGAGAGCTTCTTCGATGAGGATGGTAAGCTCCTGCGTGAGAAGGTCATAGTGGCAGTAGATTCTTACATACTGCAGGGTCTTGACTAAACGCCTGTTGATAGTATATAATTAAAGGTAGTCGGTTTTAATTTACTTTTAGGGGATAATATACTTATGACCATGGCAGTAGCGGCGCTGGTTAAAGGGGACAGCCTATGGGTAGTCCAAATACCCTCGGCAGATATCTATACCATCCAAGAGGTGTCTAGGATACTTGGTACGGCTGCCCCTATGGTCTATGGATACATCAACAAGGGCAAATTACCTGCCTATATCCTAGACGGGGTCAAGCATGTTAAGCATTCTGACTTGGTCTCCTTTGCCGCCCGTCGTAGGCAGTTGCGCCGGTCTATAGGTGCCAAGATTAAGCCCCAAAGGATTGTACCTCACCAGAAGGGGGATCCCTCTATCCGTAAAGACTTTAGTATCCCACTAGAATATGTAGACGAGTAGTCTGCCAGTATTAGAAGAGGTACTGGTTGGGTTGGGGTGGTTATGGCTTGATCGCTCCAGACTACTCGTCTTTTTTCGTTATCATGTCCAGAAAGGACTATTATGAGAATCTTATCAATTGACCCAGGAGAAACAAGTGCATTCGTAATTGGGAATATAAGACCAGCCATGGCCGGTCGTGACTCCCTTTGCATCACTGATTGGGGTATATGGACGGGTATGGAAGAGCTGGCTGCCCTAGTAGAGAATAACCTCTTTGAGAGGCTGGACGCCATCGTTATTGAAGACTATAGAGTCTATCCTCACAAGGCCCAGCAGCATGTAGGTAGTCAAGTCTACACGGCCAAGGTAATAGGTCGTATAGAATGGTTCGCCTTCAAGTCTGCTACCTTTATGTACTACCAAATGGCCGCCCAAGCCAAGGGCAGATGGCCGAACTCCCGTATAAAGCAATACCCTGTATTGAAGAGGTTTCTATCCCATCCAGGACTCAAGGGACAAGGAGGGGCACGCAAGCATATTCTCGATGCCTATCGTCACCTTTTGACCCACCTAGAGACTGTACAGGAACTTGACTTCGATGGCGTGGTAGAATGGACCTACAATGTCTAAGACAAGACTATCTAAACGTGAATATGTCCAGTCCTTAGAGATAGCTGCCAATGGATACGACTTCTATGGTATCGTGGCAGCTGCTATGAGAGAGGCTGATAACAAGAACTTGGAGCGTTTACGTATTGCGTTTCCTGGGGTATATGAGTCGCTCCTTAACTGGAAGGGCAAGAAGGTATGGCCCTTGGAGTCGGAATCATGAATAGGACACCCTATCCATACCAAGAAGACGGAGTCAAGTTCTTACAAGAGCATAAAGGTGGATTCTTACTAGATGAGCCTGGTCTGGGTAAGACCTACCAGGCCATCCTGGCTGCCAGTGAAATGGGGCGGCATATCCTTATCATTTGCCCTAACAGTCTTAAAGCCTGGTGGAAGAAAGAGATCAAGGCAGTGCTTGGGCAGGAGGAGAAGGTACTAACTGCTGGAGTAGGTGGCCGGTTCAAGTACGATGCTGACGGCAAGCGGTTGGAATTCGAGATGCGTCTTACATCCTTGAACAGTCGGCACCTCATCCCCAAATGGACCATCGTCCACTATGCAGGAATTCGCATTCAAGTGGAAGAGTTCAGTAAGCTCCCTTGGGATGTAGTGGTTGTAGACGAGTGCCACTTTATCAAGAACAGGAAGACCAAGCGAGCTATAGCCGTCAAGAAGGTTACTCCTGAAGGGGCAATCCGAATTGGGGCAACGGCTACTCCCTTCAGTAAGAACCCAGCCGATTGGTGGTCCCAGCTAGAGTGGATGGCCCCAAGCAGGAATAACTGGCGCTCCTATTGGAAGTTCTATGAGATGTTTGTAGACTATACTATGGAGCAGGGCGACTATGGTAGATACCGCAAAGTTAAGGGCGGCAAGAACCTAGACCTCCTGGCCAGGGTAATGGCTAACTACTCCATTCGCAGGACCAAGAAGGTCGTAGCCCCGCAGATACCGCCACTCGTGGATACATACCTTCCACTGGAGTTGGAGGGCAGGCAAGAGGTCATCTATAAGAAGCTCAAGAAGGCAGAGGCTGAGGCCCACATCATAGATTCGTCATCAGGTGAAAATAAGCGTGTCCTGATGGTGAATGTTCTGGCCCGTCTTACTCGACTGGAGCAATGCCTTTCTCATCCTTGGACGTTAGACGGCACGGTTAAGGGGGCAAAGCTGAAGTGGCTCATGGAATGGAAAGAGGGGTATAAGTACCCTGCAGTTATTGCTACCAAGTATAAGCCAACTGCCAAGTATATCGCTACACTCTTGAGGACTCGTGCTATAACTGGGGACGTCTCTGTCCGCACACGCCAGGAACTACAGAGTGCGTGGGAAGCGGGGGAGCAGCAGTTCCTGGTGGGCACCATTCATACTATTGGGACGGGATTGAACCTGGGTAAGGCTCATACCATAGTCCTGTTCGACCAGGTATACAGCCCCATCCTTATGGACCAGGTACGACAACGGATACACCGCCTTACTACTGACCATCCAGTAGAGGCGATTTACTTATATATTCAGAAGACCACCAACGACTTGGTACTCAAGAGCTTTCAAAAGGCTTGGAATACGATGGAACTAGTCCGGTCTATGGTGGAAGAGTTAACTGGAAGGAGAAATGCAGATGGCTAAAAGGCTATCCACGGGTAAGCCCATTTCTGAGCTCACTGATGAGGAGAAGAAGGAGCTTGGGCAGCAGATGATGCCGATGATGGGGGAACCCCTTGCCCTGCTGGGTCCACGGCCATGCCAGGCCAGCCTGGAAGAGCTGATTACAACCGGGCATAGGGCAGAAGAGGCTGTTCGAGCCGAGTGCAGGGCAATAGCAGCGCGGCATCCCTATATGGAGATCCAGGTGAACCATTCCTTTGAAGCCGCGCATCGACTGCCTGGACATACGGGTAAGTGCGAGCGGCTTCATGGGCACTCCTATCGGGTACGGGTGATGCTCAAGGGGCTGGTCCGAGAGGATGGTATGGTCATCGACTTTGGCCATGTTAAGGACGTCCTTGACCAGTTGGACCATCGGTACCTGAATGACTTCATGGAGAACCCTACCGCAGAGCATACCGCCCAGTGGTTGCTGGAGCGTATCCCATTGGCAACTGCCGTCCACGTATGGGAAGGGTTAGGAGGAGGCAGCGTTGTCGCCAGAATATAAGATCAATCAGATATTCAGGTCCATCCAAGGGGAAGGAGCCTTCACCGGCTGGCCGGCCCTCTTTGTCCGGTTCCAGGGATGTAATCTCGACTGCCCCTTTTGCGATACCAAGGACGCCATCCCTGCAAACGGGGGAAGTATCCTCCCCCTAGAAAAACTGGTGAAGGCGATAGTATTGCTGGCTCATCCTCATGACCTTATCGTCTTCACTGGAGGGGAACCAACTCTACAACCCCTGGACACGCTAGTGGAAGCGCTACTCCTCAAGGGCGACTGGGCTATACATTTGGAGACTAATGGCACTCAGCCTGTCCCCTGGGACATAGACTGGATAACCCTGTCCCCCAAGCTGCCTGCTCCCGTGTTCAAGGCCAACGTCTATAGAGCCAACGAGATCAAGTGGCTGGTGAGGGAGGAAGGGGATGTCGACGCACTACGGAAGTGGATAGAGCCATTTGGCCTGCCGCCTGCAGTAGTCGCCGTACAGCCTATATCCCAAGGCAACCAGGCCACTCGTATAGCCTATGAAGCATCTATGAAATACGGGTTCAGGTTCTCTGTCCAAGTTCACAAGTACGTAGGAGTACAATAATGAATGGATTCCAGTTTCATGATAAGCCAGACCAAGGAGCAGGGTTGGATAGATGCAAGATAGCCAAGCTCATTCGCGATCTCATTATGGCCCTGGGCGATGACGTCGCCAGGGAAGGACTCAAGGATACCCCTATGAGGGTAGCCAAGCTCTGGGAGGGGTTCATCAACTACGACCCTGGTACGATAGAGACTAGCTTCTCTACTGAGTCTGTCAACCAGCTTACCATCCTAAGGGTTAACGATGTGTGGTCGATGTGTGAGCACCACCTACTCCCGTTCTGTATGAACATAGTCATAGGGTATCTGGCCCGTGGAAAGTTCTTGGGAGCGTCCAAGTTCGCCAGGGTATGCTATAAGCACGCCCATAGACTCCAGATACAGGAGCGGTTTGTAGAGGGAGTGGCTGACGAGATTCAAGCACTGACAGGCTCTCCAGACGTGGCCGTCTATGCAGTAGGTAGGCATACTTGTATGGAGAGTAGGGGGGTCAGGAACAGTGGCCCTATGATTACGTCCGTTATGAGGGGGATATTCTTAGCCAATCCAGTAGCCAGGATGGAGTTCCTGGAACTATCTGGGAGGACGGAATAGTGCTCTTTGCAACCATCTGCGTAAATTCCATTGGGGGAATAGGGGGGTTGATCAGTGCACCGACTCAGCCCTCCTACACCTCCCTCTTATGGGCAACCTTGGCCGTCGTGGCCTTTATACTCATTCTATATCTTATGGGCAAAAAGGGAACAGTCTCATGGGAATGGGATGAGGAAGATGAGGATGATCAGTTCTATGACTAAAGCATGTACAACCGTTTGTGGGGAACCGATAGAGGATGGGTTTCATACCATCGCCTATGCCACCAGTGAAGAATGCCCCAGGCCGGGTATGGCCTCTATTGAGGGCCGCTTTTGCCCTCCAGAGAGGCTCAACGATAGGGATGATTGGGTACTGGACCTCAATAGAGGTCATCCCAGGTACAAATATATCAGGGAGATGGTCCTACACGCCCTGAACGACTATGGGTGGTACTATGGAGTGCCCCATGCCATTTATACACGGGTGGAGTCTCCAGAGTTCGTCAAGAAGATAGGACGCACACTCCAGAAATGGGCGCTGTGCTTCCCTAGGTGGTTATATTGGACAGGCATTGGAGATAAGTTGAGGAACTGGGCGACTGCCATATTAACCATCAGGGACAAGCCTATCGAGATTAGGCGGGGATATGCCTTCCACAACCTGGACATACTCCCTTATGGGCCAGGCTCTGCTGCCCTTGCAGATGCCGACCAGACCAAGACCAGGCACGATATCTACCAAGAGGCATTCGATCAGATAAGGGCTACCTACAATGCCAAGCAACTTGAGGGCAGTGACCTGACTCCTATGCCTGGACAGGGGACCACGCTTATCTACATCGTCAGGGAAGCACGTAAAGAATTGAGGAGGTTACATGGACTTACAACAGGTAGCTAGGGCAGGCCAACTAGAGATAGACCCTACCATACCAGAGGTGCACATTACTGACTTGACGGCGTTTTGTACGTGTAGGCGCAAGTGGGACTTTAGTAGTCTACTACGCCAGGGACGCCAGCCCTCATTCCCTCCAGAGCCCCTACTATTGGGGTTGGGGGTTCATGAGGCATTGGACCATGGTTATCGAACGAGCGTTGGTACTGGTCTTCCTATGGTATTCGACTTCTTGGCTGCCAGGAAGCGGTTTGATACATGGCTCAAGCTACGAGAGAAGCGCATTATCAAATATACCGGACCCTTATGGCCCCAAGAGATAGAACTACTGGCAGGGGTAAGGGAATTGGGACTCTGTATGCTCAAGCACTATTCCCTATGGTCCCCAGGAAGGGACTTTCGGTATACTCTATTGGGTACAGAAATGGCATTCAAGATGCCTATACCCTCCTTATCGTCCCCAGTGGATGGACGGCCCTCTCCAGAGCTTAACTATGCTGGGCGATTTGACGGGGTAGTAAGGAACCTCTACAACGATAGGCACTATGTACTGGAGTTCAAGACTGCCAAGTCCATAGACCGTATGTCTGGGGTTTTCCGTGGCATGCAGCCTACTGCGTACATCTGGGCAGCTTCAAAGGTCTATGAAACTCCTATAACTGGGGTACTTTATCGGATTCTACGAAAAAAGATACCCAGTGACCCTGTCCCCCTCCAGACACTTGGCCGGTTCTCTAGGGCCAAGAGGCAGAAGACCTCCTGGGAGTGGTTCGAGTATTGGGTGGCTGCTTGGGCAAAGGCCCACGGGGTAGGTGCAGAAGAGGTAGTCGCCCTTAATAACGACGTCAAGGCCATGCTCCAAGAGAAGGGTAATGAGTTCTTCAAGGAGCAGGCTATCACTCGGAACCCTCAGCAGATTGAGGAGTGTTTGATAGCCTTGACCCATGAGGGAACGCAAATGACTGACCCTAGCATTCCTATATATCCCTTGAGTGGCATGCATTGCTCTTGGTGCTCCTTCAAGGAGCCGTGCGACCTTATGAGTATGGGAATGCCCTATCAAGCTTTATTAGATGCAGAGTATGCTTCCAGGGGTTACTGGGAGAAGGAGGATGCAGGAGAATGAAAGCAATCGTTTTGGAGAGAACTAAACTGATCAAGGCCCTCTTTTATGGAGACTCTGGCTCTGGTAAGACCACCCTTGCAGGGACGGCTATGCACCATCCACTTACCCGTCCAATCTTGGTACTCAACGCCAGAGGGCAGCCCGTGTCGTTAGCAGGGCTTGAGCCCCCTCCCCTTGTAGTGGAGCTTGAGTCCTTCAAGGACTTCAATATTCCCTATCAATGGTTTGCAGATGGCCAGCAGCGTGGGCTATACCTCAGCAAGGAGTCCAAGGGCATCCCAACAGGGAGAGTACCAGTGCCCGTGGTGGGAGCGATGGCTGAATTTGCCCAGATGTGCGCGGACTACCTGGACAGGTGGGGGTTCGACAAGTTTCAGACGGTGGTCGTAGACTCTATCACCCACGTACAACGCATGGCCATCGCACAGGCCACGGGACAAAAGAGTGTGCGCCCTGGGGATATCCCCAAGCCCACGGAGATACAGCACTGGGGCAGCGTATTGCGTATGATGGCTAACTTGACCGATCTGTACTTCAGGTTAGACGTCAACGTTATCATGACGGCATTGACTCGGCGCGATCAGATCAGGGACATGGATACCACTCTCTTCTGCCCATTTCTTTGGGGCCAGAGCGCCCTTGAGGTCCCATCACACGCCGAGATATTGGGACGACTGGTAGTGGCTGATACCCTAACGGCTAAACAACGTCAAGACATGGGAATGCCCAGGGATGCCAAGGCCAAGAACGTTCCATATAACGTCTTACTCACCAAGGGCGGCAGGAATTTCATGGCCAAGTGGCAGGGAGCGATAACACCGCCAGACTCTATTCCGGCCCCCACAGTAACAAAGATATGGGAGGTATTGACTGCTAAGTAGTCGGGTATAGCATGCCCACCAAATTAACCTAACTATTGTACTATAAAGGAGACTTTTAGAATGCCGACGTTTGTTGTAGATTTTACCAATGTAGAGGACTTTGAGCCGTTGCCAGTGGACCTGTATGAGGTCGAGATCAAAGAGGTCCAGATCAAGCAGAGCAAGACCAAGGGCGAACCGATGCTGGGCATCAAGCTGGAGGTCGTCGCTGGAGAGTATGAGGGACGTTCCGTCTTCACCAACCTCATGCTGGCTGGCCGTGGCCTTGGCATCACCAAGCAAGCCTTCAAGGCCCTCCAGATCCCTGGCGGGGAATTGGACGTGGAGGATATGATCGGGGCTGCATGCACTGTTCGCCTCACCCAGAACGTTTACAAGATTGAGGACGGCGGTGATGGCCAGACCAGGAATCGCATCTCCGCCTGGATTGACCCAGACAAGCTCTACGCATAAACCGCCTGGCGCATTGGGAGGGGTGGGTAACGCTGCCCCTCCCCCTTATCATTGGAGAAGTCGTGGACATATTAGACCTATGCTTTGAAGGACTCAGTAACACCAAATACATAGAGTTATCTATTGGAGGAGTTGGCAAGGTCCACAGACGATGGATAACGGTGAATCAACGGCACGCTCTGAAGGCCCCAGAGGAGCTGGACGTCTTCTTTGGTCCTGCCTTGAGAGCCCAGTCGGGGGTCTCAGGTAAGGCCAATTGCTTGGGAACGCAAGTTCTTTGGGTAGATGTAGATAGTATGGACCTTATCCCTCCTACCCTTCCACCCACGGCCATCGTACGATCTGGCCATGGTTACCATCTTTACTGGAGACTATTAGAATTCCAGACCGACCGCAAGGCCATAGAAACGCTCAATGCGGGGCTAGCTCAGTCGATCAGTGGAGATAGCTGCCATAACATCGACAGGATAATGCGAGTGCCCGGCACCTACAATTGTAAAGACCCTGATGACTTCATAAAAGTCATTTGTGATAAGATAGATATACGGAACAGTTACTCAGTGGAAGATATAAAAGCTTCCCTGACCATAGAAGATAAGATAGCCAGGAAGATACAGACAGGAGATAGACGGGGATACCCTTCCAGGTCGGAAAGAGACTGGGCTATAATCACTGCCCTCGTATCTGCAGGAGTATCGGAGCATGGCATAAGACGTATCTTCTCCTGCCACGAGTGTGGAGACAAGTACGAGACCGGAGGGGACAGATACCTCAACAAGACCATCGAAGCTGCCAAGGAGTCACTTTTAAGTCAGCCAATCTTGGTAACCCAAGTAGCCCAGACTACTCCTGTAGTAGAAAAGGATAATAGCTATTGGATGGCAGTGGGTAAGGGAGCAGCTCAGGTCAGTACCTTTACCTTGGAACCTTTGCTATTACTAGAAGGGGATGAGGATGCCTACGTATGTAATGTACGGGCTCAGGGCACTACCCACGTATGGAAGGATGAGATCTTTAAGAAGTCTGAACTCTCTAGCCTCAACCGGCTACGCCCCAGACTGAATAGGGCTGCCTGGAACTGGCTAGGACGGGATTCTCATGTAGGGATACTAGCCGCCCACCTAATCAAGCAACTACAGGAAAAGGGCATACCCCTGGCCAAGTCCACCCATACGATGGGTCGTCACGAGCTCGTAGACGATGACAGGATATATTTCGTGACGGACAAGACCGTGATGGCCAGTGACGGGTCTATCTGGGCAGAGGACAAGGGTTCTCCCTTAGTCTATGTACCTAGAACCAAGAACCTGCCATCCATTACCGTCCGGAAATTGGGATATGGAAAGAAGGAGGCAGGGGTCATAGCCAAGAACCTGCCCCTCTTACATGACTCTGACCGTATTTGGCCGATGATAGGATGGTACGCAAGTGCCCCTATGAAGCCTGCAATAGAAGAGGCAGGGTGGCGCTTTCCCATTCTCAGCGTCTCTGGTACTAAAGGGAGCGGCAAGACTACCCTGATATTGAGGGTCTTCCTACGGATGATGGGATATGTTAAGCCTAGAGGATATGAGGCCAATACTACTAGGTTCGTACTCCTTACCCTTTTGGGTTCGACCAATGCGGCCCCACTAGCCTTCAGCGAGTTTAGGGCTAATATGACTAAAGACTTTTTAAGGTATGTTCTCCTCAGCTATGACTCTGGAGTAGATGCCCGGGGCAGGCCAGATCAAACCATTACCGAGTATCCATTGCTAGCTCCCTTCTCCTTGGATGGAGAGGATAAGCTACAAGACCCTGCAGCCTTGGAGAGGATAATATCTGTCCACCTAGCCAAGGATACCATATTAAAGGACAACCCTGCTTGGATAGCCTATCAGAAGATATCCAAGGTTAACCTGGAAGCATTCGCCTATCCCTACATTCTACACACCCTTCAGGGGGCTGTGCTAGGGCGGTTGGAATCCTCTCAGGGACAGATAGATAGAGCCTTCCCCTACCCAATGCCGGATAGGATCAGGCGCAACTTGGCAGTGGTTTGGATGGGAATAATGACTATTACGGATTTTATGGGTATGGATATGCCCGATATAGAGGTAATGAGGCACGCCCTTGAGAATGTATATATCATTGACCGTGGAAGGGCACCAGTCGCTGCAGATGACTTTGTAGAATTCGTGGTTAACGTGGCGGCCAATAGACAAACTAACTTTGCTTATATCGTTACTGACGGGGTCCTCTGGTTTCATGTAACCCCCGCGTATCATGCCTATGCTACCCACGCGGCCCGTATGGGGACGCCTGCCTTATCCAAGGCTGCTATGGTTAGTCAACTAAATGAGATGATCGTCTTTATCACTGGTCCTAAGGTGATGAGGATAGACGGTAAGATGGTAAGGGCCCATGGGATAAACCTCCAAAAGGCCCACGATGCTCAACTAGATATACCATCTGATATAATATCTAATGTATGGATTATCAAATAGAAAGGACGGAAGTATGAGGCTGAACGAGTATCAGGAAATGGCCAAGACTACGGCCAATAGGACAGCCAGTCCAGGAGGGAGCTACAATCTGGCTCTATTGAATTGGTCTTTGGGCTTGGGAGGGGAGTCTGGGGAGTTTCAGAACCTGGTCAAGAAGATGATCTTCCACAGGCATCCAGTATCTGGAGAGAAGCTTGCTGGTGAGCTGGGGGATATCCTTTGGTACCTAGCCCTAGCCGCAGATACCCTGGGCTATACACTGGAGGACGTAGCCAAAATGAACCTGGCCAAGTTATCCCATCGCTATCCTGAGGGGTTCAGTGTAGAGAAGTCCGAAAACAGAGACAAAGAGGGGGGATAGATGCCATTCATAAAGGTTGACTTTAATGGAATAAAACCCAAGTTCACGCGTCCAGACCTACTACAGCACCCTAGCATCCCCAAGTACCTAGCGGGGGTGAACCCCAGGAGGATTATGGGGCGGGAATGGTGGGACGCCCACCGACGAGTTGTCTATGAAAGGAATAACTATCATTGCTTTGCCTGTGGAATCTCTGCTGCTGAGGCGCCTATCCATCAATGGCTAGAGGCCCATGAGTGCTATGATTATATGTGGGAGGAGAAGATACTCAGGTACAGGGAGACCGTGGCCCTTTGCTATAGATGTCATAACTTCATCCATAGTGGCAGACTGTACAATGTTTACCTAGATGGTAAGGTCACTACGGAAGAGCTACTGAGTGTGCTCCTTCACGGGTTTAAGGTACTTCATAAGGCAAGGCTAGTACCCAGTCAAAAAGCCGTAGAAGTTGCCAAGGTAGCTAGGGGGGCTCCTGCAGACTATCTTATATACCATGGTATCCAAGCAAGCGACGACTCCGTATGGCATGCAGTAGGCTTATTAGATATGGGATGGGTCCTGGCTTTTCAGGACAAGAGGTACAATTTCCTTGGAAAGGAGATAGTAGATGAATGACGCCGTAGTTTTACTCAGTGGGGGAATGGACTCCACGACAGCCCTATATTGGGCAATCAAGCAGAAGCATATAAGGGTGGCAGCCACTGTCCACTTCACCTATGGTCAGTTAGGCAGTGAATGGGAATTCGCTGCTGCTGGGCAAGTTAATGTCCGTGCCAGCGATAAGGCAGGATATCCTATTCCTTTGCACCACATCATCCTACCCATGAAGCAGTACAGTCTTTTACAATGGGAGAATGCGGACCTGTCCCCTGGACGAAAGGATAGTCATGGTAAACCCTCTACCTTTGTCCCTGGGAGAAACCTCATACAGCTCGCTATGGTCCTACCTATTGCCTATACCTGCGATGCTGGTCTCATTGTAGGAGGGTGGAACCAGATAGACGTGGACTACCCGGACTGCAGGAGGGGGTTCTTAGAGAGTGCCGCTATTACTCTTGGCTTGGCCCTTGAGGAGCCAATAGATATCGTCTATCCCCTCATAGACATGGCCAAGAAGGAGATCGTTGCTCTCGGCACGCGCCTGGAGGTACCATGGAGCCTTACCCGTAGTTGCTACAGTTCGGATAAGGCCCCTTGTGGAGTGTGCGACTCTTGCCTATTGAGGGTAGCAGCCTTTCACCAGAATGGGATGACCGACCCTGCGTATCGTACATTGGAGGGGTGGATCAGTGCCAAAGCCACTGCCTTTGAGCAGGATTATCTTTCATGAAGCGGGGGAGTGGGGGGACTTCCCATCAATCAATCAATCAATCTATTTATGTACAGGAGGTACAAGTGAGCAAGTTATTTGAAGAAGAGCAAGGGGTGTTGGATGCCCTACTCGCAGAATGGTATGAAGAGATTAAGTCCTTCACCCAGAGTGCAGAT
>Ga0209976_10000361_pt1 | contig 32044 bp, 29 predicted proteins | sample SumtaG_FD_182806 | JGI IMG/M metagenome (GOLD analysis project Ga0209976, IMG submission 182806) | Deep subsurface microbial communities from Indian Ocean to uncover new lineages of life (NeLLi) - Sumatra_00157 metaG (SPAdes) (version 2) | ecosystem: Environmental > Aquatic > Marine > Oceanic >...
ACCTTGTTCGGTATACCATACTTTAGTAGTAATAAATAGTTCTTCTCTAGGCACATCACATCTCTTAATAGCTTTTCCAATTTCGGTCTCGTTATCATAAAAAGAAGCAGTATCTATCAATCTATACCCTATCTCAAGAGCCCATAAAACAGCTTGAATTCCAGGTTCTCCTCTAAGACCATAGGTTCCAAGTCCAAATAATGGCATCTCAACTCCATTATTCAGTGTAATTTTAGAATTTATATTTATTTCCAATAATTTCACCAAATTTAATAAAATTTAGTATAGAAAATAAAAAGAGAAAAAGAATTTAAATAAATGCACCAATAGAAATTATTTTAAAAAACAAAAAAATACTAGATTGATAGACCACTAGCTCTTAAAGCTGTGATAATAATATTTTTCTAGATAAATATCAACCTTTTCTAAAATGGGGTCAAAATTCATGTACCATACGTGTTTAAGGAAGAATTGAAAAGAATTCAAGAGGTATTAGGTAGGATAGAAAAGAAAGAAGAAATAGATTAATTTACTGACTCTAATTATAATGGATGGTAACTCTTTTAGTATTTTATGTTATAAAATAATTCTTTTCTCTCTTTTAAAATTACAAAATCTATTTAGACCACATTGTTATTCCTTACTGTTAGTAAACCAATTATTGAGATAATAATTCAGAAAATTGATAAATTCTAATTAATTCTTCCTTCACTTTTTATGACTTACATCCTCAAGATGCGACTTCCATGGATAATTCTGGCGAGCTCTAAAAAGTTTTCTTTTAACCGATATATTATTCGGAAATTTCGGTAGAGAATTTCCCTAATTTCAGCACTTTTTAGCTCAGGAACAATCCTACCCATTTTTGGAAATTTACTAAGATCTTCGATAATATAAATAATCTTTTTGGCAAAGTTTTGAGCAAATCTTGGAGCTGTTTTCTCATAATATATTATTATTGATTCAAAATCATCAGTTGCTAGTGGTGACCATCTTATTTCAACCATTCTTTAAACCTTTCTTTTACATCCTCATGGGATATAAACTCTCCATTATCCAACTGAGCAATACCTTTAGTAATCATTTGTTGAACATAAATTGATTCCATAATGTCATCGTAATTAGCATCTTCGGGAAGTTTTTTGATTGCTTCAATCACTTTTTCTTTTATGGTTTGCATTTTCTTCAATATTAAAAAAGAATTAAGATTTAAATTTTTAGCTAGTAAGATACAGATTATAGATTAAAAATGAAAAAAAAAAAAAATATTAAAAAATATTCAATTCAAAAACTATCTCATAATAATATTTTTCTAGTAAATATCAACCTTTCCTAAAATGGGGCCAAAATTCATGTACCATACGTGTTTAAGGAAAAAATGAAAGTTATAGAAGAGGCAGCTTTATCTTATTTAGATAAGGTAAAATTATAGGTTCCCCTAAAATGAAAAAAGGTGGTGAAATGAATCAAGAGTTGTCAGAATTACCTTCAAGGTTAGAAACTACCAGATTAATAATTAGGAAGTATGAGAAAGGAGATGGGGCAGAGCTTTTTCAATTGTTAGAGGTAAACAATAACCGAGAATATTTAGTAGAACATATTGATGAAGCAACCAATGTGAAAACTGAAGAGGATGCTGAAATTAGAATTCAGAAATTATGTTCGGACTGGAATACATCATCAAGATTTGTAATGGGTATTTGGTTGAAATCATCAGTGAAATATATCGGACAAGTCTGGATTGAGCCTAATCAATGGAAAGTACCGTCTTTTGAGCTTGGGTGGTTTTTAGAAAGGACTCACCAAGGACAAGGAATAGCAACTGAAGCAGCTAAAGCAGCCATGCGATTTTTATTCAATGATCTGAAAGCCTATAAAATTATCGTCATTACACGAGATGACAATCCGAAAAGTTATATTTTAGCAGAGCGCTTAGGATTTAATAAAGAAGGTCATCTCCGAGAACACAGTGTTAAGAAAAATGGAATACGAGTTGGTCTACTCTAATATGGGATGATAAAGAATGATTGGGAAATTTCTCTTTGACATAGAACTGATATTGCAGAGATTCATTTGATTATTTTGAATTTTATTTATTCGTTTTAAAATTTCATAAGAGTGAGTTTTTTTTAATTTAAGGGGGATACATATTCTGAAGATCATTATCTAAAATGGCAGTAAAAACTCGTTTTGTTATAACTTTGCGAAGATCCTTTCGTTTTTGAGATATTGTGTCATCCAGATAATGGAAAGGTATTTCCCTAATATTTATTAATAGATCTTTCAAATAATTATGCCAAAAATCTTCAAATATCAAATCTGAAAGCTCTACCCCACTCTTGACCAACCGTTCCATATAAAGTTTAACCAATTGTTTTTCATATTTCCGTCTTACATCTATCGATACACTAGTGCTGAAAAGTAAAGCTAGATCAAAAGTACCAAAACCTAAATTTATGTGGGCCCAATCAAAAACAATTAACGGATTTTTTGTGTCATTAAGATCTATAAAGAAATTAGGGCTCCAAAAATCTCCGTGAACAATCGTGAAGTGATTAGGCAAATTTTCAAAAGCCAACTGAATTATATTTTTAGAATATTTTTCCCCAATTTCAAGTCCATATTCAGGTAAATCCGATTTAAACTCATCTTTTTGTTTGACAAATTCCCATAAAGGTTGAAAACCTTCATATATAGTATAATACAAGGATTTGTTGTATTCAGGAATCCACTTAAAGGAATATAAATCGTTAGCATTCCACCAACGGGAATGGAATTTAGCAAGAGATGTTACTGCAATTTTAGTCTGCTCAAAATCCATCCCTTTAATTATATCCATACCCGTATATTTTGAACAATCTTCAAGGATAAGAGCGAATCTTTTGGAATTTAAATCAAAATCTGAATATATAAGATTAGGGACTCTAATCGGACTAATAGGTGCTATTTCAGAGTAAAATCTTACTTCATTTTCAAGAAATCCAATTTGTGTACCCCAATTATAATAAAATTCATTAAAAGGATGCCATTTTGCTATCAAGGAATTTGGCAGATTAGATGCATTTCTATCATATTTTAAAATTATTCGAGCAAGATCACCAACTAATCCTTCCCCTCTTCCACAAGGTTCTAAGGATATTGATTTAATATTTTCTCCCTTTAAGACTCCATTTTTATGTAATACGGAATTAAGCCATTCTGATGTAATAGATTTAGTGTTTTCAGGAATCATTTTGTATATTCTCCAATTTTCAAAAATATCATTCTTCAAAGATCAATATTGATTTTCATTAATATAATTTACATGGTTATCTTTTTTATTCGAATTTTTAAAAAAATAAATATAAATATCATTTCTTAAATTACATAAAGATAATTAGCAAATTTCTGTGATTTAAGATTGTTTGATAAAAATTATTTAGAAAAAGTCAGAGAAGAAAAAGAGAAGTGGGAAAGACTTTATGAAAGTCTAAAAGAACGCGATGTAAAATTTGAAACCGACTCTGAAATTCCGATTAAGAAATTGTATACTCCTTTAGATCTAAAAGATAAGGATTATCTAAGCGATATCAGCTTTCCAGGCCTCCCTCCATATACAAGGGGTGTTTATCCTTCTATGTATAGGGGGCGTTTGTGGACTATGAGACTATTTTCAGGTCATGGAACTCCTGAAGAAACAAATAAACGATGGAAGTTTCTCTATGAAAATGGGGAAACAGGTTTTAGTGCTGCAGTAGATGCATTAACTTTTAATGGAATTGATCCTACTAATCCGGATGCTGCCCCTGAAGTTGGAACATCTGGTGTGCCACTGTATTGTATTGATAGTCTATTTGCTTTAACTGAAGACATACCTATAGACAAAATCAGTGTAGCACTTGTCGTAGAACCTTTCACATCTGCACCTGTATGTGCGATGTACTTTAATATGGCCAAGATGCGCGGATATGACATAAGTAAATTAATAGGTACAACTCAAAATGACATTTTAACAATGACAGTAGGCTATATTCCCTATAAAAATTGTCCTCCTAATCATATTCTACGCTTAGCATGCGATTTTATTGAGTGGACAGTACCAATGAAGAATGTCCCAAATTGGCATCCTATTAACTTTACGGGATATAATTATCGAGAAGGTGGGATTGATGCGGTTCAAGAACTTGGATTCGTATTCGCCAGCGCATGTTCCCATATTGATAATCTCATTGAACGAGGATGGAAGGCCGATGATTTTGTAGGGCGCTTAGCTTTCCACTTAGCCGCCCATAAAGATTTCTTTGAAGAAATCGCAAAATTTAGAGCAGCTAGGAGAATTTGGTATAAGTTAATGAAAAAATATGAAGTAAAGGATCCAAAAAATTTCGGATTTCGATTCCATGTTCAGACTGCGGGTTCTTCTTTGACAGCGCAATTACCTAAGGTGAATATAGTAAGAACTGCAATCCAAGCTTTAGAAGCAAATCTAGGTGGTTGTCAATCATTGCACACTAATTCTTATGATGAAGCAATTTGTTTGCCATCTGAGGAAGCGGCATTAGTTGCCTTAAGAACTCAACAAATAATATCAGATGAAACTCGGATTCATAATACAATCGATCCTCTCGCAGGCTCATACTTTATTGAATGGCTAACTGATGAAATCGAGGAAAGGGTATGGAAGTATATGGATAAAATCCAACAGGTGGGATCGATTGATAAAGCTCTTTCCTCTGGATTTTTATATAAGGAAATGAGGGACGCCTTCCACAAGAGAAAAATGCGTATTGAAAGCGGCGATGAAATTATGCTTGGTGTTAATAAATATCCTGTTCCTTATGACGATGTTACTGATGTATTTCGGACCAATAAGAAAGCAATTGACGTTGAAGTGGACAGAATTAACAAGTTAAAAGCCAGACGAGATAACGCAAAATTAGAAAAGATTTTTGATAAATTGCGGGATGTATGCGAAAAGGAAGAAAATGTTATGCCTGTTATAATGGAAGCAACAAAAGAAGGGGCTACTGTGGGTGAAATTTGTGATATTTACAGAGAAATCTGGGGTATCTGGGAACCTCCATTAGCAATTTAAACCTAAAGGTGAGATCATATGAATGATAAGAAAATAAGAGTACTAATGTCAAAACCGGGTATTGATGGACATTGGCGCGGTGGGATTGTTGTCTCAAGAGCTATTCGAGATGCAGGTATGGAGCTAATATTTGGGGGCTTTCAAAATGTTCGGCAAATCGTTGAAGCTGCAATTCAAGAAGATGTTGATATTATTGGGTTGAGTATTCATTCAGGAGCACATTTTGCTTACACTCAAGAAATCATTGACTTGTTAAAAGAAAAAGGTGTTTTTGATGATATTATGATTCTCCTTGGTGGTGTTATCCCTGCAAAAGATTTTCCAAAACTACGAGAAATGGGTGTAGCGAACGTCTATGGACCTGGAACTCTTACGAAGGATATTATTGAATTTATAAGAAATAACGTCAAAAAATAAAAAAACTATGTAATATTTTCTTTTTTAATTATAATTATAAGCTAATTTTTTAATGGGGTTGCTACTTCTTGAAGAAAGACTACGACATCAATGCTCTAATTACCAATTTTAAAAATAAGGATAAAATTGCCTTAGCAAGATTAATCACAATAATTGAAAATGAACCAGATAAAGCTCATGAGATCTTCAAACATTTTGAAGATGTAAAGCATGATTCATACATTATCGGGATTACTGGCTCTCCTGGTGTTGGTAAAAGTACATTAACAGGCGCAATCTGCAAAAAATTACTAGATGAAGGAAAAAGTATCGGCATAATATGCGTAGATCCTACAAGTCCATTTAGTGGAGGTGCATTTCTGGGTGACAGAATAAGGATGACCAACATTTCCCTACACCCAAATATATTTATGAGAAGCCTTGCATCAAGAGGGTATAAAGGCGGAATATCCAGAGCTGTCTTTGACATAAGTTTGTTATATGAAGCTTTTGGAATGGATTTAATTATTATTGAAACTGTTGGCGTTGGTCAAGCTGAGTTTGATATTTATAATCTAGTTTATTCTGTTGTTGTTATTCTTGTGCCCGGTTATGGGGATGCTATACAGATGCAGAAAGCAGGTATAATTGAAATAGGCGATATTTACGATATAAACAAAAAAGATTTAGGCGGTGAAGATGTCGCCGTACAAATAGAGATGATGCTTGACGATTCTACTTTCCAGAGTGGGTGGAGACCCCCTGTCTCTATGACTGATGCAATTTCGGGGGAAGGAGTAGATGATTTAGTGCAAAACATAATGGATCACAAAGAACATTTAGAATTATCTGAATCTATTGATGAAAAGAAAAAAAATAGATTTAGGTATAAAATTAAGGAATTAGTGTTTACAAAGCTTGACAAAATCATTTCAGAAAGCATTCTAAATGAAGTTGAGATTAATGAAATCATAAATCATGCCCTTGAAGATGGTAAATTTAAAATTTATCGTACTATCCATAACAAATTCGAAGCTGTAAATTTCGAAATAAAAAAAGATAATTAAATTACTCTTTATTATTTTAAGAAACAGAAATAAATCGAAAAATTAACAAAACTAAATTTCTACTAATTATGCCAATATTAGGAATAGATTATGAAAAATGTAACAACTGTCAAATTTGTTTAAATGCTTGCTCAAGATATTTTAGACGTGACGAAGAACTAAATAAAATGGTTTTTGATGATCCTAATAATCTTTGTGACTCTTGTGGGCGTTGTATAGCAAGATGTAATCCAGATGCGATTTTGTATGAGAATATAGGAGAGTTATTAGACTATGAAGAAGTTCAAGATCCAAGTAAATTAATCTCATACGAAAATATGCATAAATTTATGATAGCTAAACGGTCAATTAGAGGTTTTAAAAAGAAAAAAGTCCCAAAAGATGTTTTGGAAAAAGTTTTAGACACTATGAAATATGCCCCTACAGGTGCTAACATCCGAACATTGCGATGTACTATTATATCAGATGATGATAAAATCAAAGAGTTATCAGATCTTGTGATGGATGCAATAATTGCATCCAGCAATCCAAGGTACAGCGAAAATTTCATAAAAGCTAAGAAAAGTGGGATAGATACCATATTTCATAGCGCCCCTCACGTAATAATAATACACTCAAGAAATCCGGGAGATTCTATGAATTCTACAATAGCTCTGACGTATGGAATGTTATGTGCTCAAACTTTAGGATTAGGATCTTGCTGGATTGGGTTAGCTCATGGGGTACTGGGATCGAATAAAGAAGTCCGAGAAAAAGTTGCAGGTATACCTGGAAATGTTTGGGGTGTTATTACCCTCGGATATCCAACACAAATATACTATCGAGTACCACCACGTCCAGACATAAAAACTAAAGGATTAGATGAACTGGAGATTTAATAAAACAATTAAACAAATACTAAAAAGGAAATGGTGGACTTCTGTCCTGAATGTGGCAACATGTTAAGGAAAAAAGCTTGTCGGTGTGGGTTTGATGAGTCGGATACTACCTCTAAAAATGCGTCTCCTAATCAATTGAAAAAGATTTGGAGCCCCCCCTCCCCGAATGCCATCTATTGTAAAATCACAGCAACCGCATATGAAAAACTTAAATCTATGCTAAATAAAGGCATGTATCCTGAAAAATTAAAAGAAGTAAGAGAAAATTTAAAAAATCGCTTTTATTCATGTAGTATCTGCCTTTATTATCATGCAGAAATATCTCGTTGTAAATATAAAAATCAATATTTAACGAAAGATTCCATTTGTAGGAGTTTTGAACCATTTCCAGATAACTAATTTCTACTTCTTTATATATCTTGTATTGTTCGAAAAGTGCACCTTAAAGCTTTATAAGCAAAATCTTTTCTTTTTCTATAGAATTAATTAAATTTTATGGTAAATGAGGATGATTCATAAAAGAATTAAAACTAAAAGTAGAGTAATTTCGATTTTTACAAGTATTTCTTCATATTTAATTCCAATATTTCAGTATGTTCCTTGTACTGCAATATGGTTTGGGATAATGAGTGTTCCCTTCATCAGCTATATAGGATTATTTTTTCAAAATCCTAATATTCTTGCATATGATTTTATTTTTTTATCAAAAGCTCATGGATTTTATTTCGTGATTTTCGGTACGATCCTTTATTTTTACTTACTAATTTATCAATTAACTCACAGAAAACAGTTGATTCGAACTGGACCATATAAATATTTGAGACACCCTCAATATATTGCATTTATTATAATTACTTTGGGATTAACTTTAGTTGCTTTTGAAACAAGTCCAGTTTTCAATTCTAATCTTGGTAATCTCAATGGTTATACAATTATATTTTATATGTGGATTGGAGAAGTAATTGCTTATATCATTTTAGGAAGAATTGAAGATTTTGCTTTAAAAGCTAAATATGGTGATGAATTCTTAGACTATGCAAATAACGTATCTTTTATGATTCCATCCTTAAAATTAAAAAGATCTAAAATTGAAAAAGAACAATCGCATTAATATTATGGAAATCAAGGATGAATTTAAATAGAATTAAAATTAATAGAAAAATTGAGAAGATTTCTACAAGAATTTCGTCAACATTAATTCCAATTTTTCAGTATGTTCCCTGTTTATCTATATGGAGAGGTATAATGAGTGTCCCATTAATAACTTACTTAAGTTTTTTCTTTCAAAATCCCAAAGTTCTATTAAACGACTATTATTTTTTATTTCAAAATCAAGGTATTTATTTTATTATATTTGGTTTCTGGCTTTTTGTTTACTCATTTATATTTCAATTAACTCACAGAAATCAGCTAATTCAAACAGGACCATATAAATTTCTAAGGCACCCTCAATATCTAGCATTCATTGTTATCACCTTTGGAATGACATTAATAGTTTTTCAAACAGAACCTGTTGTTGAGTTTAATCCCTTTAATCTTAAAGGTCATATAGTTATCTTCTATATTTGGATCAGTGAAGTATTAGCGTATATAATCTTAGGGAAAATTGAAGATATTGCCTTAAAAGCTAAATATAGAGATGAATTTATAGAGTATAAAACTACAGTATATTTTATGTTCCCCACCATAAAATTAAAGAAAAAAGACTTAAATAGAGGAAATGAAAAATAATACACAAGTAAGAAGAGTCAATTATTTTTATATCCTAAAATCATTACTCATAATTTTATCATTAATAATTTTAATTGTCATTTTTATTCAACTTATTGATTTGTATGAAGAACCAACCTTCAGAGAAAGAAAAAACCTTGAATCAATTACTATTTCTCTCCTAATGACTGTAATTATTCTAATCTCTACTCTGACCATTCTTACGTTAAAAGAATTTAGAAGCTATATAATAAGAAGAAGTAATTTCCAAAACAACAATTCTTATTTATCTCTTACTGATATCTTTGAAAATGAAAACCGTTTAAGCATAATAAATCAAATCCTGAGGAATCCTGGGGTCCATCATAATGAATTGCTACGAAATTGCGATTTAAAAAAAGGTCAATTACAATGGCACTTAGATGTCTTGCTAAAATATAATATTGTTAAAAAAGAAAAATATGGGCAATATACCATTTATTTCCCGATTACAACCTCGTTTGATGCGAATGAATATTTAGAAAATCTTATTGCAAAATCAAAAACTACTTCGGAGATCTTAGATATTGTTAAAGAGAATCCAGGAATTAATTCCTCTGAAATAGCTCGAAAACTAAGCCTTTCTCGTAATACTGTAAAATATCATATTGATAAATTATCAGAAGAAAAGCTGGTTAAATTAACCAAAAAAGGGCGTATAATAGAATTACATCCTATTCTAGATTAAGTTGATAATCTTATTTTTGGTTGATAATCTAGAAAGTTCTAAAACAGACTTAAGATTACCTTAGTTACTTGACTTGATTTAGGCTATTCATCATAAATTATAAAAATTATGAACGCACACGAAAGAGTAATCAAAACATTAAATCATGAAGAACCTGATCGAGTTCCTCTTTTCTGCCAAGCAATAATGCCCGGATTCGAGAGAAATTTGTTGGAATATTGGGGTAAGGAATACAAGCATGATAAGAGGTATGCTTTATATTTTAGTGATTATAACGTTAAAAGGAAATTAGGTTTTGATTGTTGTTGGGGTTTTGGTGTAGCTCCAGTCAAACTACCTCGAGGTTTTTTAAAAAATAACCCTCTTCCACAATTAGACGATCCTAATAAAATTATTGACATTGATGGTAGAATTTACTTAAGAAATCCAGAATTTAATATGCCATGGTATTATGAAAATTATATTTCCTCAGAAGAAATGGCTGATCAGTTCTATGATACATATTATTCTATAGAATGGGAAGAAAATTCAAAATTTATACCGAAGCTTAATAAAAAATTAAGCACATATCCAATAGATGAAATTCTTCCTTGTGCTCACATAAACAGCATTTTAGAACCTATTTGGGAAGGTTTAGGATTATCTTTATTTACCAAGTTATTAAGAAAAAATAAAACCAAGCTGAAAAAATATATTGATTTAAGGACAAAAATAGCAGTTACAGGATCGAAAGTATTAGCTGAAACTGATCTTGATGTGTTCTTTCTTTGTGATGATACAGCTTTTAAGAATAGGACAATGATTAATCCCAAAGATCATAGGGAACTTATCATCCCTGCCTATAAGAAGATTCTCCATGAATTAAACAAAGCAGGAAAATATGCCATTTTTCATTCAGACGGTTATACTGAACCTTATTTTGATGGGTTGATTGAGGCAGGATTTAAAGGGGTTGAATCTTTAGAACCAATGGCGGGTATGGATTTAAAGTATTTAAAGGAAACATATGGGGATAAACTCTGTTTAATTGGGAATATCGATGTTTCATATCTTCTCCCTTTCGGTACAACAGAAGAAGTCACACAATCAGTAAAAAAATGTATAAAAGACGCTGGTGAAGGAGGAGGATATATTCTGAGCGCTTGTACAGATATAACTAATGCATGTAAACTTGAAAATATCTTTACTATGATTTCTGCTACAAAGAAATATGGGAAATATCCTTTAAAATTATGAATAAAGTTCACATGTAGTACTTCCACCTCAAACTGAAGGTGCAATTCAAGCCTTAAGTGAAAATCAGGTGATAATCTTGATACAAGGAACTGCTAACTTACGTTTAGTATTAGCAGAGCAAATACCAACAAATATCAAGGCTTGTTATTTTGTTTATTAGGAAGATCCGATTTACATTATAAGGGAGTGTGAGTTACTTTAACAACTCATGCAAGAATTCGGAAGATTCCCTTAATGGAACGAGAATCATGATGATGTTCTTTTTTAATTCACTCCCATCCCATTTTATTTGACATCTCTTTCCAAACCTCATCTTTAGTGTAATCAAACGATGCCATCCTATCTGGTTTAACTGTAATTTTCACCCATTTCGCGTGCTCATTAAGAATTTGCCACCACTTTTCAGCATCCTCTCTTGACATATATTTCTCATTCAAGCTAATAGCCTCTGGATCCCATGCTTTGAGATCTACTTCACCTTTACCATAGACTATAACACCTCTAATCGCTGGGCTCTCTTCATAAATAATTAAAGTGACATTGTTATTTTTAGCAATATTTCTAGCTTTTTTACTCTTTTCTGGAGTTGTAATAATAAATTGTCCACTTTCGTACTTAAACCAGACAGGAACTCCATGTATGGTACTATCTTCATTAATACTGCATATTATTGCTGTTGGAGCTTTTTTCAAAAAATCATCTATTTCCTTATCATTTAGATGAGGAGCTTGTGTATATGATATTTTAATGACCTCTTACTTCTAATTTATCTGATTAACATTTAATTTTATAGTAAAATGCAATGTTTAATTAAGATTAAAATTTTGCTTGTTAGAGATTTTTAATTTCACTAGCCAAAATTATGAATATCGTTTTATTCTAATTTAAGGATAAATTTTTATTGTCTTCAATATGATATTTAAAAATATAAATATCTGTAACTCTAAAACTGGCAAATTATATATTTATCACCATAAAATGGAGAAATTCTTGATGAATGATAATGACATTGATTTAAAAATAAGAAGTAAAAGCCTTTTTGATGGTATTAGTAGAACACCATTTAGATATGGGAAAATAGAATTATTGAAATCCTTAGGTTTAAACAATAACGATATTGATAAAAAACCATTTATCGGAATAGTCAATACATGGAATGAGCTCAATCCCGGTCATAAGCATTTAAGAAACCTTGCTGAAGCAGTAAAATATGGGATCCTTGAAGCGGGGGGTGTACCATTTGAGTTCTGCACTATTGGACCATGTGATGGAATAGCTATGGGGAATATTGGAATGCGTTCTATTTTGCCTTCCAGAGAAGTAATTGTCGATTCAATTGAATTAATGGTTGAAGCACATCGATTAGATGCTATGGTCACCTTATCTACCTGTGATAAAATTAATCCTGCTATTTTAATGGCAGCAGCACGATTAGATATTCCAACAATATGTGTTCCAGGAGGTCCAAATTTATATCAAGTAAGATTCATGCCCGGTTATAAAGGTGTTGCAACCGATATATATGAAGATATTGCACATAAGTTTGGATGCATTACTTGTGCAACCTATGGTGCCTGTGAGGCTATGGGTACTGCAAATACTACCCAGTGTTTAATGGAAACATTTGGGATGACACTACCTAATGCTGGTACAATCCCCGCAATGACTCAAATGAAATATATGATTGCTAAAAACTCGGGAAAAAGAATAATTGATTTACTGAAAAATGGGATAACTCCCTCTCAAATAATGACGAAAGAATCATTAGAAAATGCTATTATAGTTGATTTAGCTATTGGAGGATCAACCAATTCTACACTTCATCTTCCAGCAATCGCTAATGAGATGGGAATAGATTTTAATTTAGAGGTATTTAATGAGTATAATAAAAAAATACCAACGATTGTTAATGTTGCTCCATCGGGAGATTATGGAACCCCCGATTTATATATAGCAGGAGGGATTCCAGCCGTATTAAGAAGATTAAAGGAATTTCTTCATTTAGACTGCTTAACTGTTTCAGGAAAGACAGTTGGAGAACTTATTAAAGGTGTAAAAATTCTGGATGAGAATATTATTAGACCTTTGAACGATCCTATATTTCCCGAAGGTGGGACTGTAATATTAAAAGGTAATTTAGCACCAGAAGGAGCTGTGGTTAAACAATCAGCAATTAAGAATAAAGATATGTTAAAGTTTGATGGACCGGCTATATGTTTTAATTCAGAACAAGATGTGACTGATGCATTAACTTCAGATCGAGTCCAAAATAATTCTGTAATTATCGTTCGATATGAGGGTCCTAAAGGAGGACCGGGTATGCCAGAATTACTAGCAGTGACGATGACTCTAGTAGGTAAACGGAATTTAGATAAAGTTGCTCTAATTACTGATGGACGTTTTTCAGGATATACTTCAGGACCTTGTATCGGTCATGTAAGCCCTGAAGCATACGTTGGAGGAGCGATTGCTCTAGTGAGAGATGGGGACATAATAAAAATTGATATACCTAACAGAACCCTTGATGTTAATATCACAAAGAACGAACTTCAAGAACGTTTAGAGAAATGGAAACCTTTTGAGAAAGAAATCAAAAGTAAGGCCCTTTTGAAATATCGTAGTCTTGTATCCTCTGCTGCTCAAGGAGCAATCCTTAAATTCTAGAATAATTTCTACAACCATTTTGGATAGGTTATTTGACTTTGCTAATTAATCTTGTTTTATTCCTCGTGTCGAAATTCTATTTTTTATAGCTTTACGAACTCAACACTATTAAAATTGATACGATAGTGAAATATTTATTAAAATTAAAGATGCTTTAAATCCCTATAAATTTAGGATTACTCTCCCTTTGGAAGCGAAAAATTGAAAGTCGAACCTTTATTTTTTCCTTCTGATTCAACTTTAATTTTTCTAACCGATAAAAAGGTATTTATACATGAGAAATAAATAATTACATTATAGATTTTTACTAAATTGTAACTAAAAAAGAAGAAAAGAGTAAAATGCGTGCAGCTATAGTTGAAGAATTTGGAAGAGTAAGTATAGTAGACGTTCCTAAACCCACCCCCGCAAATGGGGAGGCCTTGGTAAGAATTACATCCGCAGGTGTGTGCCACTCGGACTTCCATATTGCTATGGGAGATTGGTTTGATGAAACAACGCAAGAAATTGCCGATTTTTTGCCATTTCCTTTGGGTCATGAGGGTATAGGAATAGTAGAGGAATTGGGTAATGGTTCTGGGGCTCATCTTCAGAAAGGTGATAGGGTTATATTAGGTCTCGGTGGTACAGGAGCACATTGGTGTGGAACCTGTGAATATTGTCTTGCGGGAAAACCTATGCACTGCCCAGAGCATCAGAACTTATTCGGAATATTTAGCGAGTATGTTTCTGTTTGGGAAAATGCTCTAGTAAAAATACCTGATGATCTAAGTGATAGTGAGGTTCCATTGGCATGTGGGGGTTTAACTGCGTATAGTGCAATCAAAAAACTTGCAGACTTTAAGCTATCCGTAGGCAAAACTGTAGCCATTATTGGTGCTGCAGGTGGTCTTGGGCATTATGCAGTACAAATCGCTAAATTTTTTGGGTATAAAGTAATAGGTGTAGATATTGGTCCTGAAAAATTAGAATTCGTCAAGAAAATTGGAGCCGATCATGCAATAGATGCTAATGAAGCTGAAAAGTTCGTTGGAGAGAAGCTTGGGGGAGTTCATGCTAGTATGGTATTTGCAGCAAAAATATCTGCCTATGAGCTTGGCCTAAAATTACTCCGGTTGGGAGGTCTGTTTATTGGTGTTGGGATACCCTCTTTAAGTGAGGGATCGATGTCAATAATTCCATTAGATCTACTTATGAGAGATTTACATGTAATTGGATCTTTAACAGGGACTGTTGAGGATATGAGAGAATTGGTACAATTAGCAGTAGAAGGTAAAGTAAAAACTCACATAGGCAGAACTGCGAATCTCTCAGAAATAAACCAAGTGTTTGAGGAATTGAAGCAGGGGAAATTCTTAGGAAGGGCAATTATTGATAATTTCATGAAATAATTTCTTTAAATATTATAAATTTCCAGATGCATGTCTGTAACTACTTAAGAAATAAGTTTTTTTCTATTTCGGTAACTCATTTTTTATTACTTTATAAACAAAATCCAATAATCATAGGATTCCTCTACTTTTAAAAGTGAATAACTGAAAGTTTAAATAATATTTTATCCCTTAGATTCAACCCAAATTTTACTAAGCCATTACTTTCTGATTCTTCTGTATAATATCTAATTTTTCAATTTTATTTAATATATTCTCGATAGTAAATGGTTTTTTTATAAATCCCTGTGCTCCAGACCTAAATGCTCGTTCTCGAACTTCTATATCACCACTAATGATGATTATTCGAGCGGTTTTATCAACTTTCAAAATTTCTACTGTTGCATCAATTCCGTGTTTTATAGGCATTCTATAGTCCATAAAGATAAAATCTGGCTTACTGGAATATGATTTAAATATATTTATTGCCTCTTGTCCATTTGATGCTGTTCCTATAACTTCAAACTCATTTTCTTCTAATATTACCTTTAGAATTACTATCATTGCTGGGTCATCATCAACAATTAAGACGCTCCTCATTATTATTTCCTTGGAATTTTACTTTTCTATATCTAATAATAGATTTTTATTAGTTTTGGATTTATATTCAATAAATTTCTTTTGACGTTTATTTTTAAAAAATAGTAAAAATAAAATGTATTTGTCATATGGTTTATATCAACGTAGTTTACTTTTGAATTCTTAATTTTGAAGCTATTTTGAAAACTCTTCTATTAAAATCTTTTTTAGGCTTTTTCTTGTTATTATCGTTTTTATTTTTTCCGTTCTCTTCTGATTTTGCGAGTTCATTTTTTAACTCTTCAGCTAATGTCCCTAATCTACTAGCTGTAGCAGAGATCTCTTCCATCGATGCTGTTTGTTGTTCTGTGGATGCACTAATCTCCTCTAAAGAACCACTAGTTGATTTTATCCCATTAAGTATTTCCCTAATTTTTTCACCTGTTGTTCTCACTGAAATTTTTGATGCTTCTGCAAGTTTTCTTACTTCATCAGCTACAACAGCAAATCCTCGACCATGTTCTCCTGCACGACCTGCTTCTATACTTGCATTTAAAGCAAGTAAATTTGTTTGTTCAGAGATACCTACTATTATATCCATGACTCTCTTGATTTCATTTGAAGATATCATCATATTTTGACTATCATTTGCGACTTCCTGTGTTGTAGAAGAAATCTCTTCTGATGCTGCATTAACTTCACTCGCACTTGTTGCCAATTCAGTTGCCATGTTTGCTACATTTACTGATACACTTGATGATGTATCAATAATCTCTTTTAAATTCTCTTGAAATCTTCTTATTATTCGTAAGGTATAGAGATTAATTAAAAGAATGATAGCTAAACCAATGGGGTAAAGAATTAAAGCTGATATTATTGTATTTCCCATAGTCCATACTTGAAGTAATGCAATTATAACTAACAATACTCCTGAAGTAGATATCAAAGATCCAACTTTAAAATAAATGCGCTCTGTTTTACCTCGATACTTTATTCTCCAAAAAAATACTAACAATACTAAAACGAATAAAACTAAAACGAAATTTAAATCTACATTATAAGCTACTTGTAATAACATTTTTATTCAAAGTTTTTTTTTACATCATGTCTTATTATTAGACATTATGTTTATTATTCCGTAAAATATATATAAATTTTTAGATTATATGTCATAAATTTAGACATAATGTTTAAAAATAAAAATAGTTATGAATGAGGAGTAAACATATATGGAAAATAGAGATGATGACTCTCACATTGAAAATTTAACAAAAAAAGAAAGAAAAATCTCACGAAACAAGAACATTATACTTGATGGTGCATCTGAATTATTTCTCAAGTTTAATTATCAAAATGTTACAATGAGTGATATTGCAGATTCTGTAGCTTTAAGTAGAGCAACTCTTTACAATTATTTTGGAACAAAAGAAGAAATATATTTTGGAATTGGATTGCGATATGCAAAGGAGCTAACTAATAAAATGAAGAAATTATTTGATTCTAGAAAAACAGGTTTAGAGGGCTTGTTATCTCTCTATAAATTCATATTCGAAGGACTATTGGAAATCCCGCTTATTCCACAGATAGTTGAAAATCTATATAAAAACCTCATTGAGTTTAATTTATTTAATAGCTTTATCAGTGCTGCAGTACTTGAAGATGAATCCACTGAAATACAAGCTAAAATTGATACATTAGATATACATATTATGGATTTTACCAAAGCTTTTATTAATTATAGAAAAGTTTTAAATGCAGAATTCCGAAGGGGTAAAGAAGATGGTTCTATTCAATCCAACTTAGATGAAATTGGATTTTTTAGCTTAATGAACATTCTTTATTTAGGTTCTGGTAGTTTTTTTAGAAATTTTCAATTTCCCACAAATCAGAATGGGATGACAGGAAAACAAGTTATAGAATTAATTTTGAAGATAACTGAATCTCAATTAACTGACTTGACTTAAATCTTTTAAACTGATTTTATTTATTCTTAAAAGAGAAATTTTTATTTTATTAATTCTTAATTGTTCCTTGGGAGCGAAAAATAGAATGTTGAACCTTTGTTTCTTCCTCCTGATTCGACCCAAATCCTGCTACCATGTAAATCAATAATCTTTTTAGCAATATGTAAACCTAAACCGATACCATCAGGAATAATATCGTATCCTTGCCCATATCGTTCAATTTTCCCGAATCGAGTAAATAATCTACTAATTTGTTCCTTTGTGAAACCAATACCATTATCTTGGACTGCAATGGTTATGAAATCATCTGTAATTGTAGAATTGATTCTTATAATCCCATTTAGTGGCGTATATTTGATTACATTAGTTATCAGATTATTAATTACATGGCGTATCTGATCTTTATCAAAGTTGATTATCATACTATCATTTAAGACTAAAATAATGGAATGTCCTCTTAATGTAGCAAAACTCTTTAACTCTCTTACACTTAAATCAATAAGGGAAGCTAAATTATCTTTAACCTTGTTTAATTCACCATGACCCGAATCTAATTCAGCTTTGTGTAAAATATCATATATTAGAGTTTCTAGACGCAAAACACCCTCCTTTATATGATTAACTATTTGTAATTCGTCACTACCGAGATTATTTTTATGTTTAAGCAACAATAATTCAGCATAGCCTTTAATATGCATAGCCGGAGTTTTTAATTCATGAGAAGCTCTTGTGAGCAGTTCAGATTTTAATTTGCTTAATTTGTTTAATTCTTGTTGAATTGTCATTCGTTCGGTAATATCAATTTCAGTAACTAAATCTGCTGGACGCCCTTCAAACATTATAGTTTTTGAAATATTATCAATCCAGAATAACTCTCCAGATTTTTTAACTGCATGTATAGGATAATGAACAATCACTTCTGGATCACCTAACTGTTTTTTCTTAACCTGATCCCTAACTATCTCTACAAAATCAGGTGCAACAACCTTTAGGAATCTTCCGGGTTTCCAATTAAGTATTTCCTCTATTGAATATCCCATTAAATCCGCCATTTTTTGATTTGTATATTTTACAACATCATCTTGTATAATTGAGATAGCTAAAAAGGATTCTTCTGTAATAGTACGGAATTTTTCTTCAGATTCTTTTAATTTCTGCTCTATTTTTTTGCGTTCAGTAATATCAATACTAACATTCATTCCGGCTGGACGACCTTGATAAATAATAGATCTTGCATAAAAATGTATCAAGCGAATTTCCCCATTTTTTCTAATTAACTTTAATTCCATATTTGTAGTAGCTTTGGTTCTACCTGACTGATTTTTATGTGAAATATCTCTAGCTTCTTCCCTTTGTTCGGGAGGTACTAGCCTTTCAAATAATTCACCAGGTTTCCAATTTTGAATTTCTTCAAGTGTATAATCAATATTGTCTAAAAATCTTTGATTTATATATTTAATAACATCATCTTGGATAATGCTGATCCCCACCATTGATTCTTCTGCTATCGTTCTAAATTTTTCTTCTGATTCTCCTAACTTTTTTTCTACTTTTTTTCGTTCAGTGATATCTCTGCCAATAGCAACTATGTACTTGAGTTTCGCTTCATCATCAAAAATTCCTGAAGCATTATATTCAAACGGAATTAGATTTCTCTAAAAGATTTATTCCATCTTATTGCTTTACCCGTTGAAGGATCAAAAACAAAAAATGTATCTCTCTGAGCATCTAATGCAACCTTCATGAATTGCTTTTCATCATATATTTCCTCTTCTATCTTCTTAGGTTTTGTAATATGCATAATATAAGTCTCCCCCCTACTCTTATTACATCAATTTTCAAATTAACAACTCTTAATAAAATAATAATTTGGAATTATTATTTAATCTTTTTTACAAAAATATATAAAAGATATATTCGAAAAGTCTGTTTTTACTGGATTTTTCGTTTTAAACTATAATACTACTTAGTCTATGATTATATTCTCATATTTAGTGTAATTATATAATTTAACACAAGTAAATTTAAATGTTGAGTTTTTCAGCCTTTAAGCTGTCATTAATGTCAAAGATTGGAGGATATTTCTAAAAATTAACACTTTCTATATAAGTTATAGATTTCCTGTGACTCTTTTTTTCTCATCAATATTGATGAGTTCTTGAGCATAGGCACTGTATAATTTTTTATACACCATTTCATTCTGCTTGATCGGTTCTTTTACATCAGTGAATCTTATCATATTAGTTATTGCATTGTCTAAGCTTTTATATCTCTTAGAATTGTAAAAGACCAATATTGCAGCACCTAAAGCAGCAGCGTCTTTTACTTCCGGGATTAAAATCTTTTTTGAGGTTACATCTGCAAGAATTTGTGCCCATAGTGGGCTGTTCATTGCTCCCCCATCAGCTCTTACTTCGGATACTTTTTTTCCTCCTACAGCTTCTACTATTTGAAGACACATTTGAGTGCCTAAGCAAGCAGATTCCATGATGGCACGGATAAAGTGAGCCCTTGTATGATTCCATCCTATTCCGTGAATAGTACCTTTTCTGAATATGTATAAAGGTATAAATAGTAAACCGTCACTACCTGGTGGTATAGTTGATGCTTCATGTGCTAACATATCATAAACATTTTGTTTTCCTTCAGAACTCTGGGTAACTTGGAATTGAGAAAAATTATCTTTAAACCATTTTAGTGTAGAACCTGCTCCAAACATAGCTCCTTCAATATGCCACTTTCCTTTAATAACGGAGGGATATGAAAAAATTGGAGCATCTTCAGATGGTTTTATCCGTTTATCAGTAACATAATCAACAAAGGCACCCGTTCCAATGGTAACCTTTGCTTGATGTGTTTTTATTACCCCTAATCCTAAGGCAGCACATTGCTGATCTCCTCCCCCCATAAATACTGGAATGTTTTGATTTAATCCTAATTCATTTGCGGCTACTTTAGATAACTCTCCTATAACTTCTCCATAGAAAAAAACCTCAGGCCATAAATCAATGGGGATTTCATATTTATCCGCTAAATTCTCATCCCATTTTAACGTGTTATAATTTAAGATTCCCATTACCCCATTTGTAGGATCAGTTACTGTTACGTTGCATAATCTATTATAAATATAGGTATCTGTATATGCAATTTTCGATATCTTTTTGAAAACCTCTGGCTTATTTTTCTTAATCCAGAGAATTTTTGGAATTGTTCTTCGTGATCCCTCTTCTTTTAACCAATCTTTCGTGCTAGTCTCTTCTCTTCCATCCATCCAAGTTAAAGCAGGATGTATTACATCTCCTTTGGAGTCAAGGAATGTTACTGTTTGTCGTTGAAAACACGCAGAGATCCCGATAATATCGTCTGGATTAATAGTTCTCATTACATTTTTACAAGTATTTCTAACAGCATTCCACCAAATCAAAGGATCTTGTTCTGATATACCATATGGTTGTTTAAAAATGGGATATTCTTCATAACTCTTCGTAATTTCTTTTCCGTCGATATTAAAAATAATTGTTCTAGCACCAGTTGTCCCAATATCAAATACACACACCAAATCACTCATAACTTCACTTCTTTAGGTTTATCTAATTGGATTTATTTATCCCAATGCATTTTAGTATGAGATTTAAAGCTCAATATAATTGAAATTTTACTTATTCTCAATTTCAGGCTTGTTAAGTGCTTTATATACATTAGCTACAAGTCTTTCGTTACTAAATGGCTTATTTTTGAAACTAATCGCTCCAATTGAACGAGCCTTTTCTTCAACAGTTTTATCAGCACTCGCAAAGATTATTCTTGCATTTTTATCGATTTCGAGAATTTCTTTAGAGGCTTCAATTCCAGATTTAATTGGCATCCGATGATCCATTATTATTACATCAGGTTTTTTCGTAAAATTCTTATACATTTGTACCGCTTCTTCTCCGTTTTTTGCCATACCGATTATTTCAAACCCTGAAAGACTTAGGATCATCTTGTATAATTTCAATATAGACAGTTCGTCTTCTACAAGAAAAACGGATGCTATTCTACTTCACCCCCTCCGGAATTAAAACTATAAAATTGCTCCCCTGAGAAGTGTCTCCTCTAATTTTATCTTCAACCCCTATTTTCCCCTTATATCTATCAAGGATTTTTTTTACCAACAGTAGCCCTAATCCCATTCCCTTTGTCCTGTTTTTTTGTGTCGTTGTTCCCTCGAAGATTTTCTCTTTCATATTGTCTGATATTCCTATTCCATTATCTAAAAATTCTAATTTTAAATACTTAGTTTCATTCTTCAATTCTTTTGATATCCTAATTAGTATCTCTATACTAGGATTTTCATTATATTTTATGGCATTAAAAAGAATATTCTCAAACACATCTAATAAGAGTGCATCTGCCTTTACAACTTCATCCTGTAAATTAGATTTAATTTTAATATCTAAATCTTTATTTGGATAACTTTCGTGAATAAATTTTACTGCCTTTTGTAATTCAGTATTAAGATTAACTTTTTCTAAAATACTCTCATTTTCAGAAACTTGCGACAGCTTTCGAATATTTGATACTAAATTTGAACCTCTAATAATTTGATCATTAATTACCTCCATTATCTCATCCAGTTTTTCTAATTGTTCTGGCCTATTACGCAAAACTGAAAAAAGACCTACAGAAGATTTTATATTTTGAAGCATGTTGCTAATGTCATGAGCAAATAAATCTTTGTAAAGCTCGGCACGCTCAAAAGCATTGCGATAATTCTCCTCCGATTTTTTTAACTCCTCTTCCGCCTTTTTGCGCTCATTGATATCTATAATAGTAGTTAGATCTGCTGGTCTCCCATTATAATTTATTGTCTTTGAATAATTCTCAACCCAAAAGTTTTCCCCTGTCTTTTTAACACTTTTAAGTTGATAATTAGTAATAACACCCTTAAAACCTGCTTGTTTCTTCCTTGCTTGTTCTATAACAAGCTCTACAAAATCAGGATGGATTAATTTCAAAAATCCATTTGGTTCAAAATTCAATATTTCCTCAACTGAATAACCATAGATATCGGCTAATTTTTGAGAAACATATTTTACTATATTATCTTGAAGGATAGCTATTCCCATTAAAGATTGTTCTGTAATAGTTCTGAATTTTTCTTCTGATTCTCTCAAATTATCCTCCACCTGCTTCCGTTCAGTTATATCTCTTCCTATTGATACAATATATATGGGATTACCTTCAGAATCTTTCATGATAGAAGTATAGTATTCAAATGGTATTTTTTTTCCACTTTTAGTAATAAGAGATATCTCAGTATTACTGATACTCTCATTTAAGGTAGTCTCAATATTCTCTTCTGCTTTTTTTAAATCTTCTTCAGAATAATACGAATCAGGAGCCTTCATTGTGGAAATTTCTTGGTCACTATAACCACTGATATCCCTAAACGCATTGTTCCATCTTAAGGCTTTACCAGTCGAAATTTCAAAGATAAAAAACGTATCTTGCTGAGTGTTTAACGCAGTTTCAGTGAATAATTTTTCTTTCAGAAGTTCTTCCTCAATTGTTTTGCTGTCAGTTATATCCCTTGAAATACATAAAATCCCTTCAGGAACAGGATACACAGTTACCTCGTAGTATCCTTTACTACCGTTAGGATGGACAAACTCATCAATGATCCTTTCTATTTTCTTCTCTTTCATTACCTGTTCATAAAATCTATAAAATTTAGTTTCTTCGATACCTGGAAATAAAGTTGTTATCTTATGGTTTAAAAGTTGTTCAATTGTCATTTTAACTAGATCAGCAGCCTTTTGATTAACTAAAATATATTCCCAATCTCGATTCAATACGAAAACACCATCCGTTATCGAATCTAGTAATGTGTGATAAAAATCTAGGTCCTTTAAAATTCCATTATTTATCTTTTTTTGATCGTTTGCCATGGTATCACATAAAAAATTAATTTTAATTTTGAAAAAAAACCATTTTTATCATGTTTTACATAATAAAAAATAATAATATAACTGTGACTGATTGAATAAATATATTCTTTTGGGAAGATAAAGAAGAAGTATTTATTATTTTCTCATATTTCTTTTTAAATCTTATACTCCAGAATTCTTCTTTTATTTAGAAAAAAAGAAAAGAAAAGATTATTTGCTTTTTGGAGCATTTTTTACCCTATTGAGGTGTCTGGAAGTTATGATAATAGCACACTCAGACACTGTAAAAATGATTTAACTTCAATTTCAAATTATAAATCTTCTGATTAGAGTCTTAGGTCTTGATATGAAAATCTTAAACCCATTAATGTCAAATTTAAAGGTTATAGCTCCTGTTGTTCCAATGTCAAAAATACATGCTAATTCACTCATTTACGGCTCACATTCATGTTTAAAATGGTTAATAAAACAAAAAATTAAATCCAAAGGTATTTTTAAATTTATAATATAACCACATTTGATAGCTTAATAATATAATAATTTAACATTCAGAATTAGAAATTAGTATATAAAAGTGAGATGATATAAAATCAATATCGAACATGAAATGCAGAGCATAGGGAAGAAAGCTAAAGATTCTGCTTTTAAATTAAAAAATATATCAACTGATACAAAAAACGATGTTATATTCCAAATGGCTAATGATATCGAAAACGAAATGGAATCCATACTTGAAGCAAATAAAATAGATTTAGAGAATGCAGTTAAGAATAATGTAGAAAAAGTCAAAATAAATCGATTAGCTTTAAACGAAACGAAAATTAAAGCGATAATAAAAGGTTTAAAGGATATCGCATCATTACCAGATTCTATAAATGAGGTAATCTCATCGCAAAGAAGACCAAATGGGATGGAAATTGGGCTCTTAAGAGTGCCATTGGGCGTAATTGGTCTAATTTATGAATCGCGTCCAAATGTGACCGCTGATGCTATAGGGTTATGTATTAAATCAAATAATGCCATAATATTAAGGGGGGGTAGTGAAGCATTAAATTCAAATCTGGCAATAGCAGATATCATGTATAAATCAGCTATTGATGGAGGATTACCAGATAATTGTATTCAAATTATAAGAAGTACGGATAAAAAATACGTAGATGAACTGTTAAAATTAAAGGACTATGTCGATGTAATTATTCCAAGAGGAGGAAAATCGTTAATTCAGAAAGTAATTCACGATTCCTTAGTTCCAACTATTGAAACTGGAATAGGAATTGTGAGTATTTTCGTTAATCAAGACGCAGATTTTGAGATGGCTGATAAAATTATTATCAATTCTAAATGTTCTTATCCTTCTGCGTGTAATTCTCTCGATAAAATATTGATTCATGAAAAAATTAAAGATAGTTATATTCCTCGAATAATTAGTTTATTGAGAAAAAATGAGGTAGAAATTAGGGGTTGCGAAAAAGTAAAAGCTATAGATTCGAGTACCATTTCAGCTGAAGAAGATGATTTGGGTACAGAATATTTATCGTTAAAAATAGTGATAAAAGTAGTAAAAGACATAAATGAAGCCATTGATATAATAACTAAATATGATTCAATGCACACGGAATCAATTCTTACTAACAATTATAAAGATGCAAGAAAATTCCTACATGAAGTAGATGCTGCTGCTGTTTACGTTAATGCATCAACAAGACTGACAGACGGAAGTGTTTTTGGGTTAGGTGCTGAGATGGGGATTTCTACACAGAAACTACATGCAAGAGGTCCATTTGGTATAAATCAATTGACATCGACAAAATACATAATTTATGGAGACGGTCAGATTAGAGAATGATTATTTTCTCTTATATTCTATAGTATAAAGGTGAAATAATATGAGAAAATTCCCTTCTGAGATAAAAAGAATAGTTATAAAAGTATCTACTCAGATGATAACAGACGGTATTGCCAAAATTTATTATGAGAAAATCCAAAAATTTGTACAAGAAGTTTCAAATTTGATTAAATCTGGTTACGAAGTTATTATTGTTAGTAGCGGAGCAATAGGATGTGGTTTAGCAAAATTAGGCTTGGAAGAACGCCCGCAAAACTCTAAAGAACTACAAGCAATAGCATCAGTAGGTCAAATAATTTTAGTTTATAACTATCAGCAAGAATTTGCTAAGCATAATATAAACGTGGGCCAAATATTATTATCTGCTGATGATACAAAAAATTCAGTTAGAAGAAAAAATGTTAGAAATACACTAGAAGTTCTCTTACAAAAAGGAATAATTCCAATAATTAATGAAAACGATACAGTTGCAATTGAAGAACTAAATTATGGAGACAATGATACATTATCTGCTTTAGTGTCAATTCTTCTTTATGTTGATCTTTTAGTTATTTTAACAGATGTCGAAGGTTTATGTGATAAAAATCCTAAATTACATCCTGACTATTCAATAATTTCCCAAGTTGATGTAATAGATAGTAATATTGAAAGATTAATCGAAGATATTGACGAGGGGATAACATTTGGGGGGATGAAATCTAAAATAAATGCTGTGAGAAAACTATCAACGATTGGCATTCCTGTTATTATAACTTCTTTTAATAACAGTGATGTCCTTAATAAAATTGTTAACGGACATGACATTGGGACTTATTTCTTAATTCAAAAATAATAGTTTTTAAAATTTTTGTTGGATGGGTTGAATTTTTAAAGAAGAGTAAAAAGGTTCACTCAAGATCTTTAAATTTCAATTCTCTATAGTATTTACACTTATGTTAAGTTCAACGAATTTATTCATTCAATGAATTTATATTTGATTCAAACAGTCAATTAATTAGACTACTATACTTTAAAATTTTGATGATAATGACTGATTTAGTAAAAGAATTATTCAACCAAACTTGGAATTTCAAAAATAGAGACAATATTATTAATAAATTACAGAACATTGAATACGATGTTTTAATCATTGGAGGTGGTATTACCGGAGCGGGGATTGCACGAGAAGCTGTGATGAGAGGATTAAAGGTGGGTTTAGTTGAGATGCAGGATTTTGCAGCAGGTACTTCTTCTAGAAGCTCAAAACTAGCTCATGGGGGGCTTAGATACCTTGCTTATGGCGAATTAGATCTAGTTAAAGAGGCAACAACTGAAAGAAACTGGATGAGAGCTCACATCCCTCATTTAGTTAGACCCGTACCATTCTTATGGGCTAACTGGAAAGAAGATAGTGGAGAGATACAGAACATAAAGTTAGCTTTGAAACTCTATGATTCCTTAAGTGATGAATCACAAGAATTTAAAAACTTCAAAAAATATCAATGGTTCTCAGCAGAAGAGTTGGAAAAATTAGAACCAGAAATTAAAGACAAGGTTAATCAAGGGGGAGCAATATATTATGATACCAATGTGGATGATGCTCGACTAACAATTGAAACCTTGAAGGAAGCTGTAATCCGGGGTGCTGATGCTATTAGTTACTGTAAAGCAATAGGGTATATTACCGAAAATGATAAGATTATTGGGATTAAATGCCAAGATCTGGAAAATAATAAAGATTTTGATATTAAAAGTACCTTAATTGTGAATGCTACGGGTATTTGGTCTGATGATCTACTTAATAATTATCCTGAAAATGTATCTAAACCTTTAATTAGACCAACGAAAGGTGTTCACCTTATATATAGAAGAAAACACATACATAACGAAAATGCTGTAATTGTACCTTCTATATCAGATAACCGTGGGATTTTTGTCTTACCCCGCGGTGATTTTTCCATTATTGGTACGACAGACACCGATTATAAAGGAGATATAGCTATTCCTTTTTGCAGTAAAGAAGATGCTGATTATCTCATTAATGCTGTGAAAAATTGTTTCCCTAATGCTAACATAGGGTATAACAACCTAATAGCTACTTATGCTGGGGTTAGGCCGTTAGTTAAAGAGATTGGGAAGTCAGAGATCGAGGTTTCTAGAAAGCATCTAATTTTCTTTAATAAAAATGGATTACTTTCAATTGCAGGAGGAAAATTAACAATTTGGAGAAAGATGGCAGAAGATTTACTTGAAATGGTTTCAAAAGAGCAAATTTTTTCAGATATTTCTCAAATAAAAGGATATTCAAAACAAAAATTTCATATAGGAATGGAAGAAGAAGAATGGCAAAAATCTCTCAAGCAATATACTACCATGCTAGATGATAAGATAACTCATCATATATATCAACAATATGGTCGTGGTGCCATTGAAATAATGGATCTTATTGAAACAGAACCCAACTTAGGTGAAAGAATAATAGATGAAAATGATTTCATCAAAGCAGAGATAATCTATGTAATACGTAATGAACTAACAACCCATTTAATAGATATATTTTGCAGAAGGACAGAAATGAGTTTGTTTATAGATCATCGCAAACAATTACATGCTGCAAAAAAGGTGGCCGATATAATGGCAGAAGAATACCGATGGGATGAAAAAAAAAAAGAACAAGAAATTAATGATTATATAGAACATAATAAAAAAACACTTGATTTTATTTAGTTTGTACAACAAGATGGTGTTTAAAGAGTTAAAAAAATACTTGCTGTATCCTAAATAAATCCTATTAGAAAAGTCAAACTATTCCTCAAAAAATTTAAGTAAGTAATGAAATTTTAATATAACAGAATCATTATTGTATCTTATTTCTATTCAAATCCACATTACCATTTACATTATGAGGTAAAACCTTATGGTCCAAACAATAAAGGAACCAATTGTTAAAGAACCCATTGCTAATCCGATAGCGATGTGGGCTAGGCATTTTACGATAAAACCAACACAAAGGATTGAAATACTAAGACAACGATACCTGAATATGCGGAATAAAGTAGTTATCGATGTTGCACGTAATCGAACCCAGAGTAGGAAGGAAACTGAAGGAGAAATGATGATCACTCGACGGGCTAAATCTTTCGCAGCAATCGTAAGAGGAGTGCCAATCAATATCTATCCCGATGAGCTTTTTGTAGGGTGGTTATTTTCTGAACCTCGGGGAACCGAAATCCCCTTTAATGCAATTACATGGACAGCATTTGGTCTGGAGAGTGAATTAGATTCTTTGAGTACGAGGAAAAGTGACCCTTTTCTTATAGATGAGGTAGATAAGAAAATTCTAAGAGAAGAAATTTACCCATATTGGAGAAAAAATTATCATCCCGCAATTGTTCCCCCAGAAGCAAGTAAAATGGGAGTAGAATATGCTTATGAGTCATTGAAGGTTTGTCATTATGTTGTTAACTATCCAAAAGTTCTGAAAAAAGGTTTTTTGGGAATAAAGCGTAACGCTGAAGAAAGATTGGATCGAATAGACCTCACAGATGCAGAGGATATTCAAAAAGTTCCTTTCCTTGAGGGTGTTATCCTGGTATTAGAAGCTGCTGCTGAGATTGGAAAAAGATTCGCTACAAAGGCTAGATCGCTAGCAGAGGAGGAACAGGATAACAAAAGGAGAGCAGAACTTCTTAAAATTGCAGAAGTATGTGAAAGAGTTCCGGCACATCCGGCAAGGAATTTCTATGAAGCACTTCAGGCAGTTTGGTTCACTCATATGCTACTTGGTTGGGAGATTGGATTTCATGGAGGGATAAGTCTGGGAAGAGCAGATCAATATTTATACCCATTCTATGAAAGTGATATAAGAGAAGGGAAAATAACAAAGGAGGAAGCCCAAGAATTAATTGATTGCCTGTTTATGCGCTTTTCACAATCCTTCGGTCTTTGGACTAAATATGGGGTTATTTCACAATACACACCGGGTCATCATCTTGACATTGGGGGCCAAAAAGCTGATGGAACAGATGCAACTAATGCACTTTCTTTTATGTTTATCGAAGCAATAATGCACACTCCTGGAATGGTAGAACCTGCAATCGGTCTATTAGTCCACAGTAAAACACCGGATGATATATTAATAAAAGCCTGTCAATTAACAGCAGTTGGAAGTGGTAATCCTCAATATATTAATCACGATGTTCTGGTGGATAATCTACTTGGACGGGGATCTACCATTGGAGGTCGTCCAGTTTCATTAGAGATGGCCAGGGAATTTGGTGGTTGTGTTGGTTGTCATGAGCCAAGTATTCATACAATGGAAAGTGGATGGGAAGTAAATCAAACTCAGCATCTTGCTCTTTTAATGGAACTTGTGATGACTAATGGATGGAGTAGGATTTTTGGTAAAAGAAGAGGTGCTGAAACTGGTGATCCCAGACAGTTTAAATCATTTGATGATGTAAGAGATGCTTTTCATAACCAAGTAGCTTTTGAGATGAAAAGAGGAGCCATTTCTGCTAACCTCGGTGAACAATTGCTTCAACCAACTCCTTTCACATCTGCTCTAACTGAAGATTGTATTGAAAATGGTATTTGTAGAGAGAAAGGTGGAGCACGATACAGCTTAGGCGCAGTTTCGTCCTCAGGGACCGTTGATGCGGGTAATTCCCTAGCAGCTATCAAAAAAGTAGTTTTTGATGATCAAAAAATTACGATGACTGAGTTATGTGATGCCCTTGATAATGATTTTAAAGGGTATGAGGATATCCATAAAATGTGCTTAGAAGCGCCAAAATTTGGTAATGATGATGATTATGCAGATGAACAAATTGCTTGGGTAAGTCACCTTGTCGCAACAGAAGCAATGAAATATAAAACAACCTACGGTGGTACAAAATATGCTTATCAAGTACCAATGTCATCTTATGTACCTCAAGGTCTAATGGTGGGAGCACTACCTTCAGGAAGAAAAGCACAAGCACCAATTTCTGATGGAGCATCTCCCACAATAGGTACTGATATGAATGGGCCTACTGCGGTTCTCAAATCTATGGGTAAGATTAACAATCCAGAACTTTCACTTGGGCAAACATTGAATATGAAACTTGATCCAATCGTATTTGAAAATGAGGATGGTATCAAGAGGTTGGCAGACTTAATCAGAGTATTTGTAGATCAAAAGGTTGATCATGTTCAGATTAACGTCGTATCTGCAAAGACATTAAAAGCAGCACAAAAGGAACCAGAAAAGTTTAAAGACCTAGTGGTTAAGGTGGCGGGTTATAATGCCCGTTTTGTAGAACTTAATAAGACCGTTCAAGATAGTATCATCGCTAGAACAGAGCACAAATTCTAGAAAAGAAGAGAGAAATTAATAGAGTTAAATAATAAATATTATTAGTAAAAATAAATAAAAATAAGAAAAATAATCAATAAATAACCAACTTAAGTTGTGTTTAAATATATCATCATACTTGTATAATGAGGATAATTAATTATGGTTGAAACTATAAACAAACCGAAGGTTGATCTTCCAGCAATCTGGAGTAAATTTAATACAATAAAACCAACTTCGAGAATAGAAAGATTAAGAGAGCGATATTTGAATTTACCTAATAAAGTAGCCATAGATATTGCTCATTTAAGAGTAAAGAGTAGAAAGGAAACAGAAGGAGAACAACTTGTTATTCGTAGAGCAAAATCATTTGCTGAAATAGTGAGGGGTGTACCAATTAATATTTATCCCGATGAACTTTTCGTAGGTTGGTTGTTTTCTGAACCACGGGGCACTGAAATTCCATTTAGTTCAATAACAACCACAGCATTTGGATTGGAAAGAGAATTAGATACACTAAGTACGAGGGAGACAGATCCTTTTATAATTAGTGAAAAAGATAAGAAGATTTTAAGAGAAATTGTCTATCCTTATTGGAAATCTCACTATAAATGGGCTACTGTGCCTCCTAAAGCTGCAAAGTTGGGTATAAAGTATGCTATTCCATCAGAAAACCTAGATCATTATGTAGTTAATTATAAAAGAGTATTAAGACAAGGGTTTTTGGGTATAAAAAAGAAAGCAGAGGATAGATTGGGTAGAATTGACCTTGAGAATTCAGAAGAGATTAAAAAAGTGCCATTTCTTAAGGGTGTAATTATAGCAATGGAAGCTGCAGCCGAAATCGGCTTAAGATTTGGTGCTAAAGCAAGAGAGATAGCAGATAAAGAAATGGATGGGACAAGAAAAACAGAATTGCTGAAAATTGCAGAAGTTTGTGAAAATATTCCTGCCAATCCCGCGAGGTCTTTTTATGAAGCGCTTCAATCCGTTTGGTTTGTTCATATGATGCTCGGATGGGAAATATCTTTTCATGGAGGCATTAGTATAGGAAGAGCTGATCAATATTTATACCCTTATTATGAAAAAGATATAAAAGATGGAGTATTAACTAAAGAAGAAGCCCAAGAGTTAATTGATTGCTGGTTTATGCGATTTTCTCAATCTTTTGGTCTTTGGACAAAAAATGGGTATATTTCTCAATACACCCCAGGACACCACCTTGATATTGGAGGGTTAATGGCAGATGGATCTGATGCAACAAATGAGCTCACCCATATGTTATTAAC
>Ga0209976_10000362_pt1 | contig 31973 bp, 32 predicted proteins | sample SumtaG_FD_182806 | JGI IMG/M metagenome (GOLD analysis project Ga0209976, IMG submission 182806) | Deep subsurface microbial communities from Indian Ocean to uncover new lineages of life (NeLLi) - Sumatra_00157 metaG (SPAdes) (version 2) | ecosystem: Environmental > Aquatic > Marine > Oceanic >...
TGTTGGCATTTTCCTGAACCTCCCAGTCAAGCTTTCCTAAATAATTGTCAATTCTATCTACTGCCTCCTCGCTAACTTTTACTGCTTCCCTGATTCTTCTTCTTTGTTCCCTGTAAAGAATATAGGCTTTGGCAGTTTCCACTAATCCTTCTAAAATTAAAATTTCTTCAACAATATCCTGAATTTGTTCAACATGAATAATTTCATCTTTTTTAAATCTTCTGTTTAAGATTTTAACTACTTCTTTGGCAAGTTTTTTTGATTCTACACCGTCACGTTGTCCAGTAGCAGTGATAGCTTTAAAAATTACATTAGAAATTTTTTGTTCATCAAAATCAACCATCGCGCCGTCTCTTTTTTGGACTTTGGCGATTTTATTTTGAGTTGTTTTCAAGGTCATAGTAATTACATTTTACTTCAACAAAAAAAACCGGTCAAATTCCGGTCAAGCTTGATGAAAATCTTGATTTATCCACAGCTTTAAAAGCCCTAGAATCCCGTCACAATCACTGTTACTTTGATTTCTCCTTTTCTTAATTGCTCGTCATGAACAGCTCCAAAAATAACTTTGGCTTTTGGATTAATTTCTTTTGTAATGATTTTGCCAATTTCTTCAATTTCAAACAAAGAAATATCTTCTCCGCCAGAAACATTAAATAAAACTCCTTTGGCTCCTGTTGGTTTAATATCTAAAAGAGGAGAATTTAACGCAAGAGCTGTTGCCTCCAGCGCTCTTTTCTCTCCCTTAGCTCTTCCCACACCAAAGAGAACGCTTCCAGAGTTTTTAAGAATTGATTTAACATCAGCAAAATCAATATTTACTATTCCTGGAAGCATGATTAAGTCAGAAATTCCTTTGACTGCTTCTCTTAAAACATCATCGCAGAGCCAAAAAGCATTTAAAAGCGATGTTGTTGGGTCTAAATAATGAAACAGCTTATCGTTTTTAATTACTAGCAAAGCATCAACTTTTTGTTGTAATAATTTTTTACTGACCTCTGCAATTTTCCTTCTGTAAACTCCTTCAAAGAAAAAGGGCAAAGTAACAATTGCTACTATTAAAGCGCCTGTATTTTTAGCTATTTGGGCAACAACAGGACTAGCACCGCTGCCTGTTCCTCCTCCCAAACCGCCAGTAATAAAAATCATGTCAGCTCCTTTTAATGATTCAAAAATTCTGTCTCTGCTTTCTCTGGCTGCTAATTCACCAATTTGAGGTTTCATTCCTGTTCCTAATCCTTGAGTTATTTTTTCTCCAATCCTTATCTTCACATCTGACTGAATTTTTTTTAAATCCTGATAATCAGTATTGATAGCAATCAATTCAACGCCTTTAAGGTTTGCTTTTTTCATTCTTGATATAGCATTACCGCCTGAACCGCCAACTCCAACCACTTTAATGTTTGTTCTTAATTTTTTTGTTAATTTTTTCATGGAATAAAAATTCTAAAGATTTTCCTCATTTTAGAAGAAAGCTTTTTTCCAAATCCCAGACGATTCTCGTCTTCTTCCAAATCAGCGCCCAATAAAACCAAACCGCAAGCAGTTGCCCAGCTAAAATCCCTTTCAAGGCCTACAATCCCTTTTGGTCTACCCAAAGAACAAGGAAGAGAAAATTTCTTCTTTGCCAGTTCAATGATTTTCGGCAACTTTGCTCCCCCGCCAATCAAAACAACACCGCCAGGAAGCAGTTTTTCTCTTGAAATCTTTTTGAGCTCTTCATTAATCTGTTCAAAAATTTCTGAAACCCTATCTGTAATAATTTTTGTTAAAAATCTTTGAGAAAAAATCAAAGGCTCCTCTCCTTCCACATCAGTCTTTCTTCTAACATCCCTTCCCTTAAAAATACAAGAACCATACTTGATCTTAATGCTTTCAGCAGTATCAATGGCAATTTTCAAGCCAATAGCAATGTCTGTGGTAATATTTCCTGAGCCCATGGGCAGCACTGCCAAATGAGTTAAACTTCCCTCTTCAAAAACAATTAAATTCGTAACACCAGCCCCAACATCAACTAAAGCAACCCCAAGCTCTTTTTGTTTTTCGCTTAAGATTGTTCTTGCTGCTGCTATTGGAGAGAGCACTAAGTCCAGTATTTCCAAATCAGAATTTAAAACTGCCTGTCTTGTATTTTTAAGATACGGAGAAAAACCACCTAAAGCCAAAACTTCTGCTTCCAGCCTCACCCCCTCAAGACCAAGCGGCTCTTTTATTCCACCAACGCCATCAACAATAAACTCCTTTGGCACAACATCAAAAATTTCCTTATTTGAAGGAAGATTGATTGCTCTAGCTGCTAAGAGGACCCTTTGAATGTCCTCTTGAGAAATCTTCTTATCAGCCCTGGAAACAGAGACCAAGCCCCTGGAATAAAGGGAAAAGATATGACTGCCCCCCAAATTGACATAGGCTGAATTAATTTGTTTATTTAAATCCTGACAAACTTTTGAAAAAAGATTTTTTAAAACTTTAGAGATTTTCTCCTTATTGACCACTGTTCCTCTTCTTATGCCGTCAGATTTTTCCTCGGCTTTTAAAACAACCTCTATAAGATTTTTTTTAGAGTTTCTTTTTACTACTAAGGCTCTTACAATTGAGGATCCTATATCTAAGCTAGTTATAATTTTTTCTCTTGCCATTTTAATTATTTAAAAATTAAAGACAAATAATGATTTTCCTTTTTTTCCATCTCTTCGGCTCTTTTTTCTCCTTTTTCATGTTCATATCCCAAAAGATGTAAAATTCCATGAATCAACATCTTAGATAATTCTCTTTTTATTGAAACACTAAGTTGTTGGGCATTTTTCTCTACTACAGAAGGACAAATCACAACCTCGCCTAAGCTATCTTTAAAATTTTTTGTTTCTTTTAAAAAATCAGTGTTATGCGGAAACGATAGAACATCAGTTGGTTTATTCTTTTTTAAATACTTATTGTTTAGCTTTTTAATTTCTTCTTCTTTTACAAAAGCCACTGATAATGAACTATTTTCTTCGCTTTCATTTTTTAAAATTTCCTGGACAACTTTTTCAAAAAATCTTTCATCTATGGGAAAATCTGTCAGATTGTTAATCTCAACCATCTTCAGGAAAGCAGGTCTTTAATAATTTTTGAAACCAAAGCCCCGTCTGCTTTTCCTTTTAATTTTGGCATAAGCTGGGACAACACCTTTCCCATGTCTTTGATTTCTTTGGCATCTGTTTCTTGAATAGCCTTTGCACCCATTTTCTTAATCTCCTGTTCTGAAATCTGTTCTGGCATATACTTTTTTAAAACCTGGAGCTCTTGTTCTTCTTTTTTCACCAGGTCATCTCTTTTGCCTTGTTGAAAACTAGCAATTGATTCTTTTGTTCTTTTAACTTTTGACAAAATAATGTCCATGAGCTCTTCATCGGTTAAAGAACTTTTTTCATCTAACTTCTTGTCGCTTAAACCTGAATCTTCTTTGCTTAAACTATATCTTTTCTCTTTTTCTTGATTTATAATATCTGCCTTTATTAACCTTAAAACTGAAAGATCGATTTCTTTTTTTTCCTTCAAAGCCTTTTTAAATTCTGCTTCGATCTTATCTTTCAGCATACCAATTTAAAAAACAATAATTTATTAATTACCTTATCAGTCCTAGTTTTTTCTTTTTCTGATATTCTTTTTTCTTCTCTTCTCTTCTTAAAGCAGCCCTGTTTTTAAGCTGACGGGATTTTTTTCTTTGCTTATACTTTCTCTTTCTTGCTCTGCGCAAAATCCCGCTTTGCTTAACTCTTTTGCTAAAGCGTCTTACCAAATTTTGTGATGATTCTCTTTCTTTTTTTATTATTTCTAAAGCCATAATTTAACAGCCAGTAATTAGTGATTAATTTAAATCAAGGCATTTTCTGGACATCCATTTCCTGTTTCATCTTCCATCCGCCTAAAACATGAAGATGAAGATGGTCTACTATTTGTCCTCCATCTTTCCCAACATTAAATGCCAATTTATAACCCTTGTCTCTGATTCCTAATTGTTCTACTACCTTTTGTGCGACCAGAAACATGCTTCCAATTAATTCTTTATGTTCTTCCTTTAAATGATTCACTGAAACAATATGTTTTTTAGGAACAATTAAAACATGAATTGGGGCTCTTGGACTTATATCTTTAAATGCAATAAAATTATCATCCTCATAAACTATCTCTGAATCCATTTCTTTATTTGCAATTTTACAAAATATACAATCCATTTACTTTTTTATTCTTTTTTTAATTTCTCCCACTATTTTATTCAACTTCACTTCTTTTTGTTTTCCTGTTTTCATTTCCCTTATAATGATTGAATTTGCCAAAGCTTCCCGCTGGCCCAAAATTAAACTGTATTCAACCCCAACTTTATCCGCAATCTTAAGCTGTGCTCCCAAAGAATCACGACCCAAGGAAGCATAAAACGGAATCTTTGCTTTTCTGAATTCTTCTGCTAATTTTAAGATTTTTCTTTTTGCTAAACTGCCGAGTTGAGCTAAAAATATCTTTGGGATAGGTTTTTTAGGAATTCTCACTCTCTGTTCTTTCATTAGAAGCATTATTCTCTCAACGCCTCCTGCCACGCCCACAGCTGGCGTTGGCTTACCACCCAAGATCTTTACTAAACCATCATACCTTCCTCCAGCAGCCAAGGCAATAGCCGTTAATTCTGATGCATCCTGTTTCTTTTTATGAGTAAAGAATTCAAAAACTGTACGAGTATAATAATCTAAACCTCTAACTAAATGAGGATTTAAGGTATAGGGCAACTCAAGTTCATCTAAAAATTCAAGAAATTCTTTAAAGTGACGACGGCAATCCTGGCAAAGATGGTCAATTGTCTGCGGCGCTTCTGAAACTGTTTTTTTGCATTTCTCCTGTTTACAATCTAAAACCCTTAAAGGGTTTTCCTTAATTCTCTTTTGGCAATTAGCGCACAAACTACCAGCCCTTGATTTAAGATAGCTTACCAAGAGTTTTTTATAATAAGGCCTGCAACAGCTAGCACCAATGCTATTCACTTCAATAGTCACATTTTTAATTTTAAGATCTTTGAAAAAACTATAGACTATCTGCACAATCTCAGCATCACTAGCAGGACTTTCCTCTCCCAAAATCTCTAGACCAAACTGCCAAAACTGACGATATCTTCCAGCCTGAGGTCTTTCGTGGCGAAAAAAGGGTCCAAAATACCAAAGCTTAACTGGCTTAGGAAGATTCCTCATTCCATGTTCTATATAAGCTCTGACAACTGGAGCAGTTCCTTCAGGCCTTAAAGATAAATAATCTCCACCCTTTGTCCTTAAAGTAAACATTTCCTTTTTAACAATGTCAGTAGAAAGCCCTATGCCTTTTGAAAAAAGATCGCGCTGTTCTAATATCGGAGTTTCTATTCTTGTAAAATTATAAAAACCTGCGATACTCCCAACAATATCATTAATCTTTTCATAATATCTATAATCATCTTCTAAGATATCGTGCATTCCTGTTGGCGATTGAAACTTTAATTTCATAAATTAATTAAATTTTAGTAAGCCGGAGCTTCCATTTTAGCTAAAGCTGTAAATGGCCAGGCCCTTAAGTAAACCTTGCCAACAATAAATTCTCTTGATAATGCTCCCCAACGCCTTGAATCAGAAGAAAAAGCCCTGTTATCTCCCAATACAAAATATTCATCTTTTGATAAAGAAACTTTTATTTCTCCACCAGTATATGCCTCAAGCAGGTAATCTGATTCGTCTAAAATCCAGGTTCCGTTCTGATTAATAATGCTTATCTGACCCTCTTTGATGCTGATTGTTTCTTCTGGCAAACCAATAATTCTTTTGATATAGCGCTGAGTAGGACTTTTAGGATATTTAAAAACAACCACTTCTCCTCTTTGAGGATCCATAAACCTATAAGTAATTTCATCAACAATTAAATAGTCCCCATTATGAAAATTAGGCTCCATTGACATTCCTTGAACAAAAAAAGGCTGGAAAATAAAATAACGAATAGGAACAACAATAATAACTGCCAAAATCACTATCTTGGCAGTTTCAAATAGAAAAGAGAAAAAGTTCTTCATAATACGCCTATTTTAGATGACTTTTTCTCATTTGGCAAGTCCTCTGAAGTATAAAAAAAGAAAAAAGAGGTTCGATTTTTTAACCTTGCCTCTTGTTTGTTTCAGATATTCCCCAAAGAAGATTAGTCGCCCATATGAGAATTTCGTGGCTTCCATGATATTCATCTTCTATAAGATCTTGAAGATGTTTTTTTACTGGTTCTCCTATGCCCCCGAGGAGACCTTTGGCTTTTGCTTGAATTTCTGGAGATTTTTTGCCGTTCCCTGCAATCTCAATAAGTTTTTCGACAGCCGACTTTCCCCTAGCCGACTTTCCTCTCCTTATGATTTCTGAAACCATATCGGGATCGTCAAGATTGTTTTCCCAATCTTCGAGTAATTTGTTTAAACGCTTGCGGCGAAGCATTTTTGTCAACGCATCATTCATATAATCACTTCTTTTAAATTGTAAATGCTACTCATATCATACTTAACATCCAAGGATTTTGTCAAATATAATATAGTGATATGTTTTGAAAAAAAATTTATAAAGATTATATTTTAGGTTTTAGAGAAATAAAAAAAAGGGGTTAAAGAAAATTAACCCTTTGGCCATAAGGCCTTATAGACAATGTCCAGATTCTCCTGCTCCTCTTGCTCTTTAGAATTCTCTATTAGTTTCTGGAAATCTATTTTAAGCTGGAGGGGAAAATCAAGAACTTTTTCCAGAACTCTCCCTTCTATTATCAAAAGCAAGGTTTCAATAATCTCGCTTCTAAGCTGAGGATTATCCTCTTTGAGCAAAGTACAAACAAGCGGAAAAGTGGCTTGAGAAAATAATCCTTTTCTCAGTTGCTCAACAGCAAGTACTCTCGTTACATAGATAGGGGAAAACAGGTCATTAATAAGATCTTCGATGGAACCTTTTGGAGGAACTTCTTGCATTATATCACCTCTTCAAGAACTGCTTATATTCTAATAATATTCTTAAATCTGTCAATCTGTTTTCAATAAATGCATTATTAAAAAAAATAATATAATCAAATTATGAAAATTATAATTGGTTTAGGAAATCAAGAAAAAAATATGAATCTACCAGACACAATCTCAGTAGATTTAAATAAAAAAAAGAGGGGTTGACTTTTAAGCCTTGCCCCTGCTTAGCATATTCTCATAAAAGCTCTTCCCAACGCTTCGCGAGTTTTGGATTTTTTATCACCTATCTCGCTCATAAAATGTTCAATATATTCTTTCGCTGGTTTCCCTATTCCTATCAGAACCCCTATGACTCTCTCTTGAGTCAACTGGGACTCATCATTCTTTCTGAGAAAATTCAGGATTGCTGGAATTGCCTCTTCTCCTGCGTTTATGAGGTTTTGTTCGGTTTCTAAAAATAATCCAAGATCAAGAGGAATTCTTTTTGAAGCTTCAAGGAATATCTTTAAATTCTCCTTTGGATAATTCATATGATCACTTCTTTTAGATTGTCAAGCTGCTACTTCATATTATATTCAACATCCAAGGATTTTGTCAAAAATATCCATTGAATGGTATGCTTTTAAAAAGAAATGATATAATCAAATTATGAAAATTATAATTGGTTTAGGAAATCAAGAAAAAAAATATGAATCTACCAGACACAATCTTGGTAGATTAATAATTAAAAACTTTCAAGAGAAAGCTGGTTTTTCTGAATTCAAAATAAACAAAAAACTCCAGGCTCTAATCTCTAAAGAAGAAAGGGTTGTTCTTGCCCTGCCAGAAACTTTTATGAACACTTCTGGTAAGTCTGTGAAACTATTAATAAAAAACTATAAACTAAAAGCAGATAACATTACTGTGATTCATGATGATTTTGATCTTGACTTAGGAAAGATGAAGATTTCCAAGAACAGAGGAGCAGGGGGACATAAAGGAGTTCAATCAATAATCAATGAACTAAAAACAAAAGATTTTATTCGCTTCCGCGTTGGAATCAAACCTAAGCGCAAACCCAAAGACTTAGATAAATTCGTTTTAAAAAAATTCACCGAAACAGAACAAAAAATAATTGAAGAAACAATTGAAAAAACTTTAAATGCAATTGAGGTTTTCTTAAATCAAGGATTAGAAAAAGCAATGACTGAATTCAATAAAGAATAAACCAAATCAAAATCATTACAATCAATGAATTGGATTTTAAAATCCAAAAACTTGACTTAAAATAAGAAATGCCTCTTAATACAAAGAAGCAAATTTTAATTATTCAAATATGAAATTAGTAATAGTAGAAAGTCCAACTAAAACAAAAACTTTAAAAAAGTTTCTAGGAAAAGATTATAAGGTAGCAGCAACAATAGGGCATATCCGTGATTTACCTCCAAAAAAACTTGGTATTGATATTGAACATGATTTTGCTCCTGAATATAAGATTATTAAAAAAAGAAAAGATACAATAAAAGAACTTAAAAAACTAAACAAAGAAGCTGATGAAACATATTTGGCAATGGACCCTGACAGAGAGGGAGAAGCAATAGCCTGGCATTTAAGCCAAGCCTTAGAGCTTAAAGATGCCCAGCGCATTATTTTCCATGAAATTACAAAATCAGCAATCGCAAAAGCAGCAAAAAATCCAAGAAGCATTGATATGCAATTAGTTGACGCCCAGCAAGCAAGAAGAATCTTAGACAGATTAGTTGGCTATAAATTATCACCACTCTTATGGAAAAAAATAGCTAGAAGGCTATCTGCTGGAAGAGTCCAGTCAGTAACTGTTAGATTAGTTGCAGAAAGAGAAAAAGAAATTCAAGCTTTCAAGCCACAAGAATACTGGAGCATTGAAGCTTTATTTAAAAAAGACAAAAAAGAAGAAAAGCAAGAGTTTAAAGGTTTGCTGATAAAAAAAGATGGGAAAACAATTTCAAAGCTGGAAATTCAAAACAAAAAACAAGCAAACCAAATCTTAAAAGAATTAAAGAAAGCTGAATATAAAATTACTGATATTGAGAAAAAGGAGAAAGCAAGAAATCCTCTTCCTCCTTTTACTACTTCAACCCTTCAACAAACATCATGGAAAAAATTCCGTTATCCAGCGAAACGAACAATGTTTTTGGCCCAGAAATTATATGAAAAAGGATATATTACATATCATAGAACTGACTCTTTGAATCTATCTTCTCAATCTCTAATTCAAGCCAAAGAATTTATTACTGGCAACTATGGAGAAAATTATTGGCCGGGATTCAGCAGAAAATTCAAAGCAAAGGGGAAAGTTCAAGAAGCTCATGAAGCAATAAGACCAACCTACCCAAACAAAACACCAGAAGAATTACAAAAAAAAGTAGATAAAAATACTCTTAAACTATATGAGCTTATATGGACAAGGTTTATGGCCTGCCAAATGAAGCCAGCTATTTTCGATTCAATAAAAATTGATATTGCTGCTAAGAATTATGTATTCAGAGCTAATGGCCAAACTTTAAAATTTGATGGTTTTTTAAAAGTTTATCAATTAAAATTTGAAGAAAACGAACTCCCTGCTTTAGAAGTAAATGAAATCCTTAATCTTGTTAAAATAACTCCTGATCAACATTTCACCCAACACCCTCCAAGATATACTGAAGCCAGTTTAATTAAAGCTTTGGAAGAAAACGGAATTGGAAGACCATCAACCTATGCTCCGATACTTTCTACCATTCAATTAAGAAACTATATTGAAAAAGATGAACAAAGACGCTTCAAGCCAACTGAAATCGGAATCAAGGTTAATGATTTATTGGTAAATCATTTTCCAAAAATTGTTGATATTGGTTTTTCAGCTGAGATGGAGGAAGATCTAGACGCAATAGCAAGAGGTGAAAAAAAATGGGTCCCAGTAATACGGGAATTCTACAGCGACTTTGAAAAAACTTTGAAAGAAAAGGAGAAGGAATTACCTGATAAAAAATTAACCTATGAAAAAACAAATCAAAAGTGTCCTGAATGCAGAAACCCTATTCTTATAAAACTAGGAAGATATGGAAAGTTTTATGCTTGTTCTAATTTTCCAAAATGCAGATATACGAAAGCACTAAACCAGGAAGATTTAAAAATGAAATGTTCAAAATGTGAAAAAGGAAGCGTTGTAATAAAAAGAACAAAAACAAAAAAGATATTCTATGGTTGTTCAAATTGGCCAGAGTGCGATTTTGCCACCTGGGATAAACCCTATACAGGGAAAGGATTATTGAATTTAGGCAAGAAAACTATAAAACAATGCCCAGAATGTAAATCACCATTGGTTGAAACAAAAAGAAAACAAATCAAGTGCTCAAACAAAGAGTGTGGTTATGTTCAAAAAGAAAAAAGCAAAACAGAAGAAATTGACAAAAAAGATAATTGACGCTTATTTCAAAAGTTGATAGTTTAAAATTAAACTCGCCGAAGTGGTGAAATGGCAAACACGGTAGATTCAAAATCTACTGCTCGTAAGGGCTTGTGGGTTCAACTCCCACCTTCGGCACTCTAAAACAAAAACGCTTCAATAAGCGTTTTTTGTTTCCCATTCCCTTGTCTTGCGAATTATCCTTTATTTCTTATAATTCCCTTAAATTCCGTATAAAAAAGCTTGTTGTCTTCAATGTTTTTCATTACTACAGAATTTGGTCCAATAATACAATTAGGACCGATTAATGTTCCAGGCATAAAAGAGCAATGAATGCCTGTTTTAGTATTATCGCCTATTACACAGCCAAATCTTTTTAAACCAGTTTCTATTTTTTTACCCTTAATAACGCTTTTTATTTCTTCTCTATCAATTCTTATATTAGCAGTAATTATTCCAGCTCCTACGAAACAATCTTTCCCAATAATTGAATCTCCAACATAGCCTGAATGCATATGACTATTTTCTTGAAATATTGAATTTTTAACCTCTGCATTTGTTCCAATCACAACATTGTTTTCTAAATTACTATACTCTCTAAGTAAAACATTATTCCCTATAATGCAATTATCACCAATATAGCAAGAATTCTTAATCACTGCATTTTCATAAATCTTCACATTTTTGCCAATATATACCTTGCCTTCAATCACTGCTTTTTTTGAAACACTAGCTGATTTTTCAATTTTATTTTCAAAAAACCTGTCAAATAGATAATCTCTCATTTCAAACAAATGCCAAGGATACTTTAAAGCAAGGGTTTCGTGTTTCTGTTTTAAAATTACTACTCTAACATCATTCTCTTTTGCATGCTCTGAAAGAGCATCTTCAAAATCATACATATGTTTTTTAACTTTTCGATAAGTTTTGAAGAACTGCTGTTCTAAAATATAAATTCCGATGACTTTTACTTTTGAAGGTTCTTTTCCTTTTTTCGGCTTTTCAATAATATTCAAAACCTTATTACCTTTGAGTTTCATTATTCCAAACAACTCTGGGGTTTTTGTTTTCTGTCCAAAAAGAAAAGTGTTGTTTTTTTGTATCTTAAATTTTGCATCTTTCATTATTTCACCCACATCAACTCTTTCTGCATTAAGCATTAAAAATCTGCCTTTTAATAAATTTCTCACCTGCCACAAAGCATTGCCCATTCCTTTCGGTTTAAGTAAATCAAAGTATTTTATCTTTAGCCCTAACTTATGTTTTTTAAGCTCTTTTTGAACTTCTTTTGTTTTTGGCTGAACTATTATTATTTCTGAAACTCCTACTTTTTTTAGACCTTCTAAAGTATAAAAAATTATGGGCTTTCCCATTATTTTAACTAAACATTTCTGTCTTTTATTGAGTGGCCAAAAACGACTAGAATGACCTGCTGCTAATATTACAGCTTGTTTTATCATATTAATGATAATATTATTTTTGCTAATTTATTTTTATCGTGAATAATTTCTCCTGAAGAAGTAATTAAATTTTCTCCAATGAATTTTTTACTAGCTATTTTTTTATCGAATTTAACCAGTCCAAGCAGTTCAGAATGCTTTTTCCTATTTAAAGCTAATCTTTTCAAAGAAGGTTTTTTAGTATTATAAATGACGTAATCTAAATTAGATTTCAAATATTTCTCTAATTCGTTAACAAAATGTAAAACAGTAAAATTATTCGTTTCTCCATATTTTGTCATTAAATTAGAAATATACACTGTTTTAGCCTTGCTCTTTTTAATTGCCCCACTTACACCTTCTACTAATAAAATCTGGGCTAATGAAGAATACAGATCACCTGGCCCAATAACAATAAGGTTTGCTTTTTTAATTGCCTCTAGAGTTTTTGGATAGGCCTTGGCTTTGGGTTTTAAAAAAACTTCCTTAATCTTTAATTTTCCATCATGTTTGGGAATATCAATATTTATTTCACCAGAAATTGTTTTTCCGTTTTCTAGCGTGGCGTAAAGATGAGAATTATCAAGAGTAACTGGCAAAACCTGATGAGGTATGTTTAAAATCTTGCACATCTCATCACAAATCTTGGCATAATCGTTTTTTGTTGAAAGCTCCAAGGCCGTAATCAACAAATTAGCAAAATTATGACCCTTAAGACCTCCTGTTTGAAAACGATAATTAAAAAGATTTTCTATAACAGGAGAAGTATTAGCTAAAGCTATAAATGCTCTTCTGATGTCTCCAGGAGAAACAATCTTGTAATCTTTCCTCAGCCGACCAGCTGAACCTCCAGAATCAAGCATTGCGCAAATAGCAGATATTTTTACTGGATATTTTTTTAAACCAGCTAAAACAGCTTTAGGCATGGCATTTCCTCCTCCCAAACAAACGATTTTTTTGTTTTCATAGCTTTTCTTCATTGTTTTTATTCTAACATCTTTAGGATTTCTATTTTAGAAAGCTTACCTTTTCTTAAAATCTTACGACTTGTTAAATCAATAACAGTGGAGGGCAAAGAGTCTTTTAAGTCTTTAGCGTCTAAAACTAAATCCGGCAAGTGTTTTTGATTCTTAAACTGAGTTAAAACTTTTTTTATTTTAGTCGATGGCTGTTTGCCAGAAACATTGGCTGAAGTTGCCACCAGAGGACAATCGGCTTTTTTCAACAAAAGATTAAGGAATTTGTAATCAGGAACTCTTAAGCCGATTTCTTTATTTTTACTTAAAATGCCTTTTGGAAATTTTACTGGCCTTGCTTTTAAGACTACTGTTAATTTTCCAGGCCAGAATTTTTTTAAAATCTTTTCTTGAGCTTGATTAATATAAACCAGGCGTTTTGCCGTCTTAATGTTTTTTATAAATACAGGAAACGGTTTGCTAGATCGCCTGTTTTTAATTTTAAAAACCTTTCTAACAGCAGAATTATTTTGAGCGTCAGCTATCAAGCCATAAACTGTATCAGTGGGAAATATTACAACTCCTCCCTTTTTAATTACAAAAACAGCCTGTTTTAAGGCTGATTTTATATTCTTAGGATTGATTTTTAGAGTTTTCATTTTTAATGAATTGAGTAACTCTCATGATATCAGCAGGATTGCCAAAATCTATCCAGTGATCTATTTTTTTAATCTTTACTTTTTTCTCCTGGGCTAGAAGATTAATGATGTCTGTTAGTTCATATTCCCCTCTTTCTGAAAGATGAATTTGAGAAGCCTTATCAAAAACTTCAGAGGTAAATTTATATAAACCAGTATTGATTAAATTACCAACAAACTCTTTTGGTTTTTCTATTATTTCGCTTAAGAAATCATTGCTATTTTTTAAAACCCCGTATTTCTCTGGTTTCTTGTGGCGAAATCCCGCCACATAATTATATTTATCTTTAATATTAAAATCTTTAAGGTCTTCAACAGAATACAAATTGTCTCCATAAACCATTAAAAAATCATCATTCCCAACAACATCTTTTACGCATTTTAAAGGACAAGCAGTCCCATATTCTTCTTTCCCTAAAATCTCAAATTGATCCACGAGGCGAACATCATATCTGTAGTTTTTTAAAAACTGCTCAATTCTTTCTTTTTTATAACCCACCACTAAAATCAACTCCTTATATCCTGCTTTTAAAAGATTGTCCAAAAGATAACTCAAAAAAGGAGCCTCACAAGCTCTAATCAAATGCTTTGATTTGTTTTTAGTCAAATGAAGCATGCGAGTTCCCTTACCCGCTGCAGCTATTACTACTTTTTTAATCATAAATCTTGAAGAGATTTTATAACATATCATAGTAAAATATGATATCTTAGGCAAGAGTATGATTTGCCAAAAGCTAAGATTAAACGTATAATAATCAATTATGAAAAAGGCATACATAATCAAAGGAAGCAAAAAACCCTTAAAAGGTGAAGTGAAAATTTCGGGCCACAAAAACGCTGCTGGCCCTATTTTAGCGGCCACCATTCTAACTAAAGAGCCTTGTGTAATTGGTAACTTACCACGAATAAGCGATATTTTGAATTTGATTGAAATGTTAGAACAAATTGGAGCTGAAGTTAAGTGGCTTAATCCTCATAAAATTAAAATAAGTACAAAAAACATTGACCCTAAAAAAATACCAATAGATTTATTTAGAAAAATGAGGGTTTCAGTTCTTTTGATTGGTCCTCTTTTATCAAGATTTAAAAAATTCAAAGTACCTTATCCTGGTGGAGACAAAATTGGATTAAGACCAATTTCTTCTCATTTGGAAGCTTTAAAAGATTTTGGGGTGGTAATAAAACAACAACCTGGATTTTATGCTTTTGAAGCTCCTGCAAAAAAACAAGGAAAAAGAGTTGTTTTAAAAGAATTCTCAGTTACTGCTACTGAAAACCTGATGATGTTAGCTAGCGGAACCAATGGAACAAGTAAAATTGAAACAGCGGCCTGTGAACCGCAAGTGCAGGATTTAGGAAAATTCTTGCAAAAAATGGGAGCAACAATTAAAGGTGTTGGTACTCATACAATTGAAATTAAAGGAAACGAAAATTTAAAAGGTGTCACTCATTCACTTTGTCCCGACTCAACAGAAGCTGGAACATTTTTCTTAGCTTTTGCAATAACTGGCGGTGAAGGGAAAATCAAAAACGTTGACCCAGAAGCTTTAACATTCTTTTTAGCAAAAATGAAAGAAATCGGAATAAATTTTGAAGTCAAAAAGAATGAAATTATAATGAAAAAATCAACCAACTTAAAAGCAACGAAAATTCAGGCACTTCCATTCCCCGGCTTTCCTACTGACCTGCAGCCTCAAGCAACAGTTTTACTTACTCAAGTTAAAGGAAAATCTTTAATCCATGACCCTCTTTATGAAAACAGGTTCGGCCACTTACAAGAACTGCGGAAAATGGGAGCTGACATTGAAATCACTGACCCTCATAGAGCTTTAATATTTGGAAAAACAAATCTTGTTGCAAACCATATTACTGCTACTGATATTAGAGCAGGAGCAACATTAATTTTGGCAGCATTAGTTGCTAGGGGAAAAAGTAAAATTAATAATGTTTATCAGATTGAAAGAGGTTATGAAAAATTTGATGAAAAATTAAGAAAATTAGGAGCTAATATTAAGAAAGTGTAAAATTTTAGTTTTAATAAAAAACACGATCCGCTTTTAGCAGGTCGTGTTTTGTTTTCCACTTAATAAAATTATTTTACTGAAACTGTTTAATTAATCCTTGCCAGCCAAGTCTTCTTTTAATCTTATACCAAGGTTTTTTTAGAGTTGGTCTTTGCTCTTCCATGGTTGGTTTTTTTATCTTATAAAACACACCAATAGGAATTTTAGCTTTTTTGTCCAAAGAATAATCCCATTCCATTGCTCTGTCTAAGGCTTTCTTAAGATCAGAATCATCGTGAGCTTTGTTTAACTTATATACTCTTTTCTCAAGATAATCCGTGGGATCATTATAAGTCAGACAGGGCTGTAGAATATCAATCAAGGCAAAGCCCTTGTGCATTACAGCAGCTTTAACTAATTCTTTTAAATGTTCTTTTTCATTAACATAACCTCTGGCTACAAAAGTAGCTCCGCTTGCCAAAGCTATAGCAATAGGATTCATGGGTTCTTCTTTTAATCCATAGGGCGTTGATCCGCCAACAAATCCTTTTGCTGAGACTGGAGTGGCTTGGCCTGTAGTCAAAGCAAACACCTTATTATTATGAACAAGCATTGTAAAATCAGCATTAAAACGGCATGCATGGATAAAATGAGCCATTCCTTCGGCATAAGTATCACCATCTCCCCCGAATCCAATTACAGTAAGTTCAGGATTACCAGCCTTCATTCCCAAGCATGGCGGTATCACTCTTCCATGAAGACTGTAAAAACCATTTATATTAATGTAGTCAAAAATCTTAGCATGACAACCAATACCGCTAGCCATTGCAATATCTTTATGCTTAATTTTCTTTTCATTCACTAAATCAACTAAACCCTGCTGAACAGTATTAAGAAGTGAAAAATTAGTGCAACCAGGACACCATGTATTTTCTTCCCTTGTTTGCAAGTCTTGAATTTTCATAGTTTATAACTTTTTAACTTTTCTAATTATTGTCTCTGGAATAAAAGGCCTGGCATCATACTGTAGAATCTTATTTTTAATAATATGCCCAGTTTTCTCAGCAATAATATCTCCCAATTGCCCAGTAGCATTATTTTCGACCAAAACTATTTTTTTAGAATTCTTAATTTCTTTTTTCACAAGATCAGCAGGAAATGGATTGATATAAGAAATTTGTAAAAATCTGTAATTTTTCAAAGATTTTAAAGAATCAAGAATCGCTCCTTTCGTTGAACCCCAACCAATAATTAAATTCTCACCTTTTCCATAAACAGCAATTGGGTTTAATTTATTTATTTCTTTAATAATAGTCTTTTCTTTTTTAAATCTTTTATCATTCATTCTGACAACCCAATCAGCTTCTTCTGTTGTATTGCCATATTCATTGTGTTCATAACTGGTAGTTCTCACAACTGGTCCTTGGCCAGGAACAGCACGAGGAGAATTACCATCTTTTGTAATTTTATAGCTTTTGTAATTTTGAGCAGGATTCTGAACAATAAATCTATCAGAGTTCACAGAGGATTTTTCAAGTGTATCAAAGGTATAATCGCTCTCTCCTAAGTGCTTGTCACCAACAAGTATTACCAAAGCTCGATATTTAGAAGATAAATAAAATGCTTCCTGAACTCTTGTTATTGTTTCTTGAGGATCGCCAGGCGCAATAACAATTCTTGTAAATTCTCCGTGTCCAATGTTAACTGCGAATTTTAAATCAGCTTGAGCGGTATAAGTAGGAACACCACTAGCTGGCCCTGTTCTCTGAGATAAATAAACAACCAAAGGTGTTTCCGACATGCCACTCAAACTCATTGCTTCAGCCATGAGCGCAAACCCTCCGCCTGAAGTTCCCACCATTGTTCTGGCACCAGCAAAAGAAGCGCCTAGTGCTGCATTCGCTACTGCAATTTCATTTTCAAGCTGTAAAACAAGAATGTTTTGTTCTGGTGCTTTTTTAGCCAAAGAATGTAAAACCGCAGTGGCTGGAGTCATTGGATAAGCAACATAGACATCAATACCAGCAGCTAAAGCTCCTACTCCTATTGCCTTGTTTCCAGAAAGAAAATATTTTTGAGGGCCTAGTTTTTTAAACTTTTCTGTTTCCTTACCAAGCTTATAGCCAATTCTTGCTGATTCTTTAATCAAACCGATTTTTTTACCTCCAAATCTTTCTTCTAATTCTTTCATTAAAAACTTCTCACTAATTCCAAAATATTTAAACAACCAACCAATGAAAATATCATTTTCAATAACCTGAGGAGCTTTTAATTTCTTTAAAATAGGTTTCACATCGATTGCTTGAAAGTTTCTTTTTGCCTTCAAGTCTTTGTCTCCAATAATAAGTCCGTTTTTCTTTAAACCTTTTTCATGTAAATCTATTGTTTTCTGGTCCAAAGCAATAATGAAATCATATTTATTTGTGTGTGAAAAAACAGGTTTGTCAGAAACTTTAATCACATTAAAATTATGACCTCCCCTGATTAAAGACGGATAATCACGATAATTAAAAACATAATATCCTAAAGAAGAAAAAACCTCTCCTATAAAATAAGAGGTTACATTGGTTCCTTGGCCTGCTTTCCCGCCGATTAAAATTGTTTTTTCCATAATTTTCGTTTTGATTTTATGTTCTGCAGTAAATGCTTAATGAAAAATTATTCTACTGTTACTGATTTTGCCAAATTACGAGGTTTGTCTACATCTTTTCCAAGCGACACAGCCATATGATAGGCAAAAAGATGAAGAGGAATAACTGACAGCATTGGAGTTAACATTTCTAAGGTTTTGGGTATGTAGATTACATCATCAACAAGATCTTTGATTCTTTTATCTCCTTCAGTAGCAATGGCAATCACAAGCCCTTTTCTCGCTTTGATTTCTTCAATGCCTAAAATCATCTTGTCGTATACAGAATCTGAGGGGCAAATAGCTATTGTTGGAAAGTTTTCATCAACCAGAGCCAATGGCCCATGCTTTAACTCACCGCTAGCGCCGCCTTCAGCATGAAGATAAGAAATTTCTTTCAATTTTAGAGCTCCCTCTAAAGCAATAGGAAAGTTATATTTTCTTCCAATAAACCAGAGGTTCTTAAAGTCCTTATACTTTTCTGCTATTTTCTTAATCTCAGAAGAGCTTTCCAAAACCTGTTTAGCCAACCCTGGAATCTTGTCCAGCTCTGAAACAATTCTCTTGCCTGTTACCAATGACATATTGCGCTGCCTTCCTAAATAAACTGTTAACATGGCCAAAGTAGCTAATTGCCCTAAAAACACTTTTGTAGAAGCAACAGCAATTTCAGGCCCTGAACGAGTATAAACTCCTGCTTCTGTTTCTCTTGCCTGAGTTGAACCAACAACATTTGTAACACCTATTGTTAGAACTCCTTTTTTCTTCATTTCATTTAATCCTGCCAAAGTATCAGCAGTTTCTCCAGACTGAGAAACAAAAACAGCAGCAGTATTTTTATCAATAATTGGTTTTCTGTATCTGAACTCAGAGCCAATCTCTGCTTCAGTTAAAATGCCTGCATATTCCTCTAACATATATTTTCCAATTCTGGCAGCATAATTTGCAGTACCACAGGCAACTAAAATTATTCTATTTATTTTTTTAAGCTTTTCAGCCACACTGTCTAAACCACCCAACTTAACTGCTCCTTCATCAGCAATCAGTCTACCCCTGATTGCATTTTCAATTGTTTCTGGTTCCTCCATTATTTCTTTGAGCATAAAGTGGTCATATCCTTTTTTCTCTGCATCTTCTGGCGTCCATTCAATAGAAACTGTTGGTTTTTCTTTTAAAATGAAAAAATCGTCTGGTTTTAAAACAGCAATCTCATTGTCATCAAGGGTAATAACCTGACGAGTATGAGTGATTATTGCTGCTGGATCAGAGGCAATCAAAAGTTCATCTTTCCCTATGCCTAAAATCATTGGAGAAGACAAACGAGCTGCTACGATCTTTTGAGGTTCTTTTTTAGACATTAAAGCAATGCCATATGTTCCCCTTATTTCTTTCAAGATTTTTCTAAGCGCTTCTTCTAAGCTGCCATTATAATTTTCTTCAACCAAATGACACAAAACCTCTGTATCTGTTTCAGAGGTAAATCGATGGCCATTGGCCATTAATTTTTCTTTAAGCTCTTTATAGTTTTCAATAATACCATTATGAACTAAGAAGATATTTTTATTGCAGTCAAAATGAGGATGAGCATTTTCATCTGTCACACCGCCTGTTGTTGCCCATCTAGTATGACCAAGCCCAGCAGTTCCCTTAACAGTTAAATTTGAAATCTCCTGTCCTGTTTCGGAAATCTTGCCCACTTTTTTATGCAAGAACACATCTTTTTGTTCATCAAAAACACAAAAACCGTAGCTGTCGTAGCCGCGGTATTCCATCCTCTTTAGCCCCGATACAAGAATCGGAAAAGCAGGTTTTTCACCTATGTAGCCTATAATACCACACATTAAATCACCATATTAATTAATTTACCTGTAAAAATAACTTTTTTTATCTTTTTTCCAGTTAACCTTTTTTTAATCTTTTCACGAGACAATGTCAAATCACGAGCTTCTTGTTCAGAAATATTTGCTTTTACTTCAACTTTATCGCGCATTTTACCATTAATTTGGATAATTAGGGTAATTGTTTTTTCTTTAATTAATTTTGGATCATGCTTTAACCAAGCTTGCTCATGAACTGAATCTTTATTGTCTGTCTGCTGCCAAAGTTCCTCGCTGATATGAGGAGCAAACGGAGCTAATAAGATTATCATACTTTTAATGATATCTTTTCCAATATCTTTTTTATTCTCAAAGGCAAAATTAATAAACTCCATGAAAGCAGCTACTGCTGTATTAAGCTTCATTTTATCAAAATCCTCTTCAATCTTCTTGTTAAGCTTATGAATTTCTTTTATGGCTTTTTGACTGCTCTTTTCATTTTTAAAACACTCAAATGTTAATTTCCAGACTCTGTTTAAAAATCTATTAACTCCTTTTACGCCTTTGCTGTTCCAAGAAATTGCCTGGTCAAAAGGACCCATAAACATCTCGTAAATTCTTAAAGTATCAGCTCCATATTCTTTAATAATATCATCTGGATTTATGATGTTGTTAAAAGATTTTGACATTTTCCTGCCATCTTCAGCTAAAACCATGCCCTGAGAAGTTCTTTTCTGATACGGCTCTGATTGAGGAACAATCTTAATGTCATGAAGAAATTTATAAATAAATCTAGAGTATAAGAGATGTAAAGTGGTATGCTCCATCCCTCCATTATACCAATCAACAGGCATCCAGTAATTTATCTTCTTTTTACTAGCTATTTCTTTTTTATTATTTGGGTCACAATATCTCAAATAATACCAATTAGAACCCGCCCAGTTAGGCATAGTATCAGTTTCTCTTTTTGCATCTCCCTTACATTTAGGACACTTCACATTAACCCAGTCACTAATAGCAGCTAAGGGAGATTCTCCTGTTTCAGTAGGCTGATATTTTTCAATATAAGGAAGTTCTACGGGTAAATCTTTTTCTGGCACTGGAACTACTCCACATTTTTGACAATGAATAATCGGAATCGGCTCTCCCCAATAATGCTGACGAGAAAATATCCAATCCCTCAACTTATATTGAACTTTCCTTCTACCCAATTTCTTTTTTTCAAACCAATCAGTGATTTTTTCGACTGCTTCTTGAGACGATAAACCATTAAACTTGTCAGAATTAATTAATATTCCATATTTAACAAATGCTTGTTTTGAAATATTGCCTCCTTTTACAACTTCTCTAATTTTTAATCCATGCTTTTTGGCAAAATCATAATCTCTCTCATCATGAGCAGGAACAACCATTACAGCTCCTCCAGCATAAGTTGCAACTACATAATCACTAATCCAAACAGGTATTTTTTCATTATTAATAGGATTAATACAATAAAAACCAGTAAAAACTCCTGTTTTCTCTTTTTCAAGCTTTGTTCTTTCAAATTCTGTCTTGTTTTTTGAATCTTCAATATACTTTTCAACTGCACTTTTATTTTCGCTGGTTATTAGCTTTTCAACTAATTTATGCTCGGGAGCTAAAATGAGTGCTGTTGTTCCAAAAATAGTGTCAGTTCTGGTGGTAAAAACTTTTATTGTTTCATCATAATTTTCTACTTTAAAATCAATTTCCACCCCATCACTTCTTCCAATCCAGTCGATCTGTTGGATTTTTATTTTCTCTAAGAAATTAACCTTGTCCAAGCCTTCAATCAATTTATCAGCATATTCTGTAATCTTAAGCATCCATTGCTTTAATTTTTTTTGAGCAACCTGCGCTTTACATCTTTCACACTTTCCACCAACAACTTCTTCATTGGCTAATCCAATTTTACAAGACGGACACCAATTAATTGGCATTGCAGCTTGATAAGCCAAATCCTTTTCAAAGAGCTTTAAAAAAATCCATTGCGTCCACTTGTAATATTCTGGATCAGTTGTATTAATTTCTCTCTCCCAATCAAAAGAAAGACCCAAGCTTTTGAATTGCTTTTTGAAATTATCAACATTTTTTTTCGTAGCTTCTTGCGGATGAATTCCTGTTTTAATTGCGTAATTCTCTGTTGGCAAACCAAAAGCATCCCAACCAATTGGAAACATTACATTAAAACCCTGCATTCTGTATTTTCTGGCAATTGCATCCAGTACAAGATAAGGTCTGCAATGACCAACATGCAGTCCTTGTCCAGAGGGATAAGGAAATTCAATCAAAATGTATTTTTTAGGTTTTTTTGAAAAATCTTCAGCTTTGTAAAAACCTTTTTCTTCCCAAAATCTTTGCCATTTGGGCTCTATCTCTTGAGCTCTATATTGCATATAATTCTATCTTAATTTGAACATCAGTGAAAATCAAGGTTTTCTCTAAAGGGGAAGTGAACAGTCTAAGAATATTTTTTTAAAAAAAGGGTGGCTCGGAGATTATTTAATCCTTGCCACCATATGGAACAAAAGGTCGTAGGCCGTAGCGTATATTCTCATAGACAGGAAAAACTATTGTGCATTCTCCTGTTTGTGGGAAAAACAGACCAACCTCCGTGCCGTTTCCGTCATCCACAATAGCATGAAGGGTATCCGGATCGGGTTCTCCAAAAACAAACTTCTTGCCTACAATAAACGATATGGCTCCAGAGACTTTTGTCTTATCAATCTTTTGCTCCTTATCCACCCACTTATTCGTTTTGGCTATAAATTCAACGGTTCTTTTATACATTCTTAATGCTCCTTGTGTTCTAACCTCACACTATATAATATAATGACTTTGTCAAGACAATTAAATTAAAATCACTAAAGAAAAATATAATTAAAAAATGAAAGAAAAAACTGCCATTGTATATAATCCAGAAATAGAAAACTATAATTTTGGCAAAACACATCCTTTTACAAGTGATAGGTTTGAGAAATTCTTAAACTTTGCAAAACAAAAATTAGTTAATTTCAAAGATGTTTTTGAATTAATCATACCTGAACCAGCAAAGGATAGTGATTTAAAGCTTTTTCACAGCCAAGAATATATTGAAGCAATGAAGAAAGCTTCAAGGGGAATTATCCTGCCAAATATTTTTCAATATACCACGACAGATAACCTTGATCCCTTAACAGGGTATTTGCCAAAAGGAATTGATGAGGCAGCAAGAATGGCGGTTGGTACATCTTTAAAAGCAGCGGAGTTAGTTTTTCAGAGAAAATACAAGAAAGCGATTGCTTTAGGCGGAGGACTTCATCATGCAAAAAAAGAAAAAGGAGAAGGATTTTGTATTTACAACGACGTTGTTATTTGTACTAAAAAATTACTTAAAAAAGGAATGAAGAGAATTTTAATTTTAGATACCGATGCTCATGCTGGAAATGGAACAGCTGAAGCTTTTTATAATGAAAATAAGGTTTTATTCATTGATATTCATCAAGACCCAAGAACAATGTATCCTGGGACAGGATACATGCACGAAATTGGTAAAAACAAAGGCAAGGGATTTACCATCAACATTCCGCTCTTACCAGGCGCTGGTGATAAATCTTATGAATATGTGTTTGATCAAATTATTTTTCCGATGACAAAAGAATTTAAGCCGGAAATGATTATTAGAAATGGAGGTTCTGATCCTCATTTTGCTGATGGATTAACCAATCTAGGATTAACTTTATCTGGATTTAAAATGATCGGAGAAAAAGTAAAAGAATTAGCTGAGCAAGTGTGCGAGGAAAAAGAAATTGATTTAATGGCTTCAGGATATAATCAAGAAATCTTAGCACCTGCTTGGTTGTCACTTATAAGTGGACTTTTAAATCTGGACGTAAAACTAAAAGAATCCCAAGAAAGGATTCTACTAAAAGATTTTAGAATAAAAGAAACAAAGAAAATGATAAAAGAACTTAAATCTTATTTGAAAGATTATTGGAAATCTCTTCAATAATTATATTCCAAAAAATTCTTTTGCATTTTTAGTTGTAGCCTCTGAAATTTCTTCAAAACTTACATCTTTTATCTTAGCAATCTCTTCTACAACATATCTCACAAAAACAGGTTCATTACGACTCCCTGTTGCTTTTGGAGACAGTAAATAAGGACAATCTGTTTCAATTAAGATTTTCTCTAAAGGAGTTTTCTTAATCACTTTTTCAAAATCTATGCCTGCAATATTTTTAAAAATTATTCCATTAAAACCAATACAATATCCAAAATCTAAATGTTTTTGGATGTCGCTTTCAGTACCGACAAAACTATGAGCTACTGCTTTTTCAGGTCTTAAATCAGGATTTTCCGATAAAATTCTAAATAAATCATGATTAGCCATTCGACAGTGAAAAATAACTGGCAAATTCAATTCCTTTGCCAACCTTAATTGTTTTAAAAATAAATCTTCTTGTTTTTGTTTAAATAATTCTTTCTTTTTCTTTGTCTTAGGTCTCCAATAATAATCCAAACCAATTTCACCAATCGCTACAACTTTTTTAGATTGAGCCAGATGCTTATAAGCTTCATAATCAAAATCTTCTTCGATGCTTTTTTTCTCATTCACATCTGCTTTTATCTTGACCAATCCTGTTTCTAAATTTATTGGATGAAGCCCAACTGCAGCATAAATACCTTTTTCATGCTTTTGAGCCAGCTCAACCACTTCTTTTGAAGTTTTTAAATTTGTTCCAACATTAATAACCCAGACATTATTGTCCAAGCATTTTTTAATAACTTTATCTCTGTCTTGACTGAAAGCAGAAAAATTTAAATGGGCATGGGTATCAATTAGCATGACTTTGTTGTATTGAAGATATAAAATCTTGGCAAAAGATTTACTCTATAATAATATAACTAACATGAATAAAAAAATAAAAAACGAAGTTGTTTTCTATATTATTATCGTATTATTTGTTGTTCTAGGAATTCGATTATTTCCTGGAATTTGGCACGACTTCAAAATCTATTTATCTTTTCTCAAACAAGGAATTCAATAAATGAAGAGGTGTTAATTATCATAAAACAGGAAAAAGTTTCTTTGGTTTTTTCTCTTTTATTTGAGCTAAAATATTTTTAGAAGTTTCAGGTAAAAATGGTTCTAGTAATTTAGTAATTTCTATTAAGGCAAATAGTGAGTCTGAAATAATTTCTGTAGCATCTTCATTGTCTTCCCATGGCTTTTTTTTCTCAATATATTTATCAAGACTTCCAATTATTTCCCAGATAAAACTTAAGGCATCATTAAATTTAAAAGCTGCTAATGCTCGTTTGTGTTTATCGTCATTAACTCTGACAAAAGATACGACTTCACTATTTTTCGGAGCCTCTGGTGAATTTACATTCAACTTCTTTGCAAGAGTAATAATTCTTGACACTAAATTTCCTAATCCTTTAGCTAAATCAGAATTATATCTTTCTTCAAGTCTTTGATAATTGAAATCGCCATCTTTAAATGGAGAGATTTCTCTTAAAAGAAAATATCTAACTGGATCAGTTCCGTATTTTTCAACTAGTTCAAATGGATCAATAACATTTCCTAAAGATTTTGAAATCTTTTCACCATCAATAGTTATGTATTCATGAATAAAAATTTTATCAGGCCAAAGCAAATCAGCTGATAAAAGTATTGCTGGCCAGTAAACTGCATGAAATCTTAAAATTCCTTTGCCAATAACATGTAGCTTGTTCTTGTGGTTAACCCACCAGTCATTAAATTTCTTCTCATCGGTTCCATAACCTAGGGCAGTAATATAATTTGCCAACGCATCAAACCAAACCCAAATAATCTGACTGGGATCACCAGGAACTGGAATTCCCCAACCATGAGCTCTTTCTTTTGAACGGGAAATACAAATATCTTTTAGTCCTGAATTAACAAAACTTATTACTTCATTTTTTCTAGTTTCCGGAATAATTTCAATTTTATCTTTTTCAATTAATTCTTTTAATTGATTTTGATACTTGGAAAGTTTAAAAAAATAATTCTCCTCTTCAATTAGCTCTGGTTTTTCCTTGTGTTCCGGACATAAACCCTTAACAAGTTCTTTCTCTGTATAAAACTCTTCACAACCAACACAATAAAGCCCCTTATACTTTTTCTTATAAATATCCTTCTTGCAAGCCAGCCATAATTTCTCAACTCCTTTTATGTGACGTTTTTCAGTTGTCCTAATAAAATCATCAAAGCTTAAATTAAGAACCTTTTTAAGGTCTTTAAAAATTTCTGCATTCTTATCAACAAACTCTTTTACTGGAATTCCGGCTTTCTCTGCTGCCTGAACATTTTTTAAGCTGTTCTCATCTGTCCCAGTTAAAAACAAAACTTCCTCACCTAGTGCTCTATGATAACGAGCTAGAACATCTGTCTGGATTTTCTCCAGCGCATGACCAATGTGAGGGCTTGCATTTACGAAATCTAGTGCTGTTGTAATAAAAAACTTGTTTTTCATATTATTCTATTATTTCTTAATCCTTATACAAAAATTGGCCTATTTCAAGGCCTATTTACTGTTTTAAAAAGCATAACTTTAACCAACCAAGCCATCTTTTTTTCTTTCCTGCAAAAAATCCTTTAAGAATTCATAAATTATACTTGTTAAAGGAATTGCTAAAATTGCCCCTAAAACTCCTGCTAATCTAGCACCAATAAGCAATGATATTAAAACCAAAATTGCAGGCAGTCCAACTAATCTTTTAGTTAAAATCGGAGTTATAATGTTCCCTTCTATCTGCTGAATTAAGATAAAAGTCATTAAAACAAAAAGCGCTTTAACCCATGAATCAAGAGCTGCTAAAATAGTTATTATTGTGCCAGCAAAAATAGGGCCCAAAACAGGCACAATATCCATTACTCCTGCAAACAAGCTTAACATGGAAGCATATTTCACATTAAGAACGCTTAAAGCAATATATGAAACTAATCCAACAAAAAGACTGCTTAAAATTCTGGTTCCAAACCAGGCAGCAGTTTTATTTTGACACCTTTCCCATAAATCCTGAAAATAACCTTCACTGCTCTTAGGAGATAAAGCCTGAATCGCTTTTTTAACTTCTTTTTCCTCCATGGAAAAAAATATGGCAATGGCAAAAATAGTAACTGTTGAAAAAATTCCTCCAAAAACAGAAACTATTACTCCAAAAATACTGGAAGACGCTTGAATTAACCAGTCCTGTAAAGCAAGAGTGAAGGTTCCAAAGTTTTCAAAAGCTTCTAATCCTAATCCCCTTAAAGGAGGTGATAATTTCCCGAAGTATTGAGGAAAAAGCTGAGCAAACTGCTGTATTTCAAAAACAAAAATAGGTACTGTCCAGTATAAAAGGAGGCTTAAAAGAGCAAAAATGCTGACGTAGATAAAAATTGTAGCCACAACGCGGGGTATTCTTTTACTCTCCAAAAAATTAATTACAGGATTAAATAAAATGGAAATCACCAGGGCAAAAATAATTGAAACCAAAATATCTCTTATTGAATAAAGAGTATAAAAAACAAGGAGGGTGATGCTGATTTTTAAAATTGTTCCCCAAGATATATCTAAAACTTTTTCACTTTCCATAGTTTAAATTTTTAAAATCTTTTTAAATTTTTCTTTGTTTTTAAACGGCCCGATTAAAGCTAAATTTAATTTCTGAGGCTGAAAAATGTCTTTAGCTACTTTTAAAATGTCATTGGAAGTTATCTTATCAACTTTAGCAAGTATTTGTTTTAAAGTAAGAATTTTTCCTTCTAAAAGTTCCTGATTTGCAAAAAATGAAGCTTTGGCATCAGAGGATTCTAACAGAAGCGCTGTTTTTCCTTTAATATAATCTTTAACCTTTTTTAATTCTTGAGCTGATACCTTTTCTTTTGAAATCTTTTTATACTCTTTCAAAACAGTTGAAATCACTTTTTCTACTTTTTTATTATCTACTCCAACCTGAGTCACTAAATATCCTGTATCAGGGCCTGTTTCAGACGCAGTGCTGATATAATAAGCTGCTCCTAATTTTTCTCTAATTTCTGTAAACAAACGGGAGCTCATCATTCCACCTAAAATAACAGCTAAAAACTTTTGAACATATTTATCCTCATGAAAAAGATTGTATGCCCTTACCCCTAAGCATAAATGCGTTTGATCAGTCTCCCTTGTTTGCAAAATTAATTCAGGGAATGATTGCCTCTCAATCACGGCCTGTTTTTTCATTGCTTTGGATTCTTTTATCTTTGAAAAATATTTTTTAACTTTTTTAATCGCTAAATCGCTTTTTATATTCCCGGCCACACAAACTATTGTGTTTGATGCCACATACTGACTGCTCATATAATCAATCAATTTCTTTCTTGTCATATTAGAAACGTTTTCCTTTGTTCCAATAATGTCCCAGCCAGCAGGCTGATCACCATATAAAAGCTTAGACCACAATACATGAACATAGGTCATCGGATGATCCAAGCGCATATTAATTTCTTCAGTGATTACTCCTTTTTCTTTTTCTATTTCTTTAGACGGCAAAGTAGAATTTAAGAATATATCAGAAACCCAATCTAAAGCAGTATCAAATTGAGTTGCAACAGTTTTTGCATAATAACCAGTATATTCCTCAGAAGTAAAAGCATTATATATCCCACCAATTTTATCCAATGTTTCGGCAATATCCATTGTGGAAGGTCTTTTTTTGGTTCCTTTAAAATACATGTGTTCTAAGAAATGAGAAATACCATTAACTTCTTTTTTCTCATATTTAGAGCCGGTTTTAACCAATACCAATACCGTAACAGCTTGAGTGCTTTTCTGAGGAACAGTGATAATTCTTAATCCATTTTTAAGAGTTGTTTTTTTAAACATAGCCATATATATTTACATTCTATCAAAAAACCGCCCCTAAGGCGATTTCTTACAAGCTCCAGCGGTAGGACTCCAAACCTAAATTAACAGTGCCTTTCTCTAAGGATATAATAGATATACTGCGGAACCAACTCCCGTAGATACGCCAGGGACAATGGACATGAAACGGCCGGTCGAAAGATTTCCATCATCAATGTTCTGGTCTATCTTCAAGAGTGCATCATTCGGAATCTGTCCACTATTTGAAGGTGTGCCTTCAGGAGGAGGATCATCATCAAGAATCAAAAAAGATTCGATAATTCCGTCACTATTATAATCCACATTTTCAATACCAATATGGCCACCCCATCCATGCGTTCTATTATAGATGCCTCCTCCTATATATGGGCCATCCCATCCCGCAACGCCCAAATCATTAAGGAGTGGATCGCTCAATGCATTACAATTATTCTGAATACGACATCGCCCGGGTATTGTATTGGTATCTCCAAAAAACATTGCAAAAGCGTTTTGAAAAGTTCGTACTTCCTGTGAAGTCTTAGCTATCAGGGCCGATTGGCGTGCGTCATTTAACGACGCCAGCATAGTGCCTGCCAATATGCCGATAATAGCAATAACAACCAAAAGTTCAACAAGAGTAAAACCTGATTTATTTGATAGATGAATAAACATAATCACGAGAAACCGACTAATTGTTGCTATTTTCACTTTTGCTTTTCTTAACTAATTCTATCAAAAAACCGTCCTTTGGGTGATTTTGTCGGCTCCGGGGATGGTACAATATTAGAACTTGGTTTTGGGGTAATTTTCCCGCAATAGACGATGTTAGAACCTGTTTGACCATCTAAAACAACCAAAAACCACCTTTTCGGGTGGTTTCAGGCTTTTTCAAGTTCACAACTTAGTTATAAAACAAGAGTAATTAATAAATTAAATATAAAATAACGAAGAAGTTATTATTGACTTAAGTAGCTACGTTTTTTTGCGGCAATATCTTGAAGCTTCTGAACGATATCAGGATTATCAGAAGTAATAGTTACTTGAATGCCATTGTCGATATTCATAATGTCATAGTTAATTTCATCAGAATATCCACTCCATTTTTTAAATCCAAAAGAATGACCAAATTTCCAATCATGCCCTGTCCATTCTTCGTTATTTTCCATCTTGCTTAATTTCCATTCTTCCATTTTCGCTTTCCATTCTTCCATTTTTACCTGCCACTCTTCAGAGCTTTTATCAATTCCACTAAATTCATCTTTCCAAAAACTAAAATCATGACCATCGCCATCTCCGAAAGCGCCTACTTGATAAACAGTAAAAATAAACCCACCAACTAGAAACAGGACGGAAACTAAAACGATAATACTTATTTTTGTTTTATTAAACATGTTTTTATATTCCTAATTAAATTAATTAATTGGAGTTATTTATTCCTTATTAAAGTATACTCTAAAAAAAATAAACTATCAATTAATGCTCCCCTGGCGAGACGATGTTCGAACCTGTTTTACTCCAAAAACCTCTGTCTCGGAGTTTTTTGCCTAAATACACAAGACCAAGCATGATTGGAACCTCCCAGAATAAACCCATGGTAGTCCCTAGGGCAGCTTGAGAGCCCAACCCATATAGAGTGATTGCCGATGCAATGGCGATTTCAAAATGACTAGAAGAGCCTATAATGACGGTAATTATTGCCTCTCTGTACTTAAGAGCTGCTATTTTTGTAACAATCAAATTGTATCCAACAACAATAACGAAACCTATTAATAAGGGGATTGAAACTAAAATCATTTCCTCTGGGTGTTTTATTAATACATCTCCATTTAAAGAAAAAAGGATGATTAAGGTAATCAACAATGCAAATATGGCTATTTTACTAACTACTGGCTCATAAACACCAGAGAACCAATTCTTCCCTTTTTTCGTAATAATAATTTTTTTGGAGACATAACCAAGCGCTAATGGAATTCCTATAAAAACTAAAACTGTAACAAAAAGAGTAACTCTATCTATTGGGACATTTTGAACTCCTGTTAACAAAGAAACAACGGGTGCATAAAGAAACATGATCGTTAATGTGTTTAATGTCGTATTGATTATATTTTGCTCTTGATTGCCTTTAGCTAAAGTGCCCCACACTAAAACCATTGCCGTGCAGGGACTAGAACCTAGTAAAATAAGAGCAGCAATGAGTTGATCACGTCCTTGTAGAAATATGTAAGCTAAAACCGCAGTAACAATGGGAGCAATAATCCAATTAGAGATGACGGTTAAAATAATTGGCTTGGGATTTTTCAATAATTTTTTCAATTCTGATATTTGTAAATTCAAAAGGCCAGGATAGATCATTAAGAACAAACATATGCCGATAGGAATCGAAATTCCATATATTTGCCAACTATTGATTATAACGCTGAGTGCGGGAAAGAGTTGTGAGAGAATTAAACCTATAACCATGCATACGGCTATCCAGATATAAAGATATTTCTCAAAGATTCCAAGCGCTTTTTCCATATTCTTTTATTCTACCAAAAAACCGCCTGTTAGGCGATTTCTTGTTTGAATTTTTCAGCTCCCCTGGCGGGACGATGTTAGAACCTGTTTAATGCTTCTTTAATCATTCTTTTCGGCGGATAAGGATACTGTTTGCCTTTGTAGCTATAGGTTCTGCATCCTACTACACAACATTCTTCTTTTACAAATGATGTTGTTTTCTTTGTTGATTTAGCTAACTTCTCACAAGGAAGACATCTGGCTTTTTCTATCTCTTCTTGGATGTCTTTATTGTTTATCCTGATTGTAGGAGAACCAACAAACTTATACTTTTTAGCTTTTGCTTTAGTGTCAATTAAAATCTCTTTAACTTTGGCTTTCAGCTTAAGTTCTTTTATGGCTTCTTTTAGTAATCTCTTGGTTTTTACGCACCAAGGACAATCCATTAGATATAAGAGTTCAATTTGCATATTTTCAATTCTACCAAAAAACCGCCTTCTTGGCGATTTTTCTTGATATACAATTACATGCAATTTTATCCGATTTGGCTCCGGGGATGGTACAATATTAGAACTTGGTTTTGGGATAATTTTCCAAATTTAGAACAAACAAAATGCCTTTTATAGTTTTTTTTGGGAATTTACTCAGTACCAATTTTGATTTTCCCGCATTTT
>Ga0209976_10000364_pt1 | contig 31870 bp, 38 predicted proteins | sample SumtaG_FD_182806 | JGI IMG/M metagenome (GOLD analysis project Ga0209976, IMG submission 182806) | Deep subsurface microbial communities from Indian Ocean to uncover new lineages of life (NeLLi) - Sumatra_00157 metaG (SPAdes) (version 2) | ecosystem: Environmental > Aquatic > Marine > Oceanic >...
TCTTGACAGCTCCCCGACGCCTTTCGCGGCCTGGCGCGTCCTTCTTCGGCTAGTACATCCAAGGCATCCACCGACTGCTTTAATTTGAATAGACCTTTACTATTTTATGGCTATAAAGATCGATTTTATTCTCTTCACTTTTCAAAGAGCTAGTGGACCGAGCCGGGATCGAACCGGCGACCTCTACATTGCAAACGTAGTGCTCTACCAACTGAGCCATCGGCCCTAGTCAATCCTGCTAAGGAAACAAAAAATCTCCCTTTAGGGAGATCTAAAAAAACGCTAACAGCCAATCAAATCAACACGGGAAAACCCCCTGTTTTATTGTTTGAATAAGGCGTAAGTGTCGCATTTAGATTAAAAATTCTCCCTAAAATTTAGCAAGAAGTATCTTAACACCAGACATCTGTTAAGTCAACTCTACTAAAACAACTCCAACTATCTCAACTTCCTGGTATTAAAGGATGATATCTCTTCGGAACTGGCTTGAGCTCTAAAGCGTCACTTTCTCTTTCACGAGCTCTTAGCAAAGCCCTTAATGACACCGCCGTTTGTCCTTTTTTTGGATCATGTGCACGCTCTCTATCTTTATCATCAAGATAAACTGCCGGTGGTTTAGGTTTTTCTTTTCCAGCATTCATAGTGGGCTTGCCAGAACTCGAATCTGGGACCTCTGTCTTATCAGGACAGCGCTCTAACCAACTGAGCTACAAGCCCATACAAAACCATATTTTACCACAATAAACCCGCCTATAAAGGCGGGATATTGATTGTCAAACTCAAGGGGTGGTAGAAAGGGTCTCGTTTTTAGCCAGGTGATCTCCTGGGAGGCTAATAATAGCTCCTTAGAAAGGAGGTGATCCATCCGCTCCTTCCAGAACGGATACCTTGTTACGACTTCACGCTGATCGCCGACCTCACCTTAGTCCCTGCTTACACAGGTCCTTCGGGCGCTGCCGACTTTCCTCATGTGACGGGCGGTGTGTACAAGAAATGAGAACGCATTCACCGCGGTCTGCTGACCCGCGATTACTACCAAGTCCAACTTCATGTGGGCGAATTTCAGCCCACAATCTGAACTGAGGAGGGGTTTGAAGGATTAGCTCCCCATTACTGGTTCGCAACCCGCTGTCCCCCACCATTGTAGGATGTGTGTCGCCCTGGATGTAAGCGCCGTGCTGACTTGACGTCATCCCCTCCTTCCTCCCGGCTTGTGGCCAGGCAGTCCCTTATGAGATTCAACATAAAGCGGGGGTTGCGCTCGTTGCGGCACTTAAGCCGACGCCTCACGGTACGAGCTGACGACAGCCATGCAGCAGCTGTCACTGGTGTCTAAAAGAAAAGCTATATTTCTATAACCGGTCACCAGGATTTCAAACCCAGGTAAGGTTCTTCGCTTTGTATCGAATTAAACCACATGCTCCCCTGGTTGTGCATTTCCCCGTCAATTCCTTTGAGTTTTAGCCTTGCGGCCGTACTCCCCAGGCGGCCCACTTAACGCGTTAGCTTACGACAGTTCTAATAAATTAAAACCATCTAGTGGGCATCGTTTACGGCTTGGACTACAGGGGTCTCTAATCCCTTTTGCTCCCCAAGCTTTCGTTCATCAGCGTCAGTAGATTCCTAAAGGCCTGCCTTCGCCCTTGGTGTTCCTCTCGATATCAACGGATTTCACCCCTACACCGAGAATTCCAGCCTTTCCGAAATCACTCTAGTCTTGCAGTATGACTGGCAATTCTTGGGTTGAGCCCAAGGATTTCACCAATCACTTACAAAACCGCCTACGATACTCTTTACGCCCAATAAATCCGGATAATGCTTGCACCCTACGTATCACCGAGGCTTCTGGCACGTAGTTAGCAGGTGCTTTCTAGAAAGGTACCGTCATTATCTTCCCTCTCCACAGCGGTTTACAATCCGAAGACCTTCTTCCCGCACGCGGCGTCGCTGCGTCAGGCTTTCGCCCATTGCGCAAGATTCCCAGTTGCTGCCACCCGTAGGTGTAGGCCCCGTGTATCAGTGACCTTGTGGGGGGCCGTGCTCTCACACCCCCTACCCGTCATCGCCTTGGTGAGCTTTTACCTCACCAACAAGCTGATAGGACGCAGGCTCCTCCTTTGGCGATCAGTTATGACCTTTACTCCGAAGAGAACTATGCAGTATTAGCCTGGATTTCTCCAAGTTATTCTCCACCAAAGGGTAGATTCCTACGCGTTACTCACCCGTCCGCCACTATAACCCCGAAGGATTATCGTTCGACTTGCATGCTTAAGGCACGCCGCCAGCATTCATCCTGAGCCAGGATCAAACTCTCAAAAAAATTTGATTGCTCAATTTAAATTGTTCAAAAAAATTAACTTTCTACCACTCCTTGAATTGACAAATATTCTTCACTTTTCAAAGTGCCATAAGACAAAAAAAGCCCCGACCAGAGTCGAGGTTATACCCACACTACAAGTCGTGTTCTTATGTCATACAAAACCTATTATATCATCCCCACCTCTCGAGTCAATACAAAACTACTCACCCAAATTCCCAAGTAAGCCCATTCCCTCTCCTGGATTTTCATTCACAACCACTCTACTATCTTCTGGAAGTGACTCTAGTGCTGTATTCTTCGAATAACCTTCTCCTGCCTTTAACAAAAGATCTCCTGTCGTTAAATCTTTTGTTATTATTGTTGGATCACCTTCTCCACCCATAATCTCCTTTAAAATACCAAAATTAATCATGAAACACAAGCTTTATTTCGTCTCAATTATTCTTCGCCCCATGGGCATTTCTTGCTTTCTGCTCGCTGGCCACTGCCACTATATAATTCTTCTGCGCACCGTGCCCGCTCCCCTCAAACCTTGAATCAATAACAACTTCAAAGCCTTTTGACTTAGGCTTAACTCCTCCTCCCGCTAACCCCATCGCTGCCTGTTGATCTCCTATAGTTTCTCTTTCTCCCGCCATATTCTTTCTAAGCTACATTACTTTAAATTGACAGTCAACTAGAAAAACTTTATGCTGACTTAAGATGCGCTTTCGTCCTCTTAAGACCCTCTCCACTACCTTCACTGTTATTATCCTCATCCTCGTCTTTCCTGCTGCCGCCATCCTTGCCTCCTGGAACTCTATCCCCGGCTCCACTCTTTACCCAATTAAACGAGGTTTAGAAAAAACTGCTTTAGCCTTACTCCCAAACTCATTCTATGAATCTCAATTTAGATTAAAACTCATTGATCGTCGTACTACTGAAACCACTGCCTCAATAGTTAAAGGGCCAAATAACAGCCAAGCCTTAACAGAGCTTCTGGCTGAAGCTAGAGCTGCTCAATTTGCCACCACTAGTCTTAAACAACCTCAACAAAGATCAGAAGCTACCCAACAATTAATTGCCAAACTAACCACCACCAATCAAACCTTAGAACAAATTAAAACCACTCCTTCAACTACTAGTCCCAGCTACGAATCCCAACCAACTGATAATAATCCATCCATCTTGCCTCCCTATACTCAACCATCAACTCAAACAAACCGCGAGTCTGATCCTATTCCCCCAGTCACTCAACCAGAGCCAACTCTAGAACCAACTCCAGACCCAATCAACGACACCTCCGAACAAGTTACTCAAACTCAGGAAGAAATTGAAGATATTATTGAAGATTTAGAAGAAAGCCTACCTGGAGCCGAAGAAACTTCAGACCCAGAACCAACTGATAATTCACCAGGAAGATCTGGTCAATCCAAAGGCAAGCATAAAGGCCAAAACAAAGACAAAGATGATGACTAAAATATGAAATTTAAATCTTCTAAAAAAACCAAACACATCTTGATTTTTACAACGATTACTGCGATTAACTAATCACTCCGCCTCCCAAACACTCCTCGCCCTTATAAATCACCGCTACCTGTCCTTCAGCTATACCCTGCTCAGCCTTATCTAACCTCACCTGTCTACCTTTAATCTCACAACCAATCAATCTCCCTCCATGTCTAATCCGACACTCTATCTTTCCTTTTGACCTTCTGCCGCCAATCCACTGCCACTCCTCCACCTCAAACTCTCTTCTCTGCAAGTCTTTCTTTCTTCCCACCACCAGCCTGTTCTCTTTCGCTTCCTTCCTCATCACATACCACGGCCTATCCTTATCTGACCTTTGTTTAACCTTAAACCCATGTCTCTGCCCAATAGTATAAAACTCAATTCCTTTATGAACCCCTATCACTTCTCCTTTCATACTTACCACCTCACCCTCATGCTCCTTAACTCTCTGCTTTAAAAACTCCTGAAAACTCAGCTTGTCACCAATAAAACAGATTCCACTGCTGCCCTTTTTACTCCACACATGTAAGCCTCGCCTCTTTGCCTCCTGTCTCACCTCATCTTTAATCATCTCTCCCACTGGAAACATCACTTTATCCAACTGTCGCTTATTCAACGTCCCTAAAAAATATGTCTGATCTTTCTTTTTATCCACCCCCATTAACAACCGTCCATCTCTTAATCTTGCATAATGTCCTGTGGCTATATACTCAAAACCCTGTTTCATTGCCCAATCTAAAAACAAACCAAACTTAATCTCCCGATTACAAACCACATCTGGATTTGGCGTTCTTCCTTTTCTCAACTCCTCATAAAACCACTTAATCACTCTTTTCTCATACTCTTTCCTTAAATCCAACACCTTCATCTTTATCCCCAGCTTCAATCCCACCCGCAAAGCATCCTTCCGATTGGGATCCACCTTACAACCTGGTTCATCCCAGCATTCCAAATGTACCCCAGTTACCTCATAACCTTGCTCTTTAAGTAAAGCCGCTGCTACTGAGGAATCCACCCCGCCACTCATCCCTACTGCTACTTTAATTTTTTTCTTCTCCATATCCACATATTTTACCAGGTCAAGTATAATTCACTTCAATGAAGCAAATTAAAAACACCAACCACCTCATTCTCTTAACAGCTGCTAAAAAACTCAGCATTAAAACCCAAATCCTTAAAACCGATCCCATCAGCATCAAATACACCTATAAAAACCAATCCCACCTCATTACCGAAAAAAGCTTTGGTATTAATAAATCAGCTAAAGCTAAAGCCATCTCCAAAAACAAAGCCCTCACCCTTAAAACCCTAGCCAAAGCCAATCTCCCCACTCCTCACCACACCGTCATCCGCCAACCAACTGGCTATCCAAAAACCATTAAAACCATCCCTTTTCCTCAAGTCATCAAACCCTTAACCGGCGAAAAAGGCAAATATATTTTTCTTAATATTAAAGACCAAGCAACCGGCCAACAAGCTGTTAACCAAATTCTTAAATCCTATCCTGAGGGTTGTATTATTGAATCCTACCACCAAGGCCAAGACTATCGCTTTCTCCTTTTAAACCACCAACTTATTGGCCTCTCCCAACGCCTCTCTCCTACCATCACCGGCAATGGAAAAAGCACCATTAAACAACTCATAGAAACTGAAAACCAGAAACGCCACCAACAAACCCTAACCACTGGTAAACGTATGCTCAACCGCATGCGCAACTGGCCAAGATTAAAATGGAACCTAGAACAACAAAACCTCACCTTAGACACCATCTTGTCCAAACAAAAAACCATTACCCTTTACCCAATCCCTAACTTCTCTACCGGTGGCTCAGTTAAAACCATTGACCCTCAATCCATCCACCCCGAACTTGTAAAGCTCTCCCAACAAGCCTCTAAAACCATTGGCTTGGACATCATTGGTATTGACATCCTCATCAAAAACCTCCAAAAACCTCCAAAAGACAACGCTGTTATCATTGAAGTTAACTCAGACCCTGGCCTCCGCCTTCATGACTGGCCTAATCAAGGCAAACCCCAACACGTAGCTGAAAAAATCTTAAAGTCTATCTTTTATTCCCAACTCTAATCACATTCCTCTTCTAATTTAATAACTTCTTGATGGCCGTGTTTTCTTTTTTGTTCTTTTAGCTGCTTTTCTTTCTATCTGTAACTGCTCTTTCTTTTTCTGTCTCTTCCTTTTGCTTTTTTTTCTTCTCTCTTTTATTTGTTTTTTCGTTGGTGGTCGCCTATTACCTTTTTTATTCATTTCCACAAAAAAACCTTCAGTTGTTGAAATTCCCACTTCTGAATCAAGCAACTCATCGCCAGCAAAACTTTCACCCACAACTACAGATCCATTCCCAGCTATAGACTCATTTTCAAAACCAATTACTGCGCCTGTCTCTTCAAGCCCAGGATCAATAACTCCTTCTGCTTCAAGTGTAACTTGATCTTGAACCAATACCTCTGTTGTTTCTTTCATAAAAAAGTATTATACACAAAAAGATTATTAAATCAAACTAATTAAACTCAATACCCCTCCGGCTTCTCTACCGGCATCAACTCAAACTGAATATAAATCTCTTTCACTAATCTCTGTATCTCCGGTAACAACCTGGCTTTATCATCCAACACCCGCCTCTTTAATATCAGTCTGCCGATTCTCTCCGCTGGCTTTAACACCATATTTTCTCCCACCACCTTATCAGCCAACACCACCTCATTCTTGTCTTTAATATCCAGTAAACTAAACCCCTCTCTCGTCCATTTAATCTTTTCCCCATCCCACTTATATACCCCCGCCTTCACTGTCTTAGTCGGTGTCACAAACTTTCTCTCAATATTATGTAAATGAAAATGGGCTCCTTCTTTTGGCTCTCTTGCCACCTTCTGAACTTCTTTAATCTCCATCTCATACTCCACCCCCATCCACTCTAGTAAATGCCAAACATCAATCGGCATTTCTCCTCTATTAATCTGCATCATTGTATAAACTGGAAAAGCTCCAGTATATCTGGAATTACACTCAATCGGCCACACCTTGCCTTGTTTATCTACCACCACATCCAAACCAAATATCCCCCTATACCCCTGCTTATATATATGGCTTCCCCACTTCTGACACTGCTCTTCTGCTGCCAACTGTTCTTTTTCTGAATAACTAGCATACCAATCATGCCCTAACCAGACCCCTGATCGCCCATGTAAACCTGCCAACTCTGGTTGATCCATAATCTGCTTTTGCAACACACTGGTCACTGTTCCATGCCTAGTCGCACACCCAGTAATACTTGAATGTTCACCTTCAATATATTTAGTTACATTCACTATCTTAATCTCTCTAACCTTCCGCCTTCTCTCCACAAACTCCTTAAACTCTTTAAAATCTTCTTTGATGTTAACAAAAAACGTCCCAAAACCTCCACCCACCGTATAATCCGGCAGCTGAAACACCAACTTTTCACCTAACTCGCTTCTGTATCTCTCCCATCGCTTCTCATCCAAATCATCCACCAGTAAAGTTTCACCTGGCACCAAATTAATCCCGGCTTTTTCTCCTTCTACTCTAAACTGCTGCTTGTTCTCAAACCTCATTCTAATCTCTCCAGGTGTTGATAAAACCTTCAAACCCATCTCCTCAGCCAACTGATTACTCTGCTTTGACCCCTTATACAAAAATAGCCCCAGCTCACCCTCACCCTTCTTTTTCACCAAATAGTCTCTTGCCTCCCTAATCCGCAGAATCTCCAAACTATTAAACTTTTCCGGTAATTTTGCTCCCAAATCCTTTTCCAAGCTCACCACTGGACATAAATGCCTAATTGCTTTTAAATCAGCTGTTTCCAACAAGCATAAAACCGTGTAATTAGGCAGTAAATAGCCTAAAGCACTTCTAGGAAAACCTGTCACCCCTACTCCCACCACTGGCTGCTTTGGAAATAACTTCTGAATATCTCTTAAATCATTAAATCTCGCTCCTACCTTCATGCCTCTTTGCCAGCTTCCCTCTCTCTCACTCTCAATGCAAACCTCAGTAAGTCTCGCCTGCCAATAATCATTAGTCGCTTCAGCTTAGACCTATCAGACACTGAAGCTGAAGTCTTTACCTTCCTCCCCTTCAACCAAAAGGTTATTCCCACCACCTTTCTTTCTTCTAAACCTAAAGCGCTCCTATATTTCGCATTCCATAAAATATTCTCCGGATCCAACAACCCCAAGTCTTTAGCTAATTGTTCATCAATTGAACTCCTAAACGATCCTGTGTCTATCTTTGCCTTGACCTCTCGTCTCTCCCCCATCAAATCCTCCACCTCCACTTCTTCAAACACCCCTACATGTACCGCTCCACCTTGAATTGACTCTAACTCATCCCTAGTTGCAAACAACTGCTTACCAATCTCCACTCCCTGTCTGGTAGTTTTCACCTTTAACCCCTCCACCCTCTCTAATCGCCTTCTTAACCCAGCCTCATTAGCCAACTGAATCTTCAAACCTGGCTGGGAATTCACCTCCAGCACCATTGGTTTGCTCTTTAACTTCCCGCTCTTCGTCTTATTCGGCTGCAAGGCAATATCTACCCGGCTATATTCCAACCCCACCACCTCAGCTGCCTTAACTGCCAAGCTCAACACTCTATCCCACCGCGGAATTATAATCCCCCTTAATTTTCTCCTTGAGCCAGGAAAAAACTTCACTTCATGCGTATGCTTAATTGCCTTAGTCGTTACTCCTGAAGCCATATCAATCCCACAAGCAATCGCTCCCTGAAACATATTAGCCTTACCATGTGACTCTTTAGTTGGTAACCTTAAAAACGCCATTACCGGCACTCGGTTAAACACCAACACTCCAATATCCGGTGTTCCCTGATAACAAATCGGCTCAAACTGTGGATGCACTCTAACTCGCTCTTCAATAAAAGCCCTATCTGGTAAATCCAGCATTGAATACTTACCTGACAAAATATCCTTAATATGTAACTTTAAATCAGCCGCTGTCATTGTCTGCTCATCCACCGTCACCCACTCACCTGCAAACGTCCCCCCTTTTTCCACCACCACAATTCCCTCTCCCCCCAATCCCTGACTGGGTTTAATCACAAAACTCTCTGGCAATCTTGAAAAATCATAGTTCTCCACCGCCTTTAGTGTCCTAAATATCCGATAAAGCTTAGGCACTCCCAGCTTAGCCTTTTTCAACACTCTTTTAGTCAACAACTTACTCCTGGCTATCCTCTTAGCCTTGCCCTTGTTATATCTTGACTGATATAAATGATTTCTGGCATTCATGCCTAAGATATCCGACCGCCTCATATCTCCCTCATTAATTACTTCTTCTTGGTTAACTCTTTAAACTTCAAATACTCTAAAGCTCGCAATCCTACATACTTACCAATATAAATATCAAAGACTGCAATTAAAATTAAAAATATCTCTGGATTTAAAAGCACCCACCTCTGCACCAAATCCACTCTCATCACCAAAGCCGCTGCCACTGCCATTACCATCGTCTGAATCGTCACTCTAAAAGCCTCTCGCCTACTCTTACCTACCTGAACTTCAATAAAGTTCTCCACCAAAAGCATCAAGATCAAAATCGGGAAAATCGAGATAGCTGATAACTCACCTAAATTAATACTCACCGCTCCCAACAACACCCCTAACACCCCAATCGACACAAACCACATTAACAGCGCCATTCTCGGCATATACTGCAGCTTCAACTTCCGAGTAATCCGCCTTGATAAACTCGCCACCAACCAAATCACCGTAAACATCACCAATCCCACACTAATCCCAGTCGCCACCAAAGCCACTGACAACATTGCTGGCACAAAAATCCCAAACCCAGTTAAACCCAACAAATGCCTACCCCCAGCAATCAAACCTGCCACCAATGGAAACAACAATACCAACACAATCGTGTTTGGCGATACTCCTTGACTCACCGCTCCCCTAATCGCATGCTGTAAAAAGTTTCTCCATGACAACGGCCCAGGATCCTTCTCAGCTAAATACCCTTCTAACTTACCTGCCACCGGTGACTCTCTCTCAGTAATATCTTCTTTAACCACTGCCTCAATCTGTTCTGTAGCTGACTCAGTCGCCACCATTTCTCTTTCCACCGCCACCACAATCTCCTCAATTGCCAGTCTTTTCCGCCCTAAAACCTCCGGCGCCACAACACCAGAAACTAAAAAGAAAAACATTACTAAAGCTAATAACCTCTTCATGAGATTATTATACTATACCCAACACCCGGTTAAACCTACTCGCCTAATATCCCATCAATCATTCCTTGAAATACCTCAAACCCCTGAGCCCCGAGCAGTTTAATGCCGTTAACATAAAAAGTTGGGGTGGCTTTGGTTCCTATCTGCTGACCTAAAACCAAATCATTGCTGACTGCCTCAGCATACTTCTCTTCACTCATACATGAATCAAACTGTGTCTGATCCAAACCCAATTCAGCCGCATAGCCGTTGGTTAACTGATTCACATCACCAGTATTAAAGGCAGCCTGATTTCCAAACAACTTATCATGCATTCCCCAGTAATTATCTTGATCTCCTGCACATCTCGCTGCCTCTGCCATCCTTACGGCTGTTTCACCGTGAAGGGCTAAATCTCTGAAAATATAACGCACCTTGCCAGTCTCAACATAATCCCTCATTATTTGACTTAATGTCTGACCTTCATCAATTGGTTTAGTTGGAATCGCATCAAAACCAGCATACTCAGCACAATACGCGCATTGATAATCAGAAAACTCCACTATGGTTACTGCCGCTCCTACATCCCCCTTACTAGCTGCTGAACTACTTAAAACTTGCTCCCATTGCTCATCTGTTAACTCAGTCACTTCTTCCGATTCTCCTGGAGCCTCACCCACTGCTTCCTGTTTAACTCCGCCCCTCTTTAACATTCTTAACTCTGTCCACATACTACCAATTGCAAACGCCGCTACCACCAACAATCCCATCATTGCTATTTGTAAAACACTTTTAGGTGACTTCTTCTCTGCCATAAGATTCTCCTATATATTTTAATTATCTTCTCTCCAGCTAATTGCTTGCCCAGGGCAAGAATCAATCGCCATCTGGATATTTTCCACACTATCTCCCTTCTTGTCAACCACTACCGCCTTCACTCCCTCCATCTTAAACACTTTTGGGCATATCACTGCACAACTACCACACCCTATACAGGCAGTCTGATCAACCACTAACTGTTTCATCTACCCCTCAACTTCATTGCTTGCACCACCCTATCAACCGCTAGAATATAGGCTGCCATCCGAGGATTAACCTTCTTCTTTTTATAAACCTGCCACACTTCTTTAAAGGCCTTATCCATAATCTTCTTTAATTTCTCATAAACTTCCTTTTCTCCCCAATAATATCCCGTGTTATTCTGCACCCACTCAAAATATGACACCGTTACCCCTCCTGCATTACACAACACATCTGGCAAATTAATAATCCCCTTCTTCTGCAATATCTCATCAGCCTTAGGTGTCACCGGCCCATTAGCAAGTTCAATAATATATTTAGCTTTAACTCTCCCCGCATTCTCTTTAGTAATCACATTCTCCAAAGCTGCGGGCGCCAACACCTCCACCTTTAACTCCAACAACTCCTCATTAGTAATCTCTTTACTCCCATTAAAACCCACCACACTGCCAGTTTTCTGCTTATGCTCCATCAACTTACCAGGCTTTAAACCACTGGCCTTATAAATTCCACCCTTAGAATCAGATGCTCCCACCAGCTTATAGCCCGCCTTATGCATAAAATGCGCATACCAATAAGCCGCATTGCCATAACCTTGAACCGCAAACCTGGTTGCCCGTTTATTCAACTTCTTCATCTTAGCCAACTGCTCAGTCACATAAAATCCACCCAAACCCGTGGCTACTCCTCGCCCTTGAGATCCACCTAACTCAATCGGCTTACCAGTAATCACTCCTGGCTCATGTTTACCTGTCACCTTTTCATATTCATCCATCATCCAAGCCATTATCTGCGGATTAGTATTTACATCTGGCGCTGGCACATCTTTCCAAGCTCCAACATCAGACGCTATCGCCCTCATATATGCCCGACTTAATCGCTCTATCTCTCCTTCACTCATCTGCTTTGGATCACAAATCACCCCACCTTTACCTCCTCCATAAGGAATCCCTACCACACTACATTTCCAGGTCATCCACATAGATAAAGCCTTAACCTCATCCTCAGTCACTCCCGGATGAAACCTGATCCCACCCTTATGCACCCCCACCGCATCATTATGCTGGGATCGAAACGCCTTAAAAATCTTTACCTTGCCATTATCCATCTTCACCTTCAGATCAGCCCGAATCACTTTCTTAGGCGTCTTTAACAAATCTAAAGTTTTCTTATCCACCTCAATATACTTCACCACATTATCAAGTTGTTTTAAAGCATTTTTCCAGGGATTAGACATAATTCTCCTTTTCAATTTGGGCAGTAATTAATAACTATTGTTGCTCTAAATATTTCTCCGCATCCAAAGCCGCCTGACACCCCATCCCAGCTGCTGTCACTGCCTGCTTGTATCGATAATCCACCACATCCCCAGCCGCAAACACTCCTTGAATATTTGTTTGCGTCACTATCGGATACTCCATACTAATCTTAATATACCCTTTTTCATCTAATGTCAATTGATTCTTAAACATCTCTGTCGCTGGCTTATGGCCAATCGCTAAAAACACTCCATCAGCCACTAATTCCTTCTCCTCGCCACTCTGATTATCCCTCACCTTAATCTTCTCTACTTTATCTTTACCCAACACTTCTTTTAACTCAGTATTCCACAAAATCTTAATCTTTTCATTCTCCTTCACTCGCTTCACCATAATCTTGGAAGCTCGTAACTCATCCCGCCGATGCACTAAATACACCTCTTTAGCATGCTTAGTTAATGCCAACGCATCTTCCACTGCTGCATCTCCCCCTCCAATTACATAAGCCACTTTATCTCTATAAAACGGCGCATCGCACACCGCGCAAGTCGCCACTCCTCGACCTAACAACTCTTTCTCTCCTGGTACACCCGACATCACACTCTCTGCCCCCGTTGCCACAATCACTGCCTCAGCTTCATATATCTCTTCTCCTGCCCACACCTTAAACGGCCGCTGACTCAAATCTACCTTAGTCACCTGCTTATCCACCATCTCTGCTCCGAACTTTACCGCCTGCTGCCTCATCTCTATCATTAGCTCCGGCCCCATCACTCCTTCTTTTGTCCCTGGCCAGTTCTCCACCGCCCCAGTATTCATCAATTGCCCACCTGACTTTTCTCCAGCTAACACCAACGGCTTCAACTCCGCTCTGGCTGCATAAACTGCCGCTGTATATCCAGCTGGCCCTGAACCTATGATAATCAGTTTTCTCACCATTACGCCTCTCCCAACACTTTTTTAATCAACTTTACATACCCTTCCTTGCCCGCAAACCCACTCATTCTCTCTACCTCCTTACCATCCTTAAACACAACCACTGTCGGAATACTCATAATCCCGAACTTGCCGGTTGTTTGCTGGTTCGCATCCACATCCATCTTCCCCACCACTACCTTACCCTTGTACTCCTCACTGAGCTCATCAATTATTGGCGCTGCCAACTTACACGGCCCACACCAATCAGCGTAAAAATCCACCATCACTACTCCCTTACCCTTAACCACCTTCTCCTCAAAATCCTTATCAGAAAAAATTACTGCTGTCATAAATATCTCCTTAACTTTTAAATAATTGTTTTAAAATCTTATCAAATTTTTTCTTCTCTGTCTCATCAACCATACACTTAGTTGCCTCTCTTTTTAACATCTCCCTGCCAATTCTCCCCAAGGCTGCCCGAGCCGCTGCCACCTGCTGAACAATCTCCAAGCACGACTTACCCTCGCCATACAATCGCTGTACTCCTCGTACCTGGCCTTCAATTCGCTTTAATGATTTCTGAACCCTATCCATACTCCCCCCTAGTATACACCAAACCATCTATTTGTCAACTCTTTACTCTATCACCGTCCCTTTGTAGCTCTTCCCGTCCAAAACTCTCTCTAAATTCCCAAAATCTCTCCCGTCAATTAAAATCGTCTTCAAACCAGTCTTTTTCGCTAACCTTGAAGCTGCTGGATCAAACGGTGTATTCATTCCCGGCTCCCACTTATCACCCACCACCTCAACCACCTCATCCCAGCTCATCTTCTTAATCGGCTTAGCATCTTTATATTTTTTTGGATCTTTATCATAAATATAATCAACATTAGTCAAACTAATCACTGTATCCATGTGATAATCATTAGCTATTAAAACCGCACAATAATCAGTTGACCAGCCTGGCTTCCAACCTGAACAAACCACCACTGGACTTGTCGCTTTCTTGTCTACCATATCATAATGTTTTAAAATCCATGGATGAGCAATATCTCTAAAAATGGTTCTAAATAAATGAGCATTTAATCTTGTCGCATGTACTCCTAGCCAATCCAAATCCTCATCAATAATCTTTGTTCCTACTGCTTGAGCTGCCGCATCTCTGTACTCCCTGGCTACATAGCCCCCACCGGTAATAATAAAAAATCGCCTCTTTTTGGCGACTTGTTTACGAATAAATCTCTCAAACTTATTAAGATAATTAAGATCAATCCCCTTTCTCCCCTCATTAGGAGCAAACACCGAACCTCCTAGACCTAAAACAAACGTTTTTTGTTGCTTTTGTACCATCATGCTTTAAAAAAGGGCAACTTCATGCCCATTCCTTCTGTATTATCTCTATCTCACCCACCTCTGTCAAGCATCCTTCTTCTTCCAACTCCACACTGCCCATCCCACCAACCCTACTGATATTATCTGCGCCACATTCACTCCATATATCTCCCAAGCCTCAATCCTTAACCACTCCAACCAAAACCGACCCAATCCATACAAACCTAAGTAAGTTACAAACAATCTTCCCTTCCCCAACTCTACCTTCCCCTTTTTCACCAACCAATACAAAACTGCAAACACTCCTAAGCTCCATAAACTCTCATATAACCACAACGGCTGAAACTTCTCATATGTCAACACCTCTAACAACCGCTTCTCTGGCTCAATATATATCCCCCAAGGTAAACTAGTCGGCTTCCCATAAAGCTCTTGGTTAACAAAGTTCCCCCATCTGCCAATTGCCTGCCCAATCGGTAACCCCAACCCTGCCAAATCCAACAACTTTAAAAACCGACTCTTTGATTTAGCATACAACCACAAACCTATCACTCCGCCTAAAATCCCTCCAAAAATCCCTAAACCTCCCTGCCAAATTGCCAATATCTCCCCCGGATTAGCCATATAATACTGCCAATAATCCACCACATGGTACAGCCTCGCTCCTATCACCCCTCCTCCCACCATCCACAACAACCCATCCCATATATCCTCAGCCTTTAACTTCACTAACCCCGCCATCCGAGCACCCACCCCCGCTCCCACCAATATCCCCAAGCCAATCAAAAACCCATACCCATGGAAACTTAATCTCCCCAACGTCCACATATTACACCAACAACCAAGTCAACCACCCAAACACCACCGTCCCTATATACATATACCACTTCAACTCCTGATTACTCACTTCTCTCTTCATCTGCCAAAACAGCCTCTGTTTTAACAAAGCCCTATCACTCCTGTACTCCAACCACTCCTCCACCATTACCCTTAATCCCAATCCCATCACCACCATCTTGCCAAACATTGAGGCTACCGAGGTAATCGCAAACAAAGCCAACACCAACCAAGCTGCCTGAAACAAAAACCCCCTAGTGGTTAACTTATCTAACTCTCCCCCTCTTCTCTCCAACAAATCCCAAGCCGCCCGGTAATTCCTCTTCCCTAAATGATATCGCACATACTGAGACACCTGAACCTCAGGATGAAGAATTAACACATAAGCCACTCTATCCAACCACACCAACCACCAACCCAAAACTCCACCCATCACCAACCCCACCACCTCCAACCAATCTCTTGGCAACACCAACCTTCTCCCCAACAACAAACTCACCATCACTCCTAACAAATATCCGCCTAAAATAAAATACTGAAACTTAACTTTCCTCATTTAATTCAGTATAACAAAGTTAGAAACCGGTTGCATTTCCCTTCTCCCTTATCTACAATCACTAATTATGACAGACAAAGAAACCAAACCATCTGATGAAAATGACGAAAAGCCAACTCGGGAAGATCACGCCGAGTTTACACGAAAACTTCTTAGAGATCAAAACATTCGTAAAAAATCTGAAAAACTTGACTGGGTTCAAAAAAGAGATGCTGAAGAAAAAAGCCAAGGACAAGAAACAGAAAACGACGTTTAATCCCGTCTAATCTCAAATCCTTCCAACTCCTCTGCCTCTTCATCTATTTCCTCCACCTTACCTACCTTTGATAACGCCGGTCCCTCTTTACATTCCCCCACCATCCGCCTAACCTTATCTTCCTCCCCCTCAAACACTGCCTCCACCTTGCCATCCTCCAAATTCCTCACCCAGCCTTCTAACCCCAACTCTTCTGCTTTACCTCTTACCCAATACCTAAACCCCACTCCCTGCACCTGGCCACTAATCAACACTCTAAGTCTTTTTTGCATCCTTCTTCTCCTTCTTTATCTCTCCCAACTTCCACATAAACAACCTACCCTTACTCTTCACCTCATAAGCTCCTTTAACAAAATTCTTAGCCTCCTCTAACCACTCTCTTGGTGTTTCTTTAGCTAACTTCATATATAAAGACTTACTCTTTAAATCATCCAAAGCTATCGCTAACCGATAAGCATAATCCTGCCATTCTCTTGAAATATACTTCTTCTTATCCCAATCATACTTAGCTAACAAGTCTCCTAAAGCTTTAGGCTTAGCCTTCCTTTTTCGCTTCATTTTCTCCTCACGCCCTTACTAGCCATTCCCACTGCTACCGCCGCCGGTAAAGTTAACCACAACCACTGGCCCCCACTTAACCACAGCACCAACCAACCTACTCCCAAAGACACCAAATACCCTAAAGTCACTGCCCATTCCCAACTAGCCGCAAACACCATCGCCTTCACTTTTTCTCCAGCCACCAAAGCATTCCGCCTGATCTTCATCCACCAAAAAGGACTCACCAACCGATGAAATCCATCCACCATTCCTACCAACACTGGTGTTGTTGTCATAAATCTTAAGCCAAAACTTAAAACCACCAATCCCCCTATCACCGGGTAAGCTTGCCTTAACCTCCGCCTATCATACAACTTCCCGGTTCCATAAACTGCCAAGCTATTCACCATCATCACCAAACTAACAATCACCCCAAAACTCATATAACTCCCTACTGCCAAAAACAAAAATATTGGCCAGAAAAATGCTTGAAAACCATTCTCTACATGCCACCAAAACACCGATTTCGTAAACCCTCTTTTCTTTCTCAGCAACTTCACCGCTCCCTTAAAAGAAAACTTCTGACTCTTACGTTCATGATGTGGCATTAAAAACAATGGCGCTAAAGAAACAATCAACAAGCTCATCGCCACTCCAAACATAACCGCAAACGAATATCTATCTACCAACCATCCAGCTAATACCGGTGATATCATCAACGCCAGTCTCCCAGCCATCGTCACCAACCCCACCTGCTCACCTATTCGGGCATCATCATTATCATCCAAAAATACCCCATGATAACCTAGATAATATGAAGCAATCGCTATTCCTCCTAAAACCAAAGCTGGGCCTAACAACCACATACTCACTAGTGTCACCTGCATCAAAATAAAGGCCTTTAGAGCCAAAGACATCAGGCCAATAAACATCATCCATCGATAACCTATCCGAGAAATCAATTCTGCCACTATCGGCACCACCAACCCCACCACCACCCGCTGCAACCCAAAAAATATCATCACCAAACTCAAACCCTTCATAAAACTCTCCCCCAACTCAAACACAAACAAGACTCCAAACATCGCCAACATCCCGCTACCTACCCGACTAATCACATAATTCATTGCCAAAGCCTCCAACCCTGTCGGCCGCCGATGCGGATGTGGCAAATGTAGATGATTTAACAATCTCTCAAGCGAATACATCCTTTAACTCCTTAACTACTTGACTAACCACATTATTAACCACCAACCTCTCCTCTGACAACCACAAACTCAACACATACTCCTCCCCTGACCCTTCAAACGGAATCTCCACTCGGTTATCTATCCCCACCCTCACATGCCAAAACTCTTTACTACTCAGCTCTTCATAAATCGATCTCAACCCATTATGATCTTTTGGCCCCTTACCCCAAGAGATCTTAAACTCTCCCAACTCAATATCCAAGTCATCATGCACCACATACAAATCCTCGAACTTCACCTTATTCTTCTTCAGCGCCTCCTTCACCACCTCCCCTGACCGATTCATAAACAGCTGTGGCTTTAAAAACCTAACCTCCTTAACCCTCAACCCCTTTTTCAACCGATCCACCACCTCAAACCCCACATTATGCCGAGTATCTGCATACTTCTTTCCAGGATTACCTAAACCTACTACCAGTTTCATATCCTTAAACTACCATAAATTTGACCCATAAACTATATTATGATAACATCTCGCCAAATTAGAAAAAAATATGTCAAAAGATAGATTATTTTGTACTACTCTAACCAGAAGCGCCGACAATCCTACTCGCATCATCTTCGCCTCAACAGAAAAAAAACTTGATAAAAAAGTAGCCCATATCCAAAAAACATACCCTCGCTACAAAACACGTGGAGAAACACATAAAGCCACACCTCTTCCTGACGACCCAAATCTAGAACCTCTTAAATCAGTCACTCAAGAAAAAAAATATCTCGGAATAAAACCATTAAAAAGAACTGGCGGAGTAAAACTAGAACCCCTTAACTCAACAACTGCTTAACCTCTTCATCATCAACCTGGGAAAACTCTTCGTAAAACTGACCTACTGCCATAAAATTCCTCGGCGTATCCAAACACACCCACTCATCCGCCAATTTCTTTAACCTTTTAGCTGAATCTCTGGCACAGACCGGCATCCCCACCACTATCTTTCCCACTCCCTTATCTCTCAACCACTTAATGCCTGCCTCTACTGTCCTCCCCGTAGCTATACCATCATCTACTATTATTACTGTCTTACCTTTAACCACTAAATCTTTCCCTTTTCTAAACTTCTCCACATACTTCTTCACCTTTTCTTGCCTCACTTGATTCACCAACTTCTCCTCTTCCTCCTTTGACATCCCTACCTGCTGTCTCAATCTCTCATCCCAAACCGGCTCCCCATCCTCAGCTATCGCTCCCATGGCTAACTCCTCATGCCCTGGATAACCAATCTTCTTAGTCACAATCACATCTAACAACCATCCCAATCTCTTTGCCACTATCTTAGCTATCACCACTCCACCTCTTGGAATTCCCAAAACCACACCTTTACCTTTAACCGCCTCCTCAAGCTTATCAGCCAGCTTTTCACCAGCCTCTACTCTATCTTTAAACCTCATAGCCTACTTCATCTTTTTCAACTGCTCTTTCGCAAACTTACTTACTACCGGTAACTCAAAATCCTCACCATTGTAAGCCTTGTAAATGCTCATTAACCACACCACAAAGCCAATAATCAACACAAATGGGCTTAATAGCCAACCAATCACCGGTACAAAAGAAATCACAGTTAAACCACCAAAGAATAGTAAGCTTTGCATCGCATGAAACCTCACCTTAGCATTACTCTTCTCTGCTAGTAAAAACCCCAGACCACTAACCCAACCAATTAAATAGCATAAAGCACAAGCTGTATTCACCGGTAAACCAAAAGCTACCGCTGAACTTGTTTTTTTTACTGCCATTACTCATCACCTCCTTCCCTATATTTATACCACATCTAAAACAATGTCTGCTGCTCAGTTTTTCCTTTCACTTTCTCCTTTTCACCCGCCTTTTCCCAAATCTTCACCTCTCCAAACACTCCATCATAACCAGGCTTAATCACAATCTCTCCCTTCCTCACCTTATCCATCGCCTCTGCCACCCTCTCACCCGCTGATTTAGCTATCTCCTCTATCTTGACCTTCATTAACACATCCAACTCACTCCCTAAACTGGCCACCAGCTGTTCATAAGCCTCCTGCACCCGCTTACTATTCACTCCCACCCCCACTGCTTCAGAAATAATTTCCTGTAACGGTACCATCATTACATACGGCGGTCTCAACTTATCCTCAGGATGATAATAACCCACCACTCCAGCCTCGCTGACTTTCTTCACTGCCTTAATCTCCTTTCCCCTAGCTAACTCATCCACCCGATGCATCACTCCCACTGTCAACGACTTACCACACACATGACAACTCGTGCCTTTTTTCCGTGTCTCTTCTGGTGACTGCCTGACTCCACATTTACGATGACCTGTATAGTGATACTTACCCTCCTCTGGATAAAACTCTAGGGTATAGCTAATCCGACAGCCTTTGCCTTCCTTCTTAAACCCTTCCCTTAAAGCCTCAAAAGTCAGCTTATCTCCTTCCACCTCAAACACCGTCACCTCCCGACCCAACTTCTTCGGGCTATGAGCATCTCCAAAACTAACAATCGCCCGATCTTCCAAGTCCTTAATCTGCCAGTTCATCACCGGATCACTACTCAGACCCGTTTCCACCGCCGTAATCCTATCGCTATATTCCCCAAAACACTCCTCCACGCTATTAAAACCTGATTTACTTCCAAACATTGAAAACCACGGTGTCCAAACATGAGCCGGCAACACCATCACCCGCTCATCAATTGACCAAACCACCTCACACATCTCCTGCACCGTTAAGCCCAAGATCGGCCGACCATCACTCATCAAATTCCCTCCTCTCCGCTTTAACTCCGCATTAATCTTGTTCACCGTCTCCAAACTAGGTGAAAAAAACACCGTATGAATCCGCCTGCCTTTATCTCCCTGCGAATATATATTAGATATCTCACACGACAACACATACCTCGTCTTACTCTGACTCCCTTTAACCTTAAAAACCCCTTCCCCATCCTCCTCTAAATGAGTCTCAATCTCTTTAAACCATAATGGATGTGTCCAGTCAGACGTCCCCAACAAATCAATCCCCTTCTTCTCCCCCCACTCCGCCATAGTCTTCAACTCCATATCCTTTGACACCGCCCGAGAATACTTAGAATGTAAATGTAAGTCTGCCACTACCTTCATGAAGCTATTGTAGCAAAATCTTAAATAAAATTATTTCTTAGGTGAAATTGCATCACCTACTGCCTGTGCACCTATAACCCTAGCCTTATCTTCATCTTTCTTTGCTTTAACCGCCGCTTTCTCTGCATTAGCTTTTATTTCCCCTAAAGCAACTGCGCTTATATTATCTTTTAATCCTTCACCTTCCTCATCCACCTCATCTCCTATCGCTTCTGCTGTCTCTCTCCTTTGAGCCTTCATGTCATCAACTCTCTCTTGATCTTTTCCTAAAAACTCTCTTGTTCTGTTCTGCTCTTCCCTTATCTCTGCTGGATTCAAAGACCTCGAATCCTTAGTAATTTCAACTCTAGATTCTTCACTCATACCCCCAATCCTATAATCCCCTCCTCCAAAAATCAACCCTACTTCCCCAGCCACTCCATTAAAATAAACCCAGCATACACCACTATCAATACCGCACCCTCCCACCTCTCCAACTTCCTCTTGGTTCTCACAAAAAACCAAAACAGCAAAAACATCACCCCAAAAGCTGCTGCTGCTAAAAGGTATGAATTCAAACCATTATAGAGTCTAATCGGCCTAATTAAACTAACCACGCCTAAAACTAAAGTTGAATTTGCCACTATACTGCCAAACAAATCTCCCAGCGCCATTCCTATCTGTTTTTCTTTAATTGCTTTAATTTCAAACGACAATTCTGGCAGACTAGTCCCCACCGCCACCAAAAACAAACCTATCAAAAACACCGGCGCCCCCAACGTTTGAGCTAACCCCACCCCTACCTTCACAATCATATCTGCTGAAAACATCAACAGCGCCGCCCCAAAAAACAACCAAACTAACCAACGATTCAACCGTTTTCTCATAGCTGAAGTAAACATCTTTCTTAATATCCGACTCTGCCTATCCACTTTATATCTCTGCTTCATCCGATTCTGCAACAATCCATAGTTATACATTCCGTAAACAAACAGTAAAATCAGCCCATCCACCCGAGACAAACTATTATCCAACAACAACATCAACGGCAACACTCCGGCTAAAAACACACTAAAAACATCTATCTTTAAAAACTCGCCCGCAATTGAAAAACTCCCGCCAATAATCGCTGCTCCGCCAATCACTAACGAAATATCCGCAATATTACTCCCCAACACCACTCCCAAAGCCATGTTTGGTCGATTCTCCAAAGCTGCTGTCACTCCCACCACCAACTCTGGCACTGATGTCGCAAACGCCAACACCAATGAAGCTATCGCATACTTACCCACCTTAGTAATCCTGGCCAACGCTCCCAAACTATCAGTCAAAATGTCTGTTGCCTTAATCAACAAAGCTGAAAACCCCACTAACAGTAAAAAGTAAATTCCAATCATTTCTCTTTTATTAAATGATTAAATCTCCACTTAACTCCCTCTATCACACCAATTACCAGCAGACTGCCTGCCAAAATCACTCCCCATTCATTCACCCCTAAGGCCACGGTTTTAAGCACTGTCTGTAAGCTTGGTAAATATATTGCCATCAATTGAAAGCTCGCCCCAATTAACACTGCTCCAATCAACCACTTATTATCAAAGATGTTCTCCTTCCACAAAGGTTCCTTCAAACTCTTACATGAAAACACATATAGTAAAGAATCAATTCCCAGCATAGTAAACGTTACTGTCCTGGCTAACATGATATCGCCCGTAGTCTTTAAATACCACCAAAATACCACCAATCCCAACCCCCCAGTCACTATTGATATCAAAACAATTAACAACTTAATCTCTGTATCCAAAAGCTCCCGCTTATGCCCAGCCGGTTTATGCTTCATCAAATCAGCTGGCTTAGGCTCCAAAGTCAAAGCAAAATCAGGCAAACCATCATCCACTAAATTCACCCACAAAATCTGCGCCGCTGTTATCGGTAACGGCATACCTAAAGCCATACTCCCCAACACCAATACCACCTCAGCAAATGAATCAGACAAGAGATAAAGAATAATCTTGCGCAGATTAACAAAAATCCCCCGCCCCTCTTCTACCGCTGCCACAATCGTCGCAAAATTACTATCCATCAAAACCATATCTGCCGTCTCCTTAGCCACCGCCGAAGCACTCTCCACCACTATCCCAATATCTGCCTTTTTCACCGCTGGTGCATCATTCACCCCATCACCAGTCATCGCCACCACCTCTCCCTTCTTCTGCAACGCCTCAACTATCTTCAACTTCTGCTCTGGATTAATTCGAGCAAACAACACCACCTTGCCAATCCTCTCTTTTAACTCCTCATCGCTCACCTTCTCCAGTTCATACCCCTCCATTATCTGCTCTGTCTTCAAACTCTTTTCTCCGATTCCCAACTTCTTTAGCACCGCCTCCGCCGTCACCCGATAATCACCAGTAATCACCTTTACCTTAATCCCTGCTTGCTCAACGGCCTCTAACGCCTCTTTAACTCCTTGCCTGACCGGATCCTCAAACACCAAATACCCCACACACTTCAAATCTCTAATGTCTCCATCTGTTACCCGCTTTTTCTTAATCTCCTTAAAAGCAAATCCTATTAATCGATAACCTTTCCTCCCTTCCTCCTCAAACTTTTTCAACCACTCTGCCTGCTTCTTTTCTGATAAATCACTTCTCTTAACAATCACCTCTGGCGCTCCTGACACCAACAACAAATTTCTCACCACTTCTTTCCGCTTATGCAACGTAGCAATATATTTATGCCTTGGGTGAAACGGAATCTCATCCAGCCTCGGATACTTCTCCTTTATTTTCTCCACCTCATCAGCCTTCGACTTCCCCTTAGCCCATTCCAACATCCCCACCTCTAAAGGATCTCGTCTATCATTACACAACACTGCTGATCTGACTAACAAATTCTCTCCATCTCCTACCGGACAATCCTTTCCTTCTCCTATTACTCCTTTCACTACCCTCATCTTCCCCTCAGTTAAAGTCCCGGTTTTATCTGCACAAATCACTGTCACGCTCCCTAAAGTCTCGGCCGCTACTAACTTTCTCACCAACGACTTCCGTTTAAATATCCTCTGCATCCCAATTGCTAAAATCACCGTTAACGATACCGCTAATCCTTCAGGAATCGCTGCCACTGCCACTGCCACTGCTGTCGTAAATATTTCCACAAACGGATCACCCACCGCTAACCCTGCTATTAAAATAACTAGTGAAATAATTCCCACCATTATCGCCAACTTCTTGGAAAACACTCCAATCTGCTTTTGTAAAGGCGTCTTCTCCTCAACTGTCTCTGTCAACTTCTCCGCTATCTTACCCACCTCTGTCTCCTGTCCAGTCTTCTCCACCTCCATCTTGCCAATCCCGCTAGCTATAGTTGTCCCCATAAACACCTGAGCCTGTCTCTTCTTATCCACCGCCTTACTTTCTCCCGTTAAGATCGCCTCATCACAACTTAAGCTATCAGCCTCCACCACCACTCCATCTGCCGGCACCCTTTCTCCTAATTCCAAAATACATATATCTCCTGGCACCACCACACTTGCCTCAATCATCACCCGCTTCCCATCTCTCATTACTTTCGCCTTAGGCGTCAACATCTTACTCAAAGCCTCCAAGCTCCTCTCCGCCTTCATCTCTTGATAAAAACCTAAAATCGTATTCAACACCACTGCTGCTCCAATCACACTCGCATCAATCACATCCCCTAAGGCCAAAGTAATTCCTGAAGCTATCACCAAAATATATATCAATGGCGACTTAAACTGCTCCAGTAATACCCTCAACCAACTCACCCGCTTCTTCCCCTTCAACTTATTCTCTCCAAATTTTTTTAACCTTTTCTCTGCTTCTATCTGTGACAGGCCTTTTTCCATAACCTCATGCTAACATGAGCCCCTGATCAACGTCTACTATTCATTAAATGGTAAAATACTCTTCATGCAATTCATTCCCATCAAAACCAGAAAATTCCTACCCCCTAAAGATAATCTCTTTAAGCTTCTTGATGAATCCCTGCCCAAACTAAAAGAAAAAGACATTCTTCTCATCACCTCTAAAATCGTCTCTATCCATCAAGGCCGCTGTGTCAAAGTTAACCCCAATCTTCCTCCGCTTCAGCAAAAAATAGATCTTATCAAAAAAGAGGCTGATGTTTACTTTAAAAATAACCCTCATTCCTTAACCATTAAAGATCAAACCTTAACTCCCTATGCTGGCATTGATAGAAGTAATGCTAACAATCACTATATTCTCTGGCCTAAACAACCTCATTTCCAAGCTAAAAAAATCTGGACCTACCTCAAGAAAAAACACCAACTCAAGCACCTAGGCATCATCATTACTGACTCTTTCTGTCTGCCTCTACGCTGGGGCCATATGGGCATCTCCATTGGTTTCTATGGCTTTCACCCTAACTATGAATACGCTGGTAAAAAAGACATCTTTGGTCATAAAATCATTCAAGCCAACTCCAGCCTTATCGATGGTCTTTCTGCTTTCGGAGTTACTCTCATGGGTGAAGGTAACGAACAAACTCCGCTCTTACTAGTTCGTAATCTTAAAAAAATCAAATTCACTTCTAAATCTACTCTTAACGAACTCAAAATCCCCAAAGATCAATCCGACTTCTACATCCCTCTCCTTAAAGTCTTTAAACTTAAGCACTCTGCATCTTAAAAAGCTTTTCCAACTCCTGCTTACTCGTCGCCTGACTTACCTGCTTATCATCCCTAAACTTAATTAACCTAGGAAACCGCAACGCCAATCCAAATGAATGAATCGGGCTCTTGGTTATCTCATCTGCTAATATCTCTACCACTATCTTTGGCTCCACCCACACATCTGGCTCCAAATTCTTATCCGCCACATAGCCTTTCGGCTTATCTTTCACCCCCACTTTATCAGCTCTCTGTTTCGTCTCTCTCCACTGCTCATCTGACAAACCCGTGCCAATCTTGGCTACTGTCCCTATCTTCTCTCCCTGTCTCACTCCCACTAAAAAGGCTCCAATTCCAAACCCAGTCCTTCTGCCTTTACCTACATAATAGCCCATCACCACACAATCTAAAGTATCTGCCATCTCCCCTTCAGTCGTCTTCTTAAACTTCACCCAGTTAAAGTTTCTTGACCCGGCCTGATAAGTCGTCGTCAACTTCTTACACATCGCTCCTTCCAAGCCCTCGCCTAAATACTTCTTCACTAACGATCTCAACTGTTTAACATCACTAACAATCTCTTGCTCTGCCAACACCAACTCTCCTTTCATTCCTTTCATCGCCTTTTCCAACTCCCTCCGTCTCTCCTTAAACGGCTTTAACATCAAGTTCTTTCCATCCACAAACAATAAATCATAAACCATTACCTTTAACGGCAACTCTCCCATCTTCTCCTTGACCCCATGCTTCCTCTTTCTCTGCACCGTCACTTGAAACGGCAAAAACTTGCCTGTCTTTGGGCTATAGGCAATTGCCTCTCCATCCAAAATCACTCTTCTTACGCCTAACTTCTCTACCTCATTGACAATATCCGGAAACATATGAGTCACATTATCCAAATTCCGACTGAATATCCTCACCAACTTCTTAGATTTACCAAACAAATCCTCCTGGCCAGCTTTCTGTAAATGCTTACCTTTATCCATATGTATCTGTACTCGCAAACCATCATACTTTGGCTCTACTGCAAACACCTCCAACTTCTCCACCGTCTTTTCTGCATTCGGTAACCTCTCGGCCATCGCCATCCGAATCGGCACCCCTGGCTCTACCTTAATTCCCCCTATTCCTGCCAAACCCTTCTTTTTAAATACCTCAGCAATTCTACCAATATCAGCACTGACATTAAACGCCCTCTCTAAATCCTTACGCAAGCTTTTATCTCCTTTCTCCATCCAGCTCAAAGCATCCAACACCGTCATATCTGAAAACCCCAACCTCAACTTATTCACCGGTATCCTCACCACATACTTCGCTGACAACCTATCTAAATCCTTCAACAACCTGGCCATACTCTGTACCTTCCGATCTTGACTCCCGCTCCCTTCATCCACCGCCACATCCATCAACCGCTTATACACTTCCGCCACCGACAAACCCCGACCTCCACCCTCCTTAACTCCCAATTTTTCAATCACCTCTCCTAAATCACCTGTCTGCTTAAACACCTGCCTCGCCTTATCTACCCCCACTCCATAAGCCACGCTCAACACTCGCACCATCATCTTCTCTCCTAAATTAAACTCCACTCCCTCAAATTTAGGCCGTAGATTTCCTAGGGCTAAATAGATTATCTGATCAATCTCCTCCTCTGAAGCCTCCTTAAACAACTCCGCCAAATCCCGGGTCATTGCCAATCGCGAAGCTTCCTTTTCTATCTTCTCAAAATACTCTGCTAATCTCTTAAACTTCATAGGCTAATTATACATATTGTCGAGCCTATTTCTTCATTACGTAATAAGCCGCTTTAGTGCTGCCTCGCTTCTTCAACACTCCCTTTTTCATCAAGTCCTTAATATCTCGCAATATTGTATCATCCGACACCATCGGTAATACCTTCCTGCCATCCTTCATAAACAACTTATCATTATCTGTTAAATGCTCAATCAACTTTATCTGTCTTTCTGATAAAGCAATCTGTCTCCCCAATCTGTCTCTCCACCTAAAATCAATTGATAAGCTCCTGACTCTCTCTTTAATTTTGGTCAATTCAATTCCTAAAGCTTTAGTAAAAAACTCCAACCAAGGCGTTAAATCACCCCGCTTTTTGGAGACTGCTTGCAAAGCTCCATAATACTCCTCTGCATTTTTGTCAAAATACTCTTCAATTGAAAAAAATCGCTTCACATCATAATCTTCTCTCAGCAACACCAACAAAGCCACTGCCCTCGCCACCCGACCATTCCCATCCACAAACGGATGAATCCTCGCCAGCTCATAGTGAGTAATTCCTGCCCTCAGAATCGGATGAACAGCCTTTCCTTCATCGCTATTTAACCAGTCAAAAAACTCTTCAATCTGCACCTTAATCTCCACCGGCAATGGTGGCCTAAAGCTCACCTCTCCCGTCTGACTATTCTTAACCACCACTCTAGTTGTCCGATACTCCCCTGTCTTACCCTTTTCCAAAATCTTCTCTGTGATTAATTGATGAATCTTTTTTAACCACACCTCTGTATACCTAGCCGCCCCTCCCCCTGGCCCACTTAAACCATATCTCTCCCCCAATTTATCAATATATTCCAGCACATTCCGATAATTAATCACCTCCTGAATATCTCTTCCTCTAGCCAACACCTCCTCCCCTTCCATCACCCGCTTAGCTTGAGAATAGTTCAGCTCATTCCCTTCTATTCTGGTCCCAAAATGAACCGTCCTTACCCTCGCCTCCTCCTTAAACTTCGCCTCCCAAGCCGGCACCATCACCGCATAATCAATCACTTCTTTAGCTCCCTCAATCACCCCAATATACCTTAAAATCGGGTTAGTAATTGCAAACCTAGGCTTAAACATAGCTTTATTCTACTCTTTTACCGCAAATTATGCAAGAATTGCTGCGGGAAAAAATGCTATAATCCTCCTATATGCCCAAAATCAAACCTCCCAAATCCTCCAAAGAACTTCCCCGAGCCGTTATTAAACAAATGACCACCCTAGCTACATCTGGCTTTGGCCTGGTGGCTGCCCTTGCCTGGAACAATGTTATTAAAGAAACCGTTGACATCTACATCAAACCCATTATTGGTGAAAAATCCGGCCTCTTTTCTCTTATCATCTACGCTCTCCTGGTCACTGCCTTAGCTCTCATTGTCACTCTTCAACTCTCCAAGCTCGAACAAAAGGTCGCCAACCTCGAAGACAGATTTAAAAATAAATCAACCTCAACCTAACTCAAGATGTGCGGCTGATTCTCATACTGAGTCGCCTTGGTCACTAACACAAACTCAGCTTTTTCTTGAAACTCTTTAATTGTTTTTGCTCCAGTATATGACATCGCACTTCTTAAACCTGCCACTAAATCATTAACCACTCTCTCAGCCGAACCTTTTAGAACCACCATCGTATCTATCCCCTCTGCTGCTCTAAACTCTCCTAGCTCCAGTTCATTATCATACATATAATCAGCCGACGCCTGACCTCTGGCTTTCTTTCTACCTCCAATAATCTCTCCTGGTGTTTCATCTGTGCCTGCTAATATCGATCCAATCATTACCAAATCCGCCCCAGCTGCAACTGCTTTAACCATATCAGCTGGTTTTCTAATTCCTCCATCAGCGATTATCTGCAAACCCGTCTCAGCTGTATCTAAAATACTTGATAACTGAGGTATTCCTGCTCCAGCTACTAATCTAGTAATACACAATCCCCCACCACCCACTCCCACCCTCACTATCTTGACTCCCACCTTTCTCTGCTCCTCTGCCTGTCTAAAACTAGCTACTGTACTCCCAATCACTGTTAACTTCAGTTTTTCCTCAATCTCCTGCGCTTTATTCACCACTCGCCTCATCCCCCCATGAGCCACATCAATCAAAATCACCTTCGCCCCAGCCTTTTTTAACCGCTCCGCTTCCTTAAAACTGTTCTTTAACCCCACTGTATACACACAAACCACTTTCTCCCGGGTAAACTTTCGACACAGCTTTAAGTTCCTCTTTAAATCTCCTCTAGGTAATATCCCAATTGCCCCTAACTTATCCATCAACCTTATCATCTTCTCCCCGCTAATTGTATCCATTGGCGCAGTAATAATCGGCTTCCTCAACCTATATGGCCCTAACTTAACTGTTGTATCCGGCAGCTTTCGCGAATACACCACTGTATCAGCCTGCGGCACTAACAACACATCATCAAAGGTAATCCCACATGGATTCACTCCGGTAATCTCTGGCCACACCTCGGTCTCTCCTAGGGCTTTATAAAACACTTTGCTCATATTACCTCCTGATTATCTGGTCGCGGCCTGGCCCAACGCCAATCATCTCCACCGCTACCTCAGTTAACTCCTCAATTTTTTTAATATAGTCTTTAGCTGCTTTTGGTAGTTCTTGCCACTTTCTCACACCAGTTATATCTTCATCCCAACCAGCTACCTCTTCATAAACCACCTTTACCTGCTTCAATCTCTCATAATCAACCGGACAAGCTGTCAGCTTTTTACTTCCTAACCGGTAAGCCACTGCTATCTTTAAAGGTTTAATCCCAGTCAACACATCCAATTTAGTCACTGCCACCGCATCCAAACCATTAATCTGCTTAGCATAATTAATCAAGGTCACATCCAGCCAACCACATCGCCTTGGCCGACCAGTCGTAGTCCCATACTCCACCCCCACATCTCTTAATTTCTGCCCCACTTTATCATCTAATTCAGACGGCATCGGCCCTGTCCCCACCTTGGTTGAATAGGCCTTAACCACTCCAATTACCTTCAAACCTCTTGGCCTAAAACCTGTGCCTGAATATAATCCTCCCATAGTTGGATGAGAAGAAGTTACAAACGGATAATTCCCATGTGTCACATCCAGTAAAGTCGCCTGAGCTCCTTCAAACAATATCTCTCTTCCTTTGTCCTGCTCTCGATTCAAAAACTCAGATTCATCACCTACATCCACCAACTGATTCTCTTTAATCTGCTTTATCCACCGCCAATATGAAGCTACAATCCTCTCCTCATCTAACACCTTTCTTAACTTAAAACCATTTCTCTCCCCTTGAGGTATCTTATTCGCATCCATCATCACTCTTATAAGCTTCTTGTTCCAATAAAGCTCCTTCTTCACTCTCTTAATAAACCTCTTTTTATCCATTGTATCCATAAATCTAATCCCAATCCGATTGTAATAATCCGTATAACACGGACCAATCCCTCTCATAGTTGTTCCCCATTTCCCTCCAGTTATCCCATCTCTCACCCGATGCCAGGGCATAATTAAATGGCACTTTTCACTAATCAGTAACCTACCATGCTTCTTACCTACCTTAGACTCCAATCTTCTAATCTCAAAAGTTAACACCTTGGGGTCAATAATCACCCCGCTCCCAATCACACTAGTTTTATCTTTATACAATATCCCTGATGGCAACAAATGAAACGCATACCGCTTCCCTTTAACCACCACTGTATGCCCTGCATTATTCCCTCCCTGATACCGCACCACTGTCCTAAACCGCTTTTCCTCTGCCAAAGTATCCACAATCTTCCCCTTGCCTTCATCACCCCACTGAGTCCCAAGCACCACCACATGCCCCATATCACTCTTTAATAACTTATTAATTCTCTTTACTTCCCTATTCACCAACTTAACCGCCAACCCAATATATTTCGCTATCTCTCCTCCCACCAACTTGCCTCTAACCTTCTTCCCCCTCGTCTCAGCTTTTACCTGCTCATAAGCCCCTACTTCTCCCTTCATCTTAAGCTCTAACTGCTTGGCCTCACTTAACATTTCTGGATGCTTGTTCAACTCTTCTTTTAATCTTTTCTTGTCTGGTTCCACCCTCTCCAAACCCTTCATTAAACTCTTAACCCCTAACCAGCCATAACCTAAGCCGACCCCTAAATTCCGCCTCACTGTACTACCTGATAAATCCCGCTGTAATCGAGACGTTCCCAACTTATCACTTAACATCACTAATAAACCATTACCCACCTCAAAATTTCCTTCAGCCTTTTCAAAATCAATTGGATTGACTTTATGCGGCATGGTTGACGACCCTACTTCTCCTTTTTTCACCTTCTGTTTTAAATAACCAAAACCTAGATACAACCAAGCATCTCTAGCCAAATCCAACCCCACATTATTCATTCCTCTCACCAAA